>RCUH01000185.1_pt1 | contig 84508 bp, 67 predicted proteins | sample 2166191 | NCBI WGS metagenome assembly RCUH01 (sample SAMN09932848, study PRJNA488358) | compost metagenome | feature: garden; material: soil; isolation source: compost soil in an enriched community after 214 h of incubation | place: Germany: Experimental Botanical Garden Goettingen | collected...
TAATTGCCGGACTAGCTACAATAAGGGGCCTCGCATAGCGAGGCCCTTTTTTTCGCGTGCGATGCACCCATCCGGTGCATCGCCGGCCCCTTCCTCGCCTAGCGCGCTGGACCCCCTCTATATATAGAGCCGCCTTTCGCTGGACCGCCCATGACCACGCCAACTCACGACACCGCGCAAGCATCCGTCAACGCCGACCAGGCCGAACTCGACAAGTTCAGCGCCCTGGCCAGCCGGTGGTGGGACCCTGAAAGCGAGTTCAAGCCGCTGCACGCCATCAACCCGCTTCGGCTGGAATGGATCCAGGAATGCGCGGGCAGCCTTGGCGGGAAGAAGGTGCTGGACGTGGGCTGCGGCGGCGGCATCCTGTCCGAAGCGATGGCCCGCGGCGGCGCCGAGGTGACCGGCATCGATCTGGCTGAAAAATCCCTGAAGATTGCACGCCTGCACGGCCTGGAATCGGGCGTGAAAGTCGAATACCGCAAGGTGCCCGTCGAGGAATTGGCGGCCGAACAGCCCGGTCAGTACGACGTGGTGACCTGCATGGAAATGCTGGAGCATGTGCCGGACCCGGCCTCCATCGTGCGCGCTTGCGCCACGCTGGTGAAGCCGGGCGGCTGGGTGTTCTTTTCCACGCTGAACCGTAACGCCAAGTCCTTTCTGTTCGCGATCGTCGGCGCCGAGTACGTGCTGCGGCTGCTGCCGCGCGGCACCCACACCTACGACCAGTTCATCAAGCCCAGCGAACTGTCCGCGGCGGCCCGCGGCGCAGCCCTGGAGCCGGTGAGCATGCGGGGCATGGAGTACAACCCGATTACCCAGATCTACACGCTATCGTCCGACACCTCGGTCAACTACCTTATGGCTACCCGCAAATGAGCGCCCTGATCCTGTTCGATTTCGACGGCACATTGGCCGATACCGCCCCCGATCTGGCCGCGGCAGCCAACCGCCAGCGCACCCGCCGGGGCCTGGATCCGCTCCCGTACGAGGCGCTACGCCCCGTCGCGTCGCAGGGCGCCCGGGGTCTGTTGCGCGTGGCGCTCGACCTCAAGCCTGGCGATCCGGACTACGAACCGACCCGCCTGCAGTTCCTGGAAGACTACGCGGCCAGTTCGACGGTCCACAGCAAACTGTTTCCCGGCATCGAAGACTTGCTGGCCGATATCCGCAAGCGCGGGCTGTCGTGGGGTATCGTCACCAATAAGGTCACCTACCTGACCCTGCCCATCGTCGAGTTCCTGGACCTGACCCGCGACAGCGCCGTGCTCGTGTGCGGCGACACGACGGCCCATGCCAAGCCCCATCCCTTGCCGCTGCAGCACGCCGCGCGCGAAGCCGGGTTCGCGACGGACCGCTGCGTGTATGTCGGAGATGACCTGCGCGACATCCAGGCCGCGCACGCGGCGGGCATGCCCGCCGTCGCGGCGGCCTACGGTTATGTGGGCGAAGAAGACAACATCATCGCCTGGGAAGCGGAATCCTGCGCCGATACGCCCGCGGATCTCTGGTCCGCCATCCACCCGCTGCTGCCCAGCGACCTGCGCTAACACACGGGACGGGCCGCCGCCTGGCGGCCCGAGACGCTCTTTACGATCGTTCGCGTCCATTAGTGAAACTGACCGAACAATCTTTCCGGATCTGGACGCTTTATCCTGAAGTCCAAGTCCCTTAAAGTGTGAAGCATGCTTGGCGCTCGGGGTGTTCCCCGATTGCCTTTCCGGCTGACGCCGGCCTTGCCGCTTCAGCCATATCCGCCGCACCAGAGCCCCGCGCTGACGGCCTTCCGCCCTCTCGCACCGTGCCCGCGCCCTTGCCGCGGCGCACACCCGACCTTTTTACTGCGCCCACACCGCCCTGCCCGCGTGCTGCCTTTCGGCATCGCGCCAGAGGAATGCCTATGCTTTTGCCTATTCTGCTTCTATCCGCCGCCGGCTTCACCATCCTGACCACCGAGTTCCTGATCGTGGGACTGCTTCCAGGCCTGGCCCGCGACCTGAACGTCACCGTCTCCCAGGCGGGTCTGCTGGTGACGCTGTTTGCCTTCACCGTTGCCGCGACCGGTCCGCTCCTGACCGCCCTGATGGCAAACATCGAGCGCAAGCGCCTGTTCATCGGCGTGCTGGTGCTGTTTGGGCTTTCCAATGCCCTGGCGGCCGTTGCGCCCAACATCTGGGTCATGGCGGTTGCCCGCTTCGTGCCGGCGCTGGCCCTGCCGGTGTTCTGGTCGCTGGCGAGCGCCACCGCCGTGGAGCTGGTCGGCCCGGCGCGCGCCGGCCGCGCCATCTCGATGGTGGCCTTTGGCATCGTGGCCGCCACGGTGTTCGGAATTCCCATCGGTGTACTGATTTCGGACGCATTCGGCTGGCGTGCGGCCTTCTGGGTCCTGTCGGTAGTGGCGTTCGCCAAGGCCTTGCTGCTGCTTTTCACCTTCCCCAGCACCCGCATCCGGGCCAACAGCGTCCGGCTCGTCACGCAACTGCGCATCCTGCGCAACCCGATCGTGATCGGGCACGTGCTGCTGTCGCTGCTGGTGTTCACCGGCATGTTCACCGCCTATACCTACCTGGCGGACATGCTGGAGCGCCTGGCCGGCTTCAACGGCGAGACCGTCGGGTGGACGATGATGGCCTTCGGCGCCGTCGGGCTGGCCGGCAATACACTGGGCGGCCGCATGGTGGACCGCAGTCCGTTGGGGGCCACCGCCCTGTTCTCGTCGCTGATGGCCGCGGGCCTGGCATTCGTCGCGCCCGTCATGCAGTCGCACGGGTTGCTCGCCGTCGCGCTGGGGATATGGGGCATCGCGCAGGCCGCGCTGTTCATCGTGTGCCATGTGCGCCTGATGAAGTCCGCCCCGGAAGCGCCCGCGTTCGCGGCGTCCCTGAACATTTCCGGCGCCAACATCGGCATCGGCCTGGGCGCCGTGGTGGGCGGACATGTGATCGACAACTACGGCCTGGCCTCGCTCGGTGCGGCCGCGGCGGTCATCGTGGCCATTTCGGTGGGCATGGCCCTGTTGCTGATGGCGGCCTCGCGTCCGGGCCGGCAAGCCAAGCCCGCATGCGCCGGGGCGGCCTGACCGGCACTTGTGTCCCCTGCGCCACGCCGCAACGGGCTGGCGCGGGCAACAGAGCAGGCTGTTGCGATTAACAGTACAATAGATTTTCTTGGGGCCGATCCGGATTCGACGTGGGTCGCGAAACAACTCAGGGCATGCCGAGCACCAGTTCGCTCGTTAAACCACTGGAAACACTACAAACGCCAACGACGAGCGTTTCGCTCTCGCCGCTTAAGCGGTGAGCCGCTGCACTGATCTGTCCTTGGGTCAGGCGGAGGAAGGCAACTTCCTAGGGGGGTAACCCTCGAACCGCAGCAGCGACATTCACAAGGAATCGGTCTGCGCTGGGGTCACACGGCTCAGATTTAAATTACGTGAATCGCTTTGGTCCGGCCTGTCGGTTGGCTAAGTCCAAAGTTAAAACTAAATAAATCGACTACGCATGTAGAACTGATTGCAGAGGGCTTGCGGACGGGGGTTCAATTCCCCCCGGCTCCACCAAAACACTGCCCAGCGCGGTTTGCTGGAATAAAAAATCCTCAAGGAAATCATTTCCTTGAGGATTTTTTTCGTCCATGCCTTCCGGACTGGCCTAGTTTGCCCTGGGCGTCTCAGTTGCTGTTGATCCAGTCCTGGGTTCCCTGGATGAACCACGGAAGATTCAGTCTTTCGCCTTCGCCCGACTGTATCGTCAGGCGCTGACCCGACGAAGCGCTATCCGCCCCCTGCGTGGTGGCGGCAGGAGTGGCCTGCCGTGGCGGCGTATCCGCGCACGCGGAGAGCGATGCGCACGCTACCCCGAGCAGGACTAGCCGTAAAGCAAAACGGAGGGTCATCATGGTGTTCTGGTTCCCATAGCGGCGCCGGCGGCCAAAATGCCGGGCAATAAGGCCTCAACCCGTACGTTACTCGCATTGTGGGACCCGATGGCGCGACCGGGCGTACAGGGCTGGGGAATTGTCCCTGGAGCGCCCAACTGAAATAGGTTGTTTCCACACTGCGGCGCACCTCGTAACAAGCGATGGATTGATTCGCCCCTAATTGGCGTGAGCGGCACGCTTCCTCGCTCATCCCGCGCTCACTGCCCCCAATATCGGAGGGCAAGCCAATAGGAATGGCTCGACATAGTCCGACACATATTACGAATACTTTCAAGACACAATAACCGTCAGAAAATGCCACCGGCCTGGGGGTCCGTTCTTGCAATGAAAGTCCTATCCATTTTCGGGACGCGCCCCGAAGCCATCAAGATGGCGCCGCTGGTCCGCGCGCTGCAGAACGAACCGCGGATCGAGAGCGTGGTCTGCGTGACGGGCCAACATCGCGAAATGCTGGATCAGGTGCTGGCGCTGTTTGACCTGCGGGCGCAGCACGACCTGGACATCATGGTGCCCAACCAGACGCTCAACGGGCTGTACGCCCGGCTGATCGGCCGCGTCGACAGCGTGCTGGAAGCCGAGCAGCCGGACTGTGTACTGGTTCACGGTGACACCAGCACCGCGTCGGCATGCGCGCTGGCGTCGTTTCACCGGCGGGTGCGTATCGGCCATGTCGAAGCCGGACTGCGCACCGGTAATCTGGCGATGCCCTTCCCCGAGGAAATGAACCGGCGCGTGGTCGATGCGGTGGGCGACCTGCTTTTCGCGCCGACGGCGGAATCGCGCGGCAACCTGCTGCGCGAGAACCTGGCCGGACGCATCACCGTGACCGGCAACACGGTGATCGACGCCTTGGCGATGACCTGCGCCAAGCTGGCCCCGGGCGGCCCGCTGGCGCGCCAGCTTCAGGCGCGATACGACTGGCTGGATCCGCGCCGCCGGCTGCTGCTGGTGACCGGCCACCGGCGCGAGAGCTTTGGCGGCGGTTTCCGCAATATCTGCGCGGCGCTGGCCGAACTGGCGCGGCGTCCCGATCTGCAGATCGTCTACCCGGTGCATCTGAACCCCCAGGTGCGCAACGTGGTGACGAGCGAGCTGTCCGGACTGCCGAATGTGCATCTGATCGCTCCGCTGGATTACCTGGACTTCGTCTGGTTCATGCAGCGATCCCATCTGATCCTGACCGACTCCGGCGGCGTGCAGGAAGAAGCGCCGTATCTGGGCAAGCCGGTGCTGGTGATGCGCGATGTCACCGAACGGCCCGAAGCGGTGCGGGCGGGCACGGTGGCGCTGGTGGGCACCGATACGCGGCGCATCGTCACCGAGGTCAGCCGCCTGCTGGACGACCCCGGCCTGCACGGCGAGTTTTCGCGGCGGATCAATCCTTACGGAGACGGCAAGGCCAGCCAGCGCATCGTCGATGCGCTATGCGGCCGCGCCGTGTCGGAATTCGATCCCGGCGCAGCCGCCCTCGCTCCCGCTTGACGCCCTTCCTCACCGCGACGCATCCCCCAGGACCCTTCATGCCTCACTCGTTTCAATCAACCGATCTCCGCGCGCTGTGCCGCGTCCTGATGGCGGCCGGCCTGCTGTTGCCGCTCGGCGCGCTGGCCAGCCCTGCCGGCGATGCGCTGCGCCGTCTGCAAAGCGACGGCTGGGTGTCCCGCAGCACGACGCTTGAGGATCTGGGCATTGCCGAACCCGTTGTGTTGAGCAACAGCGACGCGCGCCAGGAATTCTATCTGCCGGTGCCGCGCGGCGTGCCGATAGCGGATGCCACCCTGAACTTCGATGCGCGCTACAACAAGGGGGAGCCGGGCACGACCAGCATGGTGTTGTGGCTGGACGGCGTGCCGCAAGCGGCCCAGCGGATCGCCGACGGCGAAGGGTCTGCCGCGCGCAGCCTGAACGTGGAGCGCCGCGGCCGCGAGAACGGCTTTTTGCGCCTGGGCGTGGACTGGCAGTCCGAAATCGCGCTGCGCCGTTGCGAAAGCAACCGCGCAACGGCCAATGCCTTGACGATTTCGCCGCAAACCCGGCTGAGCTACCGCTACGACGCATCAGCCATCGGCAACCTGGATGACGCGTGGGGCGCCCTGCCGGGCAAGCCCGTGCTGATGGTTGCCTCGCGCAAACTGGATCAGCAGGCCTTCGACAGCGCGTGGCGCATGGGCGTGGCGCTGGAGCGCAGCGGCAAGCGCGTCGCGGTCCGGGCGTTTCCGGCGGTGGGCGACGAGGTCGACACGCGCGGGCTGCGGGCCCCCGCGGGCCTGGAGCAGGTGGCGGCATTTGCCGCGGTGGCCGGCGCCGAAAGGCACAAGCTTGCCAATGCGGCGGAGATCGGCGCCCTGCTGGTCCTGGGAGCGCCCGCCGTGACGGGCGACGTGATCATCGCCGACGCCGGGTTGCGCGCCAGGTACAACGAGGCGCTCGACGCCCTGCAGGCGCAGTTGACGGCCGACGCCGATGCGGCCGACGCGTTCAAGCGCTGGCGCCAGGCGCGCATGCTGCTGGCGGACGTGGACCTGCAGTCCAAGGAGATCCGCCTGCTGCCGGTGGGCCGGCAAGCGGCTATCGCCGTAGCGCCCGACGCCGGCGCGCAAGGCGCGGGCGCCTTCGACACAGCCTGGCGGCGGATTCTGTCCACTCGCCAGGTGCAGGTGCAAGTGGCGACACCGCCCCAGACGCTGCAGGACGGCGGCCTGCGGCTGACGAGTTTGGGCGGTTCTGCCGCCAGCTTCGATGTGGTCGCGCGCGGCGACTGGAACACATCCTTCCCGCTGGCCGCGGTGTCCACCGACGGCCGCATGCCCGACGAACTGGTCATGGATCTGGCGGCCGCGCCCGGCGCGTCCTCGACGCGTCCCGTGGCGTCGGTGTTCTGGAACGGCATCCTGCTGGCCGCCAAGCAGCTCGACGCCAACGGCAAGCCCGAGCGCCTGACGGCACGCGTGCCCGGCTACGCGCTGGGCGTGACCAACGCGGTGCGCGTGACGTTCCAGCGCCAGCCCGTGTCCGTGGACTGCAACGAGATTGCGCAGGGCTACCCTGTCAATGTACTGCCGACCAGCTACCTCATGCCGGGCAAGGCGCAGCCGGACGGCACGTTCGTCGGGCTGCTGCCGCTGCTTGCGGGCGCGCCGCAAGTGCTGATTCCCGACAGTTATCTGGCCGATGCGCCCGACAACATCAAGCGGGTCATCGGCATCGCCTCCGCGAGCGGCGTTTCCGCCACGCGGGCGGAACTGACGGTCGCGCCCGCGGGGCAGACGGTCAAACCCGGCCGCCCCTTCCTGGCGATGGAAGTGGCGGTAGACGGCGCCAAGCCCGCGGTCCAGGTCACCGACCGCAAACGGCTGCGGGTTTCGGGCAAGGATGCGGACTGGCTGGACATCACCGGCCTGGAGCATCTGAGCACCGCCGAAGTCGTCAGCGCGGGGGGCCAGGACGGCGTGCTGTGGCACACGCTGGGCCAGCAGCCCGGCATGACCGATGCGCCCTTTGTGCTGAACCGCGGCAACGTCGCGATCATCGGCGCGGCCGGCCCGCTGGCCTGGATCGACAGCGGCAACCCGGACGCGAGCCACCCGCCCGGCGCCGGCGAAAGCGCGTTCTTCGAATGGCGCCGCTATATCTCGTGGAGCGTGCCGGCCATCAGCATCGGCATGCTGGTGCTGCTGCTGATCCTGATCGTGGCGTTGCGGGCCAATCGCAGGAAAAACAAGGACACCCGGTAACCCGGAGGCGCCATGTCTTCGCTTTACTGGCCCTACCTCATCGCCGACTACTACCGCGGACTGGAACTCGTGACCGCGTTGGTGGGGGTGATCATCCTGCTGTCGAGCCTGGACGACCTGTTCATCGACGGCTGGTACTGGCTGCGCGAGCTGTGGCGGTCGCTGACCATCAAGCGCCGCTACACGCCGCTGAGCGCCGAGCAGTTGCGCGCCAAGCCGGAACAGCCGCTGGCCATCATGGTGCCCGCCTGGCTGGAGTACGACGTGATCGCGCCGATGCTGGAAAACATGGTGTCGACGCTGGAATACAAGAACTACATGATCTTCGCAGGCACCTACCAGAACGACGAGCGCACGATCAAGGAGGTGGAGCGGATGCGCCGGCGCTACCGCCAGCTGGTGCGCGTGGAGGTGCCGCACGACGGTCCCACGTGCAAGGCGGACTGCCTGAACTGGATCGTGCAGGCGATCTTTGCGCAGGATGCGAAGCAGCCCGTGCCCTTTGCTGGCGTAATCCTGCACGACAGCGAAGACGTGCTGCATCCGCTGGAGCTGAAGTACTACAACTACCTGCTGCCGCGCATCGACTTCATCCAGCTGCCGGTGACCTCGCTGGAGCGGGAATGGCACGAGCTGGTCGCGGGCACCTACATGGATGAGTTCGCGGAATGGCACACCAAGGATCTGGTGGTGCGCGAAAGCCTGTCCAAGATGGTGCCGTCCGCGGGCGTCGGCACCTGCTTCTCGCGGCATGCGCTGGTGGAACTGGCCGCTGAAACGAACAACCAGCCGTTCAACACGGACACGCTCACCGAGGATTACGACATCGGCGCGCGGCTGGCGCAGCGCGGCATGCGGCAGATCTTCGGCAAGTTCCAGGTGGAGTACGTGACGCGGCGCCACACCTGGTTCGGCCTGGGCAAGGAAAAGGTCTCGGCCATCCGGATGCCGCTGGGCGTGCGCGAATACTTTCCGAACACCTTCCGCACCGCCTACCGGCAGAAGGCGCGCTGGACGCTGGGCATCGGCCTGCAAGGGTGGCAGCAGGTGGGGTGGACGGGGTCGCTCGCGACCCGGTATCTGCTGTTCCGCGACCGCAAGGGTTTGGTCACGTCGTTCATCGCGATCCTGGCCTATGTGCTGCTGGCGAATTTCTTCGTTTTCTACCTGGCCGATCTGTTTGGCTGGTGGACGGTGTATTACCCCTCGTATTTCCGGCCCGGCGGCTGGCTCGTGACGCTGATGTGGATCAACGCCGTCGCCCTGCTGCTGCGCGTGGTGCAGCGCGGCTACTTCGTCGGCAAGATGTATGGCTGGGAGCACGCGCTGCTGTCCATCCCCCGGATGATCGTGGGCAATTTCATCAACGCGATGGCGGCGGCGCGCGCCTGGCGCCTGTTCATCGGCCACCTGCTCACGGGCAAGCGCCTGGCCTGGGACAAGACCATGCATGACTTCCCGTCCACCGATCAATTGGCGCAGCAGCGCCAGCGCCTGGGCGAATTGCTGCTGTCCTGGCAGGCGATCGATCAGGCCACGCTGGAGCGCGCCCTGGAGATCCAGGCGCGCGAGAAAAAGCCGCTGGGCCAGATCCTGACCGAAGCGGGCTGGCTCGACGAGGGCACGCTGAACGAAGCCATCCATTTCCAGAAGTCCGGGCAGGCGGACACGCCGCCCGCTTCCGCCGAGCACAAGCCCGCCACGCCATGACGTCTTTTTCTCGCTTGCTGGTCCTGTCCGCCGCGCTGGCTTGCGCCGGGTCCGCAGCGCCCGCCGCGGCGCAGTCCCCGGCGCGCGCCGCCGAAGCCCCGCTGGAAGGCGCCGCCTACCAGTTCGCCGCCGAGGGCTACAAGAACTACGACGCGGGCAACTACGCGCTGGCCCAGCAGCAGGCGGAATCCGCGATTGCGCTGCGCCCCGACATCGAGCGCCTGCGCCTGCTGCTGATCTACGCGCTGCAAAAGCAGGGAAAGATCCAGGAAGCCGACAAGGCCGCCGCCGATGCGATCCACGCGGGGCTGGACACGCCTGGCCTGCGCCAGGCGCGCGCCAACCTGCGTCCCCACGCGGCCCAGCCCCGCGCCGCCACCGCCGCGCCGGGAACCACCAGCGCCTATCGCCGCGGCTTTCCCATCGCCACCCGCGCCTACGCCGACTACAACCGCGCGGACTATGCGGCGGCCCAGCGCGGCGCGGAGCGGGCGTTCCGGATCGATCCGAAACAGGGGCCGTGGGCGATGTTGTGGCTGGACGCGCTGGAGGCCCAGGGCAAGTACGCCGAGGCGGATGCGGCCGCCGCCACGGCGCTGTCGCTGGGCGCGCCGAACAAGGACGACCTGACCGCGCGCCAGCAGACGCTGAAGCGCCGCATGGCGGTCAAGCCCGCCGAGGAAGGCTACCAGGCCCTGATCGCCAACCAGCCCGGCGCGGCGGTGCCGCTGGCTCGCCAGGCCGTGACGCTGGCGCCCGACACCGCCAGCCATCGCCTGCTGCTCATGACCGCGCTGATGCAGGACAACCAACTGGCAGCCGCCGAAGAGGCCGCATCCGATGCCATGCGGCAGGATGACGAAAATACGGTGGCGCTGGTGATGCGTGCCTATCTGCGCCAGCGCCAGGGCAAGACCGATCTGGCCAACACGGACTTCGACGCAGCGCTCGATCAGGACTGGCTGGACGACGAACAGCGGCGCAACGTGCGCCTGATCGCCGCCGACGCGGCGCTCGCCGCGGGTGAAAACGCGCGCGCGCTGACGCTGGTGGAGCCGCTGGGCGCCAAAGACGAGGCGGCCGCGCAACGCGTCAAGCGCGCGCGGTCCCGGCCCGCCGTGCCCGCCACGCTGACGCTCGCCAACTACCCCGCGCCGGTGCAGGACTGCCGGGACACGCCCTATGGCACCGCGTGCGAACTGCTGCCGTCGGATGCCGCCGGCAGCGGCGGCCCGGCCGCGCTCGCGTACGCCGCCTATGCGCGCGAAGACTATCGCGAAGCCATCGCCCAGGCCCGCAAGGCGGTCGAACAGGACCCCGCCAACAAGGACTACCAGCGCCTGCTGACCACCGCCCTGGCGGCGGGCAACGCCGCGCAATTGGCCGAGGCCGACCGGCGCATGAGCGAAGCGCTGGCGGCCCAGCCCGGCGACGCCAGTCTGCTGATGCAACGCGGCTACCTGCACCAGCGCATGCGCCAGCCCAAGCTGGCGCTGCAGGATTTCCAGGCGGCCCGCGCAACCGGCAAGGCGCCGCCCACCGCGATCCTGGACGAAGGCTATGCGCTGGCTGGCGCTGGCGACAAGCGGGGCGCGGTCGATCGCCTGACGCAGGCCATCGACGAAGCGGACGCCGACAGGCTGGAACTGACCCCGCAACAGCGTTTCGACACGCGCAACGCGCTGGGCGGGCTGTCGCGCGAATGGGGCGGCTATCTCTCGGCGGGCTATCGCGGCGCCCGGCCCGCCTCGTCGGGGCTGGGCGGGGCGGCCATCACGGTGCCGGGCGACGCCGTGTTCAGCACGGCAGAGATTTTCTGGCGGCCGTCCGATTTCCTGAACGATTCCTCGCGGACTTTCGAGCTGTACGGCCGCCTGTCCAACACGCTCTACGACAAGGGCGGCACCACCACCGGCCAGACGGTGTCCGACCCGTGCGGCGGCTCCATCGACATCAACGAGACCTCGAATCAGGGCATCGCCGGCATCCCCACGACCGTGGGCGCGCTGGGCATGCGCTTCACGCCGTCCACCGAGGTGGGCGTGACCTTCGGGCTGGAGCGGCAGTTCAACCTGGGCACCGCGACCCGCTCGGGCACGTTCAGTCCGGATCCCGCCGCGCTGCGCTGCGCCCTCAATCGCGACAACCAGACCGCGCACTACCAGACCGACGCGGGCAGCGGCGGCTGGCTGGCCTATGTCACGTATGGCCTGTACGAGGGCACATCGCTGCGCATCGACCGGCCCGACTGGTTCACGATGGAAGGCTACCTGCAGGCCGGCTACGCGTGGCAGGACATGCCCGCGAAGTTCTGGCTGCGCAACAACGCCACCGGCGAGGACAGCGGCAAGTCGTCCGGCAGGCTCAAGCGCGACCAGGCCTTCGGGGCCGGCGAACTGCGCGTGGGCCGCAGCTACCGGATGGATGCGATCAGCGACCGGCTGGTGTTCTATCCCTATGCGGTGGTCGGCGCGGACTGGCTATGGAACAGGAACGAAGTGACGGGGGCTCCCATCGACGGATCCGACGCCTACCGGCTGCTGGGCAACGGCTCGTCCTGGTCCATGGGCGCCGGCCCTGGCTTCAACATGCGCTACTGGTTCCGCGAGGACCACTACAACGCGCCGCGGTCCTATCTGGACCTGACGACGCAATACCGTTTCAACATCGGCGGCGGAGCCGCCGACCGGGCGAAAGGCCTGTTCATCAACCTGACCTTGTCGTACTGACGACGCGCCGGCCCGCCCCCAAAAGGAGACCTTCCCATGCCCCTCTTCCCTCCCCCCTTGCGCCGCGCCTATCGCGCCGTGATCCCCACGGCCCTGCTGGCCATCGCCTGCTCCGCCGCGTCCGCGCAGCAGGCCTCTTCCATCGTGATCCAGGGCAAGGACAACTGGCTGTTTCCCGGTTGGGGCAGCCTGACTCAGGTCGACACGCGCGGCATCGACGCGGCGACCCAACTGGTGCGCGAGACCCGCGACGCGCTGGCCGCCAAGGGCGTCCATCTGGAAGTGCTGGTGTTGCCGGACAAGACGCTCTTCTATCAAGACAAGTTGCCGGACGGCAAGGCGCTCAGCGCCGACGTGAAGCAGCGCTATCAGACCATCCAGGCAAAGCTCAAGCAGGCCGGCGTGGCGACCATCGACGACGAGGCCGTGCTGCAAGGCGTGAAGCGCGGCGGACAGGACGTCTTCTACCGCACCGACCAGCATTGGACGCAGGCCGCGGCCGACGCCACGGCCGACGCGCTGGCGCAGCGCATCAAGCAGGACGTGAAGACCCTGTCCGGCAAGCCCGGCACCGGCATGGCGCTGGGCAGCGTCGTCAACGAGCGCCGCTACGGCGACCTGGCCGAGCTGTTCCTGACGCCGGAACAACGCAAGCAGGCCGGGCGCGAGACCTTTACGGTGCGGCGACAGGCGGAAAGCCAGAGCCTGCTGGACGACACGCCCGCGCCGGTGCACGTGACCGGGCACAGCATGGTGCAACCCTATTTCGGCTTTCCGCAGAAGCTGTCGAACGCGCTGGACCGCCCGGTCTCCGTCAACTGGAAGCCGGGCAACGTGGGCCACTGGATCATGCTGCTGGAATACCTGGAATCCCCCGCCTACAAGCAGAACAGGCCGCAGGTCCTGGTCTGGCAGATGTTCGAGCCCACCTACGCGCAGGGGCCGGACGCCAAGGGATTGTGGGACAACGCGTCCATCATGAGCGCCGACGCGTGGCGTGGCCGCATGAAAGCCGCCATCGGGCAGTAAGGCCGTGGATTCCAAGGACAACGCCGCCGGTTCCGGCCACCGGCTCACCGCCGGCGTGGTGGCCGTGCTGCTGGCGATCGGCCTGGGCTGGGGCCTGTGGCGCCTGGCGCAGGCCCGGATCAGCGTTGCGCAGGTGTCTCCGCCCGCCTGGATGGATGGGTCGGCCGGCGCGGTGCTGAACAAGGCCCTTGCGCTGCCCGGGCAATCCGCGCTGGACACCTGGAACGCGGCCGTGCGGTACCGGGTGCTGGGCGATCTGGGCGATCAGGTGGCCATGGGCTGCCCGCAGTGGCTGTTCTACCGCGACGGCCTGCGGCCGCAGCCCGGCACACACGTGTTCAACGAACGCCTGCGCCTGATGCGGTATTGGGTGGACACGCTGCGGCAGAAACAGGTGCAGGTGCTGGTGGTCGCGGTGCCCGACAAATCGCGCATCGAGTCCGACCGGCTTTGCGGCCTGCCGGTGTCCCTGCCGATGCGGCGCACCCTGGACCACTGGCAGGCGGCCCTGAAGGCGCAAGGCGTGCCTTACGTGGACCTGCGCGATGCGCTGCAAGCCGCCCCGGCGCCGCGGTTCTTCCTGACCGACGTGCACATGAACGCACAGGGCGCGCAGGCCGCCGCCGAACGCGTGGCTCAGGCCGCGCTGCCCCTGTTGCAAGGCCGGGGCACGCAGGCGTTCCAGACCGGCGCCGCGACGCCGCCGCAACCGCGCATGGGCGACCTGATCGTGCTGGCGGGGCTTGCGCATGCCCGGCCCGGCTGGCGGCCGGACCTGGAACTCGTGTCGGAGCAACAGATAGCGCCCGTGCGCAGCGGCGGCCTGCTGGACGAGGCGGCGCCCGTCGAGGTCCTGCTGGCCGGCACATCGAACGGGCGCCGCAGCCAGTTCGCCGAACGGCTGGGCATGGGGCTGGGGCGCGAAGTCTGGAACATGAGCCTCGATGGCGGGCAGTTCTCGGGCGCCCTGCAGGTGGCGCTGAAGCAGCGGGATCAATGGCCCGGCAGCTTGAAGCTGCTGATCTGGGAGTTCTCCGAAAACGCCCTGTCCCTGCCGCTGACCGGGGAAGAGAAATCCCTGTTGGCCCGCATCCCGTAGCGACCCAAGATGCTATTCAATTCCTACCTGTTCCTGTTGATCTTCTTGCCCGTCACGCTGGCTGTCTACTATGCGCTGGGGCCCTTGAACGTCCGTCTGGCCGCGTTGTGGCTCTGCCTGACCTCGCTGGTTTTCTATGGCTGGTGGAACCCGCAGTTCGTGGTGCTGCTGGCCGGATCGATCGCGTTCAACTATGCGATCAGCCAGCTCGTGCTGCACAACACGGCGCGCCCCCGGCTGCAAGGCCTGATCGTTGGCCTGGGTGTCGGCGCCGACCTGGCGCTGCTGTTCCACTATAAGTATTTCGCGACGCTGCTGAACTTCCTGAACGACCTGGGAATGACGAGCGCAACGGCGAACGACATCATTCTGCCGCTGGGCATTTCGTTCTTCACGTTCACGCAGATCGGCTATCTGCTGGACTGCAAGGCCGGCATCGTGAAGGAACGCAGCCTGCTCAGCTACGTGCTGTTCGTGACGTTCTTTCCGCACCTGATCGCGGGGCCCATCCTGCATCACAGGGAAATGATGCCGCAGTTCGCCCGGCCCGAGAACTACCGGTTCAAGGCCGAGAACCTGTCGGTGGGCGCGATGCTGTTCACGATCGGACTGGCAAAGAAAGTGCTGCTTGCCGACGGCATCGCACCTTATGCGGATGCGGGCTTCGCCGCGCCCGGCGAGCTGCAGTTCTGGGGATCGTGGGGCGCCAGCCTGTGCTACGCGCTGCAGCTCTATTTCGACTTTTCGGGCTATTCGGACATGGCGCTGGGTCTGGCCAAGATGTTCGGCATCCGCTTCCCGCTGAACTTCAATTCCCCCTACAAGGCCAGCAGCATCATCGATTTCTGGGCGCGCTGGCACATGACGCTGACACGCTACATCACCGCCTATCTGTACTACCCGGTGGCGATGGCCGTCTCCAAGTGGCGCACCAACCGCAACCTGCCGGTGGGATCCGCCGGCATCGGCACGCTGGGCGGCTTCGCCAGCAGCATCGTCTTCCCCACGCTCTTCACGATGACGCTGGCGGGAGTCTGGCACGGCGCCGGCTTCCAGTTCGTGGTGTTCGGACTGCTGCACGCCATGTATCTTTCCATCAACCACGCCTGGCGCATCTTCGTCGTCGGCCGCAAGCCCGCAGCCGCGCGCCAGGTCCGTCCCGCCACCCGCGCGCTCTGCATCCTGGTGACATTCATCGCCGTGCTGATCGCGCAGGCGTTCTTCCGCGCGCACGGCGTGGGCGACGCGATGCTGCTGATGCAGGGGATGGCGGGCGCGCGGGGCATGGAATCGCTGGACCTGTCCGCGCACGTCGCCGGCCTGGCCTGGGGCGACGCGTGGCGCGTCATCGTGGGCCATCACCTGCAGTTGATCTATGCCCTCGTGCTGCTGGGCATCGCGTGGTTTACGCCCAACGCGCACCAGATCCTGGGCCGATATTCCCCCGCGCTGTTCAAGCCGCAGGCAGCGCCGCGGGCCTTCATGCGCTGGCGCCCCAGCCTGGGCTGGCTGGCCGTCATGGCGGCGCTGCTGTTCCTCTGCCTGATCAACCTGCATAAAGAAACCCGGTTCCTCTATTTTCAATTCTGACCGCACGCGGTCATGGAGCATGTCATGGACATCAACGCTATCGAAGCCAAAGTGGCGCAACTCGTCGAAAACATCATCCTCACCCAGGTCGATCCCGACACCCTGCTGATCGAGTCCGGGCTGGTGGACTCCCTGGCCGCCGTGGACCTGGCGCTGGCGGTGGAACGCGAGTTCGGCTGCAAGATCCCGCCCACCGAGATCGACGTGCACCTGGAGTCCGTGCACACGCTGGCGGCGTTCATCGCCGAAAGCGGCCGCGGCTGACACGCGCCCGCGGGCCTGGAGGGCTGGACCATGCGTTTCGATTTCAACACCTACGATTTCACGGACACCACGGCCGGCGCCGCCGCCACCGCGGTCGTATCCGCCCAGGGCAGCCTGTCCTGGGCCGCGCTGCGGGCGGCCACCGCCGCCTGGGAAACCGAAGCGCGCCAGGCCGGCGCGCGGCCCGGCGTGCCGCTGCTGATATCGGGGCACAAGGAAGCCGCGTTTCTCGTGGCCATGCTGGGCTGCCTGCGCCTGAATGTGCCCTTCGTGCCGGTGGACGTCATCAATCCGCCCGAGCGCGTGGCGCGCATCGGGCAGCTCGTGCAGGCCGGGCTGCGCTACGACGCGCAAGCCGGCGCCTTCACCCGTGGGAGCGACGCGCCGGCGCCCCTGGAAGAAGCGGGGCTGGCCTACATCATGTTCACGTCCGGCAGCACGGGCGATCCCAAGGGCGTGCAGATCGGCCGGGAAAGCGTCACGCTGTTCGCCGGGTGGATACAAGACTGCCTGGCCCTGGGCGCCGCGCCCGCCTTCATGGACCAGATGCTGTTCAGCTTCGATTTCTCGCTGTTCAACTGGGTGGGCGCGCTGGCGCTGGGCGGCACGTGCGTGCTGTGTCCGCGCGAGACCATCGGGCAGCGCGATGTGTTCGTTTCCTACCTGGCCGAGACCCGCATCAATGTGTGGGCCTCGACGCCGTCTTTCGTGCGGCAGCAACTATTCAATCCCGCCTTCGATCAGGCGCATCTGCCCGATCTGCGCGTCTTCGTGTTCGGCGCCGAGTCCCTGACGCCGGCCATGGCCGAAGAACTGTGGCAGCGGTTCCCGCGCGTGCGCATCGTCAATTCCTATGGGCCGACCGAGGCCACCTGCTCCACGGCCTGGGTGGAAATCGATCCGGCCTTGCGGGCGGCGGCGCCCAACCCCTACCCGGTCGGCCGGGCCAAGCCCTACGCCGAGGTCTTCATCGAAAACGGGGAAATCTGCATCGCGGGCGACCACGTCATGCGCGGCTATCTGAACCGCCCCGACCTGAACGCCACGCGCATGTTCACGCGCCACGGCAAGCGCGGCTATCGCAGCGGTGACCTGGGCGACCAGGACGCGCAAGGCCTGGTCACGTTCCGCGGACGGATCGACGATCAGATCAAGCTGCACGGCTACCGGATCGAGCTGGCGGAAATCGACGCCGCCCTTGCCGCCCTGCCGGGCGCGCGGGCGGGCGCCACCGTGGCGCTGCGCAGGCCCGACGGCGCCATCGTCCGGCTGATCGGCTTTGTCGAACCGTCCCTGCCCGGTCCCGCCGGCCTGCAGCCGCTGCCCGCCGAACTCGGCGACTGGAAGCACAGGCTGGGCCGGCGGCTCCCGCCTTACATGATTCCCTCCGAACTGGTGGCGTGCCACCGCTTTCCCACCACCAGCACCGACAAGGCAGACCGCAAGCAGCTCGAACGCTTGTACCTGGATGCCCGCCTCAGCAAGAAACCGGAGCCGCAAGCATGACACCCCGCCTTTACCGCCTGGCCCTCGCCCTGACGCTGGCCGTCGGCGCCGCCCCCGTGTTTGCCGAGGGCGTGCTCGCCCAGCTCTACGCCGCGCGGCCGCCGGCCGGCTCTTCCTTCGTGCGGGTGGTGAACCCGCATGTCGGGCCGCTGCGCGCGCAGATCGCCAGCGGCCCCGAACAGGAGATCGGCCCCGCCGTGCAGGCCACCACCTATGCCATCGTCAAGGGCAACCAGCCCTTCGACGTGCGGATCGACGGCAAGCCCGCCGCCACGCTTCAGGTGGCGCCGGACACCTTCAGCACGCTGGTGCCGCGCCGCGACGGCGGCAGGCTGTCCTTCAGCATCATCGACGACAGCGCCGGGGCGCAGGATGCCTTGAAGGCGGAGCTGCGCTTCTACAACCTGGCCGCGGACTGCCCCAGCGGCCAGTTGAGCGTCAGCCCGGCGGGCCCGGTCCTCTTCCCGAATGTCGAATCCGGCGCTTCCGCCGCGCGCGCCATCAACCCCGTCAGTGCGGCCCTGGCCGCGGGCTGCGGCGCTGCCGTCTCGCCGGTCCTGCCGCTGCCCGCTTTGCAGCCCGGCGACCACTACAGCCTGTTCCTGACCGGCACCGCCGACGCGCCGGCCTTGCGCGGCCAGGTCAGCGGCACGGACCCCTACAGCAGATAAGGAGGCGCCATGCGCCGCGTATTCAGGGACGATCATGAACTGTTCCGCGACCAGGTCCGGCGCTTTGTCGCCAGCGAGATCGCGCCCCACTACACCGAATGGGAAAAAGCCGGCGTGACGCCGCGCGCGCTGTGGCGGCGCGCCGGTGAAGAAGGCCTGCTCAACTGCGCCGTGCCCGAGCCCTATGGGCTGGGCGGTGACTTCGGGCATTCCGCCGTGGTGATCGAAGAGCTGGCACGCGCGAACTTCCTGGGTATCGGATTCTCCATCCATTCCGACATGGTGGCGCCCTATCTGCTGAATTTCGGCACCGGCGAGCAGAAAGAACGCTGGCTGCCGCCCATGACCCGCGGCGAAACCATCGCCGCCATCGCGCTGACCGAGCCCGGCGCGGGCAGCGACCTGAAGGCCGTCCGCGCGCGCGCGTGCCGGGACGGCGGGCACTATGTGCTGAACGGCCAGAAGACCTTCATCACGAACGGCGTCAACGCGGGACTGGCCATCGTGCTGGCCAGCACCGATCCGGACCAGGGCGCGCGCGGGCTGTCGCTATTCTGCGTGGAAGAGGGCCTACCCGGCTACACCAAGGGTGCGGCGCTGCAAAAGATCGGGCAGCACAGCCAGGACACCTGCGAGCTGTACTTCGATGACGTGCGCGTGCCGGCGGACTGCCTGCTGGGGCCGGAGAACGCCGCCTTCGAGATCCTGACGCGTGAACTGGCGCGCGAACGGCTGGCGATCGCGTTGCGCGCGGCCGCCTCTCTGGAAGGCATGCTGGAGGAAGCGGCGCAATACACGCGCGACCGCAAGGTCTTCAGCCGCCGCGTGATCGATTACCAGAACACGCGCTTCAAGCTGGCCAACGCCCGCGCCCAGAGCACCATGCTGCGCGTGTTCCTGGACGACTGCCTGGCGCGCCAGATGGAAGGCGAACTGGACCCGACGACGGCGGCCATCGCCAAGCTCAACGCCACCGAGATCCAGGGCAGGATCCTCGACGATCTGCTGCAGATGTACGGCGGCTACGGCTACATGGCGGAATACGGCATCGGCCGCGCGTGGGCGGATGCGCGCGCCCTGCGTATCTTTGGCGGCACAAGCGAGGTGATGCTCGAGATCATCGGCCGCAGCTTCAACTGAAGCGGGCCGCGCTCAGATGCGCGCCGCCAGCCAGTCGCGCATCAACGCGCGCGCTTCCGGGGTGTCGTCGATGACCCAAGGGTCCATCGCAAACGCCACCACCCGCTTGGCGCCGTAGCCCCGGGCGATCTCCCACTGCCGACGGACGCGTTCGAAGTCGGCGGAGCGCGCCTTGAAGGCAGAGCCGTCGGTGGCGCCGGAGGGCAGTTCCTCGAACAGTTCCAGGATCAGGTCGAACGATGCCCCGCGCGCCAGCAGCATGTCGTGCAGCGGCTCCAGCGCCCGCAGGTTGTCCAGCCCCGCCACGCCCACGCCGTCCTGGATCATCGGATGGATGCGCACACGGTCGAGAATGCGGCTCCACAGCGTTGCCAGCGAGCCGTCGGTCGGCAGGCGGCTGTGATAAGTGGAAACGCAGGGCACGCCGCGGCTGGTGGCCTGGGCCGCGCGCGAGTATGCATCCAGCCAGGGCATCAGCAGGGCCTGGCGCTCGGAAGACGCCCAGTTGTATTGCTCCAGCTCGTACGGCAGATACCAGCCGCGGAAGGCCCGGCGATCCGGCCAGCGCGCTTCCTGCATGTAAGCCACGCCCCGCTCGCGGGTGTGGTCCAGGTAGGCGGCAAGGGCGGCGTGGTCGGTCCCCGCCAACATATCCCACCAGCGCTGGTCATAGGGCAGACCCACGTGCACGCCGAGTCCCTGGCGTTCGGCCTCGTCAAAGAGTGTGCGCAGCACCGCGTCGGGCGCCATCCAGTCGTCCGGTCGCCCGCCTTCCAGGCCGACCCATTGCAGGAAGATCTCGCGGCAGCCCAGGCGCCGGAAGGCCGACAACCGGCGGCGCCAGTCCTCGGGGCCGAGCGCCAGGTGGCTGCGCCAGAGCTGCAGAAAGGTGGCGTTCAACGACAGCGGCGGCGAGCAGGCGGCCAGCGGGGCCAAGGCGCCGAGCGCCAGCGCTTGAAACAGGCGCCGGCGCATGGGAGAGGCCGGCGCCTGCCACCCGTGCCGGCGCAAGGAAGAAGCCGGCGCCTTGAACCCGCGCCCGCGAACGGGAGAAACCGGCGGCGGACGGATCAGGAAAGAAATCCCGCGCCGCCCTTAACCGCGGTTGCCGAACATGCCGGACAGCGAGGCCAGCAGGTCGGTCGGATTGAATTGCTGGCCGGGCTGCACCGCGCCATCGGGCGTCGCCTTGTCGACAAGCTGCGGCAGCAGCGCGGATAGCGAACCCAGCACGGAATCCGTGTCCTGACCGGTTTTGGCGGCCAGTTCGTTCACGACGCCCGGATCCAGCACGGAACCGAGCTCGCCCGGGCTGACGGGCAGGTTCTGCCCGGTGCCCACCCAGGACGCGACGATTTCGCTCAGGCCGCCCTTCTGGAAGCTGGCGATCAGGCCGGTGAGGCCGCCCGGGTACTTGTTCAGTTGCTCGATCAACGCGGGCAGCAGCGATGCCTGTCCGCCTTGCTGACCGCCGCCGGCCATTGAGGCCAAGGTATCCAATAGACTCATTGCCTCGCTCCTGAAAAAAGTCGGAAAACCAGTATAGGCCCACGGCCGGCGCCGCGCGTGCCATCCCGGCGCCCATGCGCCGCAACTTTGCAAAACTTGTAAATGGGCAGGGGGCGCGGCCGCCTGCCACCGCAAGAGACCGTGCCGTGGAGGGCCGGCGCCGCTCAGTTCGCGGCCGTGGGGGCGGCCGATGCCTTCAACGCCTGCAAGGCTTTCATGCCCGCGCGGCCGTCCGGCGGCAGGCCCAGTTCCCGCTGCGCGGCCTGCAAGGCCTGGCGGGTCCGGGCGCCGATCATTCCATCGGGTTCGCCCACATCGTGGCCGCGGGCGATCAGCAGCCGCTGCAGCTCGCGCCGTTGCGCCCGGGACAGCCCCGGATCGTCGGTGGGCCAGGCCTGCACCAAAGGCCCGCCGCCGCGCAGCCGGTCCGACAGGTGCGCGATCGCCAGCGCGTAGCTTTCCGCGGCGTTATAGGAATACAGGGCGTCGAAATTGCGCGTGACCAAAAACGCGGGGCCGCTCCGGCCCGCCGGCAGCATCAGGCCCGCAGGCGTCTCGCCCGCGGGCAAGGCCTGCCCGTCGGCCCGGACCACGCCCTGGCGGACCCAGGACGACATAGGCCGCTTGTTCTTGCGCCCCGCTCCGGCCGTGTCCAGACCGGCGGGCAGCTTGACTTCGTAGCCCCAGGCCAGCGCGGGATTCCAGCCCGCCCGCTTCAGGAAGTTGGCGGTGGACGCCAGCGCGTCGGGCACGCTGTCGACCAGGTCGCGCCGGCCGTCCCCATCGAAGTCCACCGCCAGCCGCAGGTAGGTGGAAGGCATGAACTGGGTCTGGCCGAATGCGCCCGCCCACGATCCGGCCAGACGCTCGGGCGCGATGTGCTCGTCCTGGATGATCTTCAGGGTGGCGAAGAACTCACCCCGGAAATAGGCTTGGCGGCGGCCGAAGCACGACAGCGTGGACAGCGAGGTCAGGAGCGGCCGGCCGCCCAGCGTGCGCCCGAAATTGCTTTCCACGCCCCAGACGGCCGCGATGGTGGCCGGGTCCACGCCATATTGCTTGGCGGCGCGGTCGAGCTCGGCCTGCCAGCGCGCCATGCCGGCCCGTCCGTCCGCCACGCGTTCGTCGTCCACCAGGCCCGCCATGTAGTCCCAGATGGGCGTCTTGAACTCGGGCTGGGCATCCAGCAGATCGATCACCGCCATATCGGGCGCCAGGTTTGCGGTGTGCGTGTCGAACGCCGCCCCCGACACGCCGGCCTTCAAAGCGGGCGCGCGCAGCTGCGAGAGGCAGGCGGCAAAGGCGTCCGCCGCCTGGGCCGCGGGCAAGGGCAAGATCAACGCGGCGCCGGTCAGCGCGAAGGACAAAAGGGATTTCATGCCTGGGATTCCTTGGGGGATGGCGACGCCGCATCGCCTTCGAGGCGCCGCGTCCAATCTTCGACTTCGCCTGCGCGGGCGCGTTTCTCGAAGAGCGTGCGCCAATTCGGCGACAGCTCGGGCAGATCAGCCAGGGCTCGCAGCACGTCCGGGTCCAGCACGCGGCGGTTCAGGATGTCCTGCACGTGCGCCAGCGTCCATTGCGGATGCGGACGCTCCTGCAGGGATAGCGTATCGCCCGCCTTCAGCCAGCCGGTCGCCAGCACGCGGTAATACCAGCCGGTCATGCCGCTGGCCTGCACCTGGGCCGCCATGCCGCGCCGGCCGAAACGGTGATCCAGTTTCCAGCAAGGCTGCCGCGCCTGCGACACCTGAATCAGCGCCGTGCCCGCGCGGTAGATATCGCCCACGCAGACGTCGCGTTCCGTCATGCCCGTGGTGGAGAGGTTCTCGCCGAAGGCGCCGGGACCGTCCAACACGGCGCGTTCACCCAATGCGGCACGCCAGGCCGGGTAGTGGTCGCGCGCATAGTGATGCAGCGCCTTTTCGGGACCGCCATGAAAGCGGCGATCGGCCTGCTCGTCGCCGCCCAGGCCTTCCGGCCCCAGCCGCAGGCGCTCGGCAACGGGATGCTTGTCGATGCCGCTGTCGCGCCCGGAGTCGCCCAGCGGGCGCACCGTGCCGGTCAGCAGCGCATCTATCGTGATGTCCATTCTGGCGCCTTCCGGTCAGCCGGCCTGCAGGGCGGCAAGCTCTGCTTCGTTGAAACCCGCGGCGCGGCGCGCCTCAAGGTTGAAGGGGCCGCGCAAGCGGGGAGCATCGTACCGGCGGGCCAGCTCGGCGTAGCAGGCCACGGGCTCCCTGCCCGCTTGCGCGCATTGTTGCCGGTACCAATGGTTGCCGATGGCGACGTGGCCGATCTCGTCGCGCAGGATGATGTCCACGATGGCCGCGCTGTCCGGGTCTCCGGCGCCGGCCAGCTTGTTGCGGATCATGGGCGAGGCGTCCAGGCCGCGCGCCTCCAGCGTGCGCGGCACCAGCGCCAGGCGGGCGAGCAGATCGTCCTGCGTTCTTTCCGCCATGTCCCACAGGCCGCTGTGCGCCGGGAAATCGCCATAGGCATGACCCAGCGCGTCCAGACGCTGGCGCAACAGATCGAAGTGATAGGCTTCTTCACGGGCGACGCGCAGCCAGTCCCGGTAGAAGGCCTCGGGCATGCCGGCAAAACGCCAGAGGATATCCAGCGCCAGGTTCACCGCGTTGAATTCGATATGCGCCAATGCGTGCAGCAGCGCCGCGCGCCCCTCCTGCGTGGCCATCGAACGTTGCCTGACCTGCGCCGGCGCGACCAGTTCCGGCCGTGGCGGGTGGCCGGGCAAGCCCGGCAGCGGCGCGAACACGCGCTGGCAATCCAGCACGGCGTCATCGGCGATGGCGCGCACGCGCTCGAGCTTTTCCGGCCATGCCGTGGCCGCCAAGGCCGCCAGCGCCTGCTCTCGCATGCAGTTCGGACCAAACCCCTGCGCGGCGGGGACCGTATTGCTGACCATGATGATTCCAATCCCGGGCGGACCACGGCCGCCTCAAAACCCTGAAAAGCCTGTGGCTTCGATACCCTGCATTGACGGAGACTTTATCATTCAGCGATGGATTCCCCGCGCCTGACCATTGAAACCGATCTGTCCCGCATCGACGCCCGCCAGTGGGACGCGCTGGCGGGGGACCAGCCCTTCCTGCGGCACGCCTTCCTGCACGCCTTGCACGAAACCGGCTGCGCGGCGCGCGGCACCGGCTGGGCGCCTCACTACCTCGCGCTGTGGCGCGGCGCAGCGCTGGCCGCCGCCGTGCCCCTCTACCTGAAATCGCATTCGCGCGGCGAGTACGTGTTCGACTATGCGTGGGCCGACGCCTTCCAGCGGCATGGCATGCGCTATTACCCCAAGCTGCTGTCGGCCATCCCCTTTACGCCGGTGACGGGTCCTCGGCTGCTGGCGACCAGCGACGAAGACCGCGCGACGCTGGTGCGCGGGCTGGTGGCCTTCGCGGAAGAAATCAAGGTGTCGTCGCTGCATCTGCTGTTTCCCATCGACGCCGACATGCGCGTGTTGCGGGATGCGGGCTTCATGATCCGGGAAAGCGTGCAGTTCCACTGGACCAACGCCGGCTACGCGGACTTCGATGCGTTCCTGGCCACCATGAGCCACGACAAGCGCAAGAAGATCCGGCAGGACCGCAAGAAAGTCGCCGCAGCCGGACTGTCGTACCGCTGGCTGCGCGGCCACGAGATCCGCGCGGCCGACCTGGCGTTTTTCTATGAATGCTATTGCCATACGTATTTCAACCATGGCAACCCGCCCTACCTGAGCCGCGAATTCTTCGAGCAAGCGCACCGCGAACAGGCGGACGCCTTCGTGCTGATCCTGGCGGAACGCAACGGCCAGCCGGTGGCGGCGGCGCTGAATCTGGCGGGCGGCGATGCGCTCTACGGCCGCTATTGGGGCGCGACGGAGTATGTGCCGGGGCTGCATTTCGAAACCTGCTACATGCAGGCCATCGCCTATTGCATCGCGCACGGCATCGCGCGCTTCGAGGGTGGCGCGCAGGGCGAACACAAGATGGCGCGCGGGCTGCTTCCCACGCCGACCTGGTCGGCGCACTGGGTCGCCCACCCTGGATTCGCCGAGGCGATCCAGAACTTCCTGGACGAGGAGACCGCCGCGGTCACGGACTATCTGGGCGAACTCGAATCCCATACGCCCTTCAAGAGCGCCTGATCCGTGCGGCGCGCCGGCCGCCGGCGCTTCAAAGAAAGCGGTCGAGCAGCTTGCGGCTGTGCTTGTCCAGCGACTGGATGTCGCGCACCAGATAAAAGATGCCGTGGCTGTCGGCGATCAGCAAGGTCTGCGGGCTCAGGCGGCGGATGTCTTCTTCGCCGCGCAGCGTGAAGGACGTGGGGCCGCGATCGGTTTCGACCTTCCAGGTGCTGGGCGTGGCGTACGTCGACACGCTGGCCAGCTTGCGGATCTCGGGCATGAATTCGCGGCCCGCGAGTTCTTCCTCGATCAGCTCCCGCTGCGCGGCCGGCACGTCGGACAGGTGTTCGATCCAGACCAGTTCGTGGCCGTCACTGGTCACCAGCGACAGGCCGCGGCCCGCTTCGCTGATCGGAAAGGCGCGCACGGGAATGACGCCTTCATGCACTTCCCCGTCGGCGGATTGAAACTCCAGGCGCCCGAAGGGATTGCGGCGCAACTGAAAGAACGGCAACGTCATGACGATAATCCCGGTTCCGTGTCAGGCCACGGCGGCCATGTCTTCGCCGCCCGACGCTTGCGCATCGGCTTCGGCCTGGCGCGCTTGCGCCTGATACAGGCGATAGTAGGCGCCCTCGCGGGCCATCAGTTCTTCGTGCGGCCCCTGCTCCACGATCTGGCCGCGGTCCAGCACCACCAGGCGGTCCGCCTTGCGCAACGTGCTCAGGCGGTGGGCGATGGCGATGGTGGTGCGGCCGCGCACCAGGTTGTCCAGCGCCTTCTGGATTTCCTTTTCGGTGGTGGTGTCCACCGACGACGTGGCTTCGTCGAGAATCAGGATGCGCGGGTCGATCAGCAGCGCCCGGGCGATGGAAATGCGCTGGCGCTCGCCGCCGGACAGCGCCTGGCCGCGCTCTCCCACCAGCGAGTCGTAGCCGTGCGGCAGCCGCAGGATGAATTCGTGCGCGTGGGCGGCGCGCGCCGCGGCGACGATCTCGTCGCGCGTGGCGTGGGGCTTGCCGTAGGCGATGTTCTCGGCGATGGTGCCGAAGAACAGGAACGGCTCTTGCAGCACCAGGCCGATATTCTGGCGATAGTCCGCCACGCGCACCGAACGGATGTCGGCGCCGTCCACCAGCACCGCGCCTTCGGACACGTCGTAAAAGCGGCAGATCAGGTTGATCAGCGTGCTCTTGCCCGAGCCGCTGTGTCCCACCAGGCCGATCATCTCGCCCGGGGCGATGGTCAGGTTCAGGCCCCGGATGACCTGCCGGTTGCCGTAGCGGAAACCGACGTCGCGCAATTCGATGCGGCCGTTGATGTGCGGCAGCTTGGCCGGATTCTGGGGTTCGGGCACGCTGGAGACGTGGTCCAGGATGTCGAAGATGCGCTTGGCGCCGGCCGCCGCCTTCTGCGTGACCGAGACGATGCGGCTCATGGAATCCAGGCGCAGATAGAACCGTCCGATGTATGCCAGGAAGGCCGCCAGCACCCCCACGGTGATCTGCCGTTGCGACACCTGCCAGATGCCGAAGATCCAGACCACCAGCAGGCCCACCTCGGTCAGCAGGGTGACGGTGGGAGAGAACAGCGACCAGGTGGTATTGACCCGGTCATTGACTTCCAGGTTGCGGTTGTTGGCTTCGCGAAACCGCGCGACCTCGCGCTTTTCCTGGGCGAACGCCTTGACCACGCGTATGCCCGGGATGGTGTCCGCCAGCACGTTGGTGATCTCGGACCAGATGCGGTCGACCTTTTCGAAGCCATGCCGCAGGCGGTCGCGCACGGCATGGATCATCCAGATGATGAAGGGCAGCGGCACCAGCGTGACCAGGGCCAGCCACGGGTTGATGGTCACCAGGATGACCGCCGTCATGACGATCATCAGGATGTCGGTGGCGAAGTCCAGCAGGTGCAGGGATAGAAATACGCAGATGCGGTCGGTCTCGCTGCCGATGCGCGAAATCAGGTCGCCGGTGCGCTTGCCGCCGAAGTACTCCAGCGATAGCCCCTGCAGGTGCTCATAGGTGGTGGTGCGCAGGTCGGCGCCTATGCGCTCGCTGACCCAGGCCAGGATGTAGGTCCGCGCCCATCCCAGCCCCCAAGCCAGGAAGGCGGACGCCAGCAGGCCGCTCAGGTAGAGCCGGACCTTGGCGTAGTCGATCGGCGCGCCGTTCTGGAACGGAATCAGCACGTCGTCCATCAGCGGCATGGTGAGGTAGGGCGGCACCAACGTGGCCGCGGTGCCCAGCAGCGTCAGCAGGAAACCGGCAATCAACGGGCCACGGTACGGCCGCGCGAAACGCCAGAGGCGCAGCAGCGCCCAGGTGGAGGACGGCGCCGCCTGTTCCTGGTTGCACGTCGGGCATTCTTCCTCGCCCGCGGGGATGACGTTATTACAGATGGTGCAGGCGCGTTCCGCCAGGTCTTCCACCTGATGGCCGGAAAGGCGGATGGACTGCTGGGTCTCGAACTGGGCCAGCAAACGCAGGGCGGCCGGATTGCGGGCCAGCGTGAAGCGCCAGATGCCAAGCCGCGCGGTGTCGTCGTGCAGCTCGAGTACGGCGGCGCCCGCGTGGTCGGACAGGCTGAGCCTTAATTGGGGGCCATATGGCCAGGATTCCCAGCGGGTATCGTCCGAATGGCGCGCAAGCAGACGGCGGTCGGTGACGGCGACCAGGCCTGGCTGGAATTTCAAACGCTGATCGAGGTCTATTTCGACCCACGCCAGCAGGTTTTCGCCGTCCGCCAGTTCGGCAAGGATTTCATCCCGCCAGCGGGCAGGAAAGGCATCGGCAAGGCCGGAAAGCAGGTGTGGTTTTTTCATTGGAACGCATACCGGGCCAGGACTCTGCCCTACTAGGCGGCACCCGGTTTGACGCCGTCGGCGGCAAACGTGTCCCTTCCTTACAACACAACGAGTTCACGCCTTGAAGGCGTCGTATAGTAGCAGCCGATTTTTCTAATTAGGAATATCTGGGATCCCCCGCTCGTCGGCATTATTCTAAAGGCGCAACCCCAATAAATTCGCGGTCTTGCATAGGGGCGTCCGCGCGTGCCAACCTGCTTCTCACGTAAATTAAAACATGAAAAAGAAAGACATTGAATTTCTCGATGTCGTGGCTTTGCGCGGCCCGAACATTTGGACGTATCGCCCGGTCCTTGAAGCATGGGTGGATATCGGAGAGCTGGAGGACTACCCGTCCAACACGATTCCCGGATTCTACGAGCGCCTGACCGAATGGCTGCCGACCCTGATCGAGCACCGTTGCAGCCCCGGAGTCCGGGGCGGCTTCCTGGCCCGCCTGAAAGAAGGCACCTGGCCCGGCCACATTCTTGAACATGTAACCCTGGAACTCCAGAACCTGGCCGGCCTGCGCGGCGGGTTCGGCAAGGCCCGCGAGACCTCCACGCGCGGTGTCTACAAGGTGGTCGTGCGCGCCTGGCAGGAACAGGTCACCCGCACCGCCCTGAACGAAGCCCGCGACCTGGTCATGGCCGCCATCGAAGACCGCCCTTTCGATGTGCCCGCCACCGTCTCGAAGCTGCGCAGCCTGGTCGACCGCCACTGTCTCGGCCCCAGCACCGCCTGCATCGTGGACGCGGCCGATGACCGCGACATACCCTACATCCGCCTGTTCGAGGGCAACCTCGTGCAGTTCGGCTACGGATCGGCCCAGCGCCGCATCTGGACGGCCGAAACCGACCGCACCAGCGCGATCGCGGAAGGCATTTCGCGCGACAAGGATCTGACCAAGGAGCTGCTGTCGACCTGCGGCGTGCCCGTGCCGGAAGGCCGCCTGGTCGAAAGCGAAGACGACGCCTGGGACGCGGCCGAGGACATCGGCCTGCCCGTCGTCGTGAAACCCTATGACGGCAACCATGGCCGGGGCGTCTTCACCAACCTGACGACCCGCGAAGAAGTGGTCTCCGCCTACCGCGTGGCCGTGGACGAAGGCAGCGGCGTGATCGTCGAACGCTTCGTGCTGGGCAACGAACATCGCCTTCTGGTGGTCGGCGACCGCATGGTGGCCGCCGCCGCCGGCGAGCCCGCCTGGGTGACCGGCGACGGCAAATCCACCATCGCCGAACTGATCGACAGCCAGATCAATACCGATCCGCGCCGCGGCCGCACGGAAAACCACCCGCTCAATCCGGTGCGCCTGGATTCCGCCGCCCGGCTGGAAATCGCCCGCCAGAACCTGTCCGAAGACAGCATCGCCCCCGAAGGCCAGCGCGTGCTGGTTCAGCGCAGCGGCAACGTCGCCTTCGATGTGACCGACCGCGTCCACCCCAGCATCGCGGCCACCGTGACGCTGGCTGCCCGCATCGTGGGCCTGGACATCGCCGGCGTGGACCTGGTGGCGGAAGACATCTCCCGCCCGCTGGACGAACAGCGCGGCGCGATCGTCGAGGTCAATGCCGGCCCGGGCCTCCTGATGCACCTGAAGCCCGCCGACGGCACGCCGCGCCCGGTCGGCCGCGCCATCGTCGACCATCTGTTCCCCGATGGCGACGCGGGCCGCATTCCCATCGTTGGCGTGACTGGCACCAACGGCAAGACCGTGGTGGCCCGCCTGGTGGCGCGCTTGCTGCACCTGTCGGGCAAGCGCACCGGCCTGGCGTGCAGCGAAGGGCTCTACCTGGACCGCCGCCTGGTGCAGAAAGGCGACCGCGCCGACTTCGCGTCGGGCACCCGTCTGTTGATGAACCGCAACGTGGACGCCGCCGTCATCGAAAACGACAGCGGCGTGATCCTGGGCCAGGGCCTGGCCTACGACCGCTGCCACGTCGGCGTGGTCACCAACATCGACGACGCGGACCACCTGGGCGACTTCGACATCAATGAAACGGAGCGCATGTTCAACGTGTTCCGCACGCAGGTGGACGTGGTCCTGCCCGGCGGCGCGGCGGTGCTGAACGCGCGCGACCCGCGCGTGGTGGAAATGGCCGAACTCTGCGACGGCGCCGTGATCTTCTTCGGCATCGATCCCGCCCTGCCCGCCATCGCGGCCCATCTTGGGCAGGACGGCCGCGCCGTGTTCGTGCGCGACGGCTGCATCGTGCTTGCGCAAGGCGCGCAAGAAGAGCGGCTGGCCGACGTGGCGGCCATTCCGCTCACGCATGGCGGGCGCGTGGCCTTTCAGGTCGAGAACGTGCTGGCGGCCGTGGGCGCGGCCTGGGCGCTGGACATCCCGGTTGAATTGATCCGCGCCGGGATCGAAACCTTCGATATCGATCAGGCGGATGCCCCCTGGCAATTCACCCTGTTCGAACGCAAGGGCGGCACGGTCGTGGTGGACGATGTGCACAATGCGTCGGCGCTGCGTCCGCTCATCGCCGCGATCGACCAGTTCCCGTCCACGACGCGCGCCGCCGTCTACTCGGCCGGCGCGGACCGCCGCGATGCGGACCTGATCGAACAGGGCAGGCTGCTTGGCGATGCCTTTGACCGCGTCGTGCTCTATGACGACATGACCGTGCGCAGCAAGCGGCCCCAAGGCCAGGCGCGCGCCCTGCTGCGCCAGGGCCTGGCGCAGGGCAGCCGCGTCAAGGACGTCCAGGAAGAGCCCGATCACGGCAAGGCCATCGAAAGCGTGCTCGACGGCATCGCGGCGGGGGACTTCGTCCTGCTGCAGTCCGACGAGGCGTTCTCCGGCCCCACCATCGACCTGGTCCGCCGCTGGATTCAGCAACACTGACAATATCCGCGCGCGCCCGCGGCAGTCCGCGGGGCGCGCGTTAGACGACAGGAATACCTGCCATGGAAGTTTCCCGTATCCGAGCATTGCGCGGCCCCAATCTGTGGAGCAAGAACACCGCGATCGAGGCCATCGTGTCCTGCGCCGACGCCGAATGCTCCCTCGACAACCTGCCCGAATTCGAAGCCCGCCTGCGTGCCCGCCTGCCCCAAATCGGGCTGCTGCGTCCCGAAGGCCATCAGGACGCGGTATCGATGGCGCATGTGCTGCAGATCGCCGCATTGACGATGCAGGCGCACGCCGGCTGCCCCGTCACGTTCGGCCGCACCGCCTCCACCATCGAGCCCGGCGTATTCCAGGTGGCGGTGGAGTACAGCGAGGAAGAGGTCGGCAAGCTGGCGATGGAACTGGCGCAAGCGCTGGTGCGCGCCGCGCTGGACGACACCCCGTTCGACATCGCCGACGCCTTGAAGCGTTTGCGCGAACTGGACGAAGACGTGCGCCTGGGCCCCAGCACCGGTTCCATCGTGAACGCCGCCGTCGCGCGCAACATTCCGTACCGCCGCCTGACTCAGGGCAGCATGGTGCAGTTCGGCTGGGGCAGCAAGCAGCGCCGCATCCAGGCCGCCGAAACGGATCTGACCAGCGCCATCTCGGAGTCCATCGCGCAAGACAAGGACCTGACCAAGATGCTGCTGGACGCCGCGGGCGTGCCGGTGCCCATGGGCCGTTCGGTCACCACCGCCGAAGAAGCCTGGGCCGCGGCCCAGGAACTGGACGGCCCGGTGGTGGTCAAGCCGCGCGACGGCAGCCAGGGCCGGGGCGTCGCCGTCAACATCGAGACGCGCGAGCGCGTGATCCAGGCCTTCGAAGTGGCCGAGGAAATCAGCTCGGAAGTCATCGTCGAACGCTACATCCCGGGCCACGACTTCCGCCTGCTGGTGGTGGGCGGCGCGCTGGTGGCGGCATCGCGGCGCGATCCGCCCCAGGTCACGGGCGATGGCCAGCACACCATCCGCCAACTGGTCGACCAGGTCAACGCCGACCCGCTGCGCGGCGACGGCCACGCCACGTCGCTGACCAAGATCCGCTTCGACGACATTGCCCTGGCGACGCTGAAAAAGCAGGGCTTCGACGCCGACTCCGTGCCGCCTCCCGGCACGCTGATCTTCCTGCGCAACAACGCCAACCTGAGCACCGGCGGCTCCGCCACCGACGTGACCGATGAGGTTCATCCCGAGATGGCGGCGCGCGCGGTATCCGCGGCCCGCATGATCGGCCTGGACATCTGCGGCGTGGACGTGGTGGCCGAAAGCGTGCAATACCCGCTGGAAGAGCAGCATGGCGGCGTGGTCGAGGTCAACGCGGCCCCCGGGCTGCGCATGCACCTGAACCCCTCGTTCGGCAAGGGCCGCCCCGTGGGCGAAGCCATCATCTCCAACATGTACGCGGACGGCGACGACGGCCGCATTCCGGTGGTGGCCGTTGCCGGCACCAACGGCAAGACCACCACGGTGCGCCTGACCGCCCATCTGCTGGGCACCGCCGGCAACCGGGTGGGCATGACGAATTCGGATGGCGTCTACGTGGACACGCTGCGCATCGACACGGGCGACTGCAGCGGCCCGCGCAGCGCCCGCAGCGTGCTGATGCACCCCGACGTGGACGCCGCGGTGTTCGAGACGGCCCGTGGCGGCATCCTGCGCGAAGGCCTGGCCTTCGACCGCTGCAACGTCGCCATCGTCACCAACATCGGCATGGGCGACCACCTGGGCCTGGGCTACATCAGCACGGTGGAAGACCTGGCGGTGGTCAAGCGCGTCATCGTCCAGCATGTTCATCCCTCGGGCACGGCGGTACTGAACGCCGCCGATCCCATCGTGGCCGAAATGGCCGCGAGCTGCCCCGGGTCGATCACCTACTTTGCCGAGGACCGCAACCATCCCGTGCTGGCGACCCACCGCGCGCAGGGCCTGCGCTCGGTGTACCGCGACGGCGATGCCATCGTGGCCGCGCAGGGTGCCGATGAGGTGCGCTTCCCGCTGGCCGCGATTCCGCTGACGCGCAATGGCACCATCACCTTCCAGGTGGAAAACGCCATGGCGTCGATCGCCGCGGCCTGGGCGCTGAACCTGGACTGGGACATCATCCGCCGCGGCCTGGCCACCTTCGTCAACGACGCCCAGACCGCCCCCGGCCGCTTCAACGTGTTCGACCATCGCGGCGCCACGGTGATCGCGGACTATGGCCACAACCCCGACGCGATCCTGGCCCTGGTGCGCGCGGTGGACGCCATGCCCTCGGCGCGGCGCTCGGTGGTCATCAGCGGCGCGGGCGACCGGCGCGACGAAGACATCCGCATGCAGACCGAGATCCTGGGCGCGGCCTTCGACGATGTCCTGCTCTACCAGGACCAATGCCAACGCGGCCGCGCCGATGGCGAGGTGCTGGCCCTGCTGCAGCAGGGCCTGGTCGGCGCCAGCCGCACCACGCACATCGAAGAGATCCACGGGGAATTCCTGGCGATCGACACGGCGCTCTCGCGCTTGAACGCGGGCGACCTGTGCCTGATCCTGGTGGATCAGGTCGAAGAGGCGCTGGACCACATCGCCAAGCGCATCTCGCAAGCCTGACGCGCGCGCGGGTAAAAACAAACGGGGCGCCCAGGCGCCCCGTTTGTTTTCGTGCCCGCGGCGTTCAAGCGTGCGGCGACGCCATGGGCGCCACCGCCTGATACTTGTCCGTCACGTGCGTGCATCCCACGGCCGCCATCGCGCCCAGCACCAGCAAGATCGCGCTGCAAAGTCGTTTCGTCATGCGTGCTCCTTTCCGTTTTCACGTCGAACCGCCAGGCGGGTTCCGTGGCGACTATACCGGCATGGCCCCGGGCGATCCAGCCGCCCGTTCCCTCGCGCGGGGCAAATCCCGTTACGAGGGGCACTCAAAAGGGGACAAAACATTGCAGGAATGTAACTCCACCCTCTGCTGCCCCTGCAGGCTTCCCTCGTCGCAGACGGCCGGTTTTCACCCTCGGTGCGTTGTTACATTTATCCACAGCCGCGTTTGACAGGCCCCGGGGTGCGCTCGTACGGTAAGGACTAGCTGATCAGTGTCCAACTCAACCGCGATTGCAGGACTTATAGGCCATAAGCCTGACGCCGCAAATCAACAGAGAGAGGTCACCATGAATAACGACATCATCGCCGGCAAGTGGAAGCAACTAGCAGGCAAGGCCAAAGCGGCCTGGGGTGAACTCACCGACGACGAGTTGACCCGAACGGAAGGCAATGCCGAACGCCTGGCTGGCTTGATCCAGGAGCGCTATGGCAAGACCAAGGAAGAAGCGCAAAAGGAAGTCCGGGATTTCTTTGACCGCAATCCCTGATCCGTTCAATCACCAGGAGAAGCTGACATGCTGCATTACGCCGTAGTTTTCTTCGTCATCGCCATCATCGCGGCTGTCCTGGGTTTCGGCGGTATTGCCGCCGGCGCCGCGGGGATCGCCAAGGTCTTGTTCTTCGTCTTCCTGGTATTGGCGCTGCTGTCCATTCTGGGCGGCGCCTTCCGCAAGAAATAGAACACGCACCCGCACATTCATTGAAAGCCATTGCGTCCTGAACGCGCTGAACCACCAATAACAAGGAGCATTACTATGGAAATTCGCAAGCTGATCGCCGCCGCTGCACTGGGCACGGGCGCTGCCTTCACTTCCATGGCTTTTGCCGCCAACGACGGCAAGCCTAAACAGTCCGTGGGTGAATACGCGTCCGACGCCACCGTGACCACCAAGGTCAAGGCCGCCTTCGTGGCCGACAAGCAGCTGAGTTCCCTGGAAATCGCCGTTGAAACCAATAACGGCGTCGCAACCCTGACGGGCAGCGTGGGCACCGCCGCCGAAGCCGATCATGCCGCCACCGTGGCGCGCGGCGTTGAAGGCGTCAAGCAGGTCATGAACAACATCAAGGTCGATCCCGCCAAGAACAAGAAGTAAGGACGGCATCTTCCAGAGCTACGCCTGAAGAACAAGCGGCGCCCGTGGCAACACGGGCGCCGCTTTCTCGTGGGCGTACGGTGCGGGCCGCCTGGCGCTAGAGCGTCACGGTGCCTCGGCCGATCTCCAGCGCGCGGCCGCCCACCTGGATCCGGCCATCGGCGCCGACGTCCAGCAGCAGCCGGCAGGGCCGGCCCATCTGGTCGCCCTGCTCTACCAGTATGCTGGCCGGCATGGGGTAGCCGCGGTGCTGCAGCCAACCGCCCAGGTTGGCGCAGGCCGACCCGGTGCCCGCGTCTTCGTCGACGCCGCCCCCCGCCTTGGCGAAGAAGTACCTGGCCACCACGGCCTGGCGCCCGTCTTGCAGCCTGCCTTCGTCGAAGGCAAACACATAAAGCGTCTTGCGCCCCAGGCTGCTGGCCTGCCAGCGCGCCAGCCTGGAGGCATCCGGCGCGGCCCGGCGCACGGCATCCACGCTGGCAAGCGGCACCAGCAACTGGTCCGCGCCGGTATCCACCCAGATGGGTTCGGCCAGCAGGTCACCGCCGTCCAATCCGACCAGCCCCGCGATTTCGGCGCCGTCCAGTTCGGGCCTGGCCGTGCGCACCCCGCCGGGGCATGGCGCGGTAAACGTCCAGGCATCGCCGCTGGCCACCACGGGCACGACGCCGGCCTTGAATTCCAGCGTCAGCGCATCGCCCGTCCGCAGCAGGTCGCGCACGACCTGCGAGGTGCCGATGGTGGGATGGCCGGCGAACTTCATCTCGTAGCCCGGCGTGAAGATGCGCACCTGCGCGTCCGCGCGGTCCGAGGGCAGGATGAAAGTGGTCTCGGACAGGTTGAACTGCGCGGCCAGGTTCAGCATGGTGGCGTCGTCCATGCCCCGCGCGTCTTCGAACACGCAAAGCTGATTGCCGCTGAAAGTGGAGGAAGCGAAAACGTTGAGCAGTCGGAACGCGTAGGTGGCCATGGCGGAACGAAAAAAGAGGGAATGCCGGCGGCGCCGGCGCGGTCCCAACTTTATCGCAATGCGCGCGAGGACGGGCTACCAGATGGCGAAGAACAGCACCCAGGCCAGGCAGAACGGCGCCAGGCCCGCGATCAGCGCCAGCCCGGCCAGGCTTTTCCTGAACACGCTCGCCGGGCGTTGCTTGAGCAGCCGGACGAACAGGCGCAGCGTCCAGAGCACCGCCAGCGTCAATAGCGTGAAGCGCACGGGCGTGGCCCACGCGGCTTGCACGCCTTCGTGCTTGAGCAGGTTGACGGTGGTGGCCGACAGCCCCAGGAACACGCCGATGCCGGCCGCCGGGATCAAGGCCTGGGCCAGCTTGTGCAGGCCCGGGCGCCCCCAGCGCGTGGCGCGGGCGCCCGGCACCGGCGCCGCGGGCGCCAAACGGTCAGCGAGCCACAAAGACAGGAAGCTCGCGCCGCCGACGCAGACCGTCGCGCCGACGACGAACATCAGAATGCCCGCCCCATCCAGCCATGAAAAGCTGTCGTTCACGTCTGGATAATGCGTCAGGATGAACCAGGGCGCGTTGTCCATCAGCGGCCACAGGATGTCGCGCTCGACCAGCCAGGTCGCGGCCCATTGTTTCGCGGTGACGTACCAGGGGCTGGCGCTCCAGAGAAACGCGCCGATGGCGATGCCCATCAGGCCAAAGCACAGCAGCGCGGTCTGCCAGGGATCGCCGTCGGCCACCTGCACGATCTCTTCTTCGGGCGAGCGCGGCGTCAACGCGATCGCGCCGCGATAGCCGCTGCACCGGCCACAGACGTGGCAGTCGCCCGCGCCCTTCATGTGGCGCAAGGGGACCAGCGGCGCACAGTTGATGGGTTCGATGCGGATGACCGGATGGCGCCACTTTTCTTCGTCGACCTTGAAATGCCACGGCGCCAGCTTGGCCAGCAGGTTGAACACGCCATTGACCGGGCACAGATACTTGCACCACACGCGCTTGCTGCGGCCGTAGCGCCAGCCCACGATCATGGCCGCCACCGTGGACCCGCCCAGCACGGCCAGCACGGCCAGCGGGTACTGATAGACGCTGACCAGTTGCCCATAGATCGTCGTCAAGGCGAACGCCACGAACGGCCAGCCGCCCCAGCGCATCCACTTGGGAATGGCGCGGCCCTGCCCGCGCTCGCTGGCCCATTCGGTCAGCATGCCCTCGGGACAGAGCCAGCCGCACCAGGCCCGGCCCAGGATAGGCATGGAGATCAGCACGAACGGCCACCACACGCCCCAGAAGGCGAACTGAGCGACGATCGTCAGATTGTTGAACACCGAGGCCGCGTTGTCCGGCAAGGGCAGCAACGCGGGCACGATCAAAAGGAACGCGTACATCGCGACGATGCCCCACTGCAGCTTGCGCAACAGCGGGGCATGGTCACGGAGAAAGTCGGCGATACGGGAGGCGGACCTCCCGAGCAAAGCTGCCATGGTCAAACCTTCAAATATTCCTTCCGGCAAAACGCCGGAATCAGGATGCTCCCCGGGCCGCCGTCACCGGTGCGGGCTTGCCGCCCGCCCACCGCAACAACGCCCAGACAGCGATCCAGTAGCCCACCCACAGCAGGACCGACATCAGCGCCGGGTAGGCGCGGTAGCCCGCGAAGTCGGCAAGCACCTTGCCGAAACCGGAGCTGTCGCTCAACAGCCACGAGCTGTCCCAGACGGGGTCCACGAGCGTCGGCAGGACATCCAGGGAAATCAGGTGATCCAACCCGCCCACCAGCAGCGAGCCCGCCAGCAGCAACAGCAGGATTTCGGTCACGCGGAAGAAGCGGCGCCACGTAATGAGCTTGCCGCCCAGCTGCAGCAGCCAGAACGTCAGCAGCGCCACCGCGAAGCCCGCCACGCCGGCCAGGGCCAGCATCAGCATGTCGCTGCCGCCTTCGCCCGCCGATACGGTGCCATACAGGAACACCACGGTCTCGCTGCCTTCGCGGGCCACGGCGATGGCGACCAGCACCAGCAGGCCCCACCAGTTGTCATTGGCGACGGACGAACGCGCGCCGCTTTCGAGTTCGCGCTTGAGCGTGCGGCCATGCGTTTTCATCCACACGACCATCTGCACCACCAGCACGCACGCGGCCAGCGACATGATGGCCTGGAACCATTCCTGGCCTTCGTCGCTGAGCCAGGACGAGACGCCCAGCAGCACCAGCGCCAGCGCCACGGCCAGTCCCAGCCCGGCCGCGACGCCGCCCCACAGATAAGGCAGCCCGCGCTTGCCCTCGGGCGTGGCGCGCAGCCACGTATACAGGATGCCCACCACCAGCAGGGCTTCGACGCTTTCGCGCCAGACGATGAAAAGTACCTGTTCCATGACCTGCTACGCGTTATTCCTTGGGCTTGACGACCAGGGTGCCTTTCACGCTCTGGTGAAAGTCATCAAAAAAGGGATACTCGCCGGGACGCGAGATGGTGATCACCACAAAGGATTTCACGCCGGGTCCCAGCACTTTTTCCTTGCGCAGCGGAATGCTCTCGAATTCCACCGGCTCGTTGCTCTCGTTGATGAGTTCAATCTTGAAGCGGCCTGCCGGCACTTCCAGCGTGGCTGGCTCGAACGTCCCGTCCGGCTTGAACCTCAAGGTGAACGTGGGCAGTTCGTCCGCCCGCGCGGGCGCCGTGCCGGCCACGCCGGCCAGGCCGATCAGCAATGCGGCAAGAACACGCGGCAGGCGGCGCACGATCAGTAACCGCCCTTCTTGCCGGTGCCGGCGTAGACGAATTCATATTCCAGGTCGAAGGGCTCGAACCACGGACCCACGCCGGTTTCCTTGTCGACGTGGCGGCCGAAGTGGCTCATCTTGTCCGCGGTCGGCGGCAGGATCGAGTACTTCAGCTTGTACTTGCCCGGGCCTTCCAGCTTGACGTTCTCGCCATAGTGCGGACCGTCGTTGGCGACCATGGGCATGAACGTGCCCTTCTGCACATTCTGGCTGCCCACCTTCTGGATTTCATAGTTCACGACCAGATAGGGCACCCATTCGCCTTCCGGGAAACCCGTCTTGTTGCCGGCGGTGGCGTGGATGTCGGCCTCGAGGTGGACATCGGAATCCTTGGCGGGACGCATCATGCCGGGAGGATCCATTTCAATCGGCTGCAAATACACGGCGCCGATTTCCATGCCGCCCTTTTCCGCGGGCTTGCCGATGGGATACTCGGCCGCCTGCGCAGCAGAGACGCTCAACGCGACAATGGCCAGCGCCAAGGCTTTCTTGATCATGTGCATAATCCTTGAGACTCAAACAATTCGCGGCTCCAAAACACAAACAAGAACCGTTTGCATTAATGTATCGGATTTTGCTGACACACCCCTGAACCCAAAGGCCCAAAAAGTGCCGGATCATTGCGCTGGGTCAAACGAAAAAAAACCGGCGCGGCTTTCGCCGCGCCGGTTCAGACAAGGGGTCGGGTCACGTGGACCCCGCCCTGACCGGTCTCTATTTGCGTCCCGGGCCGCCCGGCGTGCCGCCAGGCGTGAACGGGAAGGTCGAGAACATGGCGCGCGTCTGGTCCTGCATCTGGTCCTGCATCTGCACGAACAGGTTTTTGCTCTGGTCGATGTAGTTGTTCATCATGTTCTGGAGCATGGGCGTCTGCACGTTCATGAACTGCGTCCAGGCCTCGGGGCCGAACTGGCTCCCATACAGGCCCTTGGACTGCTCGGCCATGCGCTGCTGGATCTCCATGAATGCCTGGATGTTCTTTTCCAGGTAGGAACCCATGATGCCCTGCATGGCATGACCGTAGAAACGGATGATCTGGGACAGCATGTTCGAGGAGAACATGGGCATGCCGCCGCTTTCTTCTTCAAGAATGATCTGCAGGAGGATGCTGCGCGTCAGGTCTTCGCCGCTCTTGGCGTCGACGACCTGGAATTCCTCGTTGGCCAGGACCAGTTGCTTGACATCTGCCAGGGTGATGTAGGTGCTGGTCCGGGTGTCGTATAAGCGACGGTTGGGGTACTTTTTAATCAGGCGCAGGCTGGCGCCGGTTTGTGCTTGCGTCATTGTTTGTCCCCGGATCGGGCGATCTCTTAGGCTTCGGATAAGGTGGAGTGTAATGCCGGACGGCCCTCTCCCCGAGGCCATCCGGCGCCGATGGGCCGCCCCGTGGCGGCCCACGTTGGGTCAGCCCATGTGCAGGCCGCCGTTCAGCGAGAAGTCCGCGCCAGTCGAAAAGCCGGATTCGTCCGAGGCCAGCCACGACGTCATCGACGCGATTTCCTCAGGCGTGCCAAGGCGGCGCACCGGAATCGTGGCAACGATCTTTTCCAGCACGTCGGGACGGATGGCGCGGACCATGTCCGTGCCGATATAGCCGGGCGAAATCGTGTTGACCGTGACGCCCTTGCTGGCCACTTCCTGCGCCAGCGCCATGGTGAAGCCGTGTATGCCCGCCTTCGCCGTGGAGTAGTTGGTCTGGCCGAATTGCCCCTTTTGGCCGTTCACCGAACTGATGTTGATGATCCGGCCCCACTGGCGTTCCACCATGCCTTCGATGACCTGCTTGGTCACATTGAACAGGCTGTTCAAGTTGGTGTCGATCACGGCCCGCCAATCGTCGGCGGTCATTTTGCGGAACAGCCCATCGCGGGTGATACCCGCGTTATTGACCAGCACGTCGACCGGGCCCAGTTCCTTGGTGACCCGTTCGAAGGCCTCTACCGTGGACTCCCAATCGGACACGTTGCCCACGGACGCATGGAACGTATAACCCTGCGCGGCCTGTTCATCCAGCCATTGCTGATAGTTGCGGCTGGGGCCGCAACCTGCCACCACGCGAAAGCCATCCTTGGCCAAGCGCTGGCAAATAGAGGTGCCAATCCCGCCCATCCCGCCTGTTACGTAAGCCAGTTTTCCGCTCATTGGACTTCCTCCTGTGTGCGACGGACGCCTCGTTGATTAACTTTCTTATTGGTTCGGGAATCAACCGCTTGCGGCGGTGTCAGGCTGCCCGGACCTTCACGTATCTGCCAGGGGCCGGCTCGATGGGCCGGTGCTTGGCATTGCCTAATTTTGCGCGTGCCTTGACTTGCTTGCCGGAATGCTCGGCCAGCCAGGCCGTCCAATCGGGCCACCAGCTTCCCGGATGTTCGGTGGCCTGCGCGAACCACGCGTTGGGATCGCCTGGCAACGGTTGGCCCGCCTGTTCCAGCGTGTCCGCCACCCAGTAGCTGCGGCGCTTCTTGGCGGGCGGATTGACCACGCCGGCGATATGGCCGGAGGCTCCCAGGACGAAACGCTGCGGCCCGCGCAGCACCTGCGTGGACGCATAGGCCGATACCCAAGGCACGATATGGTCTTCGCGCGACCCGAATATGTACGCCGGCATCCGCAACCGCGTCAGGTCCAGCGGCATGCCCGCGGCCTGCGCGCGTCCCGGCACCTTCAGGTTGTTCTCGAGGTAGGTGTTGCGGAAGTACCAGGAGAAGAAGGGTCCGGGAAGATTGGTGCTGTCGCCGTTCCAGAACAGCAGATCGAAGGGCGGCGGCTTCTGGCCCTTCAGGTAGTTGCCCACCACGTAGTTCCAGACGAGCTCGTTGGGCCGCAGGAACGAGAAGGTGGTGGCCAGGTCGCGGCCGGGCATCAGCCCGCCGTTGCCCAGTTGATGGTCGCGCAGCAGCGCGTGGGCTTCGTCGACGAAAACACCGAGGACACCGGTGTCGTGGAAATCCAGCAGCGAGGTCAGCAAGGTCAGCGAGGCCACGGGATGCTCGCCGCGCGCTTCGGCCAGCGCCAGCGCCGAGGCCAGCATGGTGCCGCCCACGCAGAAGCCCAGGGCGTTGACCTGCGGTTCCTTCGTGATGTCGCTGGCCACGCGCAGCGCCTGCAGCACGGCGTCGTCCAGGTAGTCGGACCAGGTGGCGCGGTCTACGCCGTCGGTATCGCCGGCCACGGGATTGCGCCACGAGATCAGGAACACCGTGTATCCCTGCGCGACCGCATGCCGCACGAAGGAGTTTTCGGGTTGCAGGTCCAGGATGTAGAACTTGTTGATGTTCGGGGGCACGATGACCAGCGGCCGTTCGTGCACGGTGGCGGTCGACGGCGCGTACTGGATGAGCTGGAACAACCTGTTTTCGAACACCACTTCGCCAGGGGTGGTCGCCACGTTGCGGCCGATCTCGAACTGCGATTCGTCCGTCTGCGTGATACGGCCCTTCTTGACGTCGCCCAGCAGGTTCGCCAGGCCTTCGTTCAACGCGCGGCCGGCGCTTTCCACGATGGATTGCTGGGCGTCCGGGTTCAGGGCCAGGAAGTTCGACGGCGACAGCGCGTCGACCCATTGCATGATCGAAAAGCGCAGGCGGTCGCGCATGGGTTCGCTGACCTGGGCGGCGTCGACCATGCGCGACATGGCGCGGGCCGACAGCAGATAGGTATGCGCCAGCAGCAGGTGCGAACCATTGGTGGCCCAGGCATCTCCGGCGAAGCGCCGGTCGGGCGGAGGCGCCAGCGCGCCGCGCCGGGCGTCGTCGCAAAGGCGCTGCCATTCACGAGAAAATTCGGCCTGGATGTCAGCCAGGACTTCCGGTGCCACGCTCACCGGAATGGGGCCTGCGGCGGAGAGATTGGCATTCACTTCGACACCTTGTTATCGAGACTTCGCGATTGATCTTGCATTCCGGGGTCAGGACTGTCAATGCGGGTATACAAGGAGGGCCGCCAGAGCGGAACGCAAGGCCGGACACCGGCCTTGCGCGGCATCAAACCGGGTCCAGCCAGGCCAGCAAAGCCATGCGTCCGGTTTCGCCGTCGCGCCGGTAGGAAAAGTAGCGGTCTGCCTGCGTCACGGTGCATATTCCGCTCAGCGATACCTCTTGTACCCCGGCGCGGCGCAGACGGAAATCGGCCAATCCGGCGAGGTCGGCCAGCCATTTGCCGGTGATGCCCGGCCGCGGCGCGAAGTAGCGCTGGCTGGCGGGGTCGTCCGCCACGAAGGCGTCCAGCACGTCCTGCCCGACCTCGAACTCGCGGGGACCGATCCCCGGACCGATCCACGCGCGCCAATCCGAGGCCTGCGGCGCCTTGGCGCGCATGGCGGCCAGCGTATGTTCCAGCACCCCGCCCGCCAGGCCGCGCCAGCCGGCGTGCGCCGCGCCCAGCACCTGGCCGCGGGCGTCGGCGATGACGACGGGCAGGCAGTCGGCCACCATGATGGCCAGCACGCGTCCGGGCCGCGCCGTGACGCTGGCGTCCACCGCGGGCTCTTCCGGCACATCGGACTGGTCGGCGTCCACGACCTCGCTGCCATGCACCTGGCGCAGCCACAACGGTTCGGACGGCACCGCGGCGCGCACGCGGCGCCGGTTCTCGGCCACGGCATCGGGATTGTCGCCCGCCCGCCGGCCCAGATTCAGGGTGTCGTGCGGGGCCACGCCCACGCCGCCCGCCCGGGTCGTGCAGAAATAATTCACGCCGGCCCATTGGGGGCCGGTCACCACGGGCAGGCCTGCGGTCACGTGTTCCATGCGATGCCTTCCTGGACCAGCGTCATGTCGGCGGGCACCTCGGCGGTGAATTGGACCTCGCCCTTGCCGCCCGGGTCGTCGAAATGCAGCGCGCGGGCGTGCAGCATCTGGCGCTGCGCCCCCGCGATGTTCCTGCCGCCGTAGATGGTGTCGGCCAGCAGCGGATGCCCCAGGCTGGCCATGTGCACGCGGATCTGGTGGGTCCGGCCGGTTTCAAGGCGGCACACGACTTCGGTGACCCGGCCTCCCGGATCGACCGTGCCGCGGCGGGCCGGCGCGTAATTGGTAATGGCGGGCTTGGGCGCCACGGGACGTTCGACGCTCATGCGCACGGGGACGCGCGGATCGCGGCCGATGGCGCGGTCCACCTTGCCGGGGCCGGCGACCCAGCCATGCGCCAGCGCCACGTATTCACGGCCCATGCTGCGCGCCTGCAACTGGCGCACAAGATGCGTCTGGGCCGTGTCGTTGCGAGCCACCACCATCAGCCCGGAGGTGTCCTTATCCAGCCGGTGCACGATGCCGGCGCGGGCGATCTGGGCCAATTCGGGGTAGCGGTGCAGCAGGCCATTGAGCAGCGTGCCGCTCCAGTTGCCGGCGCCGGGATGGGTGACCAGCCCTGCAGGCTTGTTCACCACGATCCAGTCCGGGCTCTCAGCCACGACGGCGAATTCCACGGGCTCGGGGGTGAAGGCGCGCGCGTCGGGCGCGGGCTGGGCCCAGATGGTCAGTTCGTCGCCCGGACCGACCGTCTGGCGGATCTTGCCGGGCGCGCCATTGACCAGCACGTTGCCGGATTCGATCCACCCCTGCAAGCGGTTGCGCGAATGGTCGGGCAACAGGCCGGCCAGCACCTTGTCCAGCCGGTCGGCGCGCATGGCGGACGGCACGGTTACAAGTTGCGGCTCACCCCGGGGGGCGGTGTCGGTGGCTTCGTCGGCGCAATCTTCGGCGTCATCCTCGGCACTGCCGTTTGCAGTCCCGGCGGCAATCCCAGCGGCAATTTCGGCGGGATTTTTGCCTGGGCTTTTGCCGAGGGCTTCGCCCGGGGTTTTGCTCGAGGTTTTGCCGGGGGTTTTGGCCGGGGTTTTGCCCGGGGTTTTGCCCATATTTTTGCCGGTTTTCTGGCCGGCCGGACCCTGGAGTTTGTCGTCAGAAACAAGATCTGTGCGGGCGGCTGTATCAGACATGGAGACAAATCATATAATCAGCCTGCCATGCTAACACCAAGGATACGATTCTCGTGATTCACCACTCCGCAGCTCCCTCGAACCCCGCATCCCGAAGCGGGCCGGTTTTGCGCGTGGTTATCGCGCTATTTGCCGTCATGATCATCGCCGGTTGCGGCTCCACCGACAGCAAATACGACAAGACCACCAACTGGAGCGCAGAACAACTCTACGCCGACGCCAAGGCGGAAATGTCCTCGGGCGGCTGGAAGGAAGCCCGCGAGCGCCTGACCGCCATCGAAAGCCGCTATCCCTTCGGTGTCTACGCCCAGCAAGCCCTGCTTGAACTGGCGTACGTCAACTGGAAGGACGGGGAAAACGAGCAGGCCCTGGCCGCCATCGACCGCTTCCAGCAGCTTTACCCCAACCATCCCGGCACCGACTACGCCCTGTACCTGAAGGGCCTGATCAACTTCACGCCGGCCAGCGCCTTCATGAGCAACCTTACCGGCCAGGACCCCGCCGAACGCGATCCGAAGGGCCTGCGCGCCTCTTACGACGCTTTCAACGAACTGATCAAGCGCTACCCGGACAGCAAGTACGCCGTGGACGCGGAAAAGCGCGTGGCCTGGCTGGTCAACACCATCGCCATGAACGAGGTGCATGTCGCCCGCTACTACTACGAGCGCGGCGCGTATGTCGCGGCGGCCAATCGCGCGCAGACCGTCATCACCGACTTCGAGGGCGCTCCCGCCACCGAAGAGGCGCTCTACCTGATGGTCGAGTCCTACGACAAGCTGGGCATGACCGAACTCAAGAACGACGCCCAGCGCGTCTATGACAAGAACTTCCCCAACAGCGAATTCAAGACCAAGGGCCTGAAGGCCGACAAGAGCTGGTGGAATCCCTTCAACTGATTCCACCCGCATGGGAAGAAAAAAAGCCCTTCGCTTGAAGGGCTTTTTTTTTGCCTGCCGCGGCGGGCGGCGCTATTGGTCGTCCGGTCCGCGCTTGCGCCGGTAAAACGCAAGCACCTCTTCGAGCTCCCGGGTCCGCGCGAACGGCGGCAGGCCGCGCCACAGCCGCTTGCCGTAGGGCTTTTCGACAAGACGCGCATCGCCCACCATCAGCACGCCCCAGTCCGATTCCGTACGGATCAGGCGGCCAGCGCCCTGCTTGAGCGAGATCGCGGCTTCGGGAAGCTGATATTCGGAGAACGGATTGCCGCCCTGCGCCCGGCAGGCGCGCAAGCGCGCCTCGATGACGGGATCGTCGGGCGGCGCGAACGGCAGCTTGTCGATCGCCACCAGGGTCAGCACATCCCCGGGCAGGTCGATGCCTTCCCAGAAGCTGGCGCTGCCCACCAGCACCGGGTGCTTGAGCTTGCAGAAACGATCGAGCAGATCGCGGCGCGTGCCCTCGCCCTGCTTGAGCAAGGGCCAGTCATGCCCGGCGTCGTCGAAGGCGTCCGCCAACAACGTGGCGACCCTGTCCACCGCGCGCAAGGTGGTGCACAGCACCAGCGTCCCGCCCGGGCTTGCTTCCAGCAGCGGCATCAGCGTCTGGACGAACCGCTCGATGAACTGCGGCGATTGGGGTTCGGGCATGCCGCGCGGCACGAACAGCAATGCCTGTTCGGGGTAGTCGAACGGAGACTCCCACTTGCCCGTGCGCGCGCGCTCCAGCCCCAGCTGGCTGGTGAAGTGCGTGAACTCGCCGTTGACCGACAGCGTCGCCGACGTCATGATCCACGCCTGCCCCGGCTTGCGGTACTTGGAAAAGGCCTGGGCCACCGACAGCGGCGCCGAGTGCAGGCGCACATGATGCTGGCCGTGTTCGACCCAGCGCACCGCCGGGCCGGTCCATTGTTCCGCCGCGGCGGCGCCTTCCAGGATGGCGGCCGGCGTGGAGGGTCCATCGCCCAGCGCGGATTGCTCCATGCGCACGGGCGCGTGATCGTCCCGGCCCCAGCCTTCGTCGTCCGCGCCGGCATTGGCGCGCCCGGGCGTCGCCCAGCGTTTGAGCCGCACCGAGATCTCGGCGCCGGCGCGCGCGGCGGCCATCAGGTCCGGATGTTTTTCCGCCACCGCGCCCAAGGCCTTGGCGGCGCCGTCCACGGCTTCGCGCAGCGCCAGCAGCGCCTCGTCGAATTCCTCGGGGTTGGGAATGGCGTCGAAGGTGGCCTTGCGGCCCGGCATCTTGTCCAGGGGCGCACAGACCAGGCGCAATTCGCGCGCCGCGGTTTCCAGGTGGCGGCTGACGTCGCTCCATTTGGCCGCTTCGCGCGCATAGGCCAGTCCCGCGACTTCCAGCGCACGGCCGAAGTCCATCAACTGGTGCGTGGACACGCTGCTGCCCAGGAAGCGCGTGGCGGTGTCGGGCAACTGGTGCGCTTCGTCGAAGATCACCGTGTCGGCTTCGGGCAAGAGATCCGTGACGCCCTCTTCGCGCAGCACCAGGTCGGCCATGAACAGCGCATGGTTGACGACCACCACATCGGCCTCCTGGGCCTGGCGGCGCGCCTTGACGACGAAGCAGTCGCGGATGCGAGGGCACTCCTGGCCCAGGCAGTTCTCGCGGGTGGAGGTCACGCGCTGCCAGATGTCGGCGTCTTCGGGCACCTGGGCCAGGTCGCCGCGGTCACCCGTTTTGGAAATGCCGGCGAACACCTGGATCTGGCGCAGTTGCTGGATCTCGGTGCGGGACTTCAGCGCGCGCTCGTCGCCCTGCAGGCGTTCCAGGTGGTAGTGGCAGACGTAGTTGCCGCGGCCCTTGAGCAGCGCGGCGGTCACCGGCGCGGCCAGCGCGGCGCGCACGCGCGGCAGATCGCGCGCGAAGAGCTGGTCCTGCAGGGTGCGCGTGCCGGTGGAAATCAACACCTTGCCGCCCTGGATGAAGGCGGGTACAAGATAGGCCCAGGTCTTGCCGATGCCAGTGCCCGCTTCGGCCACCAGCGTGGCGCGGTCCTGGATGGCCTGGCCGATGGCCTGCGACAGCTCCACCTGCGAAGGACGCGGCTTGTAGCCGGGCAAGGCCGTGGCCAAAGGCCCGTCCTCGTCGAAGAATTCGGAAATATCCAGGTCCAGCATGCAGGCAGCCTAGTGTCGGTCAACGGTGAACCGGTGCCGGACAAGCGGTTCGGGCGCCAGACACTTATGTGGGAAAGGACCAAATGATACCCGCTGCGGCCGCGCTTTCGCGCTTGCGGCCGACCGCCGGGCCGCTGCAACAAGGGACACATCTGTCCGCCCGGGCACGTTCTGTAACAGCGGCTTATGGCACAATCCGCCCCTTGTTTTTCCTTTTTGTCGTCGTATAGAGATGTCTGAAACTTCCACTATCACGAACGTCGCCGCCGGCGTCGACAACGCCCGCATCGTCGCGCAGCTTGCAACCGAACTCGGCGCGCGCGTCTCCCAAATCGCTGCCGCGGTGGAACTGCTGGATGACGGCGCCACCGTGCCCTTTATTTCGCGCTATCGCAAGGAAGCCACCGGCGGCCTGGACGATACCGTGCTGCGCAACCTGGAAGTCCGCCTGGGCTACCTGCGCGAGCTCGAAGAGCGCCGTGGATCCATCCTTGAATCCATTTCGCAGCAAGGCAAACTGACGCCCGAACTGCAGCAGGAAATCGCCACCGCCGATACCAAGCAGCGGCTGGAAGATCTGTACGCGCCGTACAAGCCCAAGCGCCGCACGCGCGCCCAGATCGCCCGCGAGGCAGGCCTGGAACCGCTTGCCGACGGCATCCTGGCCGATATGGCCTGCGACCCCGCCGCGCTGGCCGCGCAGTACCTGAACCCCGAAGCGTCCATCAACGACGCCAAGGCGGCGCTCGACGGCGCGCGCGACATCCTGGCCGAGCGCTACGCGGAAAACGCGGACTTGCTGGCCAACATGCGCGAACACCTGTGGTCCACCGGCCTGATCTATTCCAAGATGATCGACGGCAAGGAAACCGAGGGCGCCAACTTCCGCGACTGGTTCGACTTCAACGAACCGCTGCGCACCCTGCCGTCCCACCGCATCCTGGCGCTGCTGCGCGGCCGCCAGCAAGGCGTGCTGGAACTGCGCCTGGGGCTGGAAGCCGACCTCGAAGCGCAAACGCCGCACCCCTGCGTGGCCCGCATCGCCAACTTCCTGAAGCTGGGCAATGGCCTGTTCGCACTGGACGCGACGCCGCGCGCGCGCTGGCTTGGCGAAGTCTGCCGCTGGACGTGGCGCGTCAAGCTGCTGACGGCCTTTGAAAGCGAACTGGTCGGCCGCCTGCGCGAAAGCGGCGAAGCCGAGGCGATCCGCGTGTTCGCCGCCAACCTGAAGGATCTGCTGCTGGCGGCCCCCGCCGGCCCCAAGGCCGTGCTGGGCCTGGACCCGGGCATCCGCACGGGCTGCAAGATCGCCGTGATCGACCAGACCGGCAAGGTGGTCGACACCACCACCGTATACCCCTTCGAACCGCGCCGCGACCGCGATGGCACGATCAACACGCTGGCCGCGCTGGTGGCGCGCCACAAGGTCGACCTGATCGCCATCGGCAACGGCACCGCCTCGCGCGAAAGCGAAAAGCTGGTGGGCGACATGATGGAGCGCTTCCCCGACCTGAAGGTAACCCGCGTGGTGGTCTCCGAAGCCGGCGCCTCGGTGTACTCCGCCTCGGAAACCGCCGCCCTGGAATTCCCCGACCTGGACGTGACCCTGCGCGGCGCCGTGTCCATCGCGCGCCGCCTGCAGGATCCGCTGGCCGAACTGGTCAAGATCGATCCCAAGGCCATCGGCGTGGGCCAGTACCAGCATGACGTCAACCAGCGCGAGCTGGCGCGCTCGCTGGATGCCGTGGTCGAAGATTGCGTGAACGCCGTGGGCGTGGACGTGAACACCGCTTCCGCCGCCCTGCTGGCCCGCGTGTCCGGCCTGAACTCGCTGCTGGCCAAGAACATCGTGGCCTGGCGCGACGAGAACGGCGCCTTCCCGACACGCGAGATCCTGCGCAAGGTGCCGCGTTTCGGCGAAAAGGCCTTCGAACAAGCCGCGGGCTTTCTGCGCATCCCCAACGGCGACAACCCGCTGGACGCCTCGTCCGTCCACCCGGAGGCGTATCCGGTGGTCGAGCGCATCGTGGCCAAGATCAAGGCTGAAGTGAAGCAGATCATCGGCCAGCGCGAGGCCCTCAAGGGTGTGTCGCCGTCCGACTTCACGGATGAGCGCTTCGGCCTGCCCACGGTCAAGGACATCTTCGCCGAACTGGAAAAGCCGGGCCGCGATCCGCGCCCCGAGTTCAAGACGGCGCAGTTCAAGGAAGGCGTGGAAACGCTGAACGACCTGTACCCGGGCATGGTGCTGGAAGGCGTCGTGACCAACGTGGCGAACTTCGGCGCGTTCGTCGACATCGGCGTCCACCAGGACGGCCTGGTCCATATTTCGGCCCTGGCCGAGAAGTTCGTGAAGGATCCCCGCGACGTCGTGCGGGTGGGCCAGACGGTCAGCGTGAAGGTCCTGGAAGTGGACGCCGCGCGCAAGCGCGTGGCGCTCACCATGCGCATGAACGACACCGCCGCCCCGGCCCGCCGCAGCGGCGACGCCCCCAAGGGCGGCGACCGCTCCAGCCGCCGTCCCCAAGGCGATGGCGGCCGCGGCAATGCGGGTGGCGGCGCAGGCGCGGCGAACAGCGCCATGGCGGACGCTTTCGCCAAGCTCAAGCGCTGATTCCCGCGTTGAAAGCAAATGCCCGGCGCCCTGCGGCGCCGGGCATTTGTATTTTGTCGGCCACCCTATTGGCCGGGCCTAGGGCTTTCCCGTAAAAGGCCGTTTTCGTTGCGATCTCTCAAGGCTTATTCAGGAAAATAAGCGAAAATATCTAATTGTGTCCAAATAATAAAAACCACCGCAAGGGCGGTAATCCGGCGACGCAAGACCCACGATCAGGCGAGCCGCGGCGCGAAACGTCTATCGGGTAGCAGCACAAAAACAATAGCGCCCCCCCTGATAGAACGGAGAGCCTTCCGCCATGCCCAGTACCCTCACGCTTGCCGCCAATGAAACCGCGGTCATCACCGAAAAAGATGCAGGTGCCAGCGGCATCTTCGCCGAAATCACATTGGGCCAGTATTCGCACCTGATCGTGGAAAGCGCCGAAGTCACCTTCAAGCACATCACGCTGGAGCGCCTGGGCAGCCGAGTCATCGAACTGCGCGACGGCGCGCAATTGCACGTCGGCGCGCTTGGTTTCGCCAGCATGGGCGCCAGCATCATCTACCGCATCGGCACCGGCTGCGCGCTGACCTTCGACGCCAGCCAATGGGATCCGGAAGTGGTCGCCAATACCACCTTCGATTTCGCCAGCCAGGGCAGCGGCACGCTGAAGTATTTTCCGTTCATCAATCCGGAATGGCTGGACTGTCCCAACGTCACGGGCTACTCGGACGGCGACATGCTTGAAATCGCGGGCCAGGGCAACACCCAGCGCTTCCTGGTGCGCGACGGCCGCATCGTGGCCAGCGCACGCCTGGCCTGAAGCCAGGGCCTGTGTTCGGCCCTTCTGGCGGCGCGTAGCGCCGCCAACCCTGACCGGCTATTCCTGCGACAGCGACAGCAACGCTTCGCGCGCCCGCGCCAGCAGCGCGGCGGGTTCGCCTTGCGCGCCGGACGGCGCCGTCGCGACGGCCACCCCGTCGACCAGGGCGGCATAGCCCTGCTCGTTGGCCTGCAGGACCGTATCGGCCGGTTCCAATTGCAGGCGGCGCATCAACGCGCCGGCTTCCTTGGGATCCGCGAAGCGTTGCGACAGCAGCAGCTCTTCGCCGTCGGCCGCCAGCAGGCGGAAACGGAAGCCGCCGTCTTCATCGCGGAAGCTGACGAAGCGCGCGCCCTTCGGCTTGTCCTTCTTGCCCGAGGCGCCCTTGCCCGCGGTGGCGGCCGCGCCCAGGTTGCGCAGGCCGACGGCCTGGCGCAATTCCTGCATGAACGGCACGGCCAGCTTGCGGGCCTTGGCGGCGCCGGCCTGCAGGATGTCTTCGATGCGGCCGGGGTTGGCCATCAGGTCGATGTACTTTTCCCGCATCGGGGCCAGCAAGGCCTCCAGGTGGTCATAGAGCGCCTGCTTGGCATCGCCCCAGCCCATGCCTGCTTCAAGCTGCTGGCGGAAGACCGCCGACTCCGCCTGCGTCGCGAACGCGCGATACAGCGTGTACAGATGCGAGGCCTCGGCGTCCTTGGGTTCGCCGGGTGCGCGCGAATCGGTCACGATGCGCATCACCGACGCGCGCAGCGCGCTGGCACCGCCTTCGAAGAGCGGAATGGTGTTGTTGTAGCTCTTGGACATCTTGCGGCCGTCCAGGCCCGGCAAGGTCGCAACGTCTTCTTCGATGGCCACTTCCGGTAGCGAGAAATATTCGCGGCCATACAGGTGATTGAAGCGCTGGGCGATGTCGCGCGCCATTTCCAGATGCTGGATCTGATCGCGGCCCACGGGCACCTTGTTCGCGTTGAACATGACGATGTCGGCGGCCATCAGCACCGGGTACGAAAACAGCCCCATGGTGATGCCGTCGTCGGGATCCACGCCCTTGGCCACGTTCTGGTCCACCGAGGCCTTGTACGCATGCGCCCGGTTCATCAAGCCCTTGGCCGTGACGCAGGTCAGCAGCCAGCACAGTTCGGGAATTTCAGGGATGTCCGATTGCCGGTAGAACGTCACGCGCTCGGGGTCCAGGCCCACCGCGAGCCAGGTGGCCGCGATTTCCAGGCGTGAACGGGCGACTCGCGCCGGGTCGTCGCACTTGATCAGCGCGTGGTAATCCGCCAGGAAAAAGAATGCGTCCACGCCGGGCTGCGTGCTGGCCTGGACCGCTGGACGGATCGCGCCCGCGTAGTTGCCAAGGTGGGGAGTTCCAGTGGTGGTGATGCCGGTAAGGACGCGGGTATTCATGGGGCGAAGAGGCGTTTGCTAGGGGAAGCGCCCAGTGTAACGTGCCGGGGCGCCGCCCTGCCCGCGCACGGCCGCCGGATGGCGCTACAGGACGGCCAGCACCGGCGCGGCCAGCGCGCACAGGCCGCCGGCGGTCAACGCGGCGCGCGGCCGGAAGGTCAGGAACCAGATCAGGAGCAGGCCGGCGATGCTGAGGATGCCGATCCATTCGACCGTGCCGTAGCTCCAGCCCCAGACCGCGGCGGATGCCCACAAGGAAAGCGCCAGCGCGATCCAGCCGAAGACGCGCAGCGGCACGCGGTGCCGCCGCGGCAAGGCGCGGTCGAAGACGTCTTCGTAGTGGCGGTCCATGCCCAGGCACAGCGCGGAGAACCCTGCGTAGGCCAGGCAGAAGGCGGCAAGCGTCATGGCGTATCACCTCGCGGTTCATAAACGGCCCGGCTCGGCGCGGGCTGGGCGGGAGACGGCTGGGCGCCAGGGGAACCGGCCGCGGCGACTGCGGTCCTGACCGCCGCGGAGCGGTCGGCACGCGCCTTGCCCGGCGCCTTGCGCGGCGCCTTCCGCGCCAGGGCGGCCTTGCGGGCCATCCAGCCGAACAGCAAGGCGCTGGCCAGGCAGGTCAGGTCAAACCCGGCCATGACCCAATCGCCTTCGGGCAGGGACACGCCCAGATGCCGCGACGTGGTGAGCGCGTTGGCCACCGGCACCAGGGCCAGCGCGGCCGCCGCGACGCCCAGCAGGTCCTGCCATTTGCGGCGCTGGAACAGGAATGCGTAGACCAGCGACAGCCCCCAGGCGGAGAAGAAGGCGCGCACTTCCCAGACCTGGCGGCCGGGCATGTCCGCCGGCAGCAGGCGATTGGCCAGGAACACAGCCGCCACGCCAAACACCACGCCCGCGATCGTGCCCGCGTTCAGGCCGTCCACCAGGCGCAGCGAAAACGCTTCGCGCGCATCGCCGGGACGGGCCTTCTGGCGGCGTTTGGCGATCCACAGCACGAGTCCGGTGCCCACCATGCCGGTGCCCGCCAGGCTGACCAGGAAATAGAGCCAGCGCAGCAGCGGTTCGGCGAACAGCCCCAGGTGCAGGCCGGTAATGGCGCCGGCGGTCTTCACGGTGGCGCTGAGATCGTCCTCGCTTTCCTGCAGCGCGCCCGTCACGCCGTCAAAGCGCATGTAGGGCGCCAGGCGGCCGAACGACACGCCGTCGGCGGCATCGCGGACCAGGGTGATGTTGGCGCCGGCATCGCCCGGGTTGTTGACCGTCACGCGGCCCACCCTGCCCTGCCAATGCGCCTGGGCCTGCTCCACCAGCGGCGCGATACGGACCGTCGGCGCGGGCTGGTTCAGCGGCGGCGTGACCTTGAACGACTTGAAGACCTCGTCCGTGTATTGGCGCGGGCTTTCGTACACGGCCTGGATGCCGGCCGGCATCAGCATCACCATGAACAGCACCAGGCCGCTGAAGGTGATCATCAGGTGGAACGGCAGCCCCAGCACCGACAGCGCGTTGTGCCCGTCCATCCAGGCGCGCTGGCCGCCCTTTCTGGGCCGGAAGGTGAAGAAGTCGGTGAATATCTTTTTGTGCGTGATGATGCCGCTGATGATCGCCACCAGCATGAACATGCCCGCGATGCTGGCCAGCCAGCGCCCCCACGGGAATGCGGTTTCCAGTTCGAAATGGAAGCGGTAGAAGAAGTCGCCGCCGCGCGTCTGGCGCCCGGTGACGGCCTGCCCGGTGGCCGGGTCCAGCTTCACGCGCACGAAGCCGCGTTCACCCGGTTTGGGCTTGGGCACCTGGTACAGGAGCTGGATCAGCGGCTCGCGATCCGTCGGAGGCGTGATGAACCAGCGCTTGGCGTCCGCCGCATGTACGCTCAGGTAGCGCTGCGCCGTGTCCATCGCCTGAACGGCGGGCCCCGGCTGCACCTGGATCTCGGGCTGCATCCAGCGCGTGATCTCGGGCCGGAAGAACGCCAGCGAACCGGTCAGGAACATCGCGAACAGCACCCAGCCGAAGATCAGTCCGGCCCAGGTGTGCAGCCAGGACATCGATTGGCGCAGGCCCTCTTCGCCCTGCATCTTGGTGTTGGCTGCCTTCATGCGGCCCCCAGCATGCGGCCAGCCAGAAACAGGCCGCCCAGCACCGCCGCCGGCACGAGCACGCCGGCCCAGGCGCGCCACGCGTTGCACGTTGCGAACACCCAGATCACGCCACAGGTGTAGACGACGAAGGACAGCATCTCGGCCGTGGTCACGGCGTCGGCCCGCCCCATGGGCAGCCACACGGCCAGACAAGCCGCAGCCGCCGAGGCCAGCACGTAACCGCCAAGGATGGCGGCCGCCGCCCGGGAGAAGACGGCCATTCGGTAGCGCATCATGCCTGCGCCGGCTGCGGGAGCTTTCACTTGGCCACGTTGAAGGTCAGGGTGGAAACGTAGCGGATCCGGGCATAGGACTTGCCATCGGCCTCGCCCGCCTTGTCTTCCACGTGGGCCGCCTCCAGCACATACTGCCCGGGCCAGGGCGTGCTGATGTCGATGCGGCCGTTATCGTCGCTGCGGAAACGCTTTTCCCACTTCGGCGGACCGAACACGGTGACCTCGGTCTTGGCCAGCGGCTTGCCCTTGAATTGCAGCACGAACGCGTTGGCGCCGGCCGACGACGGCACCAGCTCCAGATCCAGCTTGCCCTGGGTGTCCTCGCGGCCCGCCCGGGCGCCGTAATGCACCAGCGTGTCCTTGAACTGGTAGGCCAGGTTCAGCCGGACATCGCCCCTGCCCGCCGCGGCGAACTCGACAAAGTCGGCGCCTTCGCCCGAAACCTTCAGCGCCTTGCCATCCGGCCCCGTCACGACGGGCGCCCCCATGATCTTGCCCAGCAGGCCGTCGCGCTTTTCGCGCACGTCGTCCGCCCATTCGCCAAAGTAGGCCTTGGCGGGCCCTTCGGCGCTGCGTTCCAGCCACACGAAATGCGCCTGCGCGGCGCCCGCGGCGCCCAACAGGGCGATGGCGGCCAAAGTCTTTGCGTACATCATTGTCGATATCTCTTTTTGTCTGAATCGGACTCAGGCCCGGCGCGGACGCGGCCGCAAGCTTTCATGCGGGCTGAATTATAACCATTCTCGTTAAAACGAATGCACCGCTGAACGGAAAGGGCGGCCCGCCCGGGCCGCCCTTTCTGCCACTTACCAGCGATAGCGCAGGCTGGCCTTGATCGAGCGTTGATACCCGAACCAGCACCACGACTCGCCCGAGCATGACGCGATGTATTCCTTGTCGAACAGGTTCTGCACGTTCAGCGCCACCTGCATGCCCTTCAAGGACGGGGACACCCGGCCCATGTCGTAATCCAGCATCAGGTCGACCAGCGTGACCTTGGGCACTTTCAGCGTGTTGGCCTCGTTCGCGTACGAGGAACCGATATAGCGCACGCCGCCGCCCACGCCCAGGCCCGCGAGCGGACCTTCCTGAAGCTGGTAGCGCGCCCACGCCGACGCCTGTTGCGAGGGCACCGCCACCGGCGTCTTGCCGGTCAGGTCGAAGCCGGACGCGTTGGGATAGGCCTTGGAGTATTCGTTGTTCATCACCGAATAGGCGGCCAGCAGCGTCAGGCCGCGCACGGGTTCGGTCTTGGCCTCGAGTTCGATGCCCTGCGTGCGCAACTCACCCGCCTGGATCGAGCAGCGTCCGCCGGCCGTGCCGCAAAGGTGCGTCGGATCCGGGTCGGTGGTCGTCATGTTCTCGCGGCGGATGTCGAAGGCCGCCACCGACAGCATGGTGGCGGTGCCCGGCGGCTGATACTTGATGCCGACTTCGTACTGCGTGCCTTCGATCGGCTTGAACGGCGTGTTGTTCCACCCCGTGCCCGACTGCGGTTCGAACGACTCCGAGTAGCTGAAGTACGGCGCCACGCCATTGTCGAAGTTGTAGATCGCGCCCAGCCGGCCCGTGAAGGCTTCGGCATTCAGTGCCGACGGCGCGACGCGGCCGGTGGCGATGGTGGTGGTTTCACCCACATTGCGCGACCAGTCGTAGCGCCCGCCCAGCAAGACCGACAGGCGGTCGATCTTGATCTGGTCCTGGAAATACAGGCCGGTCTGGTACTGCGTGGTGGTTGCGTCCGACGAGAAGGCCGGAACGGGAATGTTCTGGCGGTTGTCGGGGTCTTTCACGTACAGCGCCGGAGCGGAACCAAAGCCGGACAGCGTGTCGGTCTTGACGTGCTGGTAATCGAAGCCCAGCAAGACGGTGTGGCCAATGCTGCCGGTGTTGAAGCGGGCCTGCAGATTGTTGTCGATGGTGAGCGCGCCCACATCCACGTCGGTCGCGATGGACGCGCGCTGGTGGTACAGGTAGGTCCTGTCCGTGTAGCCGTAGAAGTTGGTCATCGCGCCATAGACGCTGCGGTACTTCGCCTCTGAATGCGTCCAGCGCAGGCTTTGCGAGGCCTTGAACGTGTCGTTGAAGCGGTGGTCCAGCACATAGCCCAGCGAGTAGCTCTTGCGGTCGCTCTTCTCGAAGTTGGCGTCGCCGTCGTAGTAGTCAGCCGGCAGCCGGAAGCCGTCCGGCGCCGACAGCAGCGTGCGCATCGCCGGCGCGGCGCCGTAGGACCCCATGTCGGGGTCGCGCTGGAAGTTGGTCAGCACGGTCAGCGAGGTATCGCCGCTGGGCCGCCAGGTGAACGCCGGCGAAACGAAATAGCGGCGCTCCTTGGTGTCGTTGACCTGGCCATCGGACATATAGCCCGAGCCCACCAGGCGGTACAGGTACTTGCCTTCCTCGTCCATCGGACCGCCGAAGTCGAAGTTGGCGCGGCGGAAATCATAGTTGCCGACCTGCACCTCCACTTCGCGCAGCGTCTCTTCCGTGGGCCGCTTGCTGATCTGGTTGACCACGCCGCCCGGGCCGCCCTGCCCATAGATGACCGACGCCGGCCCTTTCAGCACGTCCACGCGCTCCAGCCGGAAGGCGTCCACCTGCGGCAGCGCATCGCGGCCGCCGAATACGCGCAGTCCGTCCAGGTAGGTCGAAGCCGAAAAGCCGCGCACGGTGAACTGGTCCAGGCGCGTCGCCGTCGCGCCGCGCGACTCGGTCGCCACGCCCGGCGTGTAGCGCAGCACCTGGTTCAGCGTCTGCGCGCCCTGCTCCGTCATCTGCTCGCGGGTCACCACCGACACCGACTGCGGGGTCTCGATCAGCGGCGTGTCGGTCTTGGTGGCGCTGACGCTGGCGGTGGCCACATAGCCCACCGTCGGCGCCAAGGCGCTTTCCGCCATGCCCGACACCGTCACCGGCGCCAGCGTGTGGGTATCGCCCGTTGACACCGGCGCGGGCGCCAGCGTCCAGGTATTGCCCGATTGCGCGCGGGCCTGCAAGCCGCTGCCCGACAGGATGCGGGCAAAGCCCGCCCCCACCGAGTACGCGCCATCAAGACCTTCCGAACGTCGCCCGCGCACCAGTGCCGGGTCGAACGACAGCACGACGCCCGCGCTGCGCGCGAACTGCGTCAGCGCGTCGGCCAGCGGACCCGCCGGAATCTGGTAGCTGCGCTGGGCGCTGGCGGCGGCGGGAGCGGACTGCGCCCAGGCCGACGGCGCGGCGGCCACGAGCGCGCCTGCGCAGGTGGCGGCCAGCACGGCCATGCGGCCGGCGGTCAGCGGAGCGCGCAAGCGCGTTTGGAATGAAGCAGACACAAAAACTCTCCCTGTACGGTGGTATCTATCTCTGCCTTTCCGTACGGGATTCGAAAACCTGCAATGCGTGGGGCAAAAAAAATGTAACGGTCAGATTTCGCGCGGTCCGACCTGCAGCCAATACTGCGTATGCCGCGTGACGGCGATCGGCAAGGCGGGCTCCAGCGCCTTGAGCGCGCGCTCGGCGTCGTCCAGCGGAAAGACCCCGGACAGGCGCAGTCCCGCCACGGCGGGATCGACCCGGATCACGCCCAGGCGCTGGCGCGCCAGGTGGGCCGCAAAATGATCCAGGCGCCAATCCTTGGCCACGACCATGCCGTCCACCCAGGCAAGCCGGTCGGGATCCGAGGCATTGCGCAGCGCCTCGCCGGTGTCTGCATAGGCCAGGCGTTCGCCCGCGTTCACATGGGTCAGCACGCCGTCGCGCAACAGGGCGACGCTGCCTTCGTAGACCCCCAGCCGCGACCCGCCCGGGATGCGCTGCAAATCAAAGCGGGCACTCGCGACCAGCAGTTCCCCGTACCCGGAGTCCACCCGCAGCATGTCCACGCCAGGCCGCGATTCGGCCTGCACCAGCATTTCGCCGCGCAACAGGTCGATTCCGCGCGCACTGCCGCTCACGTTCACGCGCACCGCGCTGTCGCTGTTCAGGGTGATGCGCAGGCCGTCCGCCAGCGCGATGGGACGGCGTTCTCCGACACGGGTGCTGAAGTCCGCCGCCAACCGCTGCCAGGGCGTATGGTGGTAGCCCGCCCAGCCTGTCGCGGCAACGCCCGCCACGGCCAGCATGCCGCGCAGCGCGTCGCGGCGGCCCCGCGAAGCCGGCGCATTCAGCGCGGCGTGGGCCAGCGCCGCCGGCACCCGGCGGGCATCCCGGCCAATGGCCTGCAACCGGTCCCAGGCCTGGCGATGCGCAGGATCCTGCGCGAGCCAGGCGTTACAGGATTCCCGGTCGTGCGCGTCGGCCAGCCCGGATTGCAGCTTGGCCCACCAGGCTATCGCCTGGCGCACGACCGGGTCCGGCGGCATGGCGTTGGCGGCGTCAGGCATAGAACGCCGCATAACATGCGGTCATCGCGCGCACCATGTACTGCTGCACCGAACTCAGGGAGACGCCCAGCCGTTCGGCGATTTCGGGATAGGTCAGGCCGTCAAGCTGCGACAGCAGAAACGCCGACCGCGCCTTGGGCGGCAGGCCGTCGAGCAACCGGTCAAGTTGCATCAGCGACTGCAGTTGCTCGGCCTGCATTTCGGGCGACGGCGCATAGGATTCGGGCATGGCGGCCAGATAGGCCAGATAGGCATGTTCCAGCGCGGCGTGGCGCTGATGGTCCACCACCAGGCCCTTCGCGATCGTGGTCAGCAGCGCGCGGGCCTCGTGGGCGCGCACCGCCTTGCGGCCCTGGATCACCCGCAGGAACACATCCTGCGCCAGATCTTCGGCGCGATGCGCACAGCCCAGCTTGCGGCGCAGCCAGCCGAACAGCCACGGGCGATGATCGCGGTACAGGCCATCGACGGGCGCGGCCTGGGCGTCGACGCACGAGGCCGGTGAAGAGAAAAGCGTGGAAGACACGGATGAGACTGCGGCGTTTGACCAGAAGTCTCAAAATCTTAATTGATAATGACTTGCATTACCAATTTTATCCGCTCCGGCCCGCCCAATCCGGGCCGGATGCGGCATAACTACAACGACACGGTCAGCCGGCGCTCGGATTCCAGGTACTCGCGCGACTGCATTTCAAGAATGCGCGACACGGTGCGATGGAACTCGTTGGCGAGCGCGCCTTCGGTGTAGATCTGTTCCGGTTCGCATTCGGCGGACATGATCAGCTTGACGCGATGGTCATAGAACACGTCGATCAGCCAGGTGAACCGGCGCGCCTCGGAAGCCTGGCGCGGCCCCATCTTGGGCACGCCCGACAGAATCACGGCATGAAAGCGGTTGGCCAATTCCAGATAGTCGTTCTGTGAACGCGGGCCGCCGCAAAGCGTGGCGAAATCGAACCACACCACCGATCCCGCCAGCGCCAGCGCACGGATCTCGCGATGCTCGATATGCAGCACCGGATCTTGCGGAGGGGTGTCCGCCAGGCTGTCGAAGGCGGCCTGCAGCGCCTGCTGGGCAGCCTCGTCCAGCGGCGTGTGAAAGCACTGCACCTGCTCCAGCGAACGGCGGCGGTAGTCCACGCCGGCATCCACGTTCATGACGTCCATGCGCGACTGGAGCAGCGCAATCGCCGGCAGCACGCGATCGCGGTGCAGGCCGTCGGTGTACAGCGTGGACGGCTCGTAGTTGGACGTCATCACGAAGGACGTGCCGTATTCGAACAGCTTTTGCAGCAGGCGATGCAGGATCATCGCGTCCGCCACATCGGACACGTGGAACTCGTCGAAGCAGATCAAGCGGTAGCGCTTGGCCACGCGCCGGGCCACCTCGTCCAGCGGGTCCTGCATGCCCTTCACTTCTTCCAGCTCGCGATGCACGCCGCGCATGAATTCATGGAAGTGCAGGCGGGTCTTGCGCACGACGGGCACGGTGGCGTAGAAGGCGTCCATCAGGAAGCTCTTGCCGCGCCCCACCCCGCCCCACAAATAGACGCCGCGCGGCACGTCGGGCCGGTTCAACAGCTTCTTCAAGGCGTTCGAGCGCATCGACTTGAACTTGACCCATTCGTCGTAATAGCGCTGCAAGCGGTCGATCGCCTTCTTTTGCGCATCGTCGGGCTTGTAGCCGCGTTCGGCCAAGGCGTGTTCGTAGTATTCGCTGACGTTCATGTGGGAAGCAGACCAGGCGGAATGAAAGAGGGCGATAAAAAAAGGGCGGGTCCTTGAACCCGCCCCCGGTCTTGCTCAGGTCAAGCGGCGCTTAGAAGTTCAGCGCACGCTTGTCCACGGCCAGAGCGGCTTCCTTCACGGCTTCCGACAGGGTCGGGTGCGCGTGGCAGATGCGGGCGATGTCTTCGGCGGCGCCGCGGAATTCCATGATGGTCACGGCTTCCGAGATCAGTTCCGAGGCCATGGGGCCCACGATGTGCACGCCCAGGACTTCGTCGGTCTTGGCATCGGCGATCACCTTGGCAAAGCCGGTGGTGTCGCCCAGCGCGCGGGCGCGCCCGTTGGCCAGGAACGGGAAGCTGCCGGCCTTGTACTCGCGGCCTTCGGCCTTGAGCTGCTGTTCGGTCTTGCCCACCCAGGCGATTTCCGGCGACGTGTAGATGACCCACGGCACGGTGTCGAAGTTGACGTGGCCGTGCTGGCCGGCGATGCGCTCGGCAACCGCCACGCCTTCTTCCTCGGCCTTGTGCGCCAGCATCGGGCCGCGCACCACGTCACCCACTGCCCAGACGTTTTGCAGATTGGTCTTGCAGTCGCCGTCCACGGCCACGAAGCCGCGTTCGTCCAGCTTCAGGCCCACGGCGTCGGCATTCAGGCCGCCGGTGTAAGGCACACGGCCGATCGAGACGATCAGCTTGTCCACCACCAGCTTCTGCTCGCCGCCCTTGGCGTCGACGTAAGGCACGGTCACCGACTTGGCGGTCGCCTTGATCTCGCCGATCTTGACGCCCATCTGGATGTCCAGGCCTTGCTTGGTGAAAGCCTTCAGGGCTTCCTTGGCCACTTGCGCATCGGCGGCGGCCAGGAATTCCGGCATCGCTTCCAGGATCGTGACTTCGGAACCCAGGCGGCGCCACACGCTGCCCATTTCCAGGCCGATCACGCCGGCGCCGATGACGCCCAGCGTCTTGGGCACGGCGCCGATGTTCAGCGCGCCGTCGTTGGACAGCACGACCTTTTCGTCGAACGGCAGGCCGGGCAGTTCACGCGCCGACGAGCCGGTGGCGACCACGACGTGCTTGGCAACCAGGTCTTCTTCGGTGGTGCCGGTGACCTTGATGCTCCAGCCGCCTTCCACTTGGCCGCCGAAGGCGCCCTTGCCATGGAAGAAGGTGACCTTGTTCTTCTTGAACAGGTACAGGATGCCGTCGTTGTTCTGCTTGACCACCGTGTTCTTGCGGCCGATCAGCGTGTCGAGCTTCAGGCTCACGCCCTTGACTTCGATGCCGTGATCGGCGAAGTGGTGGTTGACCTGCTCGAAGTGTTCCGACGATTGCAGCAGCGCCTTCGACGGAATGCAGCCGACGTTGGTGCAGGTGCCGCCGGGAGCCGGGCCGCCTTGGCCGTTCTGCCAGGCGTCGATGCAAGCGACCGACATGCCAAGCTGCGCGGCGCGGATCGCGGCGATGTAGCCGCCAGGGCCGGCGCCGATCACGACGACGTCAAATTGTTTGGACATAGTGTTCTCGCGTATGAGGTATTGGGTGGAGCACGCCCTGCCCAGCGGAGTCAGGCTGCGGGCCGGCGGGGAGCCGGCCAGGGCGCCGCGGAACCGGGAGGTTGCACGCGGCGCCGGCCAGGGGCGTCGAGATTACAGGTCCAGCAACAGGCGCTGCGGATCTTCCAGGGCGTCCTTCATGGCGACCAGGCCCAGCACGGCTTCGCGGCCGTCGATGATGCGGTGGTCGTAGCTCATGGCGAGGTAGTTCATCGGGCGAACGACGATCTGGCCGTTTTCGACCACGGCGCGGTCCTTGGTGGCGTGCACGCCCAGGATGGCCGATTGCGGCGGGTTGATGATCGGGGTCGACAGCATCGAGCCGAACACGCCACCGTTGGAGATCGAGAACGTACCGCCGGTCATTTCTTCGATGCCCAGCTTGCCGTCGGCGGCGCGGCGGCCAAAGTCGGCGATGGTCTTTTCGATTTCGGCGATGGACAGCTGGTCGGCGTTGCGCAGGATCGGCACCACCAGGCCACGCGGGCTGCCGACAGCGATACCGATGTCGAAGTAGCCGTGATAGATGATGTCCTTGCCGTCGATCGAGGCGTTGATCAGCGGGTACTTCTTCAACGCGGCAACGGCGGCCTTGACGAAGAACGACATGAAGCCCAGCTTGATGCCGTGTTCCTTTTCGAACTTGTCCTTGTACTTGCTGCGCAGATCGATGACCGCTTGCATGTTCACTTCATTGAACGTGGTCAGGATCGCGTTTTCTTGCTGCGACTGCAGCAGGCGCTCGGCGATGCGGGCGCGCAGGCGGCTCATCGGCACGCGCTGTTCCGGACGGCCGTCGAGCGACAGCGTGGTCGGGGCGGGAGCAGCCGAGGGCTTGGCCGCGGCGGCCTTGGCGGCGGGTGCGCCGGCGGCCAGGGCGTCGCCCTTGGTCACGCGGCCATCGCGGCCGGTGCCGGCCACGGAAGCGGCGTCGACGCCCTTCTCGGCCAGGATCTTGGAGGCGGCGGGCGAAGCGACACCGGCGGCGGCCGACGAAGCGGGCGCGGCGGCCGGAGCGGCGGCGGCTTGCTCAGCGGCCTTGGGGGCTTCAGCGGGCGCGGTCGCGGCCGAAGCAGCCTTGGCGGCGGTGTCGATACGGGCCAGCACTTCGCCGGAGGTCACGGTGCTGCCATCGCCCTTGACGATTTCAGCCAGCACGCCGGAGGCGGGGGCCGGCACTTCCAGCACGACCTTGTCGGTTTCGACTTCGATCAGGATTTCGTCCGCTTCGACGGCAGCGCCAGGCTGCTTCTTCCAGGTAAGCAGGGTCGCTTCGGAAACGGATTCGGAAAGTTGGGGAACGACGACGTCGGTAATAGCCATTTTGTTTATTCCGTAAAAGTGAGTTCTGGTCACGCGGCGCGGCAAGGTTCGAAACGGGGTTCCTGAACGCTTGCCGCCCGCGGCGCGTGCATCGAGTAAAGGTTACTTCGTCAACATGACCTTGAACTTGGGCGCGAAGGCCGTTTCGATCAGGGCCTTCTGCTGCTCCTGGTGCTTGGCCAGGTAGCCCACGGCCGGCGATGCCGAAGCGGCACGGCCTGCGTAGCCCAGCTTCTGGCCTTCGACCATGTTCTCGTACACGTGATGCTGGACGTAGAACCAGGCGCCCTGGTTCTGCGGTTCGTCCTGAACCCAGATCACCTCGGTAGCCTTCGGGTACTTGCGCAGTTCGGTTTCGAACGACTTGTGCGCAAACGGGTAGAGCTGCTCGACGCGGACGATGGCGACATTGTCGGCGCCGCGCTCACGGCGGGCGTTGACCAGGTCGTAGTACACCTTGCCCGAGCAAGCCAGCACGCGCTTGACCTTGCTGGCGTCGATGGCCTCGTCGACCTCGCCGATCACCGGACGGAAGCTGCCGCCGGCCAGATCGGTCAGGGGCGAACCCGCGTCCTTGTTGCGCAGCAGCGACTTCGGCGTGAACAGCACCAGCGGCTTGCGGAACGGGCGGATCATCTGGCGGCGCAGCACGTGGAAGATCTGCGATGCCGAGGTCGGCTGGACCACTTGCATGTTGTTGTCGGCGCACAGTTGCAGGAAGCGCTCGATGCGGCCCGACGAGTGCTCGGGGCCTTGGCCTTCGTAGCCGTGCGGCAGCATCAGGGTCAGGCCCGACTGGCGGCCCCACTTGGCTTCGCCGGAGCTGATGAACTGGTCGATCACGACCTGGGCGCCGTTGACGAAGTCGCCGAACTGGCCTTCCCAGATGGTGAGCGTGTTGGGTTCGGCGCTGGAATAGCCGTATTCAAACGCCAGCACGGCCTCTTCGGACAGCACCGAGTCGATCACGGTGAACGGCGCCTGGCCTTCCGACACGTTCTGCAGCGGAATGTAGGTGCCGTCGTTCCAGCGTTCGCGGTTCTGGTCGTGCAGCACGGCGTGGCGGTGCGTGAACGTGCCGCGGCCCGAATCCTGGCCGGTGATGCGGATGGCGTAGCCCGAGGACACCAGGGTCGCGAAGGCGAGATGTTCGCCCATGCCCCAGTCCAGGTTCATTTCGCCCTTGCCCATGGTGCGGCGGTCGTTCAGCAGCTTGGCGACCAGCGGGTGCACCGTGAAGCCTTCCGGCACCGTGGTGATGCGTTCGCCGATGCGCTTCAATTCGGCCAGCGGCACGGCGGTGTCGGCCTGGTCGGTCCACTTGGCGCCCAGGAACGGCGACCAGTCGATGGCGTACTTGCTCTTGTAGTCGGTCAGCACCGGTTCGATGGTGCGCTGGCCGTCTTCCATGAGCTGGCGGTAGTCCTTGACGAGCTGATCGGCTTCGCCTTCGGCCAGCACGCCTTGCGTGGTCAGCTTGTCGGCGTACAGCTTGCGCGTGCCGGGGTGATGGCCGATGCGCTTGTACATCAGGGGCTGCGTCAGCGACGGGGTGTCCTGCTCGTTGTGGCCCAGCTTGCGGAAGCAAACGATGTCCACGACGATGTCATGACGGAACTGCAGGCGGTAGTCCAGGGCCAGCTTGGTGACGAACACCACGGCTTCGGGATCGTCGCCGTTGACGTGGAACACCGGGGCTTCGATCATCTTGACCACGTCGGTGCAATACAGCGTCGAACGCGAGTCGCGCGGGTCGGACGTGGTGAAGCCGATCTGGTTGTTGATGACGATGTGCAGCGTGCCGCCCGTGCCGTAGCCGCGCGTCTGGGCCAGGTTCAGGGTTTCCATCACGACGCCCTGGCCGGCGAAAGCCGCGTCGCCGTGCACCAGCACCGGCAGCACTTGCTTGCCTTCGCCATCGCCGCGGCGTTCCTGGCGAGCGCGCACGCTGCCTTCGACCACGGGGTTGACGATTTCCAGGTGGGACGGGTTGAACGCCAGCGACAGGTGGACCGGACCGCCACGGGTGGACAGGTCGCTCGAGAAGCCGTTGTGGTACTTCACGTCGCCGTCGGTCAGGCCTTCGGCGTGCTTGCCTTCGAACTCGGCGAACAGGTCGCCGGGCATCTTGCCCATGATGTTCACGAGCAGGTTCAGGCGGCCGCGGTGGGCCATGCCGACCACGATTTCCTGGACGCCGTTTTCACCGGCGTGGTTCACCACTTCGTCCATCGAGGCGATGAAGCTTTCGCCGCCTTCCAGCGAGAAGCGCTTCTGGCCGACGTACTTGGTGTGCAGGAAACGCTCGAGCCCTTCGGACTCGGTGAGCTGCTGCAGGATGTGGCGTTTTTCTTCGGCCGAGTAGGCGGGCGCGCCCAGGGTGGTTTCCAGGCGTTCCTGGATCCAGCGCTTGGCGGCGGGGTCGGAGATATGCGTGAATTCGGCACCGATGCTGCGGCAGTAGGTGTCGCGCAGCGCCTTCAGGATGTCGCGCAGCGTCATGGTGCTGGCGGTCGTGAAGTAGGTGTTGGTGGCCGAGTAGGTCTGGTCCAGATCGGCTTCGGTCAGGCCATAGAAGGCGGGATCGAGTTCCGGAATCGGGGGACGTTCCTGGCGCTTGAGGGGATCCAGATCGGCCCAGCGCGAACCCAGCGAGCGGTAGGCGGCAATCAGCGACTGCACCGATACCTGCTTGCTGGCGACGCTCAGGTCGGGTTCGGCAGAGCGTTGCACGAAGGCATTGGCCTTGGCGCGCTGGGCAAACGATTCGACGATGGGAGCGTGGGCCTGGTCGCGAGTGGATTCCTGGCCGTCGGTTGCGGGAGCGTGCTGCAGTTGGTCGAAATATTCGCGCCAATTGTCAGGAACCGAACCGGGATTGTCGAGGTAGGCTTCGTAAAGCTCCTCAACATACGGGGCGTTACCCCCAAAGAGATAAGACGTGGATAGAGATTCTATTTCCGAAGACATATCGCTTCACCTTTACGAGTGCTTCACTCGACACGATGCAGGAAAACCTTCCGCGACACGGGCTTCCCGTTTAGCGGATAGCAGGGGCAGAAGGCGCGTACAAGCCTTAAAAGCCGTATGGGTCAAGAGTATAACCCTTTGAGTTTACGGACGTCTTGCTGCTTTTCCGTGACGCAAAAGCCCTTTCGGAATGCTGTCATGCGGCGTTGGAATGTCCAGCGAACCCCGTTTATTTCGCCGTCTTCGCGCCACCAAATTCCGTTAATCCAGAATGCCGCAGCGCGTCATTTTTGATTGACCGAAATTCGAGTGTTGCGCTTTCGCCTCGTCATACGGGCAACGCGGTGGTCGACAGGATCTCTTTCAGCACGAAAAACGTGCGGATCTGGCGTACGCCGGGCAGCTTGATGATCTCGCCCGCATGCAGCTTGTTGAAGCGTTCCAGATCGCGTATGCGCAGCATCAGGAAGTAGTCGAATTCGCCCGCCACCAGATGGCACTCCAGGCAGCCGCTGATGCCGCGCGCCGCGGCCTCGAAGTCGGTGAAGGACTCGGGCGTGGATCGGTCCAGCACCACTCCCACGATGACCAGCGTGGCCATCTCGACCTCGGCCGGTTCCAGCAGCGCGACCGTTTTCCGGATGATGCCTTCGCTCTTGAGTTTTTCGACCCGCCGCAGGCAGGCGGCGGGGCTCAGGTGTACGCGCGCGCTGAGATCCAGATTGGTGATCTGCGCGTCTTCCTGCAAGACGCGCAGGATGTGGCGGTCGATGCGGTCCAGCGCGAAAGCGGTGGTCATGTGATAAGTCCCTAAAAATTTAATTCGGTCATTCCTTATATCTTCGAAATAATAAATCCATCGAAAAGCAAATCCTCAACTTTGGATTTAAGGAATTAAAAAAATACGCAATTGACCGTCTTCCACGGAAATTCCTATGATTTTTCTATCCCGGCCGGGCACCCGGGCCCACGAAAACCCATCAGGAGTCTCCATGGATCTGGACCGTTTTCCCCGTCATCGCCTGACCTTCGGCGACACCCCGATCGAAAAGCTGGACCGCCTTTCCGCGCACCTCGGCGGCAAGGTCGAGATCTACGCCAAACGCGAGGACTGCAACAGCGGCCTGGCATTCGGCGGCAACAAGCTGCGCAAGTTGGAATACCTGATTCCACAGGCGCTGGAGCAAGGCTGCGACACGCTCGTGACCATCGGCGGCATCCAGTCCAACCACACGCGGATGGTGGCGGCCGTGGCGGCCAAGCTGGGCCTGGCCTGCGTGCTGGTCCAGGAAAACTGGGTGGACTATTCGGACGCGGTCTATGACCGGGTCGGCAACATCATGATGAGCCGCCTGATGGGCGCCGACGTGCGCCTGGTGGACCAGGGTTTCGACATCGGCTTTCGCCGCAGTTGGGAAGAGGCGCTGGAAGACGTCAGGCGGCGCGGCGGCAAGCCCTATGCGATTCCGGCCGGCGCGTCGGATCACGAGCTGGGCGGGCTGGGTTATGTGGGCTTCGCCGAGGAGGTGCGGCGCCAGGAGGCGGCTCTGGGCTTCAAGTTCGATTACATCGTGGTGTGCGCGGTCACCGGCAGCACGCAGGCCGGCATGGTGGTCGGCTTCGCGGCCGACGGGCGCGCCGACCACGTCATCGGCATCGACGCCTCGGCCACGCCGGATCAGACTCGCGCCCAGATCCTGCGCGTCGCGCGGCGCACCGCGGACCTGGTCGGGCTGAAGCAGCCCATCGAAGACAAGGATGTGGTCCTGGACACCCGCTACGCCTACCCGGCCTATGGCCTGCCCTCGGCCGAAACGAACGACGCCATCCGCGCTTGCGCACGGCTGGAAGGCATGATGACCGACCCGGTATACGAAGGAAAATCCATGCAGGGCATGATGGACATCATCCGCAAAGGCGAAATCCCCGCGGGCTCGCGAGTCCTGTATGCGCACCTGGGAGGGGTGCCGGCGATCAACGCCTACAGCTTTCTGTACCGCAACGGATAGCGGCGGATTCGGGGTCACCGCATGGCCCTGCGGCGACCTGCGCTGACCCGCGCGCCCTATCCACGCACGGCGGGAAAGCCGTGCCGCCGGGCCGCCCGCAGCACGACCAGCGTGGCCGCCAGCGGCACCAGCAGCGCCGGCGAAAAAGCCGCGACGCCGAAGCGATCCAGCAGGACGCCACCGACGAGGCCTCCGCCGGCGATCGCCATGTTCCAGGCCGTGACCAGCATCGACTGCGCCACGTCGGCCGCGTCCCCCGCCGACTTGGCGATCGCGGTCTGGAACAGCGTCGGCACGCCGCCAAAGGCCACGCCCCAGGCGGCCACCGCCGCATACACCGCGACCGGCGCATCGCCCGCCGCGCCAAGGACCAGCGCGGCCAGGGCAAACAGGACCGTGCTGGCAATCGTCAGCGCACGCAGGTGAAGATCGACCAGCGTGCCGGTGATCCAGATGCCCATCAGGCAAGCAAGGCCAAACACCAACAGCACCACGTCTGTCCGATCGGCCATGCCCGCAGCAGTCAGGAAGGGGGCGATGTAGGTGTAGAGAATGTTGTGCGCCAGCACGAACGCGAACACCACGAACAGGACCGGACGCACGCCAGCCAGGGTGAATACGTGACCCAGCGACAAGCGCTTGCCCGCCGCCTGCCCGGCGAAGTCCGGCACCTGGACGCGCACCCATGCCATCAGCACCAGCGCCAATCCGCTCATGATGCCGAAACACGCCCGCCAACCCACCAGATTGCCGAGGAAGGTGCCGGCCGGCACGCCCAGCGACAGCGCCAGCGGCGTGCCCACCATCGCAATGGCGATGGCGCGGCCCTTCTGATGTTCGGGCACCATGCGCGCGGCATAGCCCGCCACCAGCGCCCACAGCAATCCGGCCGACACGCCTGCCAGGAATCGCGCCACCATCGTCAGCACATAGTTGCCGGAAAACGTGGTCACGGTGTTGGCGACGACGAAGCCGGCAATGGCCGCAAGCAGCAACGGGCGCCGGCGCATGCCCTGCGTGGCGGCGGTCAGCGGGATCGCCGCCACCAGCGAACCGAGGGCGTAGAGGGTGACAAGCTGGCCGGCCAGCGCTTCGGAAATTTCCAGGCCGGCGCTGATCTGCGGCAACAGGCCGGCCGGCAGGGCTTCCGTCAGGATCGTGACGAATCCCGCCATCGCCAGGGCCAGCAGCGATGCCAGGGGAAAGCGCGCGGCTTGCGCGCCGACGCCAAGCGTTGTTGTGGTTGAAACTGCCATGATCCTGCCTCTGCGGGTGTGCCGATGGCGGGCGCATGGGCGCGAAACCGGCACGGGTTGGACGAAGGCAGTGATGTTGGCCACGTTTGCGATACAGGACAATAATGCTGGTGTTCAAAACATATCGGACAAAATTTCCGAAATAGACTCAATATGGAATCGCTCAACGCCATTGCGTTCTTCGTTCAGGCCGCGGAAACCCGCAGTTATTCCGCGGCCGGGCGCATCCTCGGCGTCTCCTCGTCGGCCGTGGGCAAGAGCATTTGCCGGCTGGAACAACGACTGGGCGTGCGCCTGTTCCATCGCAGCACGCGCAGCATCACGCTGACCGCCGAGGGGGCCCTGTTCCTGGAACGGTGCCGCCGCATCCTGTGCGAAGTCGAGGCGGCCGAACTGGAACTCTCCGAAACCCGGCAAGCGCCCAGGGGCCGGCTGCGCATCAGCTTGCCCTTGGTCGGGATGCTGGTCATGCCCGCGCTGACCGCGTTCATGCACCGCTATCCGGACATCGAGCTTGACGTGGACTTCTCCGATCGCCTGGTGGACGTGATCGAGGAAGGCTTCGACGTGGTGATGCGTACCGGCGAACTGACCGACTCGCGCCTCGTCTCCCGCCCGCTGGGCACCTACCGGCTGCAACTGGTCGCCTCCCCCGGCTACCTGGCAAGGCGCGGAACGCCGAAGGTTCCCGCCGACCTCGCGCACCACGCCTGCTTGCAGCACAAGTTTCCCAGCACCGGAAAATTCGAGCCGTGGCCGTTCAAGCGCGCTGAAGACGAACCGGGATGGGCGCTGCCGGCCTCGATGGTCTGCAACACGTCCGCGGCACTGATGGATGTGGCCCTGGCCGGCCTGGGGATCGCGTGCCTGCCGGACTTCCTGGTGCGGCAGGCGATCGGGCGGGGCGAACTGGTGCCGGTGATGGACGCATGCGTCGAGCACCAGGGCACCTTCCGGCTGCTGTGGCCGTCAAGCAAACATCTGGCGCCGAAACTGCGTGTCTTCATCGATTTCATGGGCGCGGAGCTATTCAAGGGCGATCCTGCAACGGATACTCGATCGGCGGCCTGACCGACGCGATGCGCTTTGGCATCGGATCGAGGGCAATCGCCGATGGCGCAAACAGCGCATATTGATGTACATACTTTGTATACAAGAACTGGCTTTACCGTTATCGTTCAGTTCGCCATGCAACCCTTGAGCGGGCGCGCCCCGGCGCCGCCCATTCGCGATGACATCCTACGACTCCACGCTGCCCTACCCCCGCGACCTGATCGGCTACGGACGCAATCCGCCTCATGCGCAATGGCCCGGCAATGCGCGCATCGCGGTCCAGTTTGTGTTGAATTACGAAGAAGGCGGTGAAAACAGCGTGCTCCACGGAGACGCGGGATCCGAACAATTCCTGTCGGAACTGTTCAACCCGGCCAGCTTTCCGGAACGGCACATCAGCATGGAAGGCATCTACGAATACGGTTCGCGCGTGGGCGTGTGGCGCATCCTGCGCGAATTCGAGAAGCGGCAACTGCCGCTGACCGTCTTCGGCGTCGGCATGGCGCTGCAGCGCCACCCCGAACTGACCGCCGCCTTCACGGAGCTGGGCCATGAAATCGCGTGCCACGGCTGGCGCTGGATCCACTATCAGCACGTGGACGAGGCCACCGAACGCGAACATATGCGCCTGGGCATGGACGCCATCACAGCGCTGACCGGTACGCGCCCGCTGGGCTGGTACACCGGGCGCGACAGCCCCCGCACCCGCCGGCTGGTGGCGGACTATGGCGGCTTCGAATACGACAGCGACTACTACGGCGATGACCTGCCCTTCTGGATGCAGGTGCAAAAAACCGACGGCACGGTCGTGCCGCAGCTCATCGTGCCCTACACCCTGGACTGCAATGACATGCGGTTCGCGCTGCCCCAGGGCTATTCGCACGCCGAACCCTTCTTTCAATATCTCAGGGACAGCTTCGACGCGCTCTACGCCGAAGGCGACGAAGCGCCCAGGATGCTCAGCATCGGCATGCATTGCCGCCTGCTGGGCCGGCCCGGACGCATCGCCGCGCTGCAGCGTTTCCTGGACCACATCGCGCGCCACGACCGCGTCTGGGTCTGCCGCCGGCTGGACATCGCGCGGCACTGGAAAAGCGCGCACCCCTATTCTCCCGACCGTTGAACAGGACGAACATGGCCCACACCCTAGCCCAACTCAATGCCGCCACGCCCGCCGAGGCGCAGGCCCTGCTTGACGGCCTGTACCCGCACGCGCCCTGGGTGGCCGCGCACGCCGTCCAGTCGCGTCCGTTCCGCTCGGTCGCCGACCTGCGCCAGCGGCTGCGGCAAGCCGTGGATGGAGCCAGCCCGGACGCCCGGCTGGCCCTGGTCCGCGCCCAAGCGGAAATGGCGCAATGGCCGTCCGGCAACGCTGAACAGACCCTCCGGCTGGCTCAGCTCAAGGCCGACTACGCGGCCCGTTTCGGATTTCCGGCAGTCTTGGCGCTACGCGGCGCGCGCGGCACGCCCCTCGACAGCAGCCAGCTTCTGGACGAACTGTCGCGGCGCCTGGACAATCCGCCCGACGCCGAAGTGGAAGAGGCGCTGCGCCACCTCCATCGCAACGCCGAACTGCGCCTGCACGACTTTTTTGGCGAGCCCGCGCTGGGCAATGACATCTGGGACTGGCAAGAGCGGCTCAGCACGCACAGCGACCCCGGCTATGCCGAAAAAGGCCAGCTCACCGTCACGTACCTGACCGACGCGCACCGCGCCTGCGCGCAGCGCATTTCGCACTGGATGCGGGAATGCGGCTTCGACGAGGTGGCGGTGGACGCGGTGGGCAACGTGGTGGGCCGCTACCGCGCGGACCGGCCCGGCGCCCCCACGCTCATGACGGGCAGCCATTACGACACCGTGCGCAACGGCGGCAAATATGACGGCAGGCTGGGCATATTCGTGCCCATGGCCTGCGTGCGCGAGCTGCACCGCCAGGGCCGCCGCCTGCCCTTCGACCTGGAAGTGATCGGGTTCGCCGAAGAGGAAGGCCAGCGCTACCGGGCCACGTTCCTGGGATCCGGCGCCCTGATCGGCGACTTCAAACCCGAATGGCTGGACCAGAAGGACGCCGACGGCATCACCATGCGCGACGCCATGATGCACGCGGGACTGTGCATCGACGACATCCCCAAGCTGCGGCGCGATCCCGCCCGCTACCTGGGCTTCATCGAAGTGCATATCGAACAAGGACCGGTGCTGTACGAACTGGGACTGCCGCTGGGCATCGTCACGTCCATCAACGGCAGCGTGCGCTACCAGGCGCAGATCTTCGGCATGGCCTGCCACGCCGGCACCACGCCCATGGACCGCCGCCGCGATGCGGCCGTGGCCGCCGCCGAACTGGCCTTGTTCGTCGAACGGCGCGCCGCGCGCGATGCGGACTCCGTCGGCACCATAGGCATGCTCGAAGTGCCCAGCGGCTCGATCAACGTGGTGCCGGGCGAATGCCGTTTCAGCCTGGACCTGCGCGCCCCCAGCGACCCGCAGCGCGATTCGCTGGTCAACGATGTGCTGGCCGAACTGGCCGCCATCTGCCAGCGGCGCGGCCTGCGCTACGCGCTGGAAGAAACCATGCGCGCCGCCGCCGCGCCCAGCGACCCGGTCTGGCAGCAGCGCTGGGAACGCGCGGTCGACGCGCTGGGCGTGCCCGTGTACCGCATGCCCAGCGGCGCCGGGCACGACGCCATGAAACTGCACGAAGTCATGCCCCAGGCCATGCTGTTCGTGCGTGGCCAGAACGCCGGCATCAGCCACAACCCCCGAGAATCCACCACCAGCGACGACATCCAGCTAGCCGCGCTTGCGATGCAAGGCCTGCTCGACACGCTCGCCATTGAAACCACTGCATAAAACCATGACCGATTACGCCCGACTCGACGCCTGGGTTGACGCCCACTTTGACGAAGAAGTCCGCTTCCTGCAGGACCTCGTGCGCGTGCCCACCGACACGCCCCCCGGCAACAACGCGCCCCACGCCGAGCGCACCGCGGCGCTGCTGCAAGGCTTCGGCCTGCAAGCGGAAGCCCACCCCGTGCCCGCCCAGGAGGTCCACGACTATGGGATGCAATCCATCACCAACCTGATCGTGCGCCGCGAATACGGCGACGGCGGCCGCCGTGTCGCGCTCAATGCCCACGGCGACGTGGTGCCTCCCGGCGACGGCTGGACCCACGATCCCTATGGCGCCCAGATCGACGACGGCAGCCTGTACGGCCGCGCCGCCGCCGTCAGCAAGAGCGACTTCGCCAGCTTCACGTTCGCCGTGCGCGCGCTGGAGGCGGTGGCCCGGCCCGCGCACGGCGCGATCGAATTGCACTTCACCTACGACGAGGAATTCGGCGGCCTGATGGGACCCGGCTGGCTGCTGCGGCAAGGCCTGACCAAGCCCGACCTGATGATCGCGGCGGGCTTCAGCTATGAAGTCGTCACGGCCCACAACGGCTGCCTGCAGATGGAAGTGACGGTGCACGGCAAGATGGCGCATGCGGCCATCCCCAGCAGCGGCGTCGACGCGCTGCAAGGCGCGGTCAAGATCCTTGAGGCCCTGTACGCGCAGAACACGCAGTACCGGAAGATCAGTTCCCAGGTGCCGGGGATTTCCCACCCGTACCTGAACGTCGGGCGCATCGAAGGCGGCACCAACACCAACGTGGTGCCGGGCAAGGTGAGCTTCAAGCTGGACCGGCGCATGATTCCCGAGGAAAACGCCGTGGAGGTCGAAGCCGACATCCGCCGGATCATCCAGGAGGCCGCCGCCTCGATGCCGGGTATCAGCATCGACATCAAGCGCCTGCTGCTGGCCAATTCGATGCGCCCCCTGCCCGGCAACCAGCCGCTGGTGGAAGCCATCCAGAAGCACGGAGAGGAACTGTTCGGTGAACCGATACCCGCCATGGGCACGCCGCTGTATACGGACGTGCGCCTGTACGCCGAAGCCGGCATCCCAGGCGTGATCTACGGCGCGGGCCCGCGCACCGTCCTGGAGTCGCACGCCAAGCGCAGCGACGAGCGCGTGGTGCTCGAAGACCTGCGCCGCGCCACCAAGGTCATCGCGCGCACCCTGGCCGACCTGCTCAAGCCCGTCTGAACCGGCGGCATGGCGGCGCGCCCGCCATGCCTCCCCTACGCGCCAACGCTACGCCACCCGCATGACGCGGCGCCAGAACAGCACCGCCACCATCGCGAAAACGGCCAGCCCCAGATAGTTGGCCGTGCCGGCGAAGTCTTCGCCCGCAATCGCCACCGGGGCCTCCATGCCCGTGCCGCCGATGATGGCCGCCATCAGCACGCCCACCAGGCTCTCGCCCACGATCAGGCCGGACGCGATCAGCACGCCGCGCCGGTTGGGCGCATCGGCGAATTGCTCGTACGGCTGGCCGGCGGCAGCCGCGCGGCGGCGCAGGGCGCCTTCCAGCAGCCACGCCAGCACCGCGCCCACCACGATGGGCGCGGCGACGGTCGGCGGCAGGTAGATGCCGATGCCCACCGCCAGCACCGGAATGCGCGCCACGCGGCAGGTGCGCTTCATGACTTCGTCCGTCACGATCAGCCCGACGCCCACGGCCATGCCGATCAGGATCATGGTCCAGTTCAGTTCATGGGTGAAGATGCCGCGCGCAATCGCCAGCATCAGCGTCGCCTGTGGCGCGGACAGGGCAAGCGCCGGATCCATGCCTTCGCGCGGCATCGAACCCGCGAACCCGTAGGCGTTGTACAGCAGCTCCAGCACCGGCGAGATCACCGCCGCGCCGACCACGCAGCCGATCAGCAGCGCCACCTGCTGGCGCCAAGGGGTCGCGCCCACCAGCCAGCCCGTCTTCAGATCCTGCAGGTTGTCATTGGAAATGGAGGCGACCGCCACCACGGCCGATGTGCTGAAGATCGCCAGTGCGATCGCCATCTGGACACCGTTTTGCACCGCCAGCAATTCGCCGCCCAGCGCCAGCATCAGCACGGACACCAGCACGATGGCGACGATGCCGACGCCGGAAATCGGACTGGTCGACGATCCCACCAGACCGGCCATGTAGCCGCAGGCGGCGGCCACCAGGAAGCCGAACACAAAGGCGAACATCACCGCGTAGGCCACCAGCTTCCAGATGGCGCCCGCCGACAGCGGCACCCCCGACAGGAACACCTGGAAGGTGACCACGAGCACGGCCACCAGCACCAGCGTCACCGCCGAGATCCAGCCGGCCGACAGGTCCCGCTCGGTGCGCGGCGCCTGGCCCGCGCGCGCCGCGCCCGCCTTGGTCAGGGCCGAAAACGACGCCTTCACCCCACGCGCCATCGGCGCGAACAGCGTCGCCAGCGTCCAGATGGCGCCCACGCCGATCACGCCCGCGCCGATGAAGCGCACCTGCGACGACCACAGTTCCGTCGCGTAGTTCTGCAGCGACATGCCCGCGGGCATGTCACCCATGGCCGTCAGGATCGGCACCGCGATGCCCCAGGAAATGATCAGCCCCGTCAGCATGGCCAGCCCCGCGACAATGCCGATCAGGTAGCCCGCGCCCAGCAGCGCCAGCGAAAAGCCCATCGGCAGCCGGAACACGGCGCCGCCCAGCGCGAACCAGCCGCTGACGCTGTCACCCAGCACCCGCAGGCCGCTGGCGGCAAAGCTGACAACAGCCGCGGCGATGCCGCCCGCCACGATGTCGCCCATACCCGTCGCGGGCGACTTCGCGGACGCCCCGCCCTCGGCTTCGGAAACGTCCTGCTCGCGTTCCGCGCTGCCCACCCGCAGGATCTCGGCCGCGGCCACGCCTTCCGGATACGGCAGGTCGCTCTGCACCACCATCACATGGCGCAGCGGAATGGTGAACATCACGCCCAGCATGCCGCCCGCCGCGCAGATGCCCAGCGTCTGCCAGAACGGAAAGCCCTGCCAGTGGCCCATCATGACCAGCGCCGGCAGGATGAAGATGATGGACGACAGCGTGCCGGCCGCCGAAGCCTGCGTCTGCACCATGTTGTTTTCAAGGATGTTGGCGTCCTTGAACATGCGCAGCACGGACATCGAAATTACCGCCGCCGGGATGGCCGATGAAAACGTCAGGCCGACCTTCAACCCCAGAAAAACATTGGACGCCGTGAAGATGACGGTAATCAGGGCGCCGAGCAGGACGCCGCGGAACGTCAGTTCCGGCAACGTGACCTCCGCGGGAACGCGGATGGGTTGGGTCATGGAATTCTCCCTATCTGGTAGCCGCGAATTCTAGCGCCAGACTGTCCGCCACTCGGTCACCACCCGTAAGCATGATTCCGCGGTAGAACCTGCCGTGGCCCGAAAATCTGACAACACATTATGCTGAAACCGGGGGATTTCTCCCAAGATTTTGATTACCCATGCCAGAGGCAAGGGTCTAGCATGGACGCTAGAACAGGAGACAGGACGACCATGCTTGACGCCAGCCAGCCCCTTTCCGGCCCAGCCCCCCAGGACGACGCCGACCCCGCCGAAACCGCCGAGTGGCGCGACGCCCTGCATTCGCTGGTCCAGGCCGAGGGGCCCGGGCGGGCGGGCTATGTGCTGGACAGCCTGCTGGGCCACGCCGCCGCGCTGGGCCTGCGGGCCAACAGCCAGACGCGCACCGCCTACCTGAACACCATCCCCGCTGACCAGGAACCGCCCTTTCCGGGCAACCTGGCGGTCGAAGAACGCATCGCGCGCATCAACCGCTGGAATGCGCTGGCCATGGTGGTGCGCGCCAATCTGGCGCACGGCGAACTGGGCGGCCACATCGCCAGCTATGCGTCGGCCGCTGACCTCTTCGAGGTGGGCTTCAACCATTTCTTCCGCGCCCGCACACCCGACAGTCCGGGCGACATCGTCTACATGCAGCCGCATTCGGCGCCCGGCGTCTACGCCCGCGCCTACCTTGAAGGCTTTCTGGGCGAAGACGATCTGGCCCACTTCCGCCAGGAGATCACCGCGACCGCCCGCGGCCTGCGCGGCCTGTCGTCGTACCCCCATCCCTGGCTGATGCCGGACTTCTGGCAGTTTCCCACCGGCTCCATGGGCATCGGGCCGATCAATGCGATTTATCAGGCGCGTTTCATGCGCTACCTTGAGCACCGCTCGCTGGTCCCCGGCGCCGACCGCAAGGTCTGGGGCATCTTCGGCGACGGCGAAATGGACGAGCCCGAATCCATCGCGGCACTGACACTGGCCGCCCGCGAAAAGCTCGACAACCTGATCTTCGTCGTCAACTGCAACCTGCAACGGCTGGACGGCCCGGTGCGCGGCAACGGCCGCATCATCGACGAACTGGAAACCCTGTACGCCGGCGCGGGCTGGAACGTCATCAAGCTGGTCTGGGGCAGCGACTGGGACGCCCTGCTGCGGCGCGATACCGGCGGCGCGCTGGCCCGCGCCTTCGCCAACACCGTGGACGGCCAGTTCCAGACCTTCGCGGCCAACGACGGCGCCTTCAACCGCGCCCACTTCTTCAACCAGAATCCCGAGCTGGCCGCCCTGGTGGCCGACTGGTCCGACGAAGCCATCGACCGCCTGCACCGAGGCGGCCACGACATGGTGAAGATCCATGCCGCCTATCACCGAGCCGCCCGGCACCGGGGCCAGCCCACCGTCATCCTGGCGCAGACCAAGAAGGGCTTCGGCATGGGCTCGGCCGGCCAGGGCAAGATGACGACCCACCAGCAGAAGAAGCTGGACGACGTGGCGCTGCTGGCCTTCCGCGACCGCTTCGCCCTGCCGATATCGGACGCCGACTGCGTCGCGCTGAAGTTCTACCGCCCCGCCGAGGACAGCGCCGAAATGCGCCATCTGCAGGCGCGCCGCGCGTCGCTCGGCGGCCACATTCCCCGGCGCAACGCGCAAGCGCCGCGCCTGACGCCGCCGGACGTTGAACAGTGGGCGCGCTTCGCGCTGGCCGCCGACGGCAAGGAAATGTCGTCCACCATGGCCATCGTCCGCATGCTGACGGCGCTGCTCAAGGACGGCACCGTCGGCCCGCGCATCGTGCCCATCGTGGCGGACGAGGCGCGCACCTTCGGCATGGCCAACCTGTTCCGGCAGATCGGCATCTATTCCGCGCAAGGCCAGCTTTATGAGCCCGAGGACATCGGCTCGGTGCTGTACTACCGCGAGGCACGCGACGGCCAGATCCTGGAAGAAGGCATCACCGAGGCCGGCGCGATCTCCTCCTGGACGGCGGCGGGCACCAGCTACTCGGTCAACGGCCTGCCCATGCTGCCGTTCTACATCTACTACTCGATGTTCGGCTTCCAGCGCATCGGCGACCTGATCTGGGCCGCCGCCGACCAGCGCACGCGCGGCTTTCTGATCGGCGCCACGTCCGGCCGCACCACGTTGGGCGGCGAGGGCCTGCAGCACCAGGACGGCTCCAGCCACATCATGGCCGCCGCCGTGCCCAACTGCCGCGCCTACGACCCGGCTTACGCCTACGAGGTCGCCATCATCGTCGAACACGGCATGCGCCGCATGCTGGACGAGCAGCGCGACGAATTCTTCTATCTGACCGTCACCAACGAAAACCTGGCGCAGCCCGACATGCCGACGGACCCCGCCGTGCGCGAGGGCATTCTGCGCGGCCTGTACCTGCTGCGGCCGGCGCGCCAGCAGGCCCAGGTGCGCCTGCTGGGCGCGGGCCCCATGCTGCGCGAGGCCGAAATGGCCGCCGCGCGCCTGTACGACGACTACGGCGTGGATGCCGAGGTCTGGAGCGTGACCAGCTTTTCCGAGCTGGCTCGCGACGGCCGGCAGGCCGAGCGCGCCCGCGTGCTGGGGCTGGACGCCGGCGCCAGCGCCGACTGGGTGCGCGCCTGCCTGGGCGCAAGCGACGCCCCCGTCATCGCCGCCAGCGACTACGTGCGCGCCGTTCCTGAACAGATCCGCGCCTGGGTGTCGGCGCCCTACCGCACACTGGGCACCGACGGTTTCGGACGCAGCGACACGCGCGCACAGCTCCGCGATTTCTTCGAAGTCAGCGCCGACTGGATCGTGCTGTATGCGCTGGACAGCCTGGGCAGGCAGGACGACAGCAAGGCGCTGCGCCAGAAACTGAGCGCGGAAAGCCGGCACGCTCCGCCCTGGGAGATGTAGGCGCCCTCACCCGTCCGCCCTCATCCATTCGGCCGGCCCGGTCCGGCGTTTTTTTGATCAAAAGCGAATGCTCGCTGCACCGCAGCAACCAAGCGCCCGCGCTTTCTGGTGAAATACGGGGGTTCCCCAAGCATTTCGCAAAAAATACGGCGGGCCGCGAGCCCGCCTTTGTCATCCCCGTTTCTTTTTCAGTTAGTGCCTACCAGGCCCCGATCCCATGGACGAAACCCTCACTAAAATGGCGTTGGATTACCACGCCTATCCCACCCCCGGCAAAATCTCGGTCACGCCGACCAAGCCGCTGGCCAACCAGGACGACCTGTCCCTGGCCTACTCGCCCGGCGTCGCCGCGGCGTGCATGGCCATTTTCGACCAGGGCGACGACGCCGCATCCAAATACACCTCGCGCGGCAATCTGGTGGGCGTGATCACCAACGGCACCGCCGTCCTGGGCCTGGGCAACATCGGCCCCCTGGCCGCCAAGCCCGTGATGGAAGGCAAGGGCTGCCTGTTCAAGAAGTTCGCCGGCATCGACGTGTTCGACATCGAACTGGCCGAGAACGACCCCGACAAGCTGGTCGACATCATCGCGGCGCTGGAGCCCACGCTGGGCGGCGTCAACCTTGAAGACATCAAGGCGCCCGAGTGCTTCTACATCGAAAAGAAGCTGCGCGAGCGCATGAAGATCCCCGTCTTCCACGACGACCAGCACGGCACCGCCATCATCTCGTCGGCCGCCATCCTGAACGGCCTGAAGGTCGTCAACAAGGACATCGGCTCGGTCAAGCTGGCCTGCTCCGGCGCCGGCGCCGCCGCCATCGCCTGCCTGGACCTGCTGGTACACCTGGGCGTCAAGCGCGAGAACATCTACGTGGTGGACTCGCGCGGCGTCATCTGGGACGGCCGCGATGAAAACATGGAAGTCAACAAGAAGCGCTACGCGCAGAAGACCGACGCGCGCACGCTCGCCGACGTGGTCAATGGCGCCGACGTGTTCCTGGGCTGCTCCACCGCCGGCGTGCTGACCGGCGACATGGTCAAGACCATGGCCGACCGCCCGCTGATCCTGGCGCTGGCCAACCCGGAACCGGAAATCCGCCCGGAAGTCGCCCGCGCCGCCCGCCCCGACTGCATCATCGCGACCGGCCGTTCGGACTACCCGAACCAGGTCAACAACGTGCTGTGCTTCCCCTTCATTTTCCGCGGCGCCATGGATGCCGGTGCCTCGCGCATCACGGAAGAAATGAAGCTGGCTTGCGTCAAGGCCATCGCCGACCTGGCCCAGGCCGAGCAAAACGATGAAGTGGCCCGCGCCTACGCCGGCCAGGAACTGTCGTTCGGCCCGGACTACATCATTCCTAAGCCCTTCGACCCCCGCCTGATCGTCCAGATCGCGCCGGCCGTGGCGCAAGCCGCCGCCGACTCCGGCGTGGCCGCCCGCCCGATCGAAGACATCGAAGCCTACCGCCAGAAGCTGATGGGCTTCGTGTACCACTCCGGCCAGCTGATGCGTCCGCTGTTCGCCCAGGCCAAGAAGGCGCCCAAGCGCGTCATCTACGCCGACGGCGAAGACGAACGCGTCCTGCGCGCCGTGCAGACCGTGGCCGACGAAAAGCTGGCCTTCCCGATCCTGATCGGCCGCCCTGCCGTCATCGAGATGCGCATCGAAAAAGCCGGCCTGCGCCTGAAGGCCGGCGAGCACTTCGAGATCGTGGATCCGGAAGACGACAGCCGCTTCAATGAAACCTGGAATGCGTACTACCAGTTGAAGGGCCGCGAAGGCGTGACGCCGGCCATCGCCAAGGCGATGATCCGCAAGCACAACACGCTGATCGGCGCGATGCTGCTGCGCCGCGGCGACGCCGACGCGCTGCTGTGCGGCGTGGCCAGCAAGTACGACAACCAGCTCAAGTACGTCGACGAAATCATCGGCAAGAAGGAAGGCCAGACGTACGCCGCCCTGAATGTGCTGATGCTGCCCGACCAGACGCTGTTCGTCACGGACACGCACGTCAACGAAAACCCGTCGGCCGAGGAAGTGGCCAGCATCACCATCCAGGCCGCGGACGAGATGCTGCGTTTTGGCGTGGTGCCGAAGATCGCGCTGCTGTCGCACTCCAACTTCGGCAGCCGCGTGACGGAATCGTCGCGCAAGATGGCCGCCGCGCGCCGCATCGTGCAGGACCGCGCGCCCGACCTGGAAGTGGACGGCGAAATGCACGCCGACGCCGCCCTGTCGGAGAAAATCCGCGTCCTGGCCTACCCGGACAGCACGCTGAAGGGTCCGGCCAACCTGCTGGTCATGCCCAACCTGGACACCGGCAACATCACGTACAACATGCTGAAGATGACGGGCAGCAATGGCGTCGCGATGGGTCCGATCCTGCTGGGCGCCGCGCGTCCCGTGCACATCCTGACCACCAGCGCGACCGTGCGCCGCATCGTCAACATGACGGCGCTGGCCGTGGTCGACGCGCAGCAGGAAGCCGCCGAAGAAGCCAAGAAGCGCCGCCGTTGATCGCATAGTCACGGTGCAAGACCGCGGGCGCCCTACGGGGCGCCCGTTTTTATTCTGCCGCGCAACTCCTGGCCCGCCCGCACGGGCGGATGGTAAAACCTAGTCTGTCCTTTACCTTGGAGACGACATGCTGGCCGATGCAATGTATGCCTGGTTTCACTATCTGGCGATCTTCGTACTGGTGGTGGTGCTGACCGCCGAAGCCGTACTGCTGCGCCCGGACCTGACGGCCGGCAGCGTGAAGCGCCTGGTCATCTACGACCGCTTCTATGGGGTGAGCGCCATCGTCGTGCTGATCACCGGCGTGCTGCGCCTGACCGCGGGCGTCAAGGGCGCCGCCTTCTACATGAGCAATCCCTGGTTCCACGCCAAGATCTCGCTGTTCGTCGTCATCGCGCTCTGTTCGATTCCGCCCACGCTGGCGTTCCTGCGCTGGGCCAAGCAATCGCGTCAGCAACCGGGCTTCGTCCCTGCCCTGCCCGAGATCAAGCGGGCGCGGCGCTGGGTGATGATCTCGTCGCACCTGTTCATCTTCCTGCCGCTGTTCGCCGTTCTGATGGCGCGCGGGATCGGCGCGTAGCGCGGCCGCCTCGCTGCCTCAGGGGCAGCGTGCGCGGACCGGCGCTTGCGGCTCCTTGCCGTCGACGCTGAAGGTCGCGAAGCGGAACACACCCACCGCTTCGTTGGCCACGATTTCAACGACGTCGCCCGCCAGCGTCTGCATCACCGACATGCCTTCGGGCACATCAGCATGGCCGCCCCGCTGGGCGGCCATGCCATTCCAGGGGCTGAAGACCAGAACGCCCGGGTACGGTTCTCGCGCATCCCCGGACCCGCGCCGGACGGTCTTGACGAGCGTGCCGGCGGGATAGCTCAGCCCCCCGAACTGCGTGGGGCAGGCAAGCGCCGAATCACCGACCCTGAGCAGGTTCCGCCCCGCATCCAGGTAGATCCGTGGGTCGCTCAGCGCCAGCCCGAATACGCGCACCGCCACGGGATCGTTGATTTCGATGCGCCAGCGGTCGGCATCGCGCGATCCGTCCGTGTAGGCGGTGCCGTTCGAACCATACAGGACGGCTCCCCTCGCGATCTCCATGCCCGCCGCCGCGTTGCCGGCGCCCAGGACGCATTTGCTCAGCATCTTCATGGCCCCATCGGGCTCCACGTCGAATTCGATGTCCTGCGTGGCGTCGCACCGCCAGCCCAGGACGGCCTGGTCGCCCGCGCCGCGCAGGATGACGGTGCGCGGGTGCCTGCCGAGCGTGGCGTACGTGTCCTTGTCGTACTCGGTGTCCAGGTAGCGCCGCACCGTGATCGCCTGCACGCCGTACAGCGGGACGGCCTGCGGAAACGCGGCTTCGACATAGGTGTCGATCTTGCCTTCGTCCTGAAGCTTCAGGCGCGTGCCAGCGGGCATGTCGACGCCGCCCACCGTGGCTGGCTGCTGCAGCGTGATGTTGCGCGCCGCTTCCCTTCGGCTGCTCTCGTTTTCGACCTGCCAGAACACTGCCTGAACCCAGGCATAGAACGCGAATGGGACCGACAGCGCCACGAACAGCAAGGCGGATGTCTTCCAGTATTTGCGGACCGCGCGGCGCGCGCCCGCGCTCACCGCCAGGACCAGCGCCCACCCCAGCAGCAGCAGGCCGGCAAAGAAACCGGCGGTAAGCAGGATGAAGAAGTTGGCCGAGGGTAGTGCTATGGGAATCATGGCAGGGATCATATCCGCAAAATTTGCCGCGGACAGGCGAAAAAAAACCGCCCGAAGGCGGTTTCTTTGCCGTGCGCAGCGGATTAACGCTTGTCCATCGGGGGCACGTCGCGCGTGACCGAACCGGTGAACAATTGGCGCGGACGGCCGATCTTGTAGTCGGGATCGGACAGCATTTCGTTCCACTGGGCGATCCAGCCCACCGTGCGGGCCAGCGCGAAGA
>RCUH01000186.1_pt1 | contig 84308 bp, 83 predicted proteins | sample 2166191 | NCBI WGS metagenome assembly RCUH01 (sample SAMN09932848, study PRJNA488358) | compost metagenome | feature: garden; material: soil; isolation source: compost soil in an enriched community after 214 h of incubation | place: Germany: Experimental Botanical Garden Goettingen | collected...
TGATTTGTAATCAGCAGGTCGTGGGTTCGAGTCCCTCTATCGGCTCAATAAAAAACCGCTTAAGTAATTAAGCGGTTTTTGTGTTTTATAGAAGTTTGCTTTTTGTTGATCTATCTATTTATCTTATTTTTAACGGTTTGAAAAAAATGCAATAAATAGATGGATTTTAATTGGAAAATTGAAATTCAGGATATATATTTGCACCCGTATTGAAACGCCGATGTAGCTCAGCTGGCTAGAGCAGCTGATTTGTAATCAGCAGGTCGTGGGTTCGAGTCCCTCTATCGGCTCAATAAAAAAACCGCTTAAGTAATTAAGCGGTTTTTGTGTTTTATATACTTCTTTTATTTTCGTTTTGATGCAATAACCATATTTATAAAGAATATGAACTGTGCTAAGGATAAAGCAAAAAGAATAGTAACGATTCCTACCGACTGTATTTTGTCAGTATCCGTGCTTTCAAAAAAACCATAAGGATCATGCATTACGTTTACCATCCATAAAAGCAACAGAAAGCCTATAAACGAACCTACAGATAATAGTGTATGACTTTGGGTAAATGAAGTGTTTGGTCTTTTATTATATCTTAAAAGAAGCCAATAACACAAGCCTTGTATAAAAAATAGCGGGGCAAAGAATAAAGCAAGCGTTGTATACGCTATAACAAAGTATGTGTCACCGATGTTAAGAAATGTTATACTATCATTTCCTGAAAGAAAAAGAAATATTCCTATAAAAGTAATTAGTATAGATACTGCCCAAAAATAATAATAGGCAGGGATTTTCATAATTCTCAGATTCATATCTGGGATTACTTTACTGCTTCAGTTTCTGCTTTTTTTCTGTCAGCTACATATTTTGTCAGCATTTTGCCGTAAAGAGATTTTGCAACCTCAGGCGACATACTTTTTTGTATAGTATCAAGATATTTAATGTTAACATCGGCAATTTCAGATAATGCAATATAAGGGCCTATCTCATTTTTAGCATGGTTCAATGCAAAATTAGCGGTGTAAAGATACCTTCTTTTCATAAGGTATTCTGATTTTGTGGCAACGCTGTCCAGTTGTTTTACATTACTGTTTTTAGTTGCCTCAAGATTTTTAGCAACAAGGTCAAGATTTTCATTTGTAAACCTGGACTTTATTTTTTGGAAATCTTCGTACAATTTCTGATTCTTAGATCCTGTAATTTTAGCTTTATAAAAAAACTCATCATTACTGGTTTCAATTTTCATATTACCAGGTTCGGCAAAGAAAGGAAGGCTGTTATCTACAGAATTGGTTTGACCTCTGTCTAAAAACAGGTAAAGCATTTCCGGCGAATCTAATTTTAAATGGCTTTCAAAAGACGAATTACCGTTTATAACAATAGTATCCAATGTTACCAGCGTAGTATCTGCTATCCTCTGGATGTATAATTTACCTTGTTTAAGGCCTTTAACAGTTCCGGTAATATGCAGGTTGGCATCACCATTATCATTCTTGTTACAGGCTGTAAGCAGTACTAGTGCCATAAGGGCAAGTATCGTTCTTTTCATAAAATAAGAAAGCGTTTAAATTTCCTGCAAAGTAATGAAAATATTGGACGTTTTCCTTACCACATTTTGGAAAATAATAAATGCTGCTTTACTTATAAAAACAGATCAGGCGACCAATAAGGCCGCCTGATTTATAATGAATTTGTTTTTATATTACATGAAAAGCTTAACCAGCTTAACGTTTGTTTCATGTACAAAATCTACAAAATAACCGCTTAGGCCAATGTGTGAACCTTCGGTATTATTACACAGTTTTGTTGTAGTACCTTTTTGTAACCTTTCTTTTTGCTGTATATCTTTAGGAGCTGTTGCTTTTGCGGTAGCCTCATCTGCTTTAACAGATTTCACAGCTTTTTTCGCAGAAGTATTTATATTTTGATAGCTCTCACCAGATGGCGAAGGAGAAACCTGCTCATTAGAGTTGGCAAAGGCAGCAGTGCCAAATACAAATAATAATAATGTTAATAGTTGTTTCATAGTTATTTATAGTTTTTTTGCGTACTGTAAATATAAAAAAATTATCCTTTAAGCCATGCTTCTTTAAGTTTTGTTTTAGAAAGATCGGTTGCATGATAGCCTTGGGCTTCTTCCGTCGGTATTTTTACAGTTCCCTTAATATCAAGCTCTTTGCCATCACGCTTAATTTTCATAGTAATGGCGTCACCTTCTTTCCAGGTTTCACTTATAGCGATAAGGTCATAAATATTGTCAAGGTTATATGCTGTATTGTTTATAGAAACGATGATGTCTCTGTTTTTAATACCAAGGTTGATCATAAAATCATTAAGGGGCGCATCCGGTAGTATAACAATTTCTTTTGCGGGATTTACTGTTATATAAGGTATTTGCTTGTTTTTAAGAAAAGGGTTGCCCGGTATTTTAATTATTGCCTGAGTAACACCCATTTTTGCAAAGTAGTCGTCATAAGGGATCGGAGTAGATCCTGCAACATGTTTTTTCAGGAATTCACCTATTTCCGGATAAGTTAATGCAGTAATTTTAGCAAATAAGTCTTCATCATTAAAAGGCTTATTGCTGCCATATTCGTTAGAAAGTGCCTGCATAAGATCGAGTATACCTTTTTCACCATTACTAATTTCTCTCATTTGTATATCGATACACATTGCAATAAGGGCACCTTTAAGATATACATTGTAATAAGCATCTTTATAAGGTTTTTGCAGGATGTTTTTACTCATATTGGTAAAATTCATCGTGTCATCAAATGTTTTAGATTGCGCTATCTTCTCTGCTATTCGGGTGAAAAATTCATCTTCGGTAATCAGGTCTTGATTTACCATAAATAAATTGGCAAAATATTCGGTTACCCCTTCATACATCCATAAATGCTCAGACATTTTTGGTGTATTGTAATTAAAGTAATGAATCTCTTTAGAGTGTACACTTAGTGGAGTAACGATATGGAAAAACTCATGGGATACCACATCTTTTAATGTTGTAAGCAATTGTTCCATAGGATAGGCCTCCGGCATTACAACAGTTGTAGAAGTTGTATGTTCTAAAGCTCCATACCCCTGAGCATCGGTTAGAGTGCCATTGGTAAGATAAATGAGTACGCTGTATTTTTTTGTACTGTTAATAGGGCCAAGGAATCTTTTTTGGGCACGCATCATTTTTTCCATTTCAGGAGTAATGTCCTGCGCCTTGATAAGACCTGTTGGAGAATATACAGCAATAAGGATCTCCATGCCATCTACGGTAAATGTAGTATAATCAGGCTTAGAGTACATAATAGGATGATCTACCAAATCGGCATAGCGAGGTGAAGTAAATACATCTACTTCATTACTTGAATTCGTGTCTATTAGCGAGGTTGCTGCCCAAAGTGAAGTTGGGTGTGTAATGGTAACTTCATAAGGAATTTCGCCTTTTGCATCAAAATATCCAATGAAACCGTGTGTGTTTACCACAAAATTTTCATTGGCAAGAATGTTGGTGCCGGCAGGAGAAAATATTTCGTGAGTCCCCTCCACATCATAGGTATCGTTAACAAGATAAGTTACTTTAACCAGTTTCTTAGCATTAGCTATCTTCCAGGAATTGTCATCTAATTTGGTTACAGTAAGTTCTTTTCCTTTTTTATCGAAGGCTTTAAAATCCTCAATGAATTTACCGTAATTATCTTCAGAATAAGTTCCCGGAACAATTTTCGGAATAAAAAAAGTAGTAGTTTCTGTATCAAAAGATGGCGGAGTGATGGTAACCATCACTTTATCGTTTTTTACATTGTTAAGGTCTAATGCAACCTTAATGTCATTGTTTTTTTGAGCAAAAGCGGTACTTCCAAAAGATACTACGAACGCTAGCGTATAAATAAATTGTTTCATGATTATGGTCTAGATACAATGTAAGTCGAATAGAGTGTAATTTTGTTACAGGGTTTGAATAAAAATACTTGTAAAAATTAATTTTTATTGTATAATCTATACCTTTATTAGGTATACTGTGCGGTAAAGTAGGGTATATCTGTTAAAAAGTAAAATGACATTACAAGCATTACATTTTAAAAATGTTAATGGATTTGTAATGTCATTTTGTTTGAGTATCATCTCACAATTGAGAAGTACATTGATGTCATAACTATTATTTTACCTGTTTGGTAATCCAGGAAGATATTTCGTTTAAAGCCACCGGCGAAATAGTTTGTTCGATAGTATTGTAATCTGTAGGAGATCCTGTGGTGCTTTCCTGAAATAAGTGGTTAAGTCCCGGAAGCTCTTTAACAGTAACTTTTTTATTGCCGCTTTTTTCTCCCGCTCTTTTTATAGCAGCTAAATTTGCCATTGGAGACACCTGTAAATCTTTACTTCCGTTAATGGCTAATATTGGGCACTTCACTTTTTCAAGATCTGCAGCAGGATTGTACTTTATGAAATTACTGTACCAAGGAGATGCCAGTTCACTTGCCTGTGTAGCCAGATATTGGGTTACATCGGCTTGCGGAATACCTTTGGAAATAAGCAATGGCTTCATTTCTTTATTAAAAGATTCCTGTAGTTTATTACGCATTACAGTTAAATCGGTTTCCTGTTTTATAATGTCATAAGTCTGTCTGTTAATGTTGCCCAGTTTTGTAAGTTCTTCTTCCGGCATGCCATTTACTTTACCGATCATATAATTCTGAAGCATCATTAATTCATCACCTGGAATTGCAGCACCAGCCATTAGCACGATAAATGCAACATCAGGGTTTTGGGAAGCAACAATAGGAGCAATTATTCCGCCTTCACTGTGGCCAATAATACCTATTTTATTTTTATTAATTTCTTTACGGGTTTTTAAATACTGAAAAGCAGCATCGGCATCAGTAGCGAAGTCCTTCGTGGTTGAATTTTCAAAATCACCTGTAGAACCGCCAACACCTCTGTCGTCATAACGCAATACAGCGATGCCATTTTTGGTAAGGAAATCTGCCAGAACTAAGAAGGGTTTATGGCCCAATAATTCTTCATCACGATTTTGGGCACCACTACCCGTAACTAATATTACAGCAGGAAAAGTGCCTTCTTTTTTGGGAACGGTTAAAGTACCACTAAGTGTATTACCTGCTTTTTCATTTTTAAAAGATACTTCTTCGGCAAGATAAGGGTAAGGTTTTACCGGTTCCTGAGGGCGAAGCGGTTTTGTTGCTGCTTTTAGTTCTTCTCTGCCAAAATCTAACGGGAGTATATTACTGTTTTGAGAAAACGAACCTTTGATAACATTGTTCTCTAATGTACCCTTATATTCAATTCTTGCATCGGGTATGGCAAAAACAAAGAGGTTATTTTCAAAAGCAACACTTGGAACAGGAATATCTTTCGCTCCCTGATCCGGACTATCCATAGTTGCAGAATAACCCGTTGCGGTTTTGGTTATGTTTAGTATAATTCTAAGTTTACCACCGGGTATGGCTAGCTGGCCGTACCACGGCCCGGATATATCTTGGGCAAATGATATTGTACAAACTAAAAGGAAAAACAGGGTCATAAATTTTTTCATGATATAGTTGATTATTAAAGTATAAAGAAAATAAATTTTGAAAGAATTTCTGCCAATAATATAGCAACTGCAAAAAGTATTTTATGTTGTGTGGTCTTTATGTTGGTTGCTGTTTTAAATCCATTGTAAAGTAAAGCAATAAACCATACCAAAAATAATAGGGTTACTAAGGCAAAAACTAGTAATATGGCAATTTCCAAAGGAGTAAATGTAATGTTATATGGATTTAAAGGATCAATTTTGGTTTCTATATTTTTTATAATACCATTACCATTTATTAAAGTTAAAAGATAAAAGGGTAATCTTGCAATAAGTATAGTCGTTAGTATATCGATACTACGTGTTTTATTGTTAATGATACGCCCAAGGATAAAAAGAAAAATGAACAATGAAACTATATTAATAGCATTGTCTATAAAAGGTTCCCATAGGGTTACACCACTGCCAAAATGAAGGTCGATTGCGCCATCAAAACGGCCATTAAAATAAAATGCCGAAAGACTCCCTATAATGGTTATTATAACTCCAACTAGTAAAAGATGCAGTTCACTGTATTTTTCAAAAGGGTTAAATAATAATTTTTTCATATAGTTTAGGTTGTGGTTTATTCTTCGGCGCTAAGCTGTTTTACTTTTTCGATAATATCATCCAGTTTGTTTCGTACCGTAGGGTAACTGATACCTATTTGTGATGCTATTTCTTTAAGACTGCCACCGGAAAGAAAAAACTGAAGGATAAAAGCCTGATCGTCTGCCGGAAGCCGGAGAAGGACAGGAAGCGGATAATTGCCTGATACCTGAGTGCTGCATTCGGGACACGATAACTGAGACACACGCAATGAACTCTGGCAGCTAGGACAAGCAACAGGAAGTTTTGGAGATTGTATCTGCATAATTATTGCTTTTAATTAACTTAATACAAATGTAACTAAATAAAATTAATTAAATAATTAGTTTTATTTATTTGTGATTTAATTTTGTTTATTTCTAGGTATAAAAAAACTCCCATAAAGGGAGTAGGCTTTAAAATTTGTTTCTAATATAGTATTTAGAATCAAGCTCGTCGTCTTCAAAACTGTTAAGCGGCTTTGGTTTTGGCTTTTTAGCAGCGGTTTTCTTTTTCCACAATTCAAAATTATCTGCTGATAATCTCTTATGCATAATCTCAATCACTTCCTTTTCAGATATTCCAAATTGTTTTTTGATCTCTTCAAAAGGTTTTTTTTCTTCCTGGGCAAGCGTGACGATCCTGTCAAGCGCGTCCTTGTCAAATTCTAAGTGGCTACTCTTTTTCATCAGATGAAAAATTTAATCAGATAATTTTTTAAATGGTTTATAATTCTTTAATCAATATTACTAAAAAAAATAATTGAATTTAAAATGACTTCGTTTTTTTTAATCTTTTTTGAAAATTTTTAATTTTTAAAGATTGAATCGAAATTTTCACATTAAATATTTAGTAAAATAGGCTTTTATGCTTAAAATCATTTTTTTTTTTAAGAGTGAGTAAAAACGAAGTAAAAAGTGAAAAAAGAAAGATTAGTCCTGTATAATAATCATTTTTATGTGTAAAGATATGCCCAGTACATAAGCATTAGCTGTATAGGCAACCTGATTAACCGTACCCATTTTGGTAACCCCAATGAAGCTTTCTCGTTAATGTACATATATACATTAGCAGGAAAAACAGCTATAAGCATTATTATAATACCCCATGCAGCTAATGATGAAAGTTGAGGTACACAAAGTAATACACCCAATATAATTTCTGTTGCGCCACTAATTATATTAATTGTTTTAGGAGTGGGTAGTATAGATGGAATCATTTTTATATACAATCGTGGGACTCTAAAATGGTTAATACCAGCAAGAATATATAAAAAAGCCATGAGGTATAACGAATAGGGAAGTACCATAGCGATAGTGTTTTACTCAAAGTTAATTCTTTTAAATATATTTGACCAAGAAAATCATTATGATGAAAAAAATAGTAGTGCTGTTGGTTGTTTTTATACTGTTTGCCTGTGGCAAGGAAAAGGATAATACTATTGAGGCGAAGGAAATAAAAGAAATTTTGAAACCAGAATCAAAAGATATAATTCAAAAAGATACTTTACCATCTGTAACAGAAAATGCAGGCTGTTCTATAATGCGTCAGGGAACTTTTAAATATAAAGATCCGGAAGGTGATGATGTCATTGTGAAAATTAATGGCGAAAGCATTACTGAAGAGCACAAGGGTGGGAAATACTTTTTAATGTCCAAGATAAAGTGGATTAGCGACTGCGAATACGAAAATATGTTTATTATGACTACGCTGCCAAAATTTAATCTTGAACCAGGTACTCTTATGGTAGTTACAATAGATAAGGTTGAAGGGGAGGATATTTATTTTACGGCTACCGCAAAAGGAAAAAGCTATCATAGTGTTTTTACCAAAATAAAATAAAAACAACTACAACAGTATATACTAAATCAACTAGATTTATAGTTATAGGTGATAACCTACACCAAACTATAATGATAAGAACTGTGATTTTCCTGCTTTTCGGACTGATAAGCTGTATTACCAATGAAGAGAATGTAAGTGCTGTAACAACAAAAAACTACGCGTCTAAACATATAGAGGCATTGGCTTTTTGTAAAAAGAAAGAATACAATCAGGACTACTATTTCCTGATCGACCTGAGTGTGCATTCAGGTAAAAAAAGGTTTTATGTATACGATTTTAAACAGAAAACTATAATTGACAGTAACCTCGTAACCCATGGCAGCTGTGATGCTTTTGATGATAATGATACCAAATACGAAAAGGTAAAATTCAGTAATAAGGATAATAGCCATTGTTCCTCTGTAGGGAAGTATAAAGTCGGAAAACGTGATTATAGCTCCTGGGGAATTAAAGTAAAGTACTGGCTCGAAGGCCTGGAAGAAACTAATAGCAATGCTAAAAATAGGGTAGTGGTACTCCACTCGTGGGAAGCGGTACATAATACAGAGATTTACCCACAATACAGCCCGCTTAGTTGGGGCTGTCCGGCAGTGTCAGATGCTTTTATGACCAAGCTGGATAACAAACTGCAAAAAGCAACAAAGCCGGTTTTACTGTGGATAATTGAGTAAAAAAAGGTAATTATATACTATTTTTCACCGACATCTAATTTTACTCGAATTACCACTTTAATCTATCTTTGGGGAAGTCATCACTCACTTTTTCGTAAAGAATTTCTGAAGTATCGCCATTTATAATTCTAGTTGCCTTTATCCAATTATTATTTACTCTTAGGACTCTTAACATCTGTATAAAATAACCATTTTTCCCTTCCATAAATATATTATATGAACATAAATCGCCTCTTTGTCCTAAAAGGAGTGCCCTTTCTGTTGTCTTTTTAGCTTCTGGCAGTATTGTCCCTAATGACACTTCAATATCCATTCCCTCAACTTTTCCACTTACAGGGTTGAATCTGACAGGAGGGCGATTTTTTTCATCTGCTAAAAACTCTAAGTCACAAATTCTAATATTGTAATCATGTAAAGGATATTTACCATGATTTATAGCTACAACATTTCCAAGCATATTACTTGCTGGATAAAATTCAATATCTATTTCACAAAATCCATCACCGCCCGTAATGCTTTGCGAGATGAATAATGTTGATTCTGCTAATTGCGTAGATAATTTAGCATTAATGACAGTTAAGTTCTGTATTTGTTTTAGTTGCTTGTCGGTTGTGGTGGTTAATGTATCTATTTGAATTTTTAAATTTGCATTCTTATGTTTAAGTTGATTAATAGCATCCTTAGTTTCCTTTCCATTTATTTTTATCTCTGTTGTATCTTTGGCAGACTCCTGACCCGAACGATAAGTTCCTAATGCGGCAATTACTGCACCTATTAAACCAAAAATAGTTCCAACAAAAATAATTGTAGTAGGGTTCATCTTTCTCATTTCGTTGATTTGACCCTGCTAATGTAATAAAAATACTGCAATTTTATATATTAGTGGTTTAAAATCATACTATTATGGAACTTCTATATATTCTTAGAAACTATAGAAAATTAATTTCCATTACTCTCGTACCAATTATTATCCTGCTATTGGGGAACCTTTCCAAAACCAGGAAATGAAACTTAAAGAAATACTAAATTTAGATGTGGGTGTAAAATAGTATATGGTTACCTAAAAAAAAAACCTGCAGTTCTCACTGCAGGTTCTCAATACTCAAATCTAATATATCAATACTATTTAATCAATTCAAAACTTCTCTTAACAAAAGCAGTAAGCTCTTCGCCTTTAAGCAGGTTTTGCGATAGTTTAGCAAGGTCTAATGCTTGTTTCACTAAAGCTCCCTGATGTGTTTTGTCATCACTGTTCAATATGTTTGCAGACAGTTCACTGTTCGTATTTACAACTACATTGTACATATCCGGGAAGTTTCCCATGCCAAACATACTGCCACCGCCGCTTGCGCTCATTTCTTTCATACGGCGCATAAACTCCGGTTGTGTTATCATAAATGGCGCAGCGTTGCTGTCCATAGCTTCCAACTGTACAGAATATCCTGATTTTGGAATGAACTCTTCCAAAGTAGTTTTTAGTTTACTTTGCTCTTCTTCGCTAAGTTTAGAGATCTGCTGCTCATCTTTATTGATAAGTTTATCTATATGATCTGCATCAACACGGGCAAAAGTAAGGTTTTGGTTATCTGCTTCCAGTTTTTGGATAAGGTGCGAAATAATTGGAGAATCAAGAAGTATTACTTCATATCCTTTATCTTTTGCTGCATCAATATAACTATGTTGTGCATCTTTGTTTGAAGCATACAGTACAACCAATTTACCATCTTTATCCGTTTGGGTAGGAGCTAGTTTTTCTTTAAGCTCATCAAGAGTAAAGAATTTATTATCTACAGTAGGATACAATACAAAAGCTCCTGCTTTTTCGTAGAATTTAGGTTCGCTAAGCATTCCGTACTCTAATACAATTTTAATATCGTTCCATTTTTGCTCGAAATCCTCACGGTTTTCGGTAAACAACGATTTTAATTTGTCGGCTACTTTACGGGTAATGTAGTTAGATATTTTTTTAACCGCACCATCTGCCTGTAGGTACGAACGCGATACGTTTAGCGGAATGTCCGGTGAATCGATCACACCACGAAGCATGGTAAGGAATTCAGGTACGATTCCCTCAACATTATCGGTTACATAAACCTGGTTTTGGTACAATTGTATTTTGTCTTTTTGAACCTGTAAATCGGCAGACATTTTAGGGAAGTATAAAATACCTGTCAGGTTAAAAGGATAATCAACATTAAGGTGGATGTTGAATAATGGTTCCTCAAACTGCATAGGGTAAAGCTCATGATAGAAAGATTTGTAATCTTCTTCAGTAAGGTCTGCAGGTTGTTTTGTCCAGGCAGGGTTAGGGTTGTTGATGATATTGTCAACTTCAACCTCTTCTGCTTTATAATCTTCAGGAGCATCTTCTGGTTTTGGAAGTGTTTCTGTGCGGGTACCAAATTTAATTGGCACCGGCATAAATTTATTGTATTTTCTTAGCAGTTCGGCAATACGGCCTTCTTCAAGAAATTCAAGAGAATCTTCTGCAATGTGTAATATAATTTCAGATCCTCTTTCTGTTTTGTCAGATGGTTCTAATGTAAATTCCGGACTTCCATCGCATATCCAATGTACAGCCGGTTCATCTTTATACGACTTAGTAATGATCTCTACTTTTTCTGCAACCATAAATGCAGAATAAAAACCAAGACCAAAATGACCTATGATTCCTGAATCTTTAGCAGAATCTTTATATTTTTCAAGGAATTCTTCAGCACCCGAAAAAGCCACCTGGTTAATGTATTTCTCAACCTCTTCACCTGTCATACCAATACCTTGGTCGATAATATGTAGCTTTTTACCTTCTTTGTCAATCCTAACCTCAATTTTCGGATTGCCATATTCTACCTTTGCTTCGCCTATACCAGTAAGGTGTTTAAGTTTTAAGGTTGCATCAGTGGCATTTGAAACCAATTCACGTAAAAAGATCTCATGGTCACTGTATAAAAATTTCTTGATTAAGGGAAAGATGTTCTCAACTGAAACATTAATTTTTCCTGTTGTCATAGTACAAATGTTTTTATATGATTAGTTTCTGCAATGCAGTCAAATAAGATACCAATTACTTTTTGGTGACAAATTGACATTTTTTGCATGTCGTTTTTGACATAAAAAAGAGAAAGGATAAGACGAAATTGTTAAAGAAATGCGATTTTAAGAAAAGATTAATATGTTAAAAAAGCAGAATTACTGAATTTGATAAAGGCTGTGTAATTAGATACTTTGTTAGTAATCAGTGGGCTATAAATTACAAAAAAAGAAAATATTTCTTGTTAAAAATTTGGCACAACTCTTGTGAAGTAGCTCGGAATTTCATTAACTTTATTCCGAATTTAATACAAAAATTAACCTTTAAAACCTGATTAACGATTATGAAAAGATTTCTGTTTTTAAGCATGTTCGTAATGATATTAGGATCATGTACCTCCCTTGACACAAAATCCCAAACGGGGCTTAAAGGAAACTGGTCTATCACTAATGTGTCTTACCCTGGTTCTGATTATATCAAGGTAACTTCATTTGACATTGCCGATTCTAAATGCTTTGTAGGTAGCTCATGGAATTTTGTTTCGAACAATAACAAAGGCACAATGAGCCTTGAAAATGCCGGATGCCCATCATTTAGTAGTCCTATTGTATGGACAGTAACTAAAGAAGGTGCTTTTACGCTAAAAATTACCGAAGGTGAAAAAGCGAAAAGAGTAACTCAAGGTTATAACCTTAAAATGAGAAACCAGTCTGAAACTTCATTCCAACTTGTAGACAATGTATCTGTAGGAGGAAAAACTGTTGAAGTGGTTTACCAATTCTCTAAAATGTAATCAATAAAACCCAAAAATAAAATCTGATTTATGAAAACAACGAAAATTTATGCATTAACGCTTGCCCTAATACTAAGCATAGGATTAGGTTCATGCGAAGCTATTAAAAACACAAATAACACTCAAAAAGGAGTTGGAATTGGTGCAGGTGCAGGTGCTGTAATAGGTGGTATCCTTGGTAACAATCTTGGAAAAGGTGGTAACACTGCCCTTGGCGCTATTATTGGTGGTGTTGTAGGTGGAACTGTTGGTGGTGTTATTGGTAACAAAATGGACAAACAGGCTCAAAAAATTGACGAGGTTTTACCTGGTGCTGATGTTGAAAGAGTAGGTGAAGGTATTAAACTTGTACTTAATGAAAACTCGGTGAACTTTGACCTTGGAAAAGCAACCCTTACTGCAAAAGCTAAAGCTAATCTTGATAAGCTTGTAACTGTATTTAATGAATACCCTGATACAAATATCCAAATATTTGGATATACTGATAGCAGCGGAAGTGATGAACTTAATCTTAAATTATCTGAGCAAAGAGCTGCATCTGTTAAATCGTATCTTTCTACTAAAGGTCTTAAAGCTGCAAGGTTTACTACTGTAGGTCTTGGAGAAGCAGATCCAATTGCTAGTAATGATACTAAAGACGGTATGGCTAAAAACAGACGTGTAGAGTTTGCTATTACTGCAAATGAGAAAATGGTTCAGGATGCTGAAAAAGAAGTGAAAAAATAATACATAAGCAATTATGTTAAGAAAAGGCTGCCAATAGGCAGCCTTTTTTGGTTATCTCCAATCGGCTGTATTTTTATTTTTGCCAAAGTAGTAAGTAAGCCCAATTGATGCGTTTAGCATTTTTCCTGTAAAAGTGTCACTGGCGTGTGAACTGTCAAATCCATTTTGTTGCCTGAAGTTAAGAATACCCGAAACATCTCCGGTCAAGGCAAAACGATCTGAAATATAGTATTGTAGCGTGCCGCCGATTATGAAATTTCCTATGTTGTCACTCTCCTTATTCTCATAAACATTAAGATGCGAATATCCCACTCCACTATGTAAAAGTAAGTTGAGGTTTCCGTTAGTAAGTCTGTTAAAATTCAGTACTCGTCCGATATTGTATACTGCCTGTGCAGAAAGTCTGTAATAAAGACTTCCCGTTCCTTTTTTACCATTATCGTCACTAAAGCGATCATTGGCATAATCAAACTTTATCCCCCAATATTCATTAAACATATATCTAATTCCTATTCCCCAATGTTTAAAGTCCGACTGGCTTGGATTCCGGCTGTAATTAAGTCCGTATTCTGCTTCGAGGGAAATTTGGTCAAAACGATTGCCACCTGTTGGGCAGCAGGATCCCTGGGAAAACGCCGACATAGATAATGCAAGCGCTAAAAGCGTGACTGTCTTTTTCATGTGATTTTGGCTTTTAAGTGCGCCTTACTTTTTAAACATTATACAATTCTAAACTATGGCATTAGTAATTACGCATCTGTAAATACTTACTGCCATAATATTGTTGCTGTAATAGCAACTATATAGTAAGGTGTTTTATTGGTTAGTTGTATAAGGGTGTTTTCTCATAGAGAGCGCCTTTATTGTTTTGCCAATAATGTAAGTATATAGGTGATTTGTGTATCTGTTACCCTCTTTTTTTGAGTAGCAAAAGATTTGTCGAAAATCAGGATATTTTTATAATTAAAAGGTTAAAGAAATATTAATTTTTATAAAACTCGATTGGCTTTTATAATCATGGCCGCTTTACTATCATTTGCTAATTTTAGGTTTATTATTTGTTAAGCTCAGTGGTCTATTTGCAGTAATTCAATACTTTTGTAAAATAATACAACACTAATGCTTGCAGTTAAGAACATCTCTTTTGGTTATACCGAAAAGATTATCCTACATACTATAAATTTTAACGTAAAGAAAGGCCAAAATATTGCGGTAATTGGCGAAAGTGGGTGCGGAAAAAGCACATTGCTTAAGCTAATTTACGGATTATATGACCTTAACGAGGGTGAAATAACCTATAGAGGTAAAGTTGTTACAGGTCCTAAGCATAATCTTATTCCGGGGATGTCCTATATGAAATACCTGGCACAGGATTTTGATCTTATGCCTTATGTTACTGCTGCAGAAAACGTGGGCAGTTTTCTTTCTAATTTTTATCCGGAAGAAAAACAGCAGCGTATACGCGAACTGTTGGACGTTGTCGAAATGGGCGAATTTGCAGATGTTAAAGCTAAATACCTTAGCGGAGGCCAGCAGCAACGCATTGCTCTGGCAAAAGTATTGGCATTAGAACCTGAGGTGTTATTGCTGGATGAGCCTTTTAGCCATATTGATAACTTCAGAAAAAATGCACTGCGACGTAATCTCTTTGCTTATCTTAAACAAAAAGAAATTACAGTTATCGTGGCAACCCACGATAGTACCGATGCACTTTCTTTTGCAGACGAAACAATAGTAATAAAACAAGGAAGGCTGATTGATAAAGCACCATCTAAAGAAATTTATTACAACGCTACCGATAAATATACAGCATCACTTTTTGGGGAAGTAAATGAAATAAAGCTCGAACTGCTTACCCTAACTCAAAAACCAGATGAAACGGTATTGCTTTATCCGCACCAACTGCATATTGTAGAGGGAGGTCCGCTCCATGTTGTAGTGAAACAATGTTATTTTAAAGGGAATCGTTATTTAATTAAAGCGGCCTTAGATAGGCAGGTGCTTTTTTTTGAACATTATAAAGAACTACAGATAAACGAAGAAGTGACCCTGGCAGTAGACAGGAACGCTTTTGGTTAATTTAATGTTATTGGCATATTATAGCTGGCTCTAATAGCTACACCATCGATGGTTCCCGGAGACCATTTAGGACTACGAGCTATAATTTCGCATACTTTTTTATCCATATTTTCTTCTATTCCTTTTAAAACGGTAACTTCATTAATACTTCCATCTCTCTCAACAATAAATTGTATAAGAATCTTACCTTTTCTCTTTTTATTGAGGCCGTTTTTTTTTATTTCGACTCCCAGATATTCATAAAAGGCTTTCAGCCCTCCGGGAAACTCAGGTTCAATCCTAATCTCTTGAGCAGAAGTTTCTGTAGAAGTTGTATTGTCGATTTGTTCTTCTTGCGCTTTAACAATAAAGGAGAAAAGAAGAATAAGTATTACAAATGTTATTTTTTTCATAGCATAATATATTACAGTAAATATATCATAAAAAATAGACTTACAATAAAGTAGGAAGTCTATAATATGTTGCTTGAAAATGGGATATGTTAAAAAAGAGCAATCTTTTATAGGTGGCTTTTAAGGAATGTTTATTTTTACAGTCTTATTTTACTAAAATAACAATTCATGTATCATTCAAAAATTTCAGGCTTAGGCTATTATGTTCCGGAAAATGTGGTGACCAATGAGGATCTTTCCAAGATTATGGAAACGAATGACGAGTGGATCCAGGAGCGTACAGGTATTAAAGAAAGAAGGCACGTTGTAAAAGGCGATGGCGACACTACCACTACAATGGGAGTAAAAGCTGCTAAAATTGCTATCGAACGCGCCGGTATTGATAAAGAAGACATCGACTTTATAGTATTCGCAACCCTTAGTCCGGACTATTATTTCCCAGGACCAGGTGTACTTGTACAAAGAGATTTGGGAATGAAACGCACTGTAGGTGCACTCGATGTGCGTAACCAATGTTCAGGTTTTATATATGCACTATCGGTTGCCGATCAGTTTATTAAAACGGGTATGTACAAAAACATATTGATTATCGGATCGGAATTACATTCTACAGGGCTTGATATGACAACGAGAGGCCGAGGCGTATCTGTGATTTTTGGAGATGGAGCTGGAGCAGCTATACTTACTCGTGAAGAAGATCTTACTAAAGGGATTTTGTCAACACATTTACATTCTGAAGGACAGCATGCCGAAGAACTGTCACTTATTGCACCGGGGATGGGTAAGCGTTGGGTAACCGACATTATTGCAGATGCAGATCCAAACGATGAAAGCTATTTCCCGTATATGAATGGGCAGTTTGTTTTCAAAAATGCTGTAGTTCGTTTTAGCGAAGTTATTAATGAAGGGTTAAAAGCAAATAACCTTGAGGTAAGCGATATTGATATGCTGATACCACATCAGGCTAATCTAAGGATTTCACAGTTTATCCAGCAAAAATTCGGACTTACAGACGATCAGGTTTATAATAATATCATGAAATATGGTAATACAACTGCCGCTTCTATACCAATTGCATTAACGGAAGCATGGGAGCTTGGTAAGATAAAATCTGGTGATACTGTTGTACTGGCTGCTTTTGGTAGTGGTTTTACATGGGGTAGTGCCATCATTAAATGGTAGATATTTAGATTAAAGATATTTAAAACAATAGTCCACTTTTAGTATCCGAACCGGGTATTTTAAGTGGACTATTATTTTGTTTTAATGTACTGAAAGTCATAGTGTTGTAAATGTATAATTCACTTTTTGCATATTTATGTATTGAAAAGGATATTCTTGTTTTTGTAAACGGAATTTACTGCAAAAATGGCTTCAGTAAATTTTTAAAAATTCAGTTGTAATTTTACAAGATCATAAATTAATAATTTCAGCTTTGAGAATAATAATTAAATATATGGTTTGGATTTTATCCTTGTTTCTTATTGGGTTGGTCGTTTATTATTTTTATCCGGGGACTAAACTTCCCGAAGGTACAGTAATAGATAAACTGGTTGTTTACAAATCCAAGCGTGCTATGGAAGCCTGGTCTGGGAATAAACTGCTAAAAACATATAGTGTAGCATTGGGTAAAAATCCTCTTGGGCATAAACAGTTTGAAGGCGATAATAAAACACCCGAAGGCACTTATTTTATTAATGCCCGAAATCCGAATAGTGATTACCATAAAAACCTGGGAGTATCATATCCAAATATAGCAGATAAAGTGAATGCTGAAAAACTTGGCAGAATGCCTGGAGGACATATTAAAATTCACGGACTCAGAAATGGTAAATCCCGTTATGTTGGGAAATTTCATAGTTTTAAAGATTGGACAGCTGGTTGCATTGCAGTTACTAATGCCGAAGTTGATGAACTCTATAAGGCAGTAAAACAAAATGCGGTAATAGAGATATATCCTTAGGGTATTTGGTTTTAGGTATTGGGTCTTAGTTGCCAATAGAGGATTTAATTACTAATACCTAAAAACCTAGAACCCAACATCTAATAAAAACAAAAACCCCGGGCGCAACTCCCGGGGTTTTTTACTAACCTAAACTTGGTTTAATATGAAAAACATACTAAGTTGTATAAGCGTGGAGTTTAGAACATACCACCACTGCTTTGTTTTGTGTTGTCTTCTCTTTGTTTACGTTGCATAGCTCTATTTTTTCCACCGCCAAACATATAATTAAGCCCGAAGTATACGGTACGACTTTCCCAGGTAAATTCTCCTGTTTGTGGAAATGGATTAGCACCGTCAAATCCATAGCGCATTGTTTTAAACATATCGCTAAAACGCACACTAAGCGACATTTTATTATCAAGTAGAGTGTAGCGTACACCACTGTCTATCTTGTACATTTCTTGGGTATTATTTTGTACACCATTTACCGGGCCTCTGTAAAAGCCAAATAAGTTAAAGCTAAGGCGGTTATTTACTCTAAAGTTACTGTTTAACCTTGCGTTAAATGCATTTGCAGTAACACTTTTTATACTTGAAAGCGAAGTTCCATTTGGTTGTTCAATGCTAATAACACCTTTTTGTGATAGGCTCGAAAAGTCAATAGCCGGTTGAATATCCCACCATTTAAAAATTCTATAGTTAGCAGATACCTCAAAACCGTAAGAATTATTATGGTCGAAGTTTCTAAAACTCATTATCTGATCTTCAGCATTATCTGGCGTTTCATCATTAGGATATAATACCCTGCTTATTTCATCGCTTATTAGTCTGTAAAATACACCGGCAGTAATGGATGATCCCTTACCAAACATTTTAGTATAATTTAGTTCTACAGAGTTGGTGAATTGTGGTTTTAACTCACTATTACCTTTGGAGGTAATAAGTGTTGTAGAAAACTCCCTGATAGGTGTAGCTTGTTCAATACTTGGCCTATCAACACGGCGGCTATAACTTATCTGGAACATATTGTTTTCGTTAAGAGTATAGGTAAGATATGCCGAAGGATAAACCGTAATATAATCATCCTTAAATGTAGTAAGTCCATTATTAACAGCATTAACTTTGTAGCTTTCAAGACGAGCTCCTAACTGATAGCTAAATTTGTCAAACTTTTGTCCAAAGGTAGCATATGCAGAATAAATGTCCTGATCATAACTGTAGGCTATATTTGTTTCTGGGGGGGCACTTGCTTCATTATATGAGTTGTAGTTGTTGTCAGATCGTATAATTCTTGTTTCAGCTCCTAATTCTAATGTAGACTTATCATTAAGCGGATTAACATAATCTAAGTTTAAAGTGGCATTTTTACGTTTGTCTACAATACCATCTTCATATTTTTTGGAAGGTGTATTTACAACAGTGGTTTTGTAACCTACATCTTGCGTGCTTTTAGTAGTGTTATAATTTCCTTCAAAATCTAAAGTGTGACCTTCCTTATCAAATTTATGCTTAAAAGCTAAATTATATGAGTTGTTATTATTATCACTATCAAAAAGCGATAGTTGCGATACGTCTTTTGTAGGATCTGGTGCGTAAAAAATGTCAGTTTTTATACTGGATGTACCATCGCTGTAGTTTTGATTGGTATAGGCTGAAATAGTGTTTTTATCGTTTATATAATAATCCATGCCAAATTTACCAAGAAAATTTTCATTATCATTTACAATATCAAGGATCTGATTTGAACCTATTTTATCAGTACGTTTTACAAAGCCTTCATTGAAATGTTTACCCGAATTACTGCCTGCGGTGGCAAAAAAGTTAACTTTTCCTGTGCGGTAGTTCATGTCAAGCGAGTTGTTTACTTTGGGTGTTTCACCAAAAGTAATACCTGCATTAAAGCTGCCATTAAATCCATCGTTAGCATTTTTATGAAGAACGATATTAATGATACCACTCATTCCTTCAGGATTGTACTTGGCACTTGGATTGGTAATTAATTCAATTTTCTTAATAGAAGTTGAAGGTATTTGTTTAAGCAATTGCGCCGGATCCATATTTGTAGGTCTTCCATCGACTAATACCCTTACGTTGGCGTTACCACGTAGTGATATTTTTCCATCCTGGTCTACATTTACCGATGGGATATTGTTCATAATTTCAGAAGCCGTTCCGCCTGCAGTGGTAAGGTCACGGCCTACAGTTATTACTTTTCGGTCAATTTTTTGTTCAATAGTACTAACCTCTTTAACAATGTTTACTTCGTCCAGAGTTGTAGCTTCTTCAGCAAGAATTATAGTGCCAAGGTTAATGGTTTTTGTAACGTCATTAAGTGTTATAGATGCAGTATGGGTTTTATATCCCATAAATTGTACTTCAAGCATATAGCTTTTAAGCGCAAGGTTTTTAATGGTAAAGTTTCCATTGTCTTCGGTAATCCCACCTGTTACAACGGTGCCATTTTCTTTAATCACAATACTTACATAAGGAAGTGGTTCCTTAGTAGTTTTGTCGATAATTTTTCCGGATACGCTCCCAGAATTCTGGGCAGCCATAGTCATGATACTCCCGAATAGGAGCATGAACAATAACTTGAGTTTCATTGTTTGTTAAAATTTGATTGATGATGATTTTGCAAATGTACAGGAGCTTAAACTGATATTTTCTTAACAAATAAACTTCTGCATATATTGAATAAGACAATAAAGGCGTTAATTTGTTACAAGAAAAAGTGATTTTTTTTTTATTTAGAATGGTTTTTAATTAACATATTATTTAAAGCTATTCCTGTCAATGCGTTGCTAAAATATGCTTATCTTTGCACGCTTAAAAAAAACTAGTGAAATGGTGTTATCAAAAATCCTTACTTTCCATATAGAAAAAGCTATCGAAGCCTTGTTTGGCGTAGCTGTAGAAAAGATAGAATTGCAGGCTACCCGGAAGGAATTTGAGGGCGATATTACCATGGTTATTTTTCCTCTTTTAAGAGTTGTGAAAAGTAATCCGATTGAACTTGGAAACAAAATAGGACAGTACCTTGTTGATAATACAGATGAGGTAATTCGTTTTAATGTGGTTTCCGGCTTTCTTAATATTGTTATTTCCGATGAATTTTATATTAACTTCTTTAATGAAATAAGAGAAGACGAGCAGTTTGCTTTTGGTAAGCCTGTAGAAGGTGGTAAAGCAGTAATGGTAGAATATGCTTCGCCAAATACAAATAAACCACTTCACCTTGGTCACGTTCGTAATGTTTTACTGGGATATTCAGTCGCAAATATTGTAGAGGCATCGGGTAAAAAGGTATACAAAACCCAGGTTATTAACGACAGGGGTATACATATATGTAAGTCGATGATCGCTTACGAAAAATTTGGACATAACGAAACACCGGACAGCGTAGGTCTTAAGGGCGATAAGCTGGTGGGTAATTATTATGTTAAGTTTGAGAATGAGCTTAGAAAAGAGGCGAAACCTATTTTCGAGGCTTACAGAGGGAACGATTTTTCGGCATATCCTACTGTTAACAGTGAAAAGATAACAGGATTCAATACACAAATAGAAACCCTGGAAATAGCTAAAAAAGACAAAATAGCTATACTGGATATTGATAAGCTAAAAACTTTAAATGCCGAAATTGCAGAAGCTTTGACAGAGACTCTATCTGTTGAAGACTCATCGGTATCTAAGTTTTTATCAGAGGTAAAGAAAAATGCAACTGATGATTTTTTAAGGTCAAAAAACTTTAAAGAAATTGATACAATACTTAAGCCTATAGCAGGTATCGAAGATAAGATCGAAGAATTTATTTCTGAGATTAGCGATGCAGCAAGGAACAGTACGCAAATTATGCTTCAGGCAAAAGAAATGCTTCTTAAATGGGAAGCAAATGATGCTGCTGTAAAAGAGCTATGGAACAAAATGAATGGCTGGGTATATAAAGGGTTTGAAGAAACCTATAAAAATATAGGTGTTAGCTTTGATAAAAATTACTACGAAAGCAATACCTATTTATTAGGTAAAGATGTAGTGGCAGATGGACTTGCAAAAGGTGTTTTTGAAAAAGACCCTGATGGTTCTGTCTGGATAGATTTAACAGCGGAAGGACTTGACCGTAAGATCGTTTTGCGTTCTGATGGTACATCGGTATATATGACACAGGATATTGGTACAGCCATTCAGCGTGTAAAAGATTTTCCTGATGTTGGAGGTATGGTATACACGGTAGGTAACGAGCAGGACTATCACTTTAAAGTGTTGTTTCTTATCCTTAAGAAATTAGGTTTCGACTGGGCTCAAAACCTGTATCACCTGTCATACGGAATGGTAGATCTTCCGTCTGGAAAAATGAAAAGCCGTGAAGGTACAGTTGTAGATGCGGATGATTTAATGTCTGAAATGACATCTACAGCAAAAAGTATTTCTGAAGAACTTGGAAAACTGGAAGGCTATTCTGAAGAAGAAAAGCAGTCACTATATGAGATTATCGGACTTGGTGCCTTAAAATACCAAATGCTTCGAGTAGATCCTAAAAAACGTATTTTGTTTGATCCTAATGAATCTATTGACTTCAATGGAGATTCAGGACCTTTTATACAAATGTCGTATGTAAGAACTAGAGCTATTCTTAGAAAAGCAGATTTTGATATTACTGGAACAGTTGCAAACGTAACACTTCATGCTAAAGAAAAAGAGCTTATTAAGCAATTGGAACTTTATGCTACTGTAGTGCAAAATGCAGCTAATCAATACAGTCCGGCTGTTATAGCAAACTATGCTTACGATCTGGCAAAAGAGTTTAGCTCATATTACCAAAGTGTGTATATACTTGGTGAAGAAGTTGTGGATACAAAAGTATTCAGAGTACAGCTTTCTAAAAAAGTAGGTGAAACCATAAAATCGGCTTTCGGACTGTTGGGTATCAACATGCCGGAGCGTATGTAATTTATAAAGCTATTTTTTTGTGAACCAGAATAAGCCTTATTTCTTTCAATCCTTTGCCATTGTAGTGATATCAATACTATCACTAATGGTTTTTAAGCAGTTTTTACCGCGAAAGATATTTACCGAAACAGCACCGGCCACAAAAAATGTGGTGGTAGACAGCTTAATGCTCGAAGCTGTCCAGGAAGATAGCCTTGTAGATGAAAAAGATACACTTACCAATACAAAAATTAATTTTGCTGCAGTAAATGGTATAAAATTCCCTGCCGAAAATTTTGATGATTATAAAGGATATCAGCATCTTGTTTTATTTTATGAAAAGCTTTTACAGCTGGAAACTAAAAAACAGGGCAAGGTAAGGATTGCTTATTTTGGAGATTCCATGACTGATGGTGACATGATCGTGAAAGAATTCAGGTCGAGTCTTCAATCCAGGTTTGGAGGCGAAGGCGTTGGTTTTGTAAATATCACTTCAGAGTCTGCACCCTCAAGAAGTACAATTACCCACCAGTTTTCATCTAACTGGAAAACAATATCATACCTAAATGTTAAGTATCCTAAAAAACCTTTTGGGGTAAACGGGCATGTATTCTTTTCTAAAAAAGATACTATCGATCCGGTTTGGGTTAAGTATAAAGCAAACAATGTAAGGCATCTTACCATGCTTAATAACCCCACGTTATTTTATGGTAGATCAGGCAACAGACAGGGAAGTGTAGATTTTATTATTGGTGGCGATACCATTCATAAAAAACTGAATCCGGTTAATTCTGTAAATACGCTTAGTATAGGTAGGGGTGATCTTAAATCATTTAAAACCAATTTTGTAGCAACAGATTCTATTCCGTTCTATGGTTTTAATTTTGATGATGGTAAAGGTGTTCACGTAGATAACTTCTCGAACAGGGGTAACTCCGGATTACCGATCTCAACTTTCGATACGAATGTAATGAAGTCATTTAATGACAAATTAGGTTACGATCTTATTGTATTGCAGTATGGAACGAACGTACTTAATTACGGATCTCTTAATTATACATGGTACGAGAGAAAAATGGCTAAGGTTGTAGACCATTTAAAGGAATGTTTTCCAGGTGTGGCAATACTTATTATCTCTACAGCAGACAAATCAACCAAATATGATTTGGAAATGAAAACTGACTCGGCCGTTGTGCCGCTTACCCGTGCTCAGAAAAAATATGCTGTCGGTACGAATGCAGCCTATATAAACCTATACACATTAATGGGTGGCGACGGATCGATGGTAAAATGGGTGGAAGAAGTACCTGCTATGGCGAATAAAGATTATACGCACTTTAACTTCCGTGGTGCTCAAAAAATATCCGATCTTATTTATAACCAGATTAATAACGGTTACGAACAATATAAAAAATTAAGAGGACATAAAGTAGCTGAGCCTAAAAAGCCGGAAGCTAAAAAAGAGGATTCCATAATAAAAAATCCAGATACCACACATGCTGAATAAGCTGTATATACTTTTTTTAATACTGGCAGGCTTTACCGCTTTTGCCCAGACCGATAGTACCGAGGTAGTTATCGACTCTGTATTTGTGGATATGGTTGATATTGATACCACTCAAATTGTTGTGGGTAATAATATAATCACCAATACATCTGCATTAAGGGTACTTTTTGAAAAAATGTATGGTTTGGAACAGGAAAAAAAGGGAAAGATAAATATAGTCCATGTAGGTGATTCTCATATACAGGCTGACCTGATGACCGGAGTTATCCGTAAAAAATTGCAGGAACGCTTTGGCAATGCCGGCTGTGGATTTACATTTCCACATAGCCTTGCCAGAACGAATGGTGGACATTATGTGCGTTTTAATTCGAATGCTACTTGGCAGAGCCGTAAAAATATTTCGACTTTAGAAGATGGAATGAATGCCGGCCTTGGAGGTATTGCACTTAAAACCAGGGAAGATTTTGTAGTAGAGCTTAATGTTAGAGATAGCTCATATAAATTTAATACCATAAGGCTTATTACTCCAAAGAATAGGGCGAGTTTTGATCTGGCTACCAGTTCTAAGACTATAATTCTGGAATCGACACGGCCTAAAAAAATAACCCACAAAATTAAAAGCGGAGAGGTACTGGGTAGTATTGCTAATAAATACGATGTTTCAATATCTCAAATAAAAAAGGCAAACGGTTTAAAATCGGACAACATCAGGGCTGGAAGAACGCTAAAGATCCCTACTTCACAAATGGAAAAGAAGGATATAAAACGTTCTGAATTTATCCCACTGGAATTATCGGCAGATGCATTGTCTAATTATTATTACAGTCAGGAACCATTGTCTAAGATATACCTGCTTCCTAATAAAAAGGAAAAAGATTATACGCTTAGCGGACTTATCTTAGAAAAAGATGATCCGGGGCTGTTGTATCACAGCATAGGCGTTAATGGAGCAAAAGCATCAGATTATAACAAATATCCATTATTCTTTGAGCAGCTTCCGGCACTTAAACCCGACTTAGTTATAATTTCGTTAGGGACAAATGAGTCTTTCGATAAAATGACTACTGTAAATTATAAGGAGCAGCTCAATCTGTTCATAGACAATGTAAGGGCTAAAAACCCGGATGTATGCATATTGGTAATGACACCACCACCATCTTTATTTAAAAGAAAATACCCTAATACTTTTGTAGCAGATTATGCTAAAAATATCCTTATTCAGGAAACAGAAAAAAACTATGCTACATGGGATCTTTTTTCTGAAATGGGAGGATTATTTAGTGTAAACCGAAATGCCGCTGCAGGTATTGTAGGAGGGGATAGAGTGCATTATACAAAGCAGGGCTACGAAAAACAAGGAACGCTTTTTAGCGAAGCATTTCTTAACGCATACGATAATTTTAAATCTAACAGGGACTAATGCAGTTTACAGATATAGTGCCGAAGGTAACATGGGATAATGTGGTAGATTGGTTTACTTATAACCCTAAAGAGCCCCTATTGTTTAATACAGGGCTGTTTTTAGGGCTATTTGTGGTGTTTTATGGTATTTATATAACTACCAGAAAAACATTCCATTTAAGGATAGTATATGTAATATGCTTTTCATTGTTTTTCTATTACAAGTCCAGTGGTGTGTACTTTTTACTGCTATTAATGTCATCTGTAGTAGATTATACCCTTAGTTATTTTCTTTACCGGGAAACACGGGATGTTCAACGAAAGGTTTATCTGTGGTTTAGTGTCATTGTTAACCTTACATTTTTAGGGTATTTTAAATACACTAATTTTATCTTAGCCACTTATAATGACATGGTTGGCGGACATCTATCATTTATAAATGTAATTCTTCCGGTAGGTATTTCATTCTATACTTTCCAGTCTATCAGTTATATTATAGAGATATACCGCAAGGAAATCACTCCAGCCAAAAACTATGTAGATTATCTTTTCTTTGTATCGTTCTTTCCACAGTTGGTGGCAGGACCTATTGTTAGGGCAAAAGATTTTATCCCGCAAATTTATGCTAAGCTCAACCTTACTAAGGCAGATGTAAATTATGCACTTTTCCTTATTATAGGCGGACTTATTAAAAAAACTGTAATATCGGATTATATCTCTATAAACTTTGTTGACAGGATATTCGATTCACCGAACAGCTATACTGCTTTTGAAAATCTAATGGCAGCTTATGGATATACCATCCAAATTTATTGTGATTTTTCCGGTTACAGTGATATGGCAATTGGAGTAGCATTATTACTAGGTTTTAAATTACCTACTAACTTTAGAACACCTTATAAATCGTCGTCTATTACAGAGTTTTGGAGAAGATGGCACATCTCGCTTTCTACGTGGCTTAAAGACTTTTTATATATCTCGGTAGGAGGTAACCGTCATGGTTCTTTCGCAGGATTTTTATTTCCGGTTTTATTTTTCGTCGGTTTAATTATTTGGGGTGCAACCTATGGTCCGGATAGTAATTTGCCTTTAATATTAGGTATAGGGTCATTGCTTGTTTTTACGTTAACATTCGTATTGTCAAAAGAAAAAGACAAAACAATGTTCACAAACGTAAACCTTATGACAACAATGTTATTGGGTGGGCTTTGGCATGGGGCTAGCCTTCGATTTATTATTTGGGGAGCACTACATGGTATGGCTTTGGCTGTACACAGGCTATTTTCGGAGTTTTTTCCAACAAAAAAAGATGCTCCAAAAACTGTACTTGGTACAGTATGGACTGTTATATCAGTGCTGCTTACTTTTCACTTTGTAGCGTTTTGCTGGTTGTTTTTCCGCGCAAAAGATTTTACTACAGCTTTAGATGTTATTCATAATATAAGCATGGTTACGTTTAATCCGGAGCAATGGCAAACTATTATTATGGGATATAAAAATGTATTTATGCTTATGGCTATTGGTTATGTATGGCATTTCCTGCCAGATGGCTTTTCTGTAACGCTCAAAAATATCTTTGATAAAACTCCATTAGTACTAAAAGGCATTCTTCTCGGATTAGTATATTGGCTTGTATATGCAGCAGCTTCTGCAGGGCCACAACCATTTATTTATTTTCAGTTTTAACAAAAAAAAGGAACTATTTTAATTTTTCATTAAAATAGTTCCTTTAGATGTTTTTTGTAACATTAAGTTTCATTAAATTACGCCTCTAAAATTAACTGAAAATGAAAAAAACATTACTAATTTTTTCTTTATGTGCGTCTATGTTTGCTTCTTTTACGGCAACAGCACAAGAAACGCCTTACACATTAAATTTATATGAAGGGGTTGTTTTTTATGGTATGTATGGTGATTTGACAACAGAACTAGTCCCTCCGGGAATGATTCGCTTATCAAATTCGTCATATTCCAAAATGCTTACCCAAGAGCAGTTGGATTCTTTCGGAAATACACTTAATATGAAGGTAACGCTTAATCCTTTGTGTGATAATTATGACCGAATTGGCAATGTAAACATGGTTTTAGCACCAAAAGCACTTACTGCATATACTTACAATGATCCTACTATTAAAAGATTTGAAATAGGTCGTTTTATTACTCCTTTTATGGATAAGAATGACGCATCGGTTCAAGAAGTACCTTATGAATATGAACTAAATCATCTAACCAATATTTTTCATGATGTAGCAATTACGACGGAATATAATATTTGGATAGAGCTTGAAGTTTATGGCTATCAGGGTGGCCCTGGGCAAGGTGGTGCTGCAGTTGAAATTCCAGGTTGTGAAGATAGAAAGGATGTGTACATGGGGAACTTAGAATTTACATCCGAAAATAGTAACAATATAATATACGGAGATGATAATTTTATATTACCATTATCCTACAAATATCAACTTAGAAACTATGTGCTGGAAGGTGTAGACGACGATGGGAATCCTACTGAAGGGACACAGGAGATAGATAAAACTATAAAAACAATTACTTTCACGCTTGAAGAAGATCTACCAAATGCAACATTTCATCTTATAACTTCTAATCATGGTGCAAACCAAGGAGGAGAAGAATATGAAAGAAGATGGCATTATATATATATTGACGATGTTCAGGAACTGGAATACAAACCAGGAGGGAAATCTTGTGAGCCATATAGGGTGTATAATACTCAAGGGAATGGTATTTATGGAGCTTCTCCAAGATCACTTTCAACTTGGCTATCGTTTAACAACTGGTGCCCGGGAGATGTTATACCTAACAGGGTTATAGAGCTTGGTCCATTGGCTGCAGGCGAACATAAATTTAAAATAGAGGTGCCGGATGCTGAATTTGTAGGTGATCAGGGTTATTTCCCGTTGTCTCTTTATTTACAGAGCGTTACTACAACCTTAGGGACTGAAAATTTTAAAACAACAGCATTTAGCATTTATCCAAACCCGGTAACGGACATTGCTACTATTGATACTAAGGGGATGGAAATTAAAGCAGTAACAGTTATTAATACTTTAGGACAAACAGTACTTACAGGTACCAATGATAAAGTCGATATGTCTCAACTTCAAAAAGGTATATATATGGTTAAAGTACAATTTGATAATAACCAGACAGCAACCAAGAAAATAGTTAAAAACTAAGCTCTATATAATATAAAAAAGAGGCTGTCTAATTTCTTAGACAGCCTCTTTTACATTTTGTCATTGCGAGCGTAATGAAATGAAGCGTGGCAATCTATAATATGATTTGGTTTTCTACATGTTTATGTAAGATTGCTTTGTGATACCTTTCTGTTAAACCATCCTTTTAGATAGCCTCTTTTACACTATTAAGTTGAGTTATTAAAAACTAAACTTTATGAGCGCATTTGGCGTTCTTTCTAATGCATAAGTGTTTACTACTTCTATCCCATTTGTATCGCCATTAATACGATAGTAGCGGTTAATGATATTTTGTCTGTTAAAAATGTTGATGACAGATATGCCTAACTGAAGCTGCGAATTTTTAGTAGATTTAATGACATACGAGGCTGAGAAATTAACCTGAAAAAAATTATCTAAATTACTGGAATTAGGTGAAGCATAAACAATTTGGGAATTGGCAGCGGGTCTGTTTATAGATGGATTTCCACTTAATGGTAATGTTATAGGTCTTCCGGTAAACCATTTAGACCCCAAGGCTATTTTAAAGTTCTTCCATTCGTAAATGGCTGCTGTATTTATAGTATGGCTAATCTCAAAATTACTGGGGAATTTTTCTGAAGAAAAGGCTTCAAACCTGTAATTGTTATTGTTGAAACCATAGCTTAGCCACGCATAAAAACCTTTAAATTGTTTTTGAACCAAAAATTCACTACCAAAAACGGTATAACTTCCAATATCATTTCGTTGTTCTAACTGGTCCTGAAAACCTTGTCCGATAGTTGTTATTCCTTTTACTTTTTTATAAAAATTCTCGAGGGATAAATACCATCCATTTTCTTTAAAAGTTACACCTATAGATGCCTGCCTGCTTTTTTGTACTGGTATATCATTGTTGTTAGATAATGTCCATCTTCGTTTTTCAATTCCTAAAAAATCGCCTTGGAGCTCTACAATCTGTGTTGTGGTTTGACTTTTTTGTTCGGCAAGTACTTCCAGTTGCCAGCTTGGCGCTACAAGATAGTTAATTTGCAAACGGGGTTCTAGGTATGCCATAGCGAACTGTTCAATATAATTAGCTCTTAATCCTCCTCGGGAATGAAGTTTACCATCTTCAGAATCGTGCTCGAGTTCACCAATAAGTGCGTGTGTACGCAACACTTCTTTTACTTCGCGGCTATAGGAGGGGTCATTTACCTTATCTGAATTTTTTATACCTACTTCGTTAAACTGGTATCCGGTTCGCAAATTAAAAAGTGGAGAAAGCCTTAAATTGTCCGAAAATCTAAAACCGGCATCTAATATGCTGTTTCCTTGCTCCATAACCTGGTTAGACTCAATAGAAGCATTTCGGCTGTCCACATTATAATAAGAGCCATAAATACCAACTTCGCTACTGTGATTTTCACTCCATTTTGTTTTCCAGCCAGCCGTTGCTCCAAGAGTTAGCTGCTTAAGGTTACTAACTTCTGTAACCACGGTATTTGTAATAGTACCCTGAGTAAAATCAAGACGATTGTTAATACCAATTATATCAACATAAAGGTCATGCTTCGTTCCTATTTTTTGATGGTATTGACCGGTGAAGTCATAAAAATAGAATTCTTTATCACTTTTATAATTTACATCGGTGCTATTATCAAGATCGGTAACTATTGTATTTTGAAAAATACGTTTTGAATATTTACTATAAGTAGGGAAGTTAAAAACATCTGTAAAAGAACGACGTGCTGATAGCTCAAAGTTGGCTTTTTCGGAAGCTTTTATTTTGGTGTAAAAATCTACACTGATCATATTGCTTCCTATTGTAAAACTGCCCTTGTCAATATCCGGAGGCCTTGATGAAATATCTACCGCACTCGAAACACTTTCTCCATAAAATGCTGAAGTACCATTTTTAAAGATCTTAATTTCGTGGGCAAGATTAGGATTTAATGCAGAGATGAGACCAAAAAAGTGCCCGGTTTGAAACAACCGTATACCATTCCACATAAAAAGGTTTTGGTCATGTGTACCGCCTCTTACATTAATATTGGATACTGTTTCATCTATACTGTTAATACCGGGTAATTGCTGCATGGTAAGCAATACGTCGGGTTCTATAAGACCAGGTAAGATTCCAAATTTCCTTGGTTTAATACTAAAGCTCCCATCTTTCTTTTTGGATATACCAGCAGCAAGATAGCGTTCAGCAACAATTTCTTCCAGTTCTAAAACTTCGAGTTTGAGTACAATTTCTTTACAGTCGTCGGTAAAATCACTTAGCTTTATGCTAATAGGTTCATAGTTAAGATGGTCGATAAAGATACTCCCTGTTAAGTTTCGGGGTAGTTCGAAATAACCATCAAGTCCGGTAACTATTTTTTTGTTGTCGGGTGTGTATTGTATAACTGCATTATCTACAGGATAACCAAACTCATCAATTACATAGGCGCAATGCCTTCGGATTTCCGGTTTGGGAGCAGAATAAATAACAATGTATTCACCAATTTCTTTATAGCTTAGCAACGTTCTGTTAGCTATATAAATTAGCTTGGCTTTTAAGGGTAGTGCTTTGGGTGGAGGAAATATAGAATGACCTTTTACATCGTCTTCTATAAAATTAAATTTCACATTGTGCTGTATCGCAATATCATCCAGTATTTTTTTGAGTTCAATACTTTTCTTTTCGTCCTGCCCAAAGGTATTGGGGACAATAAGGAAAAGCGATAAGAACAGCAAAAGATGCCGGATGTTTAACATCATTCAGTGGAAAGTATGATTTTATTGCCAGTTTTTTGTGATTTTAAATGATACGTTGTTTTTATAAGTTCCAAGGCGGTATCAAGATTATTCATCGGAATAGTACCTATATAGCTATCTTTTTCCGGATGAACATTGTCCAGTTGAATTGTTACATTGTATTGGCGTTCCAGTTCACTTACTATATTTACAAGCTTTTCTCTGTAAAAACTTGTTTCGTAAGTAATCCATCCCGGCTGAAGGTTTTCATCAAGAGGCACTTCTATTAATTTACCGCTTTCAAAAGCTATACTTTTACCAGGTGTTAAAAGAACGGATTCATTATTGTTTACAGTTACTTTTACTTTACCCTCAAAGCAGGTTACATCAAAACGATTCTCCCTGGCTTTTACGTTAAACTGAGTACCCACAACAGTAACTTTACCCATAGATGTAACAACATCAAATGTTTGGCCCTTTGCTACTTTAAAATAAGCTTCACCATTTAACTGCAATTTACGATTATTTTTCCAATTCCATGTTTTATAATCGGCTTCGGATCCTGCATTAAGCGTTACAGAAGAATTATCGGGCAGTAAAAACTCGGTTCTTTGCCCTACATCAGCCAGTTGAGTAGTAGTGTGGTTAGTGTATATAAAGAAAGTAGCTCCAAGTGCAAGTACAAACATTGCTGCTATTCTTGGCAGCCAAGGATTTAATTTTCTTACTTTAACAGGTTTGTCTCTATTAGCTTTTATGCGTTCATATAATGAATCCATATCAGCTTCAGGCGCAGTTAATTGCGCAGAGTATTCTTTTATTTTGTTGTAAGTGCTAAACTCAGGGGATGCCATGAAGGCTTTTAGTTCCTTCTCATCCAGCTCATTGTTAAGCCACTTCGCTAACATAACTTCATCTTTCATTTTAATCCCTTTTTTACTATAACAGGTATAGTTTAAAATTCCCTACCTAAGATTCTCAATTTCTTTTCTAAGTTCTACCAATGCGCCATGAAGGCGTTTCTCTACAGCTTTTACACTAATGCCTAATATCTCTGCGATTTCATGGTATTTCTTGCCGTCTATTCGATGTAAAAGAAAAGCGGTGCGTTGCGCTTCGGTAAGTTTTGCAATTGCATTTTGCAGTTTCACCTTAAACTGCTCTTCTTCCATTAAAAACTCAGGGTTTTGACTATCGGTAGTCTTAGCCAGGCTTTTCTTGGAATATTCTAAAACTACTTTTTGGTGCGCAATGTGGTTTAAGGTAGTATTGTTTGCAACGGTGTATAAAAACGACTTTGCTTTTTCAAGTGGCACATTAGCACAGTTTTCCCATAGCTTTATAAAAGCCTCCTGGGTAACATCATCGGCCTGCTCCTGATTACCGTATTTATAATACAGGTAATTGCGGAGTGCTTTTGCATGGTTTGCAAAAAAATTAGAAAAAGTAATTTCTTCACAAATACCTTTTAGCGAATTATCTTTCATTGTGGCTTATAAAAGTAAGTGTAAATTAAAAAATATACAGTGAAAGTTTCAAATCTATGAAAAAATAGTATCTGGCAATATTAAGTTTTTTATTTGAAAAACATGAAGTATCGCTGATGAACTTATTTTCACGGGGTAAAGTAAAGAGATTAATTCTTTGAAAAAAAATAATATTTGGGTAGGGAATTTTTGTGATCAACTGTTCAGTTTATGTAGCAATACCGAATATAGTAATTGTGTGGTTCTATAGCGGTGAATATACGTTTGCAGACGTTTTATGATATATGGAAAAGAATTTATGTTCTTTAAAGCCAGTCCTGAGAAGACTGGCTTTTTTTATTTTTTTAAATTACAGGGTAGGGTATTTTTATAATAAAATGTTTTAATAAAAAGTAACAGATAGTGCAGATGATAAAACGAGGGTTAACTGTTTTGGTTATTTTGATAATGGTTATTTCCTGCCAGGAAGATTCTGTTAGCGAAAATACTGAAGCTTTAAGCAGTAGCTCCCAGTTAACAAACACACTATTGTCAATGTCTGTTGTTGATACAGCTATTGATAATGTTATTGATAGTGTGGATTGTTTTAATATCAAGCTTCCGGTTCAGGTGGTTGCTAATAAAAGGCAAGTTGTCATAACCAGTGAAGCAGATTATAAAGATATAAAAGCAATTTTTGATCAAAGCGCTACCGATAATGATGAATTACTATTTGTGTTTCCTGTAACTGTAATTTATAGTGATTATAGGGAGGTTGTAGTAAACAACCAGCAAGAGTATGATGCATTAGCAGGGCTTTGTACAGATGTTCCTGATTATATTGGTAATAAATGTATATCGTTGGTGTTTCCAATTACAATTTATGGATACAATGTTAGTTTTCAAAAGCAAAATGCCTATGTGTTAAACAATAATGCCGAGTTATATGCTGTCTTGCAGAATTTTGGAACTAATGAGTACTATTCTATAAACTATCCGGTATCATTAAATGTTACAGATGGAGCAGGAGTAACGGTTAATAACAATAACCAGTTTATCGAAGCGGTAAATAAGGCGCTTCAGGGTTGTGAGCATGGAGGATGTGCAAACCCGGGAATATTAATAAATAATTTACTATTATATATACCGTTTTCTAACGGAACAGTACAGGATCTTAAAGGCAATTCGATAGCAGTATCTCCGGATATTACTTTTACTTCCGATAGGAGTGGAAATCAAAATTGTGCCGTAGTTTTTAATGGCAATCAGTTCTTACATATACCGAAAAATAATAATAACGGAATTGTGCAAGGCGATGCGTTTAGTGTGAGCCTTTGGTTCAGGATGCAGAATACAAATAATGACGATCTTGAAAATCTGTTTACAAAAGGCAACACTAGTGAACAGGGATTTTCGATTTCTGTTTCGGATCTTAATGCACCTTTGTTTGTGGCAGGTACAGTAAACGTATGGGATACATCATGGAGAACAGATGCTGTTCTTCCTGTAGATACTGCAAATTGGCACCACTTGGTTGTTACTATAAGTAATGATAATACTTTAAAATTATATCGCGACGGACAATTGCGTAACAGTATCACATCGTCTGCTGCTCAAATATCAGATGAGATACTTGATTATTATATAGGTAATAATTTTAAAGGTTTTATGGACGATTTAAGAGTCTATAAAAAAGAGCTTTCACAGGAAGAAGTACAAACATTGTTTGAACTCGAAGGTGATTGCAATACATGTTTAGAATAGTTGTGTTTTTTTTAAATATTCAAGTTTTTTCCACAAAAACCGGCCGCTTCCCTGGCCGGTTTTTATTTTTTAATACCTCATGATTATTTATGGCGACGAATTCTAAGTAGCCCCCGTCGAATTCTAAATAACATATTAAAATATGGTTTTATGATTGTAGGTTTGACATATAAGTATAAGAGATTACTTTATTAAAGCTATTCTTTCTCAGGCTTAACTGGGTTTAAAACAATAGCAATATGGATTTTGGATAGTTGTGTTTTTTTAATATTCGAGTTTTTTTTTGAAAAAACCGACCACTTCCCAGGTCGGTTTTTTCATTTTTATGAAGTATGGAACAACTGCTTATTTTCACAGTAATAATCAACTAATTTAAGAACTGTTTTTTTATTGCTGTAAACCCTGTAACTTAAAAATCAAATTCTTAAATTTGCACCTCTATAAAGAAACCCTGAATTTATGTTCGATAATTTAAGTGATAAATTAGATAAGGCCTTTCATATACTTAAAGGGCACGGAAAGATAACAGAAGTAAATGTTGCTGATACTTTAAAAGAAGTTCGCAGGGCTTTACTTGATGCCGACGTTAACTTTAAGATTGCCAAAGATTTTACGACTAAAGTAAAAGAAAAAGCAATAGGCGAAAATGTATTAACTACATTACAGCCAGGTCAGTTAATGGTAAAGCTTGTTAAAGATGAGCTTACCGAACTTATGGGAGGTGATGCTTCGGGTATAAACCTTTCGGGCGCACCTACAGTTATATTAATGTCGGGTCTGCAGGGTTCAGGTAAAACCACTTTCTCAGGAAAGTTGGCCAATTACCTTAAAACTAAGAAAAACAAAAAGCCATTATTGGTAGCGTGTGATATTTACCGTCCGGCGGCTATTAACCAGTTACATGTAGTAGGTGGGCAAATAGGCGTAGAGGTATATTCTGAAGAAGGAAATAAAAATCCTGTTGAGATAGCTCAGAATGCTATTAAGCACGCAAAAGCAAACGGATTTAATGTAGTTATCGTCGATACTGCAGGACGTCTTGCTGTTGATGAGGAAATGATGAACGAGATTGCAAACGTTCATAAAGCAATAGAACCGCATGAAACGTTGTTTGTGGTAGATGCCATGACAGGTCAGGATGCGGTAAACACTGCAAAAGCATTTAACGACAGATTGAATTTTGATGGTGTTATCCTAACAAAATTAGATGGTGATACCCGTGGTGGTGCAGCCATCTCTATTAAATCGGTAGTAAACAAGCCTATCAAGTTTATTGGTACAGGTGAGAAAATGGAAGCTATCGATGTGTTCTACCCAAATCGTATGGCTGAGCGTATACTTGGTATGGGTGACGTTGTGTCGCTTGTAGAAAGAGCTCAGGAGCAGTATGATGAGGAAGAAGCAAGAAAATTACAAAAGAAGATCGCTAAAAACGAATTTGGTTTTGACGATTTCCTTTCGCAAATACAGCAGGTTAAGAAAATGGGTAACATGAAAGACCTTGTAGGTATGATACCCGGAGCAGGAAAAGCACTTAAGGATGTAGAGATAGAAGACGATGCGTTCAAGCATATCGAAGCTATTATCCACTCTATGACACCTGTAGAGCGTACAAAACCGGCGCTTCTTGATGCTAAAAGAAAAACCAGGATCGCAAAAGGGTCAGGTACATCTATTCAGCAGGTAAACCAATTGCTAAAGCAGTTTGATCAGATGAGTAAGATGATGAAAATGATGCAGGGCGGAGGCGGAAAAAATCTGATGCGAATGATGGGCGGAATGAAAGGAATGAAACCTTAAAAATACAGAGGCGCGATTCATCGCGTCTTTTTTTATTGAAAATAACTGCTTTGGCAGATAACAGAGAAAATATCTATTCAAAATAAAACAAAAGAGGAATGCAGTTACTAGACGGAAAAAAGATTTCGGAAGACATTAAGAATGAGATTGCCGAAGTTGTAAGTAAAATGAAAGCGAATGGCGAAAAGGTACCTCACCTTGCAGCTGTTATTGTGGGTAATGATGGTGCGAGCCTTACATACGTTGGCAGTAAAGTAAAAGCTTGCGAACGTGTGGGATTTGAATCGACACTAATTAAATTACCAAGCACAATATCTGAATTAGAGCTTTTAAAGAAAATAGAAGAGCTTAACCAAAATGATGATATTGATGGTTTTATAGTGCAATTACCATTGCCTAAACAAATAGACGATCAAAAAGTACTTATGGCTATCGATCCTAGTAAGGATGTAGATGGTTTTCATCCGGAGAACTTTGGTAAAATGGCATTGGATATGACAACGTTTATCCCAGCCACACCATTTGGTATTCTTGAACTTTTAGAGCGTTATAATGTAGAAACTGCAGGTAAACATACTGTGGTTATTGGTCGTAGCCATATTGTGGGCCGTCCAATGAGTATCCTTATGGGACGTAAAGGTTTTCCAGGTAACTCTACCGTTACATTAACACACAGTCATACTAAGAACATAGCACAGATAACAACACAAGCCGATATTATTATTACAGCACTTGGTGTGCCAAATTATCTTAAAGCCGAAATGGTTAAGGATGATGTGGTGGTAATAGACGTAGGTATTACACGCGTTGCTGACGAAACAACAGAAAAAGGATATAGGATTACAGGAGATGTAGATTTTGAAAATGTAAGCAAAAAAGCATCTTTCATTACTCCAGTTCCGGGTGGTGTTGGCCCAATGACGATTGCCATGTTGCTTAAAAATACATTATTAGCAAGAGAGCAAAGAAGATCAAGATAATCTTATGTTAGATATAAAAATGAATCCCGCTTGTTATTACAAGCGGGATTTTTTTATAAATGGTATATCGCAAATTTAAATGTAATATTTACTGAAAAAAATATTAGAATTCTTGTTACATAATAAACAACCATTCGTCATATAATAATTACCACTCGTCATAAATCATAAATTTGAAGAGTATATTATTTTACTTTTGATCTATCAATCAACCACGAACAAGCCGTTAGGCAAAAACAATAGAAGTTATGATAACAATAGTTGTTTACGTTTTTAAGACCATAATCAATTTGATCATGTCACTTTTTTAAAAGTATTGATAAAAATATCTTTTAATCATCAATCAAAAATCAAGTTATATCTGAGTAGTTAAGAAATCAGGCAGTGTTTACATTGCCTGATGTTTTTTATAATAGTTTATAAATGAGGTTGCTAAAAAATATAAAATATCATCTTTACGCTTTATTGGGTTTCATTGTATATGTGCTCTGTTCCCTAACATTGAGTAAGGTATCTTATCGCATTAGATATGATGTTACAACCGATGCCTCTGCTAAGATATTTTATTATATCTGTGAAGGTTTGATTTGCGGAATTGTGGCATATGCGCTTTCTAATATACTTCTATACTATCTAGAGAAACTTATTGTTTTTACCGACTTAAAAAAATCGGCGATATGGAAAATGTTTTTGGTATTTACTGTCGTGGTAGTTGTTTATAGCGTAGTTGTTTGGCCATTACTTGATTACGCCTTTGCTCTGATAATGAATGATCATATTGCAGCCACTTTGTTTATGAAACTGGCAAATATTCCATATTTCAGTACAATTTTTATTATCTGGTTGTTTATTGTTATTGCAATTAAAGCATATCATCATATTAACCAGGTTAAAATTAACCAGCTTGAATTAGAGTCTAATTTAAGAGAGTCGCAGCTTAATACGCTAAAAGGACAGATAAATCCGCACTTTATGTTTAATAGCCTTAATAACATAAGGGGGCTTATACTTGAAGATGCACCCAGGTCCAGAGACATGATAACCCGCCTTTCGGAAATGCTACGATATAGCCTTACCAAAAACGGAGTAAATACGATTTCATTAAAAGAAGAGCTACAAACAGTAGATAATTACATCGAAATCTCTAAAATTCAGTTTGAGGAACGTCTTGCGTTTAATATGGCAGTTAACCCCGAAACATTGAATATAGGTATACCACCAATGGTAATACAAATGCTGGTTGAAAATGCAGTTAAGCATGGTATTGGTAAGATTAAAGAAGGTGGAGAGGTAAATCTTACTGTTGATGTTTTAAATGATGAGCTTATAATTGTAGTTGAAAATTCGGGCAGTTTATTTATAAGCGAAGGATCTACACGACTGGGGCTTGAAAACATCAAGAAAAGACTAAGCTTGCTATACGGAACTAAAGCCAGCTTTATATTAATGGAAAACGGTAGTTTTGTAGAAGCAAAAATTATAATTCCTTTAGTATAATGAATACTATAAAAACCATTATCGTAGAAGATTCCAGACTGGCCCGAAATGAGCTTAAGGAATTGATAAAAAGGCATCTGGAGTTGGAAGTTATTGGCGAAGCTGAAAATGTGGATACAGCTTATGCAATGATTAATGAGATGAAACCTCAATTGATTTTTCTGGATATTAATATGCCAGGGAAAGATGGTTTTGAGTTACTGGAAATGTTGGATGATGTTCCTGTTACGGTATTTACTACTGCTTTTGATGAATACGCTATTAAGTCGTTTGAATATAATGCCTTGGATTATTTACTTAAGCCAATAAATGAAAAACGTTTTGGCGATGCGGTACAAAAAATTAAAGATAAGATCAATAGCGATGAAGAAACACAGGTTGCTAATCATAATTTAACAGAAGAAAGCCAGATCTTTATTAAAGATGGCGAAAAATGCTGGTTGGTAAAGATTAGTGAAATAGCTCTTTTCGAAATTGTTGGCAACTATACACGTGTTTACTTTAGGGATTGTAAGCCTTTAATTTACAAATCGCTTAACCAGATAGAGGAACGCTTACCTCAAAATACTTTTTTTAGAGCAAACCGACAGCAGATTATAAATCTGAAATATATTAAAAGTGTAGATAATTGGTTTAATGGTAAATTAAAAGCAACGATGCAAAACGGTGTGGAAATTGAAATTTCACGTCGCCAGTCGTCACTTTTTAAAGATATGCTTAGCTTATAGTAGTCAAAAGCCTAGAGGAGAATGTCGAAAGTTTCCATTGGTTCTTATGATTGCTTCGTCGAGCCTTCTCGCAAAGACGGAACGTACAGTCATTACGAGCGAAATGAAATGAAGCGCACTAATCTATGGAAAGTCAACTGTTGCAATCGTGTCATTTCGACCGTAATGTAATGGAGTGGAGAAATATCAGCAATAAAAAACTTCAATTCTTAATCCCTTCTTCTCTGATTTGGTCTTCTATTAGTGTTAAAAGGTTTTCCAGGCGAATTTTCGTCTCTTGGCGAAGCTGCTCTTGGCAAACTTGCCTCTTCTGTTTTACTGGAAGGTTCTATAAGCGTATTCAATTCTGTAATTTCAGCAGAAGTTAACTCCCTGTAACGCCCTACAGGCACATCAAGCGATATATTAATGATCCTTATACGCTTTAAAGCGGTAACTTCATAATCAAGATATTCACACATACGCCTAATCTGGCGATTAAGTCCCTGTGTAAGCACAATTCTGAAGATGTATTTACTAATCTGTTCAACTTTACATTTACGGGTAACTGTATCAAGAATGGGTATACCATTACCCATACGTTCTATAAACCTGTCGGTAATTGGCCTGTTTACAGTAACAATATATTCTTTTTCATGATTGTTTCTTGCACGTAATATTTTGTTTACAATATCACCATCATCGGTCATAAAAATAAGACCCTCGCTGGCTTTGTCCAATCTTCCTATCGGGAAAATACGTTTTGGGTAATTTATGTAATCAACAATGTTATCTCTCACATCGGGGTTTGTGGTGCACTCTATACCTGCGGGCTTGTTAAAAGCCAGATAAATTTGTTTACCTGTTTTTTCTTTAATAAGCCTGCCATCTATTCGTACTTCATCCTGAGGAGTCACTTTAGTCCCCATTTCCGGCACAATACCATTTATGGTAACACGACCTTCTTCAATAAGTTTGTCGGCTTCCCTGCGTGAGCAATAGCCGGTTTCAGAAATATATTTATTAAGGCGTTTAAGTTGATCTTCCATGGTGCAAAATTAAGATAATTTAATGAGAAGTCAGTGGTAATAAGGTATTCGTACAATAGTTTATATAGGAACTATTCTTCAAAAAGGAAATTATAAATTGTAGTGTATAATTCCTGGTCGTGCATGCTATGGCCTAGTCCTGTTGTTGTAATGAATTCTGCATTAGGCCATGCTCTAGCGATTTTTTGTGCTTCTTTATAAGATACTACCGTATCATTAGTATCGTGAGCTATAAGCCCTTTTATTTTAAGCTTTAACGCAAAAAGACTTCCCGAAAATTCGTGTGTCTTAATCCTGAAATGCTCAAAGAAATGCTTTTCCAGTAATTGAAAGACATTGCTGTTTAAGCTTAGTAAGCCTGCATAGTTTGTTAGTAGTGTGTTTAAATCGGAAGGGGAGCCAAGCAATACCAGTTTTTGTATATAGTCGTTAGGATAATGGGACTGATAATATAGTGCAGTAGCAGCACCTAAAGAATGGCCTACAAGATAATGCGGTTGATATTTATTTACTACAATATCTATGAATTCGGCATAGCGGGGTACATTAAACTCTTTTCCCGATGATAGTCCGTGAGCAGGAGCATCAAGTGCAATAATTGTACATCCGGATTTTTTAAGGTAATGTATAAATTGTTCCCATCGCGAGGCATTGCTTTCCCAACCATGAACAAGTAAGACTTTAGTATCGTTGCCTCTCCATGTGTACATCTGAAAAACAAACTCGTTGTGGGTAATCATCTCGGCATCTGCTTCCTGTAGTATTGCAGGGAGTGCTTCTTTAAGAAGACGACCATCTCTGGGTTCACTAAAAAAACGATAGGCCAGGCGGCTGGCTTTTTTAGGATAAATATAGCTTAGGATATTTATGTATAATCCCAGCGATTTAGAAATCAAGAAGGTTAATAATTTTTGCATTGTAAGCTAAAAAAAAGCCCCGCTGCGGGCGGGGCTTCGGAGATTATATTTTTGCAAATAATTGTTCCATTTTTTCTCTTTCTTCATCAGCCAATGCTGTGTCTACAAGAATTCTTCCACTGTGCTCATCGGTAATGATTTTTTTGCGTGAAGCAATTTCCATTTGTGTTTGCGGTGGTATAGTAAAGTAAGAACCTGCAGATGCTCCTCTTTCGATAGATACTACTGCAAGACCATTTCTTACACTTGTTCTGATTCTTTTGTAAGCAGCAAGAAGTCTTTCTTCTATAAGAGCTTCGTACTCTGAAGATTTTTCCGAAAGGAAAGTTTCTTCTTTCTGAGTTTCGCTCATTATAGCATCAAGTTCAGATTTTTTGTGACCTAAATGCGATGATTTAGCGTCAAGCCTTTCTGAAGATTGAGAGATAACTTCTTTTTTGTGATCGATAGAAGCTTTCATCTCTTTGATATGCTTCTCTGCAAGTTGTATTTCAAGTTCCTGGAATTCAACTTCTTTGGTAAGAGAGTTAAACTCACGGTTATTGCGTACATTCTTTTGCTGTTCAGTATATTTTTTTATAGCAGCTTTGTGATCATCGATAGCATTCTTTTTTTCTTTGATTTGCTCTTCGATAGATTCAAGGTCACTTTTAAGTTTATCAAGCCTAGTGCTTAATCCTGCAACTTCATCCTCAAGATCTTCTACTTCCAGAGGAAGTTCACCTCTCACGTTTCTGATTTCGTCTATTCTTGAATCAATTAACTGTAGATCATAAAGTGCCCTTAACTTGTCTTCAACACTCAATTCCTTGATATTCGCCATATTTATAAGTACTTAACTGGATTTGTATTCTCTTCTGATAAAATGATTGCAAAATTAGGGATTTTTTTCGTAAGATAATCAACTATATAGTTTTTTGTATAGCGTTCACTCTCAAAATGTCCTATATCTGCGAGTAGTAGTTTGTTTTCTGCTTCATAAAACTGGTGATACTTAAGGTCTGCTGTTAAAAAAACATCTGCTCCGGCATTTATTGCATTTTTTATAGCAAAGCTTCCTGCTCCACCTAATACAGCCACTTTTTTAACCTTACGTTCTGTAAAAGCACTATGTCTTATGCCGTCTGCCTGCATTTTTTCTTTTACAGTCAGTAAAAAAGTTTTCTCATCTGCTTCGTCCGGAAGTTCACCTATCATACCCATACCAATATTCTGGTGGCTGTTTTGCAGCTTATAAATTTCATAAGCCACTTCTTCATACACATGGTGTGAAAATAAGGCTTTAAGAATTTTTCCTTCAAGATGCTTTTCAAAGGTTACTTCAATTTTTATTTCTTTTGCCTCAACAAATTCTCCAGGTTCACCTATTTCGGGGTTGCTGTTTTCATTGCCTTGGTAGGTGCCTAATCCTTGTGAGCTAAAACTGCAATTTTCGTAATTACCAATACTTCCTGCGCCGGCATCAAAAAGTGCATTGCGTAGTTTTTCTACATTTTCAGGTATAGTAAAGGTTACTAGTTTATAAATATAATCTTCTTTTGGGATTAGTATTCGGGTATTTATAAGGCCTAAAGCATCACAAAATATCTTATTTACACCATGCTGATGGTTGTCTAGTGCCGTATGTATTGCATATATGGCAATGTCATTTTTGATAGCTTTTATTATAGAGCGCTCCACATAATTTTTCCCGGTTATTTTTTTTAATCCCGAAAATAAAATAGGATGGAAGCAAACAACAAGGTTACATTTTTTTGCAATGGCCTCATCAATAACATTTTCAAGTGCATCATGACAAACCAAAACTCCGGTGGCATCCTCATTAGAATTACCAGTTAGTAAGCCTACATTGTCAAAATCTTCCGCATACGCTAACGGAGCCATTTCTTCAAGGATTGTAAGTATGTCTTTTATTTTCATTATGATGTAGTATATATAACAAAAATAAGCTTTCTAAGTTGTTTTATGTAGAATTTTTAAAACATAAATAGAGGTAAAAGAATAAGCATTTTTTTGTTAAGCAACGCTGTATTTTTTTTAATTAAAAAAGAATAGTTTTGCGTTTTTGTAATAAAATAATTAATAATTGATGAAAAAATTAAAGATTGTACTGTTTTCAGTACTTGCGATGGGAACTTTATTAACATCTTGCGGTAGCGATGATAGCAACGAAAATGTCAATGAAAAAATCGAAGGAAAATGGATTTTGACTAAAACTGCTACGGGAGAAGAAGCATTGAAAGACTATGAGCATACAATAGGTTGTTCTAAAGATTTTATTGAAATCATTGGAGATGGCATATTTCGTGATGTTGATTATCAAGGAAGTGAATGTACTGAAGAGGTTGATACTGGAAAATGGGTTAAAGGAGATAATACTTTAACGGTAACTTATACTTACGGTGAAGGAGAAACGCAGGAAGAGGAAGTATTGAGTTTTACAATACTTTCATTAACAGGTTCTGAGTTAAAACTTAAAACAGTTTATGAAGAAGGGGGAGTTGATATTACTGCAATTTCACTATTTACAAGAGTTAACTAGTTTTTTTGCTTTCAAATTTTAAAATGCCCTTTTTGAGGGCATTTTTTATGGAAAAAGGTGTACGGTTTTGTATGATGAAAAGTGTATTTTTGTTTTATGAAGTTTTTACGAAAAATTCTTTTCCCTTTTTCTGTAATCTATTGGTTGATAACCTCTATACGTAATTTTTTTTACGATAAAGGAGTATTTACTTGTTTTTCCTTTAATGTGCCTATTATCGCTGTTGGTAATTTAAGTACAGGTGGTACAGGTAAAACACCGCAAATAGAATACCTAATCAGGCTATTATCTAATAACTATAGGGTTGTTACGTTGAGTCGTGGTTATAAAAGGAAATCGAAAGGATTTGTATTAGGTAGTACAGATAGTAGTGCTGATGTTCTTGGTGATGAACCTTTTCAGTTCTATCAAAAATTTCCAAATATTCGTGTTGCTGTAGATGCAGACAGAAAGAATGGTATCGAGCAACTTTTAGCATTATCGCCACAACCACAGGTAGTGCTTTTGGATGATGCTTATCAGCACCGAAGGGTGAAAGCAGGGTTTTATATATTGCTTTCATCGTATGGCGATTTATATGCTGACGATTTTATTTTGCCGGTAGGGAATCTCCGAGAAAGTAGAAACGGAGCTAAAAGAGCAGCTATTATTATTGTTACTAAATGCCCGCCGGGTTTATCTAAAAGTGAACAAAATACTATTGAGAACAAGCTTAGGTTAAATCCTTCTCAAAAGGTGTATTTTACTTGTATAGAATATGGTGATACAGTATTTTCGGAGGAAGGACAATTATCTATTGATGATCTTAAAGGAAGACAAAAAATATTGGTAGCCGGTATTGCTAAACCGAAACCATTTTTTGATTACCTGAAAGAACAGGATGATGAAGTTATGGCTTATTCGGATCATCATGGTTTTTCCGAAAGCGAATTGACAGATATTAAAGAACGATCGAATAATAAAATAATCATTACTACCGAAAAGGATTATATGAGGCTACGGGGGAAACTTCCGAAAGACAAGTTGTTTTACCTGCCTATAAAAAGCCGATTTCTTGCTGATAGTGATGATTTTGATAAAACCATTTTAGAGTATGTGGGACAAAGTACAGGAAACCGTTAAGTATATTACAGATAAAATAAATTTCACGCCACGTTATGGCATTATTTTGGGTTCCGGCCTGGGTGGTTTTACTGAAGATATAGAGGTAGAATTTACGCTGCCTTACAGTGAAATACCAAATTTCCCAGTCTCAACGGTTCAGGGGCATGGAGGGCAATTGGTATTTGGAAAAATAGGTCAGAATTATGTGGTTGCTATGCAAGGACGTTTTCATTATTACGAGGGCTATACTATGCAGGAAGTAACATTTCCAGTAAGGGTGATGAAAGGTCTTGGAGTAGATAAGCTTATTGTTTCTAACGCTTCAGGAGGGGTTAATCCGTTTTATAGAGTAGGTGATATTGTGATTATTTACGACCATATTAATTTTATGCCGGAGCATCCTTTGCGTGGTAAAAACGATGAGCGTTTTGGACCAAGGTTTGTAAACATGCATGAGGCTTACAGTCAAAAAATGATAAAAAAAGCCAAAGAGATAGCCGTTAATCTTTCTATAAACGTAAAAGATGGTATTTATCTGGGTTTACAAGGTCCTACATTTGAAACGATTTCGGAATATCGAATGGTAAAAATTTTAGGAGCTGATTGTGTTGGGATGTCTACCGTACCAGAGGTTATAGTAGCAAGACATATGAATATGGAATGTTTTGGGCTTTCTGTAATTACCGATATGGGTAATGAGGAAAGTATCGAGAGTATAAGCCACGATGAGGTACTGCTTGCTGCCAAAGGAGCTGAGCCAAAAGTAAGAGCTTTAATAAAAGAGCTGATTATTAAATATTAATAGTAGTTTGTCATTCTGAACGGAATGAGATGAAGGATCTCATATACAGAACTACAGATCCTTCCTTCGTCAGGATTACATCTAGTAATATAGAGGTGGCTTGTCATTCTGAACGGAATGAAATGGAGTGAAGAATCTCTTTTTAATAAGATCTTCCGCTGTTAGAATGACAAATTTATTATTTTTATTTCTCTACAAACAAAATCAGGTCAATTATCCTGGAAGAATAGCCTATTTCGTTATCATACCATCCTACAACTTTTACCATCTTGCCAATAACCGATGTAAGCTGGGCATCAAACAGGCAAGAATTTCTGTTGCCTAATATGTCTACCGATACTATAGGGTCTTCTGTGTAAGCCAGGAATCCTTTAAGTTCACCTTCTGCAGCTTTTTTAAAGGCGGTATTTATTTCTTCAATACTTACTTCGCGGGTTACATAACAGGTAATGTCGGTAAGTGATCCATCTGGTACAGGAACACGAATACCGCTTCCTCCAATTTTACCTTCAAATTCAGGAAATATTTTTGTTAGTGCTTTTGCGGCACCGGTAGTAGTAGGTACTATAGATTGTGATGCTCCACGGGCTCTACGCAGGTCTTTGTGCGGCTGGTCGTGTAAGCTTTGATCGGTAGTGTAGGAGTGAACGGTAGTAATATAAGCCTGCTCAATACCACATAACTCATTAATGACTTTCATCATTGGGGCAGCATTGTTTGTAGTACAGCTGGCGTTGGATATTACAGTTTCAGTTCCATCAAGGATATCCTCATTTACGCCTAGAACAACAGTTTTAATACGGTCGTCTTCCGGTGGTGCGGAAAGTATTACTTTTTTAGCTCCCGATGTAAGATGCTGGTTTGCATCATCAAGAGTTTTGAATTTACCGGTAGCTTCAACTACAATGTCAATGTTCAGGGATTTCCAATCAATATCGGCAACATTTTTCTTTCGTAAAAATGTATAGTTTTTACCGTCAATTATTATGGCATCTTCGGTATGTGAAACCTCATAAGGTAATACTCCGTGAATACTGTCGTATTTAATAAGGTGAGCCATTGTTCTGGCATCTGCAATATCGTTAATTGCAACCACCTCTATGGCAGGGTGGTTAAGTAAAAGCCTGAAAAGATTTCGTCCTATACGACCGAAACCATTAATGGCAATTTGTGTTTTTTTGTTCATTTTCCCTAAAACTGTCAACCGAACTGTTATAGTATGTGTTTTTGTGCTTTATAAGACGAACGAACTAGTGCGCCGCTTTCTACATGACGGAACCCAAGTTCTAATCCAATTTTTTCGTATTTCTCAAATTGTTCCGGAGTGATAAATTCTTTTACCGGAAGGTGTTTTTTACTAGGCTGAAGGTACTGTCCAATAGTCAGTACATCAAGGTTAACACTTCTAAGGTCGTGCATGGTTTGTATCACTTCCTCTTCGGTTTCACCAAGACCAAGCATAATCCCCGATTTGGTACGGTTAATGCCATTGGCTTTTAGGTAACGTAAAACCTCAAGGCTACGTTCGTATTTTGCTTGTATACGTACCTCACGGGTTAGTCTTTTAACAGTTTCCATATTATGCGAAACCACTTCGGGAGCTACCTGTATTATACGGTCTATATTTCTTTCTATTCCCTGGAAATCAGGGATAAGAGTTTCAAGAGTGGTGGTAGGGTTCATCCTACGGATTGCCTTAACGGTTTCAGCCCAAATGATAGAACCGCCATCTTTAAGGTCATCACGGTCTACACTGGTTACTACCGCATGCTTAATATTCATAAGCTTTATAGATCGTGCTACTTTTTCAGGTTCATCCCAGTCTACCGTTTCCGGCCTGCCGGTTTTTACACCACAAAAGCCGCAAGAACGGGTACAGGTGTTACCAAGTATCATAAAGGTAGCCGTGCCTTCACCCCAACATTCGCCCATATTAGGGCAACTACCGGATGTGCAAATAGTGTGTAGTTTGTATTTATCTACAAGACCACGAAGTTCAGTATATTTTTTGCCTGTTGGGAGCTTAACTCTTAGCCATTTAGGCTTTTGTGTTAATAATCCTCCCGAGGCTGTAGGTTTTACAGTATCTAAAACAGTTTCCATGCTAAAAACTTTAGAGTACAAAGATACTATTTATTTGTGTAGTTGCTACTTTTTTAAGCGTGTACATAAGAGTCTCACAATCCATTGTATAGTTGTTATTTATTTTCTTAAATTAGATGAAAATTAACCTATAATTTTATGATTCTGAAAAAGATTATGTTTGCAATGGTCGTATTATTTTCTTTGGCAGGATGCGGTAGTGGCGATGACAATGCTACAACGCCGGGAAATAATACTCCGGTAGTGATTAACCTTACAAATATTTCGAAGGGAGAATTATCCGGAGATCCTATTACTGTTGGAAATTTTGTGATAAAGGATATGGAAGACTGGAATACTTTTAAAGAAGAAGCGAATATTACTACTGATTTGGTGGTAGATTTTTCTGTGCACGAAGTTATAGCTGTTGTAGATAAGGTATATCCTAGTTCAGGACATTCTATTGAAATAACTTCTATCAAAAAAGTAGACAATAAACTGACAGTTGAAATTAAAAAAACTGAAACTGATTCCGGTTTGACAGTTATGACACAGCCATTCCATGTAGTAAGAATTGATAAAACAGGATTACCTGTAGTGTTTAAAGTCAATGCTCCTATATAGTGTTTCGTTTTGATAATTGATTTATCGATTTTCTAAATAAAAAGCCCCATTAGGGGCTTTTTATTTAGTGTACATTTACTGTAATTGGCAGATTATAAGCGGTTCTTACTGGTTTGCCGCCTTTCATGCCTGGTGACCATTTTATTTTTATAGATTTTAATACTCTTACAGCTTCTGCACCCATGCCAAAACCGGGATCACGGGTTACTTTTATTGTAGTCAGGCTTCCGTCTGTTTCTACAACAAATGAAACATAAACTTTTAACGTCCTGGCTACATCAACTTCAGGTGTCCTGAATTTATCAGATACTTTTTTATAAAATTCCTGAAGACCTCCAGGAAATTGAGGCGCTACATCTACAAAAGTTTCAATTGTGCCTTCTCCTCCTGTCGGAGTAACACCTGTGCTTGTTCCGGGAATCGTACCTGTTGGTGCTGTTCCGGTAATAGTTCCGCCTGGATCTCCAGCACTTGTTGTGCTGCCTGCATTTGTGTTAAGCACAGTATTTGTATCGGGTAGGTCTGTTGGTGTTGGGGTGCTTGTAGCTACCAATGGTGTAAAAGCAACCGTTGGTTGAGAAGAAGCTGTCGCTCCAGTTGGTGTGCTAGTTTTAGGTTCAGGTTTTGGAGTTTCCGGAGTTTTAAAAACTTCTGGAAGATTTACGGGTGTAATAGGGGATGTTATTACCAGCGGTTCTATGTGGTCGGGTTTTAGGTAATTAGCAATAGTTGGTATTCCAACTAATAATGCCATGATACTAATGCCTGAGAAAAAGGCAAGCATAGTTGTTTTAGAGTCCTGTTGACGCAATTGGTAAGCACCATAGTTTTTATTACGACCTTCAAAAACAAGATCAATCCATCCCTGTTCGAAAACGCTAACTTTTGACATAATAAGGTGATTTAATTTGTTAATAGTTATTTTTAAACTAAAACGTTTTCGTTGAATGTAATATTGCAAGGAAATTCATAAATATTTAAGAATTCTGTAAATTGGTTTTGTTATTGAATTTTTATCTTTGTGCTATGAAAAAGATACTGACTTTAATACTGACGATGATGTTATGCCCGGTTTTAGCAATGGCTCAAAATGGACACACAAAACTTAAGTTTGCTAAGATTACAGATAATATTTATAATTATACTACGCATCACCTATTTTCCGGAAACCTTTTTCCTTCTAACAGTGCTTATCTTGTAACTAATGAGGGTATTGTATTGTTTGATACTCCCTGGGATGAAACACAATTTCAGCCACTATTAGACAGTATTCAAAAAAGACATAATAAAAAAGTAGTGATGTGTATTGCTACCCATTTTCATGATGACAGTTCAGCCGGACTTGAGTACTATACCAGTAAAGGGATAAAAACCTATACTTCTAAATACACAAAAGAGCTATCGATTAAAAATGGTAATAGTCAGGCACAATATACTTTTGAAAAAGATACTGTATTTAATGTTGGAGGATATCGATTTGAAACGTTTTATCCGGGTGAGGGTCATAGCCCGGATAACATAGTAATATGGGTAGAAAAGGATAAGTTTCTTTTTGGCGGTTGTTTTCTTAAAAGCCTTGAAAACAATGATCTGGGAAATTTAGAAGATGCTAATGTTGATGTTTGGGATGAGTCACTAATAAAACTAATGAAAAAATATCCTAAGCCAAAGTATATAGAAACCGGTCATTTTTCAGGTTCCAAAGGATGGAAATCGGTTAAGCATACGCTTAAACTAGTAAAGGAAAAAGGGGATTAATTCTTTTTGGTAATAATTTCTGCCAGTAACTTTTTAGCCCTGAGTAATTTTACTTTTACATTGTTTAATGGATCACCAAGCTGATCTGCAATTTCCTGATAACTTAATTCCTGAAAATACCGTAGTTGTATTACTTCCTGATATTGTGGTTTAAGTTGTCTGATGCACTCCAAAAGACTGGAAAGATTTTGCTCCTTGATAAGTATATCTTCAGCAGAAGGGGAGCTATCAGCTACATTGTATGCCTGTTGATTTTCTTCATCAGTAATCTCTATAAATAAAGAAGAGCGTTTTTTGCGAAGCAAATCTATGTGGACATTTTTTGCAATAGCAATTAGCCAGGTGTTAAAGGCGTATTCAGGGTTATAAGTAGCGATCCTGTCAAAAGCCTTAGCAAAAGTTTCTATAACAATATCTTCGCTGTCGGCTTCATTTTGCGTGCGTTTTAGCATAAAGCCATAAACCTCATTCCAGAAAAAATCCAATAAAAAAGTAAAGGCAACCTGGTCGCCCGTTTTAGCCTTTTCTATATTCCTTTGTATGAGTTGAGACGTTATTTCCAATGCGCCGGTTTTGAAAACAAATTGGTAAAGAAAACATTCAGTTGTGTGAAGGTAAGAATAATTTCAATAACCGGGTACCAGTAAACAGTATCTTTTTCCTTTAGTTTGGCTGCACTATAGCCCATGGTTGTCCAGCTTGCAATATATCGTACAGCGATAACAGGTACAACAAACATCCAGTTAAATTGTAATGCAAGAAGTACTATTGCCAGTGTAAAGAACAATAGCTGTGACATTAGGAATAACCTCAGTTGAAATTTATCGAACGGTCGGAAAAACTTGGCAGTATACACCTGCCTTCTTTTCTGGGTATGCCATGCCTTAAATGTTTTTTTAGGCTCACTATAAGTAAAGCTCTCAGGAGTATAACAAATAGTTGTATTCTTTTTCGTAGTTGCCTGATTAAGGAATAAAGCATCTTCTCCCGTACGAATGTTCATATGGTCAATATACCCGTTTACTTTAAAGAACTCCTCTTTTTTATAAGCAAGGTTTCTGCCTTCGCCAGAAAAAGGCACTCCGGCTTTTGCCCATGCAAAATATTGGGTAGCCGTAAGCATATTGTCAAAACGAATGATCGTATTAAGTAGTGATTTTTTTACTTTTTCATAGCCACCATAACCTAAAACAATAGTTTTACTCATAGTAAACTGCGAGCTCATATGGGCTATCCAATCTTTAGAAGTAGGGTAGCAGTCGGCATCGGTAAATAAAAGGTATTCTTTTTTAGCTGCTTTTATACCCAGGGTTAGAGCGTATTTCTTATTGCCCCAAAAGGCTTCGTTATTAGCCACTTTTACAAGTCTGATATTATCATACTGCTTTTCAAATGCCTCAAAAAGGTCAAGGGTTTCATCGCTTGATGCATCGTCTATAAGTACGATTTCAAAATCAGGATAATTTTGTTCGGCTAATAAAGGAACAAATACCTTAACTTTTTCGGCTTCATTTTTTGCACAAACAATTACCGAAACTGGTATGCGTTTAGGATTTGCTATTTGAGGTTTTCCAAAAGCAAATTTCCCAAAAATTCCCAGATAATACACAAGCTGTATTACGGTAATACCAATAAAAATATAAAAAATAATGTTTAGCATATAGGCTATTGGGGGTTATGTTTCCGACCGCAAAATTAGGGAAAAGTGTTCAGTTTTTAGTGATCAGTGTTCAGTTTTTAATGGCTGTTAAATTGCTTTTCACAACTTTGTGACCAATACCTAATACCTAACACCCCAAAACTATATTATATTCACTTCAGCTTCAATACTAATTCCGAAATTCTCTAAAACCGTTTTCTGAATGTTTTTGGATAAATCTAATATTTCCTGACCGGTTGCATTGCCGTAATTTACAAGTACCAGAGCCTGTTTTGCGTGCACGCCTGCATCCCCAAAACGTTTACCTTTAAATCCGCTTTGCTCTATAAGCCAGCCTGCAGGAACTTTTACGAGTGTATCAGATACTGTATAATGCGGCATTTGCGGATGTTGGGCATAAGCTCTCTCGAAATCGTCTTTAGGTATAATGGGATTTTTAAAAAAGCTACCACTATTACCCAGCTCTTTAGGATCGGGTAATTTACTTTGTCTGATTGCAGTTACAGCATTGCTTACATCTTTAATAGTAGGCACGGTAATACCATGTTTTGTTAACTCGGCGGCAATATCGCCGTAAGATGTGTTTATCTTATGGTTAGCAGCGGTAAGACGGAATGTTACAGATAATATTACATATTTATCTTTGAGCACTCCTTTAAAGATGCTTTCGCGATAAGCAAATTCGCATTCTTCTTTAGTGAAGGTCTTTATTTGCTGTGTTGCAATATCCATCGCCTCACAGGAAATAAAAGTGTCTTTTATTTCGGTTCCATAAGCACCTATATTCTGAATAGGAGTAGTGCCTACATTACCGGGAATAAGAGATAAGTTTTCTAATCCACCTAAATTCTGATCAATAGAATAAAGTACAAACTCATGCCAGTTTTCGCCTGCCATAGCTTTTATATCGGCATAATCATTATCTCTTTGTATTACCTCTTTACCTTTAAGGTCTATATGGATAACCAATGCATCTATATCCTGAGTTAAAAGCATATTGCTGCCTCCTCCTAATATAAATAATTTTTTATCCTGATTTTTCTTGAGTACCTGGGCAAGTTCATCTATAGTATGTACCTGTACAAATTCTTTAGCAAAAGCACTTATACCAAAAGTGTTATGTTTTTTTAAAGGGTAATGAGAAGCAATTTCCATAATAAAAACGTAGTTGTTTTGTGATGCAAAAGTAAAGTTTTAAAAACTTATTCGGTAGTAAGAGCACGGTTTAAAAATTCAACCAATGGTTTTAGTACTAATAGTTTTTTAGATGTTTCTGCAACAAAGTCTTTACTGGTAAAATCTTTATCAGATAGTTTTGCGGTTGCTGTAAAGTTCTTTAGCTTAAGAAATGCTATTGCCGGGTGATCCTTGTCGTAATCTTTGGGTGATGTTTTAAGGGTATTCTTCTCATCACTGTCAAGGCTTCCGTACAATTTTTTAAATTCCGGGGCAGCTACAATTTCCTCGAGGTCTTCGTAGAAGCCGTCAATCTCACGGCGTATTTTCTTCAGATCATTAGCATCGGGCATATGAATACCTGCAGCAATAAAACCAACACCTTTTTCTATATGTACATAATATCCGGCAAGATTATTATTTTTTGTGCCCGGGCTCATCCAGATACCCATATTGGTTTTATAGGGAGATTTATCTTTAGAAAAACGAATGTCTTTATTAATTCGGAAAGAACAATCTTTAAACTCCAGATGGCTAAGACTGGGATCAGTTTTGCTTAACTCAGCAATAAAAGCTTCTGTAATTTGTTTGTAATCTTTTTTAAAATTAGCATATCGATCCTGGTTTGCCTGAAACCAATCGCGGTAATTGTTTTCTTTTAAGTCGTCCAGAAATAGCAGCGTCTCTTTTGATATCATGATTTACTTATTAGGTATAGTAAATGTATAATTTTTAATTCCAATGTCCAATAACTATCAACAGGTGACTGTTGGTCACATATTAAATAGTGTGTAGCTCTGGTGTGTAGCTTTAATAATAGCTTCTGTACGTTCAGGATGGGTGTCTGATATAAAGATTTGTCCAAAAACTTTGTCGTCTATCATTTGTACGATTTTGGAAACCCTGGTTTCGTCGAGCTTATCAAAAATGTCATCAAATAGCAATATTGGTAGTACGCCACTTTGTTTCTTTATAAATTCAAACTGGGCAAGCTTTAATGCTATTAAAAACGATTTTTGCTGTCCCTGTGATCCAAACTTCTTAATTGGGTGTCCATCTATCTCAAACAAGAGATCGTCTTTGTGGATACCTACACTCGTGTATTGCAAAACGCGGTCGCGTTGCAGGTTATCGTCAAAAAGAGTAAGCAGCCTTTTTGAATGCAGGTGACTGTCGTAAACCAGGCTAACGCTTTCGACAGAATTCGTTATTTGCTGGTGGTGTTTATTAAATATAGGAATGAAATCTTCCAGGAATTGTTTTCTTTTTTCAAACAAACCATGTCCTAAGCCATCTAGTTGTTCATTATAAATGGACAGAGTGTCTTTGTCGAAAGTATGATTAAGAGCAAAATATTTTAAAAGAGCATTGCGTTGTGCTACTACTTTTTGATAGTTAATGAGTTCCTGTAAATAGGTAGCATCGAGTTGGGATATTACAGTATCTATAAATCTTCTTCGGGTTTCGCTGCCTTCTACGATGAGGTCATTGTCCGATGGTGAAATAATAACAAGCGGAATAAAGCCTACATGTTCGGAGAATTTATCATAAATACGTCCGTTTCGCTTCAGTACTTTTTTCATTCCCTTCTTTAAACTGCATACAATTTGCTCTTTTCGGTCGTCTTTTTCAAAAATACCGTCAATTACAAAAAATTCTTCGCCATGTTTTATATTTTGAACAGCTAACGGATTAAAATAACTTTTTCCATAAGCAAGATGATATATGGCATCGAGCACATTTGTCTTGCCTACGCCGTTTTTACCAGTAAAACAGTTGATTTTGGCATCAAATTCATAATTTGCCTCGGCTATATTCTTGTAATTCAGTAGTGATAAATTCCTTAAGTACATTGGGTAAATGGATTCCTTATTATGAGAACCTTGTATAAATTAGGGCTTTTTTAAAGATAAGCCGCAAATTATCGAAAATTATCTACAAAAGATATTTTAATATTCAATAAAAATTTTATTTTTGCCACTCACTAAAATAAGATAAATGGCAACGTATAACAAACGAGGGTATAAAGCTCCAAAACCTGCAGAGATCAATGAAGTTGAACCTGAAGAAACTTTTGATGGTAAAAGTACTACCGCAGAAGTATTTAATACATTAGATCAGGGTGCTTCTAAAACAGAAGAGTGGGTAGCCAAAAACCAAAAAGGTATTTTTTGGGTTGTAGGTATTATTGCTCTTGTTTTAGTTAGTTACTTGGCATATGATAAATTTGTTGCAGCTCCTAAAGAAGATGAGGCTGCAGACGGTATGTTCCAGGCACAACAATATTTTGATCAGGCTGTAAATGCTCCAGTTGCAAACGATTCTCTATACAATCTTGCCCTTAAAGGTGGCGAAGGTAAAATGGGTTTCTTAGGTATAATAGAAAACTACTCTGGTACTGATGCTGCAAACCTTGCACATTACTATGCAGGTACAGCATACTTAAACACAGGTAAATTTAAAGAGGCTGTAGAAAACCTTGAGAAATTTAGCACTAAAGACGATGTTCTTGATGCTATGGCTAAAGGAGCTACAGGTGATGCTTTTGCTCAATTAAAAGATAATAACTCTGCACTTGAGTTTTATAATAAAGCGATAAAAGCAAGTATTAACGACCTTACTACACCACGTTTTCTTTTTAAAGCAGGACAAGTTTCTCTTGCTCTAAACAAAAAAGAAGATGCACTTAAGTTTTTTAAAGAAATACAAGAAAAATATAGCACATCGGCAGAAGGCGTAAGCATTGATGCTTTTGTTGCAATGGCTGAATAAATATGGCTACAATAAATAAAAATTTATCACAATACGATAAAAACACAGTCCCAAACGCGAAAGATTTTCGGTTTGGGATTGTTGTTTCTGAGTGGAATGAAACGATAACTTCGGGTCTTTATAAAGGAGCTGTTGAAGCATTGCTTGAAAATGGCGCGTTACAGGAAAATATTATTTCCTGGGATGTACCTGGCAGTTTTGAACTTATTTATGGTTCTAAAAGAATGCTGGAAACCCAAAATGTAGATGCTGTTATAGCAATTGGCAGCGTTATACAAGGGGAAACCAAGCATTTTGATTTTGTATGCGAAGCTGTATCACAAGGTATAAAAGATCTTAATTTACAAACAGACATACCGGTTGTGTTTTGTGTGCTTACCGATAATAACATGCAACAGGCTATAGACCGTAGCGGTGGAATTCATGGTAATAAAGGTACAGAAGCTGCAATTGTGGCTATAAAAATGGCCTTTTTAAGAGAACAGACAAAATAAATTTAAGCAACAAATGCTTATATATAAAGCCTTTCCTATCGGGAAGGCTTTTTTGTGCCTTAATATCCTTTTCCTAATATTCATTGAATTCGAAAACCGAAAAGTTCACCATAAATAAACTTTTTAAAAATTGCATCTTTGTTATTAAAACATTTAAAAATGAATAAGCTAAACAATGGTATACAAACTCGAAGTCGGGAAATTACTGAGAATTATTTTCATTTTTTAGATCAGCATATTGATGATGTGATTTCTGGAAAAGCTATGGTTTTTATGGAAATTAACCAGATTGCGAGTGAATTATTCATTTCACACAAACATTTAACTGATACTGTACAACAGGAAACAGGAAATCATCCCTGCCATTTTTATGATCTTAAAATTATTGACCAGGCAAAAATAATACTAAAAGAAACCGATAAGTCTGTTTCAGAAACGGCTAGAATATTGACCTATGATCCTTCTAATTTTTCAAAGTTTTTTAAAAAATTCACAGGACAAACTCCAGGAGAATTTAGGAAAGAATATAAAAAATAGCTCCGAAAAAAATTATCCGAAAAGTTCACCACGAAATAAAGTTTCTGAATTACCATTTTTGTTATATCAATTATAACATATTAAAAAACAAATAAAATGGCAAGAAACGATTTAAAAGGAAAAGTAGTTCTGGTTGCAGGTGGAGCAAAAAATCTTGGAGGTTTACTGAGCCGTGATTTTGCTGCTAAAGGCGCAAAAGTGGCCATTCATTACAATAGTGAAAGCACAAAAAGAGATGCAGAAAAAACACTGGAGGATATTACAAGGGCTGGTGGAGAAGCATTTTTGTTTCAGGCAGACTTAACGAAAATCGAGAATATTAAAAAACTTTTTGAAGCAACAAAATCAAAATTTGGAGGTATTGATATTGCTGTTAATACTGTTGGGATGGTTTTGAAAAAAACTTTTTTAGATACAACAGAAAATGAATATGACACAATGTTTGATATTAATTCCAAGGTCGCTTATTTTTTCATTCAGGAAGCGGGCAGAACATTAAACGATAATGGTAAAGTCTGTACCATTGTTACCTCTTTGCTGGCAGCTTTTACAGGTCTTTATTCGACTTATGCTGGGGCAAAAGCTCCGGTTGAACATTTTACCAGAATGGCTTCCAAAGAATTTGGAGAAAGAGGAATTTCGGTAACGGCCGTTGCACCTGGACCAATGGATACTCCTTTTTTCTATGGACAGGAAACCGATGAGGCTGTTGCGTATCACAAATCAGCTTCGGCTCTTGGAGGTTTGACGAATATTAAAGATATAGCTCCATTAGTCGAATTTTTAGTAACTGACGGTTGGTGGATTACAGGACAAACCATTTTTGCAAATGGGGGATATACTACAAGATAAGATAAAATCGATTTTATTAAATAGAGAATGAGCAATTTTAAATTGTTTGTTCTTTTTTTTGTTTTTTTTAATAAAAAATAAAACCAAGAAACTATCAGTTCCGTATATACTTCCAAAACGCCAAAATTTAAATTAAAATATATACTGTTTTGCCCCTAAAAAGAAATAAGCCATTTAATTAAAGTAAGGTGTGGTTTTATGGCTTCCCCTTTTTTTCCGCACGGAAAAAAAGGGTTTTTTGTTTTAGGGGGGATATTTAAAGACACAAAAAAACCAGTGAAGTTATCTCCACTGGTTATGCATATAATAACTAGCCTGTTTATGAGGGTAGTTATTTAATTGTTAAGCTTTTTTAGCTTCAGCTTTACTGGCACAGCATGATCCTTTAGATTTACATGCTTTTTTATCGGTAACAACTTCGGCTTTTGGCAGAACTGCCTCAGTACTTTTTGCATCGGCAGTCATTGTAGCTTTTGCATCGCATTTAGCTCCTTTAGCTGTAACATCACATTTAGCTTTATCTCCGGCATTGGCGCTGGCAGTTTCAGTTTTTTTTCCAGATGCGCAGCATGCATCTTTTTTAGCTTCTTGAGCGTTTGCGCTTAGGCTGAATACCATAAAAAATAAAAGGGTAGTTACTATGTTTTTCATAAGTATATTATTTAAAATTGATTTTTAATTGTTTAAGATAGCCACATTGGCAATGATATCTGAAAAGTATATTTGTATAAATTGTGGTAAATTATACATATTTCGGAGGATGCCAAATGTCAAAGGTTTGTAGCGAAAGAAATATTCGTTTTAAATTATAATTGTTTTTAACCGTAAGTTTTGATAGAAACTGTGATGGGAAGCTATATAAATTTGTGAATATAAAAGTTTTAAAACAACAGGTAAACGGTGTGCAGTTGTGTTTTTGGCAGCCATCATTATCATTTTCAGATAAAGGACTTTCAGAACATATTGTCTTGCAATGTTCTGAAGAAAATTTTGTACGTAGCAATTTTAAGCCGGGAGCTACTGCCAGGCTTAAAATATAGAAGCTTATTATAAACGCTAAAAATTTCATTCTGTCAAATATAGAAATTTGTTACAGAATTAAATGTATTTTGTGAATTTTATAGAATATATAGAATTATTTTTTCTTTTTCATTTCAGCTTTTTCCATATTTTCCTGAACCCTGAATTTTACAATTTTTGTAATAAGCGCTTCCGGAAGCGGTTCGTTAAGCGGAAATTGTATTGATCCTTTACCTGTTTTATAAGCGGACAGCTCTTTTTGAAAGGCTTCATTACCCGATGGAAGAGCATAGAAACCAATATGGTTTTGAAATGCAGCAAAATGTACTAAAATACCATTGAGCTTAAAGGTAGGCATTGCGTAGCTGATTGCTTCGGTTGCCTCGGGTGCAGCTTTTTGAATAATACGACGTATTTGCTCTAAAAGCTTTTGTACGTTTTCAGGGAACGATGCAATGTATTCGTTTATATTGTTAGGTTTATTGGTCATATTTGTTTTTATAATTAAGCATTTAAGTTTCTGTAAATTATTAACCACCCCTCCAAAGGAGGGGAAGGTCTCAGATACTTTCTTGAATTTTCACCTTAGGCATTATTATCCATGGAAGGCCTCTTTAAGTTTTTCAAGATCCAGTTTTTTCATGTGCCATACTGCCTGCATTACTCTTTGTACTTTTTCGGGATCTTCATCCAGCATCATTTCCCTGAGGTCTATAGAAAATATTTGCCAAGATATACCGTACTTATCTTTAACCCATCCGCACATACTTTCCTGACCGCCATCTGCGGTAAGACTCTCCCAGAAAAAATCGATTTCTTTTTGGTCGATGCAATGCACTACAAACGAAATAGCTTCACTATGTGTAAAGTGTGGCCCTCCGTTTAATATCATAAATTCCTGCCCTTCAAGATCAAATGTAGCAGTCATTACCGATCCTGCCGGCATTGGAGATCCTTCGCCATAATAAGTAACGTCTTTAACTCTGGCGCTGTCAAATATTGAAGTATAAAAGTCCAATGCTTCTTCTACTTTGCCATTAAACCATAGGCATGGTGTTATCTTTTGCATAGTATTTAGTTTGTTATGTTTTATATTTACAAATAACACTTTGGATAGTATTAATTTACGAAATTATTTTTTGATTTCTTCAAGTCCATTCAAAAATGAATTAACAAGAGATGCTATTTTTTCGGTTTGCATCATTAATGTTACATGTGTTTGTGCCGGTAGTATGGTAAGCTGCGATTTAGGTAGTCCCGTCATATCTGCAAATACTCCACCGCCGGTTAAACGGTACATTTCGGCAATATGATTGAGATCTACACCGTCATTATCTCCCATGATAAATAAAACAGGAGACTTTATTGCTTTTACATTTGCTTCACCAAGATTAAAATTTTTAGCATCGAAATCGGATAGTTTTTTCACAAATGCGTGCCAGTGTTTAGGATCGGGTGCAATTTTATCATATTCTGTTTTTAGTGGTGTCGCATCTAAAAATTCAGGCTTTAATGATGCTAGGGCTTCATGTACCTCTGGCAGCCATCCATCATATTTATATACTGATGATATAATAACAAGATTGTCTACTAATCCAGGATTTTTAATAGCAAATTCAAAGGCAACTGTACCTCCAAAACTGTAGCCTAAAACATCAGCTTTATTTATTTTTAGGTATTTGAGTAGTTTAGCTACATCGTCAGCCATTGCCTCATAAGAGAAAGGGCGATTAATGTCGGCTGTCCTGCCGTGTCCCTGCATTTCGACGGCAATTACCTTTCGTGTTTTTGAAAGTTGTGGAATAAGCTCGCCCCAGTTAAGGTCTATGTTCATATAAGAGCCATGTAGCAGTACTATTGGCTTGCCCTGCCCATGTACTTCATAATACATTTTAAGTCCGTTTACAGGAGCATATCCGTTTTGGACCTGGCTATGTCCTTTAACAGATAGTATAATAATTATTACTGAAAGGATTATTTTTATTTTAGCAGATAGTTTCATAATTAATTGTCTTTTAATGGTTAGCATTACAAAGTTACTTCATGTTTTTTTACCTGAGCGGTGCATACCTGACAATAAAAGGGGCGAATTGAGACATAATAAAAAAAGTATCCTTATCTTGTAAATTGAAATTTTGATGAAATATCACTATTCAATACCGACTACTTTAAAAGTATAATCTGCGTAAATTGTACAATTATATCGGTATTTTGTCTAAGTGTTTACTGCGCAGGGTTTATTATTTTTACAAGTAGTTACAGTGCTTAATTCATCATAATCAAAATCATTTAAAAGTTTTACATGTCAATCATTATTAAATTTATAGTTGCCAGCGAAGAGAATGCCTATAAGGTTTCTCAAATGGCTATATCGCATTATTCCAGGATCTCTCAGCAAAAAGATATCGATAAAGAATATTCTGTTTCTGCCTTTCTTAATAGTGCTAATTCGTTTACACGAGAATGGCTGATGTCGTTTAAAATAACTGGGGAGGATGAAGATCGTGTAGAAGAACCTCTTGCATTTATAGAGCTGGTTTCTGCTAATATCCCTAAAGTGGCGGATGGTGGAAAACCACTGTACATTGAAAAAACAATGTATAATAAAAACGGCGAAGGTATACAGGAGGTGTTAAACAGAGCAATTGAAATTGCTAAACAACGCAGGCACGATAGTATTTGGGTTGAGATACCCTTGGGAGACGATAAGGTAAAGGAAATATATGAAGCATCGGGTTTTGAAGATGCAGGGAAAATAGAAGACAATCAATTGCTTAAAAAATTAGTATAAGCAGTTTGTCGAAATTAAATATTAGAGTTTTTATTGAAACTAAAAAGCCTTTAAAATTATTTAAAGGCTTTTGGTTTTTTATGAATGTGGGATCATTAATAAGCCACATAAAGAATAAGCTCTCTTAGTTCCATATCTGTTTTGTAACCGTTGGTCAAAAGGGCTAAGCCATTGGTCAAATGAATTTTATGTTATTATATAGAACTGCGTACTTCGTAGAAAATATTTAAACATGAAAAAACCGGTTTTTTACTTAGTATTACTTTTTGCTCCTTTAGCAGGTTGGGCTCAGGCTGGCATTTCCGGGGAAATTAAAGCTGACTATGTGCCTTTTTCCAATTATGTTCGTCCCATTGACAGTGTGAAAACAAACTCTAAAAGTAACTTTAAGCGGATACAGGGGTCTTTAGAAATTCCACTATCTCTTAAGTTAACAGAAGATAATAAACCAAAATTGTGGTCATTATATCTTCAGGGCAGTTATGCAGAAATGGAAAACAAATATTATGACGAGAATTTGTTTCCTACACGATTGTTAAATACTCAGGTTGGAGTAAAGCATATTCGACCTCTTAGAGGGAAATGGTCTATAATGGCAATGACATCTGTTGGAGTGTATACAGATATGGAAAATATTACGATAGATGATGTTTTGTTACAGGGGGGAGTGATTTTTATAAAAAGCTTTAATCCTAATTTAGCATTTGGTTTTGGACCTGTACTTACCAATGCTTTTGGTGTTCCAATGATAATGCCCGGGTTATATTTTAACTGGGAATTGCAGGGTGCTTTCCATTTTAAAGTTGCTTTCCCTGAAGGATTGGAAATAGGTTACAGGATGAACCCTAATTTTGATTTAAAAGCAGTTGTTGAGATGGATGGTATGACTGCCGAAATTAATGAGAATGGAAAATCTAAGCTATTGGGGTATCAACAGATAATGACAGGTTTACGTCCTCAGTTTAAACTAGGAGAACACTGGACGATTGAACTGACCGGAGGTTCGACATTAGCACGTTCTTTCCAGACAAACGACAGAAAAATCAGCTCTATTTTTAAAGAAAAAAATATTGCTGATCCCCGATTTACAACTACATTTTATGGGGCAGTCGCTTTAAAATGGAAATTCTAAAAAGTTAACGGCTTAACAGGTTTTTATAAACTACCTCTTTTAAGAGCTCTTCCTTACGGGTTCTTGAAATAGGTAGTTGTTGGCCGTTTACAAACAAACGACCTCCCGATATTGAATCGATGTGGGCAATATTGACCAAAAAAGATTTATGTATCCTAAAGAAGTTTTCTTTTGGAAGGGTTTCTTCTAAAGAAATCATAGTTTGATGAATAACCAATACCTGGTTTTTAAAATGCAGCTTTACATAATTTTGCATTCCTTCGATATATAATATATCTACCCATGATATTTTTTGAAAACCGTCTTCCTGACGAACATATAAAAAAGTATCTGTTGGGGTTTGCTGTTTTGTTGCTGCTACCGACATTAAATAGTGTTGCCTTGCCTTTAATGCTGCCTGATAAAAACGCTGAAATGTAATGGGTTTTAATAAATAGTCAACAATTTGCAGACGATATCCTTCCAAAGCATGTTCTGAATAAGCTGTTGTAAATATAGCTAAAGGTGGATGATCCAGAGAATCTAAGAACTCCAAGCCGGAGAGATATGGCATATTAATATCAAGAAACATTAAATCTACCTGACCCTGCTGAATATATTTTGCTGCTTCCAAAGCAGATGCACAGGAGCCAATAACTTCTAAAAAGTCTACTTTTTCAATAAAATCGACAATACTACTTCGCGCTAAAGGTTCATCATCAATAACGAGGCATTTAATTACTTGGTTTAAATTTTGTCCCAGATTCAATGTCATATTAGTTTAGTACTAAAGTAAGAATAATTGTAAACTTATTTTCAGTTTTCTCGATAATCAAATTATAGTGGTCAGGGTATTGAATGCTTAATCTTTTGCGTACATTTTCTAATCCCAATCCATGATTGTTTGTGATTATTTTATATTGTTCGGTATACGAGTTTTCTATTTTTAAAGTAAGATTGTTTTGTTCTTGTTTACATAATAGATATACATATCCTTTTTCATGTGGTAATCTGGAGACGTGTTTAAAAGCATTTTCAACTAATGGCATCAATAGTAAAGGTGCAATTTGTAAACTCCCATTTTGTATTTCCCATTTACAATCTACATCCAATTCATTTCCCCATCGTATTTGTTCTACACCAATAAGATCTTTTAAATATTTAATTTCCCGTTCTAACAGAACATATTCTCGATTACATTCATATAACTGATAGCGTAGAATATCTGAGAATTTTATAAGTAGTTCAGAAGCAAGATCTACATTACGCTGCATAAGTATATGAATATGGTTAAGCACATTAAACATTAAATGTGGATTGATCTGATCTTGTAGTATTTTAATTTGTGCTTCAAGATGGCTTTGTTTTAATAAAGCATGTTTTTTTTCTATTACACTGTGTTCCTGATAAAAACGCAGGCCACAGGCCGTTGCATTAATAAGTAATGCTGCCGGAATAGACGTATAGATCCGGAACCAAACATATTCTGCAAATGACAGCTTAGACAACGCATCAGGGCGAAATCCCGGAACCTCAAAAGATATAAAAATGGATGTATGTATTACAGAAAGTAATAGTACCATGAATGCAGACTGGATTACAAAAAGATTCATTTTACCACTCGCTAATGCTTTTGGTAATAAAATATCACTAAGGGTATGTGCCACAAGTACAGAAGATGCAATAACGAGTATTGTTTGAAAGATTGCAGAGGTTATATTTAGATCCTGAACGGATTGAGCCCATATAGCAAAACCAAGAACAAACCAAAATATAGCTATAAATATCCAATGTCTATATTGAGAAATATTTTTCATAAGTAAAAATGTGATACCAGTGATAGATCAATTATCGAAGTTAAAGAATAGTTTAACAAAGAATTGAAAATTAATACATCTTTGAAAAAAAAATTGACGAATGACATCTGATATTTGACTAAAGGTAAGTCTGAACCGTGTGGGATAATTGCCCGGTTGTCTCTTTATCTTTTCTATGGTATTGAAAAAATACGTTTAATTAATCACAACAACTATTTACTTAGATAAGAAAACTTGACCTGATAACTAGCTTTAGGTTAGAAAAAAGTATTTTTGATTAAGGTTATTTTTAGCTGCATAATTTGAATTTCCAACAATGTTAGGAGATTTTTTAGCAAAAAATTAGATTATGTATGGCAAAAAGGCGACATGGAATTGTAAAAAAGGCGACATTGAAATGTAAAACGAGGGCTATTCAGGAATAACTATAGAGGAGTAAAGACTATAAATTTCCCATCCTAGAGATTGATATAATGATTTACCCTCTTCGGTTGCAACCAAAAAATTATTAGAGATACCTTTTGATAACGCTATTTTTTCAAGTTCTTTCATTAAAAAAGTAGCAAGACCTTTTCGTTTATGATTATTTTCGGTAGATATTCTATCATAAATAGCTAAATCATCAACAAGAACAACACGACCTGTGGAAGCTATTTCACCAGCTTTTGTAACGATATTTACTACAAAGGTTGAATTATATTCACTAAATTCTAGCATATAATCATTGTTCAGGCTGACATTTTGAGTATTCATCGGATGAAAACAAGTCATCATATAACCTTGTGGCTGAATAACCCATTTTTTTGGAATTAAACTTTTTATTTTATCAGATGACTCGCAGACTTTTAGAAAAACCCAAGGCTTATGAATAGATTCTGATAAATGAATGAAGTCATTATTAAGTTGGGAAAAGACATAGCGGGTTTTTTGTCTTTCATAGTCGACATCAACTTTAAAACCAGATTTATGTTTAACAGGCAAGGGCAATCCTCTTGATAAAGACCAACCTTTGAGCCACTTCTCAACAATATCCGAAGATATATTTTTCATAACTAAAAGCTTTGTAATAATAATTGATTCGATAAGTTAAGACTTAAAGATATGTGAAAATATATAAATTATAATGATATGGTTGTTGTGAAATAGAGGTTTAACAGGGGTAGCTTTAAAATAATTAATTATTCAGTCCAATAGAATAATAAAATAAAAATCATTATGTTCTCGTGGACAATTTATAATTAGGAATTAATATTCTTAACATGTAATTATCCGGTTGTCTCCTTATCTTTTCTATGGTATTGAAAAAAACACTTTTAATTAATCACAGCAACTATTTACTTAGATAAGAAGACTTGACCAGATAACTGACTTTAGGTTAGGAAAGGTATTTTTGATTAAGGTGTTTTTCGTTGAAAGCAACACCATATTTTTGTTTTTGATAATGCTATAAATTCTGTAATAGAAATTTAAATTGTTTACAAAAGACAAGATTAGGAATGTAAAAAAGGAACATGCCTGTATGAAATTTAAATGAAATAAACGTGAAAGAAGTCTGGAGATAATTCTGCTCTCTCAAAATGAAAGAGCAGAATATATAAATTTAGCTAAGCAAATTTTCATCAAAAATTTACTTTAAAAAACTTTAGAGCTTCATTTTTTCATAGGCACGCCGCAATTAGTTGTTGATAATCTGTTCTCATAGCTAAATCAAAAATCGCTAATTTTATTGAGTTTTTATCATAACAAATATTAAGATATAAACATATTTATGAGTAGTGTAAATCGTGTATTTTTAATAAGTCAGTTCTTTATAAAAATCTATGTTTGAAGCTAAAATTTATACTATCTGCTTTGTAAATTATAACTACTTTTAGTACTTCACTATAAATAGTGTTTCTTGACTAATGAATAAAACCCTAAGAACTTTTTTTATACTTGCTGCTATTAATGCCCTTTTTGCTATTGCGGGCGTAACATTTGATATGGATGGTTTGGCTATGCTTCTTCTTCTGACTGCAAGTATTGTAATTTCATTACTTATTGTCCTGATCGTTTTTATTGAACAAACGAGGAAAAAATATGTTTCAAAAGATACTATTGAGAGAAAAAAATCGAAAAGAATGATGATTTTAATTGCAATTATAACAGTAGTGGTTTTGGCTATTGGCTGGGTAGTACTTTCATTTCAATCAGGGTATAAAATACCAACTTCGGATAAGCATAAAGATTGGAGTTATTTTCCTGTAGGGAGTAATCCTGACATGATTATTGAGCCAATAAAAAATTTATATATCTACAATGTAGTGTCGGTAAAAGATTCTGATTATTACTTTGTGCATTTTACAAACGACAGCGTAGAGTTTTATGACAGTAATATTGGAGGTCAGGTGCGTTTTGGTATTATGGATAGTCAGAGTAATTTTAAAATAAAATACGATAAGGAAGTATATGCATTGCTTAGTGATGATGGTACTCGCCTTATTGTTATGGAAACTACATATGGAAATGATCCAATGCCACTTACTTGTGATGTTTACAATACTAAAACATTGGAACTTACTAAAGAGCCATTGAATTCTATATCGATTCCTGAAGCATTTGATCCCTATTTAAACGAAGATGGGAAAAAAGAATATATTAAAAAATACGGCAATACATTTTTTGAAAACCTGAAAGGCGTTAAAAGTCTTGAAGAAAAACCTATATATGCTGCAAGTGATAAAAATAGGGGGTATATATTGTATGAGGATAATGAAGGAAAATTATATAAGCTAGACGATTATGAGAAAGCATATTCGTTAAATATACTTTGCGAAAAATGTAATAGTTATACACTGGAAGTATCGGAATATGGGCCGAAAACAAAGGTTGCTAATATAACAATGAATGAAGAACCGATAATCTTTAAGAATAATTTAAATAGTGGAGTTTCTATTGCTTACGGAAGTCCAAATGGAGGGACTGATGGCGTGTATTTTAGTTATTATCAAACCTGGCTTATGTATTATTCGGCAACTATTGGTAAAAATACGACTTCATTTAAAGTTGAAGGTGGAGAAAAAGATTGGCCTTACATACGTTTTTACCAGTTAAATACTGTGAGTAAGGATAATGATACTTTATATGTAATTGCAGAGAGCAAAATATGGAAGATATACCATAAATAAATATTTGTCATATTTAACTCTTAACATTAAAGAACAAAGCCCGACAGTACTGTCGGGCTTTGTTCTTTAATGTAGTATGATAATGATCTCTTATAATTTAATTATAAGTTTCGATAGTGTCCGGTAAATTTGTTTTTGAATAAACTCCTTTTAGAGATGCACCTCCAGAACAATAAAAACTAAGCAATCCTTCATCTTCTTGTTTTTCGGTTCCAATAGTTACATTTTCAGAAGTAAAGGTGAATGTTATTGCTTTATCTTTTACCATACAAGTATACACTCCATTTTTTACTTTAATACCAGTTCCTTCAAATGTACAGGTTGGTTTTTTTATGTCTGCTCTCGATTTTACAGCAATATTTATTTTATCATCTCCGGTATTTGTAACTTGTACAGAAACCCAATCATATCCTTCCGATTTTTTTTCATAATCGGGAGAAACGTAAATCCCTGAAACATCCAGTTTTGATGAAGTCGAATCTTTTGGAAGATCATTAGTTTGAGCATCATCCTGTTTTTGAATTTTTTGATTATTTTGGCATGATATAAGGCTTCCCATTACGATAAGGGCTAGAAATAGTATGTTATTTGGTTTCATTTGGATTGATGTTTATATAAAATATTTTGTGAATTTAATTTAGTTATAAAGGTAGTATTTCTTTTGTTTTATAATATTCAATCCAGGATTTCATTTTACCAACATGCAATAATCTTAAATAATTCTCAGTCAGAAATACATTCGACCAATCAAACCTGCTTGCCTGTACTCCCAGGTAAAAAATCCAAATGGCAACTGCTGCTTTCGGAATTAGCTTTAATTCATCTGAGGATAGTTTTCTTATACTTTGATACCCCTCTAAAAAACTTTGAAGCTTTAATTCGTATTCTTCCTTGTTAGTTTCGATATGAAAGAGCTGTTTGCAAAAATAGGCTATATCAAAAACGAGCAATCCATTTCCACAAAAATCAAAATCGAATATTGTGATATCATTCTTGTCTGCAACACTCATATTGTCATACCAAATATCCATGTGTACAATTCCTTTCGGAATGTTTTTCTCGTCAATTTGTTCGAAATAATTACCAAGTTCTTCACATTGTTGTTTTATAAATTTCATTTCGGGTAATTCTTCCGAAAAATATGCTGATGCATATTCATAAGGTAACTTCAAAAGTGTTTTTGTGGTGTAATTTATCCTGCCATTTTTTTTGTTAAGGGTTATGTTATGGATCTTAGCCATAAGTGAGCCTATAGAAAAACACGTTTCTATATCCATCACTCTTATTTTCTCACCTTTGGCGAAAGAAAAAAGAACGGCGTAGCGTATACCTTCCGGTGCATTAATGGTTTGAACGAAATCACCATTTTTATCTGCAATTGGATAGGAAATACTAATAGTGTTTTCCTTTAATAAATTCAGGAGATTAATTTCTTCTATTATATCAGATTTCGAGCGCCAGTTATGGCTATAAACCCTTATTACATATTTTGTCTTACTATCAGAAATGAAATAAGTATGATTAATCCCTGTCCTGAATAAATTACAAGAGAAGTCATTGTTTAGCCTGTATTTTTCGATAATAAATAAACCTAATTCTTTGGGTGATAGGGTAGAAGCTGTAACAGGGAAAGTTGTCATTTTGTTGAAGGTTTATTATGGCAATTTGGATAAAAGTAATATAAAAAAATCTGGACACTTCTGTTTAGATTTTTAGTGTTGTCTTAAATCTAAATATGAGGATATTAAGGACTAATCGTTATATTATCTAATTATTTAGTATTATGTTTTTATATACTATTCTCGACACTATAAAAGATTGATGCAGACAGGTCTCTGTTACAGGATTTTACTTGGCCAGTTTATTTTCGTAGTCCGATAATGATTTCCATATTTCTTCTATTTCAGGCCATACATCATCTGTAAAATCCGTATCTGTATTCACAAGTACTACTTTTCCTATTTTAGTTTTTGGATTAAAATACATGGCTGTAAATACTCCAGGATCAGAACCATTATGACCAATCATGTCAGCTTTAATATTTAAAAAATCGTCACGAAACTCCATAAAAATCCCGTAAGATTCACTTTTTCCATTAGTTGTAAATTTCTGTTTTTCAAACAATTTTTTATAACTCCCTTTGTTTAATAATATTCCATTTCCTCCAGATCCTTTTATTAGTTCTGATAAAAATAATCCTAAATCGTTACTTGATGTAAGAAACCCGCCATCAGCATAAGTTATGAGAGAATACTCAGCTATCATCGTCTTTTTGTTTGCAAACAATCTGGAACGCATTGTAGAGTCAATGTCTTTTGATGACCAGCCAGAACTATTCATTTTTAATGGTCTTAAAATATTCTCTTTAGTAAAAGAGCGATAATCTTGTCTGGTTGCAGACTCTATTACTAATGCGCAAAGGGCAGCAGCTATATTTGAATAATCACGTTTTTCTCCTGGTTTTGAATTTGAAAATGTGTTTTTTGTATACCATTTCCCATATTGAGTGAGACTGTTTTGAATGAAATTTAATAATGAAATATTAGTTTCGGGCTTATTGAAATAGTCATAAACGCCTTCATTATCGGCATGGTCATTTTTTGTTAAAATATAGGACTTTGCATAAATTTCATCTAGGTCGGTAATTGAAGAGGTATGATAAGCTAAATGTTTAATTAAGATCGGAATTTCAGGATAATTCGGATTAACAATCTTGAAAGGTAAGTACTTGTTGATAGGGTCATTTATATTTAATTTCCCTAATTCTTGTGCTTTAAGCAAGGATATTCCTATTAGGGTTTTGGATATTGAAGCTATGTTTTGGATTGTATTCGAGGTGTATGGTTTAATTTGCTCAATATCTGTAAACCCAAATCCTTTATCGTAAATTAATCCCTTTTCATTCACTACAGAAACTGAAAATCCAATAATGGTACCTTTTTTATAATCTGTTTTTAAGTTTTCGGTTAGTGTATCATTTATTACAGTATATTTTTTTTCATTTGTTCTGTCTGTATCACTTTTTTGTTTACAAGAAAATAGTAGTATTGAAAGTATAAGGATTAAAGATAGTTTTTTCATTGTTGGTGGTTTTGTTTAAAGACAATTGCTATTTTCGGCTTGCAAGTAATTTATAGTAATTGGTCGTTTGTTCCGAATTTGAAGAATATGATTACTAAACTAGTTACTAATTTATACTATTGTTGACTTTATTCCATAAAAAAAGCCGAACATTTCTGTTCAGCTTTTCGTCGGGGTGGCAGGATTCGAACCTGCGACCTCCTGGTCCCAAACCAGGCGCGATAACCGGGCTACGCTACACCCCGAATTTCTCCGTTAAGAGGTTGCAAATATACTATTAAAATTTATTTGTCAAAGCATAAATGAAATTTATTTTTTAATAGTCAAAACTGATGCAGAAGTATAGTTATTTTTTTAATTAAAACTTACATTTGCATCACTAATTTAATTGTTATAATAAAGTTATGTCTGATACAATAGAAAAAATCAAATGTCTTATCATAGGTTCTGGACCTGCAGGATATACTGCTGCCATTTATGCTGCAAGAGCAGATATGAAACCTATTCTTTATACAGGTATGGAACCGGGAGGTCAGCTTACCACCACTACAGAAGTTGATAACTTTCCTGGATACCCGGAAGGAATTGACGGACCTACAATGATGATACAACTACAACAACAGGCAGAACGCTTTGGCACTCAGGTGCGTATTGGTATGGCTACTGCTGTAGAGTTTAGTACAGTAGCTGGCGGATGGCATAAAGTTACTATAGATGGTAATAAAGAAGTTCATGCCCAAACTGTAATTATCTCGACTGGAGCTACTGCAAAATATCTTGGTTTGCCTAGTGAGCAACGTTTAAGAGGTGGTGGTGTTTCGGCTTGTGCTGTTTGCGACGGTTTCTTTTACCGTGGCCAGGATGTTGCTATCGTTGGAGCAGGGGATACTGCTGCAGAAGAAGCTACCTACTTAGCTAATATTTGTAAAAATGTAACGATGTTGGTGCGTAAAGATGTAATGAGAGCATCTAAAGCAATGCAACACCGTGTAGAAAATACACCTAACCTGACTGTACTTTACAACAGTGAAGTAGATGAGGTTATAGGTGATCAGGTTGTTGATGGTCTTAGGATTGTGAACAATGTTACAGGAGAAAAATCGGAAATAGCTATTACAGGTTTATTTATCGCTATTGGGCATAAGCCTAATACTGATATCTTTAAAGGCCAATTAGATATGGACGATACAGGTTACCTTATTACAGAAGGTAAATCGACTAAAACAAACATTCCTGGTGTATTTGCATCGGGTGATGTACAGGATAAAGAATACCGTCAGGCAATTACTGCTGCGGGTTCTGGCTGTATGGCAGCTCTTGATGCTGAACGTTACTTAGCAACAATTGAAAGCCACCATGAAGTAGCTAAAAATTAATTATATACTTTATATAAAAAAGAAAGCTGAACATCACTGTTCAGCTTTCTTTTTTATAAGATATGTCTTTAGACCAATAGTTATTGCTCTTTCTTATAAAGAATTGCACTGTCGGCGAAGTTTAACATAGTTACTTTTGGAGTGCCTAAAAGTTGTGTTTGAGACTTTCCGGTTGCAGATATACTTATTGTTTCTAAAGCATTTACACTATTGGTAGTATAGCTTTCTGTAATAAGCTCCATATTTTTTACACTGAATTTTCTTCCTGTAAAAGCAGCATTATTATCAAGACGAATTTTTGCATTAGCAGCATCGCCTTCAACAACAGCAATTGTTTTTTGGTACATATCAATTTTCACCTCCGGGCTTGCTATAAGCGCTTTAAGTTGTGCACTTTTACTTAATTCTATAGAAGTGCTTTCGGCTTGTAAATTTACTTCGGCAGTAGTTTTGTCGTTCATTATTAACGTAAAATTTCCTGATTTTACATTAAGGTAGGACTTAGAATAATCCAGGGTTTTAATGGTAATATTCTCTAGTTGAAGCTCTGTAAGGGAATTTAATACAACTTCGTTTTTGGTTGTTATGGATTTAAGATTATCAGTATAAGTAATACGAACGCTTAACTTTTTGGCACCTGTAACAGTTTTTGCCGTGTATAATCTTAAAGTGATTCCGTTAAGCTCAGCTTTTATTTCTTCGTGCAAATTATCGTCTGCTTCAATTTCAAGACTCTGTGCACCTCCTTTAGCCAAAAAAATTTCGATATTATCTTCAATTTCTACGCTTTCAAAATCTCCAATTTCTTTTTGAGCAACTGTTACGACCTTTGATCCTTTAATCTTTTCTTTTTTCTGGGCAAATGAAAAAGTTGTGAATAACAGTGCAAATAGGAGAAGGTGAATTTTTTTCATTTTATATTTTCATTATAGGTTAACGCAAATATATAAAAAACACCAGCGTCGACTGATGTTTTATGTTTTATAAAAGTAAAATTATTTAGCAGCGGCATGATCATAACTTAATACTCTGGCCATTTTCCACTGCCCTTCTTTCAATAGCCAGACATGGGTGAATTTGGCTTTTCCTGTCAATTTTTCTATACCGTTTTCGGTTACATAAAAAAGATGGTCGCCATTTAGTATTGCGCCATAGCCGTCTAAAGGATATACTTTTAGGCTTCCTTGTACAACCTTACGCCTAAGTTTCCAATTGGGATTACTGCACATACCGGTTTTCATCGTTTCAATAAGTTTTTCGCTTGTTTGCGTTAAGCCTCCTTTATCATGATAAAACTCAAGATCATCGGTAAAAAAAGTTTTAAATTTTTCCAGATCGCAGGAGTTATATGCATCAAAAGCTGCTGCGTCAAGAGCTATTATTTTTGTTTGTAAATCCTTGTTGGTTGCAGGATATGTTTCTTTTTGTTGGGCGTAGCTAATTGAAGCTGTAAATAAAATTACTGCCCATAAAGTTGTTTTCATAAAGTTTTTGGGATAAAAAAATGCCCCGCTTATAACGAGGCATTTATATTAATTCTGAGAAACACTGCCCCCGGAATCTTCATTCTTTTCAAGTTTTGCAGGTATATTTACATACTCAATTGCACTTCCGCTTGTTGCATCTGCCACCAGCTTATCGGTTACATTTATCTGTATAGCACTTCCGCTGGAAGCATGTGCAGTAGCATTCTTTGCGGTGAGTCTTTCTCCATCTATCGAGCTTCCACTTGTCGCTGCCATTTCCAGATTCTCAGTTCGTCCTGTTATTTCAAGCGAGCTTCCTCCTTCCGAATTGCAAATAACGTTTTTGGCATCTATGTTTACTTCCAGAGTGCTTCCACCGTCTGATGTGATTTTCATAGAACTACCTTTTAATACGCCTTTACCACTTACTGCCGAGCCACCATCGGAGCTGATCTCTTTGATGTTTGGTAACTGTACAATTACCCTGTTTGCTTTCGAGAAACTAACACTGGCATCAAATGATATTATTAGTTTACCATTTATAACTTCGGTCTTTATATGTTCCTGTAGGTTATCGTCTGCTTCAACAGTTATAGATGTTTGTGCACTTTGTTCAATGATAACTTCTAATCCTCCATCTGCGGAAACAGATGTGAATTCTCCGTTAACGGTTCTGTTCTCAGTAGTAACATTTCCACTTCCGTTTATTCCTAAATTACAGGAAGCAAATAATAAAGATGCGATTACTGCTACTATTGCTTTTGTAATATGTACAATCACTTTTATCATAAGTATAGTATTAAATTACTTTTTTGTTTTTGCCTTAATGCTTATACTGTCAGGACTTATATGAATATTTACATTTTCGTCAGATACATTTCTCTTAATATCTCTGACTATTTCCTTATATTCATCATTAGTTATAGCTTCTGTTGTGTCGGTTTCTTCTCCTTCTTCTACACAATCTAAACATTTTACCTTGTCTTTTTCCATTTCATATAAATGATCGGCAGTATCCCACCATAAGTCAAAGAAACCATTGTCTGTATCGTCATAATGCTTCACGTTCTCATCACATTGAAACATGATACCTTCCGGTAAATAAAGATAGACTTCAATTTTTTGATTACGGAATTTGTTATTTAAATCAGTAACAAGGTAATTGTCTAAAGTTAATGTATTTCCTTTAAAATCAAATTTATAGTTAATTTTTTCCGCTCTCTTTCTTGCTTCTGACGATGATCTGCCCGATGCTATTTTTTCAACTTGTACATAAGGTGTTTTTTCATCTGTTTTCATTACGTAAAAAGTAACGTTGTTTGAATAGATGATATCATTACCTAATGAATCCTGCGTGAATTTAAAGTCGTTATCCTCATAAAACGATTTAGAATAGTAATCATTATACTTGAATTTGATCTGTAACGCATCATCATTTAAAAGAGTTATTTGTTTTTTCTCAACAGCTTTGCCTTCTGCATTAACTTCTGCAGCCTGACTCATACCTAAATAAGCTACTGAAGCTACAGAGATAACCCATATAAATAAAAGGCTAACTTTTGTAATTGTACCTATTGGTTTTAAGTTGTCTACAAGTATTTTAAGACCTAATAGGAACAACATAAATAATGGTATTGCAATTGCAAAAAATACGGCAAGACCTAATAACCATATAGGAGTTTCGGTATAGTTAAAACCGTTTATCCATTTATGCCAAAACGTGTTGTTAAGTGATGATGAAAATAATAAAGATATAAACATTACTATTACTCCACCAAGCATAACAGCCGATGTAACGGTTATTATTGCTCCAATTACTTTACCTATACCTTTAAAAAGCGCAGAAAATACAGACCCTATGCCATTTCCAACTTTTTGTGCCCCGGCGCCAAGTTTGTCATAATCTACGTTTTGAAGCTTTCCCGTGATCATATCGATCTCCTCCTTTACTTTTCTTTCAATATTGGAGATATTAATGGGTTCGCCTGTCATTTCAAGCTTCTCGGTAGTTGTTACTGCTTTTGGGATAAGTATCCATAAAAGAATATAGATGAATATGCTGGTTCCAAAAGAAATAAACAGCGATATAATAAATAATATTCTTACCCATAAAGGATCTATTCTAAAGTAGTGTGCAAGACCGGCACATACACCGCTTATCATGCTTTTTTCACCATCTCTATAAAATTTTTTAGTTTTAGTATAGGTAAAATCGGGTGCTGTATATGTACTTTTTGGACCTGTGGTTTCTTCGTCATCTATCCTGTAGTCTTCCGGCTGTCCCATAATGGCCATAACCTCGTCTACTTCTTTATTACCTACAACCTGCTTATCATTTTTAAGCTTTTCAGATAATAATTCGGCTATCCTGCTTTCAATATCACTCATTATCTCGTCTCTTCCGTCTGGAGAAAGCGAGCGTCTAATAGCATCAAAGTAGCGATTCAATTTTTGATAAGCGTCTTCATCTATATGAAAGAAGAACCCTCCTAAATTTATACTTACTGTTTTGTTCATGGCTATATTTTTTGACTGGTTATAATGTTTACTGCATCGGATAGCTCCGTCCAGGTATTGTTTAATTCTTTTAAAAATTCTTTTCCTTCATCGGTTAGTCCGTAATATTTTCTTGGCGGTCCCGATGTTGATTCTTCCCAACGGTAATTTAATAGTCCGTCGTTTTTTAATCTTGTCAGCAAAGGGTAAACTGTACCCTCCACAACAAGCAGCTTTGCGCTTTTAAGAGTATCCAGAATTTCCGAAGTGTATGCTTCCTTTTCTCTTAGTACAGAAAGGATGCAGAATTCCAAAATTCCCTTACGCATCTGGGCTTTGGTGTTCTCAATATTCATTAGCGTTCATTTTTAATTGTCTTTGTCATTTTTTTGCCCGTTACGCTCTAATTTAGAGCTAATTTAAGATTATCTCTTTTTATAGCGTATGAATTATCGCCTAAATTTACATCGATAGGCTCGCCATAATAAGTAATTGTTGATGAGTCGTCTGTATATGCCTTAATAGATTTTGAAACATTTACAAAAGCTGTCGACGCATTTATTGTTTTAATGTCTGATTTTTCACTCATAAGTTTTCCTGCCTGCAACGATCCGTTATTACAAAAAACTATTGATGTTCCTGTGTTACCTATGATTTTAACAGTGGCACCCCCGGTTACATTTGTTTCAAAAGTTGCTGCGGTAAGGTTACCTCTAAATGATGATCCCGATTCTGCTATAACACTGCATTTAGCTTTGCATTGCAGCATACCGGTAAAGCTTGCTCCCGATGCCAGTTTTATGTTCACATTGTCCATAACAACAGTATTTACTATTTTTATTGATGCTCCGGTAATTGCTTTAAAATTAGAAACATTGTTTTGAGATACATATACCTTTGCTGTTTTAGATGTTTTTACAGTGCCCTGATTTCCTTTTGGTTCCCTGATGTAAATTTTTAAGGTACCTCCTTTGTATTCTGTAACAATATTTTCCAGATAAGCTTTATCGTCAGATTCTACTTTTAATGATTGTTCGTCACTTTGTGTGAAAACTACCTGAATACCATTTTTAACCTCCAGGGCTGTAAAATTCTGGCTTTGTCTTGTTTCACTTGTTTGTGCAAATGCTCCCATACTACCTATAGTTAAAAGAGCTGTGATTACTAAATTTTTCATGATTGTTCGTTTTTGATTGATGATTGATTTGATTGTTGCCTTGATTAGGGGCGGTGATGATTGATTTTGATTGATGATTGAACTCCTGCGTATTTGTGTTTATTTCTTTTTATTCTGTAATTTATTTACTTGTCTTGCGGCATCGGCAATTAGTTCTTTTCCTGTATCGCTTGTTACCGAAATTGACTGTCCGTTTTCTTGTAAGCTAACAACAGCTTTACCATTTTCATTTATAATTTCAAGCTCTTTTTTTCTATCGCGGTATTTTATATATCCATCTTTAGTAATGCCTGTTATTGCGGTTTTGTCGGTATTGAAAGTTGCTTCGCCTTCCATTTCAATTTCTATGTCGCTTACAGGGTTTTTAACTTTCATTTCCCTCCTTATCATACCATCACTGTTTACAGAGTAGCTGTATTTTAACTTACTGTCTTCAGAATTGCATGAAACTAAACCTATCAGTAGGAGTAGGGTCAAGATTATATTTTTCATTATTTGATAAATTTTATTGTTAATGGGTAATTGTAAGGTTCTCCATTGTTGTTTTTAATCGAGGCGTAAATTATTAGGAAGAACTCAGCTACTTTCAGGCTGATAAAAATTAAAGTTGCTATCATTCCTATAAGTATTAATCCGGTTATTTTACCCATTGTAAATTGTTCCATAACCCAATCGCCATCCATACCAACTGTATAATTTATATTGTTTAGTAATGTGTAAATAAAAACGGGTATAGCAATAATTAAAAGTAATAGAGAGTATAAAAAAATACTCAATTGAAAATTGATAGCCTGCTTGCCATTATAATCTACAAATTCAGAATCGTTTTTTTTAAGACTCCATATTAAAGCTGGAAATATAAAGTTGCCTAGCGGAATGAAGTACTGTGAAAAAGCACTTAACTGAAGTAGGGTTGCTGTATTTTTATTTGCTGTTGTTTCCATAGTAGAGGTTTATGTCTATTAATATTCTATGCAAATATATATCTATTGTAAGGTATTGTGCAATGCAAAGTACTGTTATTTAACAAAATATTAACATTTTATAATTTGGCTAATTATCTGTATTTTAGCAATAAAATCAGCAAACAATGGAATTCACACCCTCAAAGCTCAATACTTTTCTTTTCTTAAAACTACCATCTGCCTATTGGAGTGGGGTAAGAGTTAAAGATATCACTACAACATCATGTACCGTTACGGTTAAGCACCGTTGGGTTAATCAAAATCCTTTTAATTCTATGTACTTTGCCGTACAAGCTATGGCGGCAGAGCTTACCACCGGGGCTTTGGTAATGTATCATATAAAGAAAAGCGGCAAAAAAATATCAATGCTTGTGGCTAATAACAAGGGTAACTTTACCAAAAAAGCACGTGGAAGAATTACTTTTACCTGTAATGATGGCCATTTAATTGAAGAAGCAATTGCTAAGGCTATTGCTACCGGAGAAGGGCAAACCTTTTGGATGCATTCTTTTGGAAAAGATGAAGCAGGTGACCAGGTGTCTCATATGGAGTTTGAATGGAGTGTAAAAGTGAAATAACCTACGGGTAATTAATCATAAACATTCGTTAAACGAGACAGTTTTAAATTTTATTTGGACTGTTCATTGCTAAATTTGAGATATGAAAAAGAATTAGGTATGAAAGTTTTAATTACTGGAGCCACCGGGCTTGTAGGGAATGAACTGGTATCACTGTTATTAAAAAACGGGGTTCATATTAATTACCTTACTACATCTGAAAACAAACTTCAAAACGAGGCTAATTATAAAGGTTTTTTATGGAATCCTGATAAAGGAGATATAGATGAAGACTCACTGGAAGATGTAGACACTATAATACATCTTGCAGGGGCCTCTATTTCCAAACGCTGGACAGATTCTTATAAACAGGAAATACTCGAAAGCAGGGTGCTTTCTACTACTTTACTGCATGGGATATTAAAAAACAAACCTAATAAGGTAAGTCATTTTATTTCGGCGTCTGCCATAGGTATTTACCCTGACAGTCTGGATAAAGTATATTCTGAAGATGACTCAGAATTTGATAATTCTTTTTTGAGTCATGTAGTGCAAAGATGGGAAACGGCTGTTGACAGGATAAAAACACTTAATATAAAAGTTTCTAAAATCCGAACGGGTTTGGTACTTTCAGGTAAAGGAGGAGTGCTTAAAGAACTTTCCGGACCTATTAGGTTTGGAATAGGTGCCGGTTTTGGCAGTGGAAAACAAATGCAGTCGTGGATACATCTATTCGATTTAGTGAATATTTATTATTTTGTACTAAAAAATGAACTTGAAGGTATTTATAATGCTGTAGCACCCTATCCGGTAACGAATAACGAACTGGTAAAACAAATAGCCAAGGTTATGAAAAAACCATTATTTATACCAAATATTCCCAAGTTTATAATGGAAATGACTTTAGGTGAAATGCATGTACTTCTTTTTGCCAGTCAGAATGTCAGCGCCAAAAAAATTATTAGTGCGGGATATCAGTTTAAATATCTTTCACTCGAAAAAGCCCTAAAAGCAGAATTGATGTAAAAAAAATACTCGTTATATTTTCTCTATACTATAGTTTATGTAGCTTCATTAGCAACATAAACCGATTAAGTTGCTTTAGTTTAAAAAAATAACGAAAGTGGCCTCTTGTTTTTTACAGGAGGCCCTTTGTGTTTTAAGCAATTTTCACTGAAAGAATAAAAATAGCAGTGACAATTTGACATTTTATAAGATTTGGCAATACTTTTGCACTTCGCTTTAGCGACAATACACAAAATAATGTTTAAGAAAATATTTAAGAATATGAGCCAGGAAAATTCTGAAAACGTAGAGAAAGACTTAACACAGGATGAATTAGTTAATGAGACTGAAGCTACAACCGAAACCGAAGGTATAGCATCTGCCGAAGAACTGTCTCCGGAAGAAAAACTTAGCGAGGAACTTGCTACAGAAAAAGATAAGTTTTTACGACTGTTTGCTGAATTTGAAAACTATAAAAGAAGAACATCTAAAGAAAGAATGGAGCTTTTTAAAACAGCAAATCAGGAAGTATTATTGGCTTTATTGCCGGTACTTGATGATTTTGACAGGGCTATGATCCAAATATCAAAATCGGAAGATGAACTGATGCTTAAAGGTGTGGAGCTTATTCACGGTAAACTTAAAGATATATTGGTATCCAAAGGACTTGAGCAGATAGATGTTAAGGCGGGTGATGCATTTGATGCAGATTTTGCTGAAGCTATTACTCAAATACCTTCACCTACACCAGACTTAAAAGGTAAAATTGTAGACGTAGTTGAAAAAGGCTATAAACTGGGCGACAAGATAATCCGTTTCCCTAAAGTTGTTACAGGGAATTAATATAAGATTGTAGTAGTACAGTTTAAAAAAAGGAGAAATGAAAAAAGATTTTTATATAATATTAGGGATAGAAAGAAGTGCTACGGCTGAGCAAATAAAAAAGGCGTACCGTAAAAAAGCTATTGAATATCACCCTGATAAAAATCCTGGCGACAAAGAAGCCGAAGAAAACTTTAAAGCAGCAGCTGAAGCCTATGAAGTATTAAGCGACCCAAACAAAAAGGCACGTTATGACCAATATGGATCGGCAGCTTTTGATGGAAATGGTGGCGGTTTTAATGGCGGCGGCATGAACATGGATGATATTTTCAGCCAGTTTGGAGATATTTTTGGAAGTGCATTTGGCGGAGGAGCAGGCTTTGGTGGTTTTGGAGGAGGCGGAGGTCAACGCAGAATGAAAGGGAGCAATCTTCGCATCAAAGTAAAAATGACGCTTGAAGAAGTAGCCAATGGCGTTGAGAAAAAAGTAAAGGTTAAAAGAAAAGTTCAGGCTAAAGGTGTTTCTTTCAAAACTTGTCCTACCTGTAATGGTGCAGGCCAGGTAATGAAAATAACAAATACAATCCTGGGCAGGATGCAAACCGCAGCTACTTGTCATACTTGTGGTGGTACAGGACAAATCATAGAATCTAAGCCAAACCATGCCGATGCGCAGGGAATGGTAATGGAAGACGAAACTGTATCAATCAAAATACCGGCAGGTGTTGTAGATGGGATGCAGTTAAAAGTTAGTGGTAAGGGTAATGATGCTCCGGGAAACAATAGTGTGCCGGGTGATCTTATAGTAGCAATTGAAGAAATTGAACATGAGACTCTTAAACGCGAAGGAGAAAACTTGCATCTTGATTTGTACATAAGTTTTGCAGAAGCGGCACTTGGTACATCTAAAGATATTGATACTGTAAACGGAAAAGTTAGGATTAAACTTGAAGAAGGTATACAATCCGGAAAAATATTAAGGCTTAAAGGCAAGGGGATACCGAGTGTAAATTCATATGGTACAGGTGACCTTCTTGTACATGTAAATGTTTGGACTCCAAGAACTTTGGATAAAGAACAGCGTCATTTCTTTGAGAAATCACTTACGGATGATAACTTTATTCCACAGCCGGAAAAGTCGGACAAATCTTTTTTTGAAAAAGTTAAGGATATGTTTTCTTAGTTTAAGAAATTTTTATATATTTGGAATTCACTATTCAATTAGTGATTTTCTTTTTCATAGCAATTTTTCCCATCCTTGTGCAAATAAGGGTGGGTTTTTGCTTTTATATCATGTCCTGATTCCTGAATATTAACTACCTATAAATGGGAAGATATTTTAATCGCTTAGGATTCTAATTTATTAGTAACATTTTAGCTTCCGAACGCCATATAATCTTTATTTTTACAATCACAATCAAAAACTGAATGAAACCAATTTTAGAAGTAAAAAATGTTGTTAAGCAGTATGGCGATTATACAGCTCTTAACAATGTTTCACTACAGGTGCCTAAAGGCAGTATATACGGACTGCTAGGCCCTAACGGCGCCGGTAAAACCTCACTTATCCGAATTATTAACCAGATTACAATGCCCGATAGCGGCGAAGTTTTTTTGGACGGAGAAAAACTCAACCCAAAACATATTGCTCATATAGGCTACATGCCCGAAGAAAGAGGTCTTTATAAATCCATGAAGGTGGGTGAGCAGGCACTTTACCTGGCACAGCTTAAAGGACTTTCTAAAAAAGAAGCCAAAGCCCAATTGGATTACTGGTTCGAAAAACTGGAAATAAAAGGCTGGTGGAATAAAAAAATACAGGAGCTTTCTAAAGGAATGGCTCAAAAAATACAATTTGTGGTAACGGTATTGCACCAACCTAAATTGTTGATTTTTGATGAGCCTTTTAGTGGATTTGACCCTGTAAATGCCAACCTCATAAAAGATGAGATACTTGGCCTGCGAGATAAAGGCGCTACCATAATTTTCTCGACGCACAGAATGGAAAGTGTGGAGGAGCTTTGTGATGATATTGCCCTGATCCATCAATCGAACAAACTTATTGAAGGCAAACTGCACGATGTGAAAAAACAATACCGTACCAATACATTTGAAGTTGGTATTGCTACAGAAGGCAAAGAACAGCTTTTGGCAGAAATTAATGGCAGGTATAAAACGCTTCCGGCAAATTTTAAAACATTGGACGAGGAGCTTAAACTACAGGTGACACTACCACAGGGAACAACGTCGAAAGAATTGTTGAACTATTTGTTGCAAAAAGGCGATGTGACCTATTTTGTAGAGAAGATACCAAGCGTAAATGATATTTTTATTCAAACCGTAAGCAAAAAATAAATGAGCCTTTCCTTAATCATAAAAAGAGAATTTACTGCCAAGGTGCGCAATAAATCTTTTATCGTAATGACTTTTTTAAGTCCGTTGCTTATAGTAGCAATGGCTGTTTTAATAGGCTATTTAACCAGTCTTAACGGCAGCGAAAAAACAAAAATAGCCATTTACGACCAGGCTGGATTGCTAAAAAGCGATTTTAAAAGTTCGGACAAAACAGAATATACAGATCTTTCTGCATTGCCATTGGCTACTGCCAAAGAAAAAGCAGCACAGGATTATGAGGGATTAATCTATGTTCCTAAAGTTGATAGTTTAAGTCAGCTTGTCTCGAAAGTGGAGTATCTTTCTAATGATTCACCTAACCTTGACTTTGTAGCTGGTATTGAAGATGTAGTAAACGATAAGCTTACCAAACATAATTTAAAAGAGCTTGGTTTTGATTATGATAAAATTGAAAAAGCCAAAACTGATGCTACCATCCACTTAAGTAAATTTACAGGCGAAGAAACGTTTAAAGAGGCAAGCCTTATTAAAATAGTTATTGGAGGCCTTTCGGGTTATCTTATAATGATGTTTGTTATCATTTATGGTAACATGGTAATGCGTAGTGTTATAGAAGAAAAGACCAATCGTATCATTGAAATCATCATCTCATCGGTTAAGCCTTTTCAGTTAATGATGGGTAAAATTATAGGGACGTCATTGGCGGGTATACTCCAGTTTATCATTTGGTCAATATTGGGGCTTGGTTTATTCTTTATATTAAGTACCTTCTTTAATGTACAAATGGGTGGAGCAGCTGCCGCACGACCGGAGGTTGCACAGGCATCTCAGGAAGCGATGCAGGGAGTTCAGATCTATATAAGTGAATTATGGAAGTTACCATTACTAACCATCTTTATTTCTTTTATAGTATATTTTATAGGTGGATACTTTTTATACAGTTCTTTATATGCAGCCATTGGAGCTGCAGTTGATAGTGAAACAGACTCTCAGCAATTTTTACTGCCTATTATCATGCCGTTAATGCTTGGTGTTTACGTAGGCTTTTTTACTGTAATTAGTGATCCACATGGTACGGTAGCAACGGTTTTCTCGATGATACCGCTTACATCGCCTATAGTAATGCTTATGCGTATACCGTTT
>RCUH01000187.1_pt1 | contig 84126 bp, 77 predicted proteins | sample 2166191 | NCBI WGS metagenome assembly RCUH01 (sample SAMN09932848, study PRJNA488358) | compost metagenome | feature: garden; material: soil; isolation source: compost soil in an enriched community after 214 h of incubation | place: Germany: Experimental Botanical Garden Goettingen | collected...
GTTGCGATGACGAACGCCCTCAATAGGCCGGTGGAAGGCTCCGGTCGAGACTGGCTTTTATGCCGCGCCACCATCTGTTGATGCTGCCACGCGGCGGGGCGGGCAGGGGATGATCGCGCGCGGCGATCAGGGCCTCGACCAGGTCCTCGGCCTCGCACGGCCAGCCCTTGGGCGTGACATAGACCGGGTAGCCGATCAGGGCGGCGTGGATGACGGATTGCAGGCTGGCGCGACGGGTGCGGCGATCAAACGTCAGCTGGTCGTCGGTCAGGCCCCAGCCCGCATAGAAGGGCCGGCCATAGACGCTGACGGCCTTGCCCCGCATCAGGGCCTCGAACCCGGTCAGGGACGTCAGCGTCGCCAGCCGGTCGCAGGCGCTCAGGCAGTCGACGATGTCCAGATCGTCGGCCGAGGCGTCGACCTCCTCCATCGCCGCATGATCCAGCAGGCCGGGCCGGTTGCCCGCCGTCACGTCCGGGTGGTTGCGATAGATCAGGAAGGCGTCGGGATGATCCGCCCGCGCCGCCTTCACCAGGCCGGAGTTGGTGCGCAGGTCCGGGCCGCAGCCCATCATGATCGAGCGGTCGTTCTCGACCTGACCCACGACCAGCAGGATCGGCTTGTCATTTGGCCAGGACGCGGGAACGCCCGCCCCTTTGAGGTTGTATTTCGACAGGCCCGCCTCGACCACGCGGGCGCGAAGGATTTCGGCGCGCGCCGCTTGATCCGGCGACGGTTCGCCCGCCTCGATCAGGCTCTCCAGACGGCTGGGCCGGGTGGGGTCGTAATAGACGCCCTGATCGTCGAGAGCGACCGACAGGGCGCCGAAGAAGTCGGACCCCAGCCCGCGCGAACGGATGAAGCCGTCCTCCATCCGCACGACCGGCCCCTCGAAGGCGTCGGCGGCGGCGCGGATCTGCGGCGTCTCCTTGCCGGCCCACCAGATCAGCTTGCCGCCCGTGGCGCGCGCATGGGAGACGGCGGCGCTGGATCGCCAGAAATAGCGAACACGGCCCTTGGGCGAGTTCAGCAGGCGGCGCACCGGCGGGCGCTTGGCCGGCGCGAAGCCCACGGCAGCCCAGTCGCCGGCCAGCCGGTCGGCCCGGTCGCGGAGCGCGATCAGCCGTTCCAGCGCCGCCTCAGCCTCGCACCGTTGGCCGGTGATGGGGTCGACATATCGGGTGTAGGCGATAAGCGCCGCCGCCGCGACCTGCTCCAGATCGCGCGCCACGCCGCGTCGTCCGGTCTGAACGGCGTCCGTCGTCAGGCCCCAGCCCGAATAGAAGGGGGCGCCGAAGCAACGCACCGGCAGGCCGCGCAACAGGGCCTCGAACCCCAGGGCCGAGGTCACGACATAGACCGCATCCACCGCCGCCAGCAGATCGGCAGGCCGCACATCGGTGTCGATCAAGGTGACGCCGTCCAGTTCGCTCGCCGGAATGCACCCTTGTTTGCGCCCCGCGGCCACAGCCGGGTGGCGCTTGACGATCAACTGGGCGTCCGGCTCGTCCCGCCGCGCCGTCGCCAGCATGTCCGAGAAGCTCTTTTCCGTCGCCAGCCCATAGCCGATGGAGGCGTCGCCAAAGGTCTGATCCACGATCAGCAGCCGCCGACCGGGCTTGAGCAGACTCGCGTCCAGCGGCCCGCCCATATTGGTCTTCGACACGCCCGAGGCGATGATCCGGTCGATCAGGCCGCGCGCCCGGTCGCGCATCGCGGCGTCGCACCAATCGGGCGCCGTCGCGATCAGTTGCTCCAGTCGGCTGGGCCGGGTCGCGTCGTAATAGACGCCCAGATCATCGACGATCAGGCTGAGGCTGGTCGCCCCGCTCTCGCCGATCCCGACCGAGCGCAGGAAGCCGTCCTCCAGCGCGACATAGGGTTTGCCGTGCTTTTCCGCCCAGCGCCGCCCCGCCGCCGCCGTTGGCTTCATCCCCCAGCCCAGCACCGCCTCGGTCTGCGGCCCCGGCAGAGCCGACAGGTCATAGTCGGGCAGGAAGGCCGACAGGAAGGGCACCTTCAGCACGCCGGGCGCGCAGACCCAGGCGCGGGTGGGGGCGGCGAATGAAGGTGAGGGCGTCATGGTCATGCTTGTGGCTGTCTAAGGTCTGCCGAGTCCACGCGCCACCCTTTCCCCGTTCATCCCGGCGGACGCCGGGATGAGCGGAGATTTAGAGGCCGCCCAGCAATGCCTCTGCCGCCGCCAGATGCAGCCGCTCCACCATCTCGCCCTCGACGCGGAGGACGCCCAGCCCCTCCGCCTCCGGCGCGGCGAAGGCGGCGACCACCCTCCGCGCCCAGGCGATCTCCTCCGCAGACGGTCCGAAGGCGGCGTTTGCGCCCTCGATCTGCGACGGGTGGATCAGGCTCTTTCCGTCAAACCCGTACAGCCGCCCCTGCGCGCATTCGGCGGCAAAGCCCGTCTCGTCCTTGATCCGGTTGAACACCCCGTCGAGGGCCAGCAACCCGTTGGCTCGCGCATGGATCACGACTGCCGCCAGCCAAGGCTTCAGCGGCTCGCGGTCGAGCGACGCGCCCGTCTTCAGGTCCTTGGCCAGATCGTTGACGCCCAGCATCAGCCCCTTCAACGCCCCGCCCGCCTCGGCGATGTCCCGCAGGTCCACCAGGGCGCGCGGCGTCTCGATCATGGCCCACAGCTCGACGCCGGGGCGCATCGCGTCAGACAGGGCGCGCACGGTCGCGGCGTTCTCGACCTTGGGCGCGACGATCAGATCCACCGGCGCATCCCGAAGCGCCGCCAGGTCGTCGGCGCCCCAGGGCGTGTCCAGCCCATTGATCCGCACGCCCAGGCGCGGCCCGAAGCCGCCTTCGCGCGCCGCCGCGACCGCCGCCGCCCGCGCCTCGGCCTTCATCTCGGGCGCAACGGCGTCTTCCAGGTCCAGCACGGCGACGTCGCAGGCCAGGCCGCGCGCCTTTTCCACCGCACGGGCATTGGAGGCGGGCAGGTAGAGGACGCTGCGGGCGCGGCTCATGTCGGCGACGTCTGGGCAGCAAAGACCTTGACCATCAGCCGCTCCAGCGCCTCGGCGTCCACGGCGTCGAAGGCGGCCTTCTCGGTCGCATCCACGTCCAGAACGGCGATCAGGCCGCCCGATGCGTCCAGCACCGGCACGACGATCTCGCTGGCCGAGCGGCTGTCGCAGGCGATGTGGCCGGGGAAGGCGTGGACGTCCTCGACCACCTGGGTCTGGCGGTCGCGCGCCGCCGCGCCGCAGACGCCGCGCCCGAACGGAATGCGCAGGCAGCCCAGCGTCCCTTGATAGGGCCCGACCACCAGTTCCTGCGGCTTGGCCTCGTCCACGACGTAGAAGCCGGTCCAGAAGAAGGCGGGAAAGGCGTCGGCCAGCATGGCGGCCACGGTCGCCATCCGGGCCGTCCGGTTCGGCTCGCCGTCCAGCACGGCCAGAATCTCGGCCTCGACCTCGGCGTAGCGTTCAGCCTTGTCGGCGGGGCGGTCGTCGCGGGCGATGTAGGACATGGCGGCTCTCCTTCGGGAGATCGCCATATAGGCTCCAGCCGCGCGGCACAAAGGACGAAGCGTGCTGTCGCCTCATTGATGTCGGGCGCGCCGGTGGCGGTCATCATGTGTCGGGTCCGGCGCGAACCTTCGCTGTGATGGGGCTGCGCGTGTCGACATTCCTCCGGCGCCTCAGGAAAAGCAATCTTCGCGTGTGATCGGGAGGGGCGATATACGCCCGCTCGTGGGCGGGACCATCTGTTCCCGTCTCGTTGTGGCTGCACGAAAGCGGAGGAGCGCCTTGTTGATGTCGCCATTTATAACACAGGTTTGTGATTTGAAAATGCACCCACTGATTGTGACCGTTCGCCTTGGGAGATTGGCTCCCTGGGAGGGTACTCATGTCTATCAGACTTCTAGGCGTCGCTGTGGCGGCCTTGGCGATGAATGTCATGACGACGGGCGCGATTTCGGCTCCACCAGCCGCTGCGATGCAATCGGGAGAAGGCTATTACTGCGAAGGCGGTCGCTTCGATGAATGCTGGCCCATCGCCTATTCGTATGAGGTCTACTCCGATGCGAGCATGACCACCTTGATCGGCAGCGGGTCCGACAGTTGCAACGGAGGCCCGTTCGTCACCTCTCCATGGCTGCCGGCGGGCTATGTGGTCAAAACGCCGATGTACGTCTGCGCCGGTATTGGACCCTACCTGCCGCCGGGTTGGTGATTTCTGTCGATCGCAAGGCGATAGCGGCCCGCTCCGCGAACGCCCTTCTCTTTTCAGGGAGGCGGCGGCCCGGCCAGATCAATCTGGCCGGGCCGTTTCGCCGTCAGCCGGAGAGAGTGGTAGGCCCGGAGGGACTCGAACCCCCAACCAGACCGTTATGAGCGGTCGGCTCTAACCATTGAGCTACAGGCCCCCGAAGCAGGGAGGACGTGCCTAGCAGGGGATGGGCTCGCTGCAAAGACGCCGCTGACCTGTCATGCTTTTCATGCCGATGAACGGAACCTGCACAGGGGGCTTTTGCGTTCGTTCAGCTTGAAACGGTCAAGGTAGGCCGTGGCTGGCGAACACGCCTGGCTGATGGATTTCGACGGAGACTATGATGACCCGCACCGCACGCGCCCTGATGCTGGGCACGGCCCTGATGACTCTGGCGGCGCCGGCCGCCATGGCCCAGTCTCAACCCGGCGGTTCCTCCCCCATGCAGGTGCACGCCATGGCGCAACAACCCGCTCTCAACCTGTCGGCCTTTGGCGAGGTCAAGGTCGCGCCGGATCAGGCGACGATCAACTTCGGCGTCGTCACCGAGGCCGCCACGGCCCAGGAGGCCATGACCCAGAACGCGCAACAGATGACCCGCGTCGTCGCCGCCCTGCGCCGCGCCGGGATCAACGAGCGCGACATCCAGACCTCGGGCCTGAACCTGTCGGCGCAGTACGACTATCAACAGAACCAGCCGCCCAAGCTGCGAGGCTATCAGGCGACGAACCGCGTCACCGTGATCATCAACGACCTGACCAAGGTCGGCACGACCGCCGACGCCGTGGTCGCAGCCGGCGTCAACCAGATCGACGGCATCGCCTTCGGCCTCAAGGACGCCAAGGCCGCCGAGGATCAGGCGCGCCAGCTGGCCGTGCGCGCCCTGCAGGACAAGGCGCGGCTGTATGCCCAGGCTCTGGGCGTCCAGCTGGGCGGGGTCCGCACCCTGACCGAGGGCGGCGGCTATATGCCTGAACCGCCGCGTCCCATGTACGCCCGCGCCATGGCCATGGACGCAGGAAGCGCCTCGACCCCGGTGTCGGCTGGCGAACTGACGGTCCGCATCGACATCAGCGGGACCTACGACATCGGTCGTTGATCGGCTGAAACGAAGACGAGGGGAGGGCCTGCCGGCGACGGCGGGCCCTTTTCGCGTTTCATTACCGCCCCTTCATTTGACGGCCACCATCCGCGCTTTATGCTCGCGGCAGGCCGCGCGTGGCCACTGACGGGACGGCCGCCTTTTTCATGAAACAGTTCTTCCTGACCATGCTCGGCGTCTTCGCCGGGCTCGTGGCCTTCTTCATCGTCCTGCCGATTGCGGCCCTGCTGTTCTTCGCGGCGGCGGCCGGAGCCTCCAAGCCGACCGCGCCCGCCAACTCGGTGCTGGAGCTGGACCTGCGCGAAGGGCTGACCGATCAGCAGCCGACCAATCCGTTCGCCGCTTTCGGCGGTTCGGGCCTGTCGGTGATCCACATCGTCGACACCCTGGCCCAGGCCGAGAAGGACGCCAGCGTCAAGGTGCTGCTGGTCCGCGCGCCGGAGGGCGGCATGACCCCCGCCGCCGCCGACGAAGTGCGTCAGGCGATCCACCGGTTCCGCGCCTCGGGCAAGACCGTCATCGCCCATAGCCAGGGTTTCATGCCCCTGGGCGCGGTGGTCTCCAGCTATATGGTCGCTTCCAGCGCCGACCAGCTGTGGCTGCAGAACACCGCCAGCTTCCAGGCCGTGGGCCTGTCCAGCGACAGCCTCTTCCTGGGGCGCGCCTTCCAAAAATACGGCGTCAAACCCGAGTTTGAGCAGCGCTACGAGTACAAGAACGCCGTCAACGAATATACGCAGAGCGACTATACCGCCCCGCACCGCGAGGCGATGACGGCCTGGATGACCTCCATCTACGACGGCGCCCTGGCCAATGCGGCGCGTGACCGCAAGACCACGCCCGAGGCGCTGAAGGCGACCATCGAGGCCGGCCCCTATTCGGCGGAACAGGCCCTGTCGCTGAAGCTGGTCGACAAGATCGGCCAGGTCGAGGAAGCCGAAGCCGCCGCCAAGGCCAAGGCCGGCAAGGACGCCAAGATCATCAAGTTCGGCGACTACGCCTCCATGCAGGGCGCACGCACGGGCTCGGGCAAGTCGGCCATCGCCATCGTCGGCGGCGAGGGCGCGATCATGACCGGACGCGGCCAGAGCGCCTCGCCCTTCGGCTCGGGCTCGGACATCCGTTCCGACGACACGGCCAAGGCCATCTATGACGCCATCGAGGACAAGAGCGTGAAGGCCATCGTCTTCCGCGTCTCCTCGCCGGGCGGTTCGCCCGAGGCCTCGGAACAGATCCTGGCCGCCGTGCGCGCAGCCAAGGCGGCGGGCAAGCCGGTGGTCGTCTCCATGGGGGCCTATGCGGCCTCCGGCGGCTATTGGGTCAGTTCGGAAGCGGACTGGATCGTGGCCCAGCCCTCGACCCTGACCGGCTCCATCGGCGTCTTCGGCGGCAAGTTCGTGCTGGCGGATGCTCTGGGTCGTTTCGGCGTCGACATGCGCGGCCTGACGGTGGGCGGCGACTACGCCGACGCCTTCTCGCCGGTGCAGGGCTTTGACCAGGCCCAGCGCGCCGCCTTCGCCGCCTCGATGGACCGGGTCTACGAAGATTTCGTGGCCCGCGTCTCGACGGGCCGCAAGCTGCCGGTGGAGCGGGTGCGGGAGATCGCCAAGGGCCGGGTCTGGACCGGCGCCCAGGCCAAGGGTCTGGGTCTGGTCGACGAACTGGGCGGTCTCAACGAAGCCGTCATCAAGGCCCGCAAGCTGGCCAATATCCCGACCAGCGAATCGGTGCGATTCAAGCGCTTCCCGACGCCGCAGTCGCCGTGGGAGGCCCTGGCCTCGGCCTTCGGCGCCTCGGGTCAGGCGGCCGAGGCCCTGGTCTCGGTCGGTCAGGTCATGGGTGATCCGGCGGCCCAGGCCGTGCTGAACCGGGTCGAGGCCGACCGCATGCGCAGCCGCGGCGCCGTGGTGCTGGCCGACCAACCGGCCTTCTGAGGCGTTTCCTGACTGAGCCGTGATGTCGCAGTCCATTGACCGTTCAGGTCGATGGACCGACATTGAGGTTCGGGCGTTCCTTCATCGGTGCGCCATGAAAGGCAGTTCCATGATTCAGTCCGACCCCTTCGCCCAGATCGGCTTCAACGCCCGGCGCCGCACCGGCGGCGGCTTGATGGCGCCCTTCGTCTGGTTCGGCGGACTGGTGGCCACGGCCCTGGCCCTGACCGTGGGTGCGGTGCTCGCCGTGCTGACCGCCGCCGCCGTGGCCGTGATCGCCCTGATCGCCGGAGTGGTCGTCTTCTTCGCCGGCTTCGCCTTCCGCGCCCGTCGCGCCCGCACCGCCAAGGCGCGTCAGGACGAAGGCGTGATCGACGCCCAGAAGGTCGGCGACACCTGGGTCGCCTACGGCTGGGAACGCGAAGGGCGCTGATCGGGCGTCATGCTGAGCTTCACCGACGCCCCGTCGCCTAATTTCAACGCCCGGCGCGGCCTGCCGGACATGCTGGTGCTGCACTATACCGGGATGCAGACGGCTGATGAGGCCGTCTCTCGGCTGCGCGATCCCGCCGCCGAGGTTTCGGCCCACTATGTCGTCAACGAGAACGGCGTGATCCTGCGCCTGGTGCCGGAAGAGCGCCGCGCCTGGCACGCGGGCCGGGGCGTCTGGCAGGGCGAGACCGACGTCAACGCCGCCTCCATCGGCATCGAGATCGTCAATCCGGGCCACGAGTTCGGCTATCGCGCCTTTCCCGAGGCGCAAGTTCAGGCGGTCATCGCCCTGATCGCCGACATTCGCTCGCGCTGGACCATTTCCGATTCCCGCATCATCGGCCATTCCGACACGGCGCCGGACCGCAAGCAGGACCCGGGCGAGTTGTTCCCGTGGAAGCGTCTGGCCGAGGCTGGCCACGGCCTGTGGTTCGATCCTGCGCCCGAACGCATCGCCGCCCTGGGCGCCGACCTGTCGCCGGGCGACGCGGGGCTGGGCGTCATCGTCCTGCGCTCGGGCCTGCATCGGCTGGGCTACGGGCTGAAGCCGGGCGGCGAATACGACGATGAAACCCGCCTGACCGTCGAGGCTTTCCAGCGCCACTGGCGGCCCGACCGCATCGACGGCGTCGCCGACGGCGAGACCCGCGCCCGACTGGTCGGCCTGCTGCAACTGGCCAGCGTCGAGAGCGTCACCGGCGTTCTGGATTGACGCGCGCCGCGTTCGCGCGCACTTAGCCCCCGCCAGACGGCCGGGCGGTCGCGGCGAGAGCTTGCTCTTGTCGAGGAAAGTCCGGGCTCCACGGTGAAGAGGCGGCGGGTAACTCCCGCCCGGGGTGACCCGAGGGATAGCGCCACAGAAAGCAAACCGCCTGGGCTCCGGCCCGGGGAAGGGTGAAAGGGTGGGGTAAGAGCCCACCGCGTCGGCGGCAACGTCGGCGGCATGGCAAGCCCCGCTTGGAGCAAGACCGAATAGGGACGTCGCGCGGGTTCGCTCGCAGGGTTCACCGCCCGAGGCGTCCGGGTAGGTCGCGAGAACCGTCCAGCAATGGGCGGTCCAGAGGAATGATCGTCGCCGCCTTTCGGGGCGGAACAGAACCCGGCTTACAGGCCGTCTGGCATTTTTTCTTGGCCTATCGCCCTTCAGGCTACTTGAGGCCGGGGTTTGGGCCTACCGCCCTTTGGGCCACTTGAGGCCCGTTTCCCGTTCAACTTCCGCCGTCATCCTCGGGCTTGACCCGAGGATCGAGCGTGGATGCGCGCTCATCCTTGGCAAAGTCCCGCAGGATGATGGGCGAGGGCAGGGCTTGCCTCGCCCATTAACCCCTGCGTTGAAAACATGGCGGAAAAAGCCGTCCACAGGCTGTGAATACTCTTGATGTTGCTTGTATGTTCTCATTCTACACTTGCTGAAGCGTTCGGCGAACTGCAAATTTGGTTAAAGGGTGTCAACTAATCCCATTGAGGCCCATCTGATCCCATGCTATCCCACAGCCTCATGAGTAGGGGCTGTCGCCCGACGCGTGGATGTTTCAACGGACTTCAGGGGCGGGCCGAACGGCTCGATTGGGCAAAGCGTGTTTCTCTCGACCTACGAGAAGCAGCTGGACGGCAAGCGCCGTCTCTTGATCCCCCAGGAATTCCGCACGGCTGAAAACGGCGCGGAACACGGCGTCTTCTGCTTCCCCTCCATCGAGGCCGACTGCCTGGAAGCGGGCGGCGACAAGCTGTTCGCCGAGTACCGCGCCGTCATCGAAAGCCTGCCCTTCGGCGACCCCTATCGTTCGGCGCTGGAAGCCTCGATCTTCGGCGAGCAGAAGCCGCTGTCCTATGATGCCGCGGGCCGCATCACCTTGCCGGAACATCTCTGCGCCGAGGTCGAGCTGTCCGACACCGTCGTCATCTACGGCGTCGGCGAACGCTTCCAGATCTGGAACAAGGACAAGTGGGCCGCGCACCGCGCCGAGCAACGCCGCATGGCGCGCGAAGGTCTGAAGCAGTTCGGTGAAATGCGCCGTCAGGCCGCGGTCGCCAAGACCGGAGGCGCAGCATGACGTCGCCTCACGCTCCCGTCCTGCTGGCCGAAGTTCTTGAAGCCCTGAACCCGCAGCCCGGCGACGTCGTCATCGACGCCACCTTCGGCGCCGGCGGCTATACCCGCGCCATCCTGGATCGCGGCGCCCAGGTCATCGGCCTGGATCGGGATCCGACCGTTCAGCCGCACGCCGATGCGGTGGCCGCCGCCTATCCGGGCCAGTTCCAGCTGATCCGCACGCCCTTCTCGGGTCTGTCCGAAGCCTTCGCCGAGAGCGGCAAGGCCCAACTGGACGGCGCCGTCTTCGACATCGGCGTCTCGTCGATGCAGCTGGATCAGGCCGAGCGCGGCTTCTCCTTCATGCGCGACGGGCCGCTGGACATGCGCATGGGCGATACGGGGCCGACCGCCGCCGACATCGTCAACGCCTGGGATCACGGGCCGCTGGCCCATATCTTCAAGCAGTACGGCGACGAGCGTCAGTCGGGCCGCGTCGCCACCGCCATCCTGCGCCGCCGCGTCGAGCAGCCCTTCAGCCGCACCCTGGATCTGGCCGAGGTGGTCGAAAAGGCCCTGGGCGGTCGTCGCGGCGCGCCGATCCATCCCGCGACCCGCGTCTTCCAGGCCCTGCGCATCGCCGTCAATGACGAGCTGGGCGAGCTGGAGCGCGGGCTGGAAGCCGCCGAGGCGACCCTGGCGCCGGGCGGGCGGCTGGTCGTCGTCACCTTCCACTCGCTGGAAGACCGCATCGTCAAGGCCTTCATGACCGAGCGCACAGGCAATGCGCCCGGCGGCTCGCGCCATGCCCCGGTCGCGGTGGAGCTGCGCAAGCCCAGCTTCGACCTGATGTTCAAGGGTGCGCGTGAGGCGGGCGAGGGCGAGCTGGCCGCCAACCCCCGCGCCCGTTCGGCCAAGCTGCGCGCGGCGGTCCGTACTGAGGCTCCGGCCTGGGGCGCGATCGAGGGTCGGGCCGGCAAGGGCAAGCGCGCATGATCGCCGTTCCCGTCCCGGTCAAGCGCCTGTTCGACTGGAAGGTCCGCGGCGTGCGCTGCGTCGAGATCATCGGCGTGGTCTGCGTCGCCGCCCTGGTCTTCTCGGTCTATATCGCCAAGGCCGCCGCCGCGCGCGAAAGCGCCGAGATCAGCCGCATCGAGAGCGAAATCCGCGAGAATCGCCAGCGGGTCCGCCTGCTGCGCGCCGAGGCGACCCGGCTGGAGCAGCCCGCCCGGCTGGAGGCCCTGTCGCGTGAAATCGGCCTGGGTCCGGTCGATGTCCGTCGTCAGGCGGTCGAGGCCGGTCTGCCCGCCATCGCGCCGCCGCCGGTCGTCGCCGCTGCGCCCGCGCCCGTGGCGGTCGCGCCCGCAGCGCCTGCTGCTGAACCCGTGGCCGAGGGGAGCCTGCATTGAGCGTGCATGATCACCACGGCATGGATTATCGCCGCCCGGCGCCGGGCCGCCCGCAGCCGCGCCCGCAAGGCCCGTCGGTCGGCGGTCTGTTCGCCGCCTGGGGCCGCTGGGTCGCCAACTGCGTCTGGTGGATGGAGCACTCGTTCGAGCGCGCCCGCGCCGATGGTCGCCCGGAAGAAGACACCCGCGTCCGCATCTTCCTGATCCTAGCGGTCTTTTCCGCCGTCTTCGCCTGTCTGGCCCTGGGCGCGGCCCACGCGGCCCTGTTCGCGCCGCGTGGCGCGGCGGGTGCGGGGTTCAGCGCCAACGCCCTGACGCGCGCCGATCTGGTGGATCGCAACGGCCAGCTGCTGGCCACCAACATCACCCACTACGGCCTCTATATCGACCCGCGCGAGATCTGGGACCCGGCCAGCGCCAAGGTCCAGCTGCGCCGCGCCCTGCCGCGCGTCTCGGCCAAGCGTCTGGATCGCGTTCTGGGCGGCGAGCGTCGCCTGCTGGTGCTGAACGGCCTGACTCCGTCCGAGCGGCGCGCGGTCCACGCCCTGGCCCTCGGCGGTGTTTCTTTCGAGCCTGAGGATCGCCGCGTCTATCCGCTGGGGACCTCGGCGGCTCACCTGATCGGTCGCGCCGACACGGGCGGCGAGGGCGTATCCGGCACGGAACTGGCCTTCAATCAGGAAATTCGTGCGGCGGGCGCCGCCGGCGAGGACTTCCAGCTGTCGATCGACCTGCGCGTCCAGGGGGTGGTCGAGAACGAATTGGCCATCGCCGCCGAGGAGCATAAGGCCAAGGGCGCTGTCGCCGTTGTCACAGACGCCCAGACCGGCGAGGTCCTGGCCATGGCCAGTTGGCCGACCTATGACGCCAACCGACGCAACAGCGCGCCGACCGAGGCGCTGCTGAACCGCGTCACCTCGGCCCACTATGAGATGGGTTCGGTGTTCAAGAGTTTCACCGTCGCCGCCGGCATCGACACCGGTCGGGCCGACATGAACACCCTGTTCGACGCCTCACAGGCCCTGCAGATCGGCAAGCGCCGCATCACCGACTTCCACGCGACCAACAAGGTGCTGACGCTGGAGGAGGTCTATCTTCACTCGTCCAATATCGGCACCTCGCGTCTGGCGGTGGAGATGGGCGGGGACGTGATGCGCGACTACTTCCGGCGCCTGGGCCTGCTGGACGCCGCCCCGATCGAGCTGAAGGAATCGGCCAGCCCGCCGCGGGTGCGCAAGTGGGACGACACCACCCTGGCCTCGCTCTCCTTCGGTTACGGCATCATGATCACGCCGATCCAGTATGTCGCCGCCTATGGCGCTCTGGTGAACGGCGGCCGTTATGTGCCGCCGACCCTGCGCAAGGGTGGAAATCCCCATGCGCAGACCCGTCAGGTCGTCTCGCCCGAGACATCGGCCACCATGCTGGACCTGATGCGCCGCAACGTGACGCGCGGCTCGGGCGGCTTCGCCAACGCGCCGGGTCTGCGCATGGGCGGCAAGACGGGATCGGCGAACAAGCTGGTGAACGGTCGCTATAACCCCGCCGTGGCGGTGGGCTCTTTCGCGGGGGTCTTCCCCGCCGATGGGCCAGTGACGGCCAAGCGCTATACCGTATTCGTCTTGATGGACGAGCCGGGCGTCTTCCCGCGCACCGGCGGCTATGTCGCCGCGCCCGCCGTGGGCCGCATCGCCGACCGAATCGCCCCCTTCCTGGGCGTTGAGCGCAAGGCTGACCGCTGGTCCACCGCCCTGGGCGAGAAGATACCGCAGTATCAGGACGTCGAGGGCGACGGTCGATGAGCGCGCTTCGTCTCTCAGAACTGCTGCGCCGTGACGTGAGCTCGGACCCCGAGATCACCGCCGTCACCGCCGACAGCCGCAAGGTCGTCCCCGGCGCCCTGTTCGTGGCCCTGCCGGGCGCCTCGGCCGACGGCCGCGCCTTTATTCCGCAAGCCTTGGCGAAAGGCGCCGCCGCCATCCTGGCCCCGGCTGACACCCCGGCGGGCGCCGCGCCCCTGCTGGTCGCCTCGGGCGACGTGCACCGCGCCTATGCCCTGGCCGCGCGCAGCTTCTACGGCGCCCAGCCCAAGACCTGCGTGGCTGTCACCGGCACCAACGGCAAGACCTCGGTCGCCAACTTCTGCCGCCAGATCTGGGCCGGTCTGGGCCTCAAGTCGGCCAGCATGGGCACGCTCGGCGTCGTCGGTCAGAAGGGCGACAAGACCTACGCCCTGACAGGCCCGGGCCTGACCAGCCCCGACGCCGCCGACGCCGCCCGCCTGCTGGCCGAACTGGCCGCCAAGGAGGTGACCCACCTGGCGCTGGAGGCCTCGTCGCACGGCATCGATCAGCGCCGTCTGGACGGGGTGGCCATCCGCGCCGCCGGTTTCACCAACCTGACCCAGGACCACCTCGACTATCACGGCACGATGGAGGCCTACCGGGTCGCCAAGCTTCGTCTGTTCGAGGCCTTGCTGCCGCGCGGCCGCACCGCGGTGCTGAACGCGGACTCTGACGCCTATTCCGCCTTCGCCTCGGCCTCGATCATGGCGGGTCTGGGCGTCATGGGCGTGGGCGAGCGCGGGCGCGACCTGTCGCTGATCGCGCGCCGGGCCACGCCGGAGGGCCAGCGCCTGACCATCGACGCGCGCGGTCGCATCCATGATGTTCTGCTGCCCCTGGCCGGCGCCTTCCAGGCCTCGAACGCCCTGGTCGCGGCGGGCCTGTGCATCGCCGGCGGCGAAGACCCCGACCGCGTGATCCCGGCGATGGAGTTCATTCGCGGCGCCCAGGGCCGTCTGCAACGCATCCCCGGCGAAGGCGCGCGCGGCGGCGAGGTCTATGTCGACTACGCCCACACGCCTGACGGTCTGGAGACAGTACTCAACGCCCTGCGCCCGCACGCGACGGGTCGTCTGATCGTCGTCTTCGGCGCCGGCGGCGACCGCGACCGCGCCAAGCGGCCGATGATGGGCGAGATCGCCGGTCGTCTGGCCGACGTGGCCATCGTCACCGACGACAATCCGCGCTCTGAAGACCCCGCCGCCATCCGCGGCCAGGTCCGCGCCGGCTGCCCCGAAGCGCTGGAGATCGGCGACCGCCGCGAAGCCATCCGCCACGCCGTATCGCTGATGCGTGAAGGAGATGTGGTCGTGATCGCCGGAAAAGGGCATGAACAGGGACAGATCGTCGCCGGGGTGACCCATCCCTTCGACGACGCCACCGAAGCGACTGAAGCCCTGCGCGATCATGCCTGACACCCAAACCCCGCTCTGGACCGCCGAAGCCATCGCCTCGGCGACCGGGGGGACACTTCACGGACCCGGCGCTGCCCAAGACATTGGCGTCTCGGGCCTGACCTACAACAGCCGCGAAATCGCGCCCGGCGACCTGTTCCTGGCCCTGCACGGCGCGCGCGACGGGCATGAGTTCGCCGCCGCCGCCTTCGCCGCGGGCGCGACCGTGGCCCTGGTCGATCGTCCCGTCGAGGGCGGGCCTTACGTTCTGGTCCCTGACACCCTGAAGGGGCTGGAAGCCATGGGCGTCGCCGCCCGCGACCGCGCCCGTCTGCGCGGCGCCGTCACCGGCAGCGTCGGCAAGACCAGCGTGACCCAGGCGATCAAGGCAGGTCTCGACCTCGCCGGGACCAGTCACGCCTCGATCAAGAGCTACAACAACCACATCGGCGTGCCGCTGACCCTGGCGCGGATGCCGCACGGCACGGAACGCGCCGTGTTCGAGATCGGCATGAATGCGCCGGGCGAGATCGGGCCTCTGTCGAAGTTCGTCCGTCCGCACGCCGCCTGCGTCACCACGGTCGGCCCGGTCCACATTGAAGCCTTCGCTGACGGCGAGGCGGGCGTGGCGCGCGAAAAGGCGACTCTCTTCGAGGGCCTGGTCCCCGGCGGCGTGGCCGTGATCAACGCCGCTGACGCCCATGCCGATCTGGTGCGTCAGGCGGCGGTCGCGGCTGGCGCTGTGGTTCAGACCTTCGGCTCCGGCGCCGGCGCCGACGCCCGCCTGCTGGGCTTCAAGGCCGACGCCGAGGGCGCGCGCGTCACCGCCGAGATCGACGGCCATCGCCTCGACTACCGGCTGGCCCAGTCGGGCGTGCACTGGGGACTGAACAGCCTGTGCGTGATCCTGATGCTGCGGGCGCTGGACGTGTCGCTGGACACGGCGCTTCAGGCGCTCGCCGGCTTCCAGCCTCTGGCCGGACGCGGCCAGTTGAAGACCGTCGCCCTTCCCGGCGGCGCCTTCACCCTGATCGACGAGAGCTACAACGCCAATCCCCTGTCGATGAAGGCGGGCTTCCTCAGCCTGGGAGCCAGGCCGGTGCCCGAGGGCGGACGCCGCATCGTCGTCCTGACCGACATGCTGGAACTGGGCGAGCATTCGCGCGCCCTGCACGAAGGTCTGATCCAGCCCATCGCCGCCGCCGGTCTGGACGTCGTCCACGCCGCCGGCATGGAGATGCGCCGTCTGCACGACGCCCTGCCGCCCTCGCGACGCGGCCTGTGGCGCGCCACCGCCGCCGAACTGGCCGCCGAGGCGAACAAGCTGGTCGGCCCCGGCGACATCGTCATGGTCAAGGGCTCGAACGGGTCCAAGGCCTCGCTGGTCGCGGCCGCGCTTGCAAATCTCGGCTCAGCCGATCAAGGCAACAACCCCTCAGGCAGCGGCGCGCCGCGCGCAACGCGATAGGGTCACTCAAGAATGTTCTACCTGCTCTATCTCTACTACGCGGACATTGCGCAGGAATATCCGCTGCTGCACCTGATCCAGTATCAGACCGTGCGCGTCGCCCTGGCCATGGCCACGGCCATGATCGTCGCGGTCGCCATGGGCAGCCGCTTCATCAACTGGATTCGCGCCAAGCAGGGCCGAGGCCAGCCGATCCGCGAGGACGGCCCGGTGTCGCATCTGTCCAAGGTCGGCACCCCGACCATGGGCGGGTTGATGATCCTGGCGGGCATCGGCGTCGCGGTCTTCCTCTGGGGCGACCTGACCAACCCCTATATCTGGATCGTCTCTGGCGTGACGGCGGCGTTCGGCGTGCTGGGCTTCATCGACGACTACGCCAAGGTGACCAAGCAGACCTCGGCGGGTCTGACGTCCAAGCAGAAGCTGGCGGCTCAGGCCGTAGTCGCCGTGATCGCGGGCATTCTGACCGTCGTCTGGATGACCTATTCCCCCACTTCGCCGGGGCTGGAAACCTCGATCGCCTTCCCATTCCTCAAGGCCATCCTGCTTAACATCGGCTGGTTCTATGTGGCCTTTGCGGCCTTCACCATCATCGGTTTCTCCAACGCCGTGAACCTGACCGACGGTCTGGACGGCCTCGCCATCGTGCCGGTCATGATGGCGGCGGGCGCTTTCGGCATCATCTCCTATCTGGTCGGCAACTTCGTCTTCGCCGAGTATCTGCAGGTTCACCACGTGCCCGGCTCGGGCGAGCTGGCCATCTTCTGCGCCGCCATGATCGGCGGCGGCATGGGCTTCCTCTGGTACAACGCCCCCCCGGCCAAGATCTTCATGGGCGACACCGGCTCCCTGGCCCTGGGCGGCGCGCTCGGCTCCATCGCCGTGGCCACCAAGCACGAGCTGGTGCTGGGCATCGTCGGCGGCCTGTTCGTGGTCGAGGCCGCCTCGGTCATGATTCAGGTCGGCTACTTCAAGCTGACCGGCAAGCGCATCTTCCTGATGGCGCCGATCCACCACCATTTCGAGAAGATGGGCTGGCCGGAATCGACCGTCGTCATCCGCTTCTGGATCGTCGCCGCCATGCTGGCGCTGCTCGGTCTGGCCACGCTGAAGCTGCGCTGATCCCATGATCCCGGTTCCCGGCTTCGAGGGCAGACGCGTCGCGGTCTTCGGCCTGGGTCGATCCGGGATCACCGCCGCGCGCGCGCTTCAGGCCGGCGGCGCCGTCCCCGTCCTGTGGGACGACGGCGTCTCGGGCCGGATGCAGGCCGAGGCGGAAGGCTTCCTCGTCGAGGACCTGACCCGCGCCGACTGGTCCGGCTTCGCCGCCCTGGTCCTGTCGCCGGGCGCGCCCCTGACCCATCCCAGGCCGCACTGGACCGTCGAGCGCGCCCATGCGGCGGGCGTGCCGGTCATCGGCGATGTCGAGCTGTTCGCCCGCGCCCTGGACGCCTTGCCGCAAGGCCAGCGCCCCCGCGTCGTCGCCATCACCGGCACCAACGGCAAGTCCACGACCACGGCCCTGATCGGCTGGGTGCTGAAGTCGGCGGGCCTGAGCGTCCACATCGGCGGCAATATCGGCATCGGCGTCCTGGCCTTGCCGGCCCCGACGCCGGACGCCGTCTATGTCATCGAGGTCTCGTCCTATCAGCTGGACCTGACCACGAGCTTCGCGCCCGACGTGGCGATCCTGACCAACATCAGCCCCGACCATCTGGACCGCCACGGCGGCATGGAAGGCTATGTCGCCGCCAAGCAACGCATCTTCCAGGCGCAGGGGGCAGAGACGCTGGCCCTGGTCGGCGTGGACGAGGCCTGGGGGCAGGGGATTGCCACGGACCTGCGCGAACACGGCCGTCGTATCTGCACCGTATCTACTTCCGCTCATCCCCGCGGAGGCGGGGACCCAGTGAGAGCCGTGTCCACAACGCTGGCCGAATCTCAGCAGCCAAAGAACTGGGTCCCCGCCTCCGCGGGGATGAGCGGGATTGAGGCTGCGCCCGGCGTACTGACGGCGGACGGCGATGTGCTGGCCGACCTCTCCGCCGCCCGCTCGCTCCCCGGCCGTCACAACGCCCAGAACGCCGCCTTCGCCTACGCCGCTGCCCGCGCCCTGGGCGTGTCGCACGAGGCGGCGGTCGAGGGCCTGCTGACCTTCCCCGGTCTGGCGCACCGGATGGAGGCCGTGGGCCGTCTCGGCGGCGTGCGCTTCATCAACGACTCCAAGGGCACCAACGCCGACGCCGCGCGTCAGGCCCTGGCCTCATACCCCAGCGTCTTCTGGATCGCGGGCGGCAAGGCCAAGGAGGGCGGCATCGAAGCCTTGCGCGACCTCTTCCCCCACGTCGCCAAGGCCTATCTGATCGGCGAGGCGGCCGAGGCGTTTGCTGAGACCCTCGGCGACACCCCGCACATCGTCGCCCACACCATGGAGCGCGCCGTCGAAATGGCCGCCGCCGACGCCGCGAAAGCCGGGAGCGAGCAGGTGGTCCTGCTGTCGCCCGCCTGCGCCAGCTTCGACCAGTTCCCCGATTTCGAGGTGCGGGGCGAAGCCTTCCGCGCCGCCGTCCTGGCGCTGGGTGCGAAAGCGGAGCCCGCTGCATGAGCCAGAGCTACAGCCACCCGTTTTCGCGCAACGACCAGAGCCTGATCGCGCGCTGGTTCTGGACCGTGGATCGCGGCCTGCTGGGCGCGGCCCTGACCCTGGTGGCGCTCGGCGTATCGCTCAGCTTCGCCTCCAGCCCCGCCGCGATCCTGGCGGACGAGTCAATCACCGATCCCTTCCACTATTCCTGGCGGATGATCGTCTGGGCTTCGATGGGGACGACCGTCATGCTGACGGCGTCGCTGCTGTCGCCGCGCGGGGTGCGGCGGATCGCGGTCCTGGCCTTGTTCGGCGCCATCGTGGTCATGGCGGCCCTGCCGTTTATAGGCGACACGGTGAAGGGCGCCGCGCGCTGGGTGAACCTCGGCCCGTTCAGCCTGCAGCCGTCCGAGTTCGCCAAGCCCGGCCTGATCGTCTTCGCCGCCTGGATGTTCGCCGAGGCCCAGAAGGGACAGGGGGTTCCGGGCGTCAGCATCGCCTTTGGCCTGTGGGCCCTGACCGTCGGCCTGCTGCTGATCCAGCCCGACATCGGCCAGACCCTGCTGATCACCACCACCTTCATGGCCGTCTTCTTCATGGCCGGGGTTCCGCTGAAATGGGTGGCGGTCATCGCCGCCATGGGCGCGGGCGGGGTGGTGTCGCTGTATTTCACCTTCAGCCACATGCGCGACCGTCTCAGCCGCTTCCTGTCGCCCGAGACGACCGACACCCACCAGATCGACCGCGCCTCCGAGGCCATCCGCGCCGGCGGCCTGGTCGGACGCGGCATTGGCGAGGGTGTCATGAAGCGCCGGGTGCCCGACCTGCACACCGACTTCATCTATTCGGTCGGCGCCGAGGAGTTCGGCCTGATCCTGTCGCTGTTCATGATCGGCCTCTACGCCTTCATCGTCATTCGCGGGATGAAGAAGGCGATGAAGCTGAACGACCCGTTCGAGCAGACGGCGGCGGCGGGCCTCTTCATGCTGATCGGGCTTCAGGCCTGCATCAACGTCGCGGTGAACCTGAACCTGATCCCGACCAAGGGCATGACGCTGCCCTTCATCAGTTATGGCGGCTCGTCGATGATGGCCATGGGCCTGACCATGGGGTTTGCTCTGGCCCTGACACGCCGCCGTCCGGGCGCCTATGAGCCGGGCTCCAACATTTCGCCGCCGCGTCGTCGCCTGCTGCCCTGACGCGCCTTCGTCATCCCGGAAGCCCGAAAGGGCTATCCGGGACCGCTTCATACGCCGCGTTTGTGGCGGTCCCGGCTCTTCGCCTGCGGCTACGGCCGGGATGACTATCTGATTTGAGGTTCTCATGACTGAGCAGAACAAGGTCTGCGTCGTCGCCGCCGGGGGCACCGGGGGTCACATGTTCCCCGCCGAGGCCCTGGCCCGCGAACTGGCCTCACGCGGCTGGCGCGTGGTGCTGGCCACCGATGCGCGCGGCGAGCAGTACGCCCACGCCTTTCCCGCCGAGGAGCGTCTGGCCTTGGACGCCGCCACCGGCAGCGGCCCCGTTGGCCTGCTGAAGGCGGGCCTGGCCATCCTCAAGGGGGTGGGTCAGGCGCAGTCCGCCTTCGCACGCATCGGCGCGGACGTGGTCGTCGGCTTCGGCGGCTACCCCTCCGCCCCCGCCCTGGTCGCCGCCGTGGCGACGCGCCGTCCGACCCTGATCCATGAACAGAATGCGGTTCTGGGCCGCACCAACCGGATGCTGGCCCCGGCGGTCGGCACGGTGGCCTCGGCCTTTCCGACCCTGGGCCGCGCCCCCGCCAAGGTGAAGGCCCGCGCCAAGCTCGTCGGCAATCCGGTCCGTCCCGACATCCGCGCCCTGTTTGACCGCGCCTATGTCGCGCCCGCAGGCGACGGCCCGATCCATGTCCTCGTGACCGGCGGCAGCCAGGGCGCCCGCATCCTGTCCGAGACCGCGCCCCGCGCGCTGGCGGCTCTGCCCGAGGAGATCCGCAATCGGCTTAAGGTGCAGCAGCAGTCGCGCCCCGAGACGCTGGAAAGCGCCCGTCAAATCTATCTGGAGGCGGGCATCGCCGCCGAGGTCGCTCCCTTCTTCCGCGACATGGCCGACCGCCTGTCCAGGGCGCATCTGGTCATCGGCCGCGCCGGGGCCTCGACCTGTTCGGAGCTGGCGGTGGCCGCCCTGCCGTCCGTGCTGATCCCGCTCAAGATCGCCATGGACGACCACCAGACCCTGAACGCCCGCGCCCTGTCCGACGCCGGCGCCGCTTGCGTCATCGCCGAGGACGACGTGACGGTCGACAACCTGACCGCCGCTCTGAACGAGGTCCTGTCCGACCCGACGAAGCTGACCGCCATGTCCGCCGCCGCCCGCTCGGTCGCCATCCCCGACGCCGCCGCCCGCCTGGCCGACCTGGTCGAAGCGGCAATCTGATCCGCGTCTTTCCTCCCTGTTCGCGGAGCGAATGGGGAGGTGGATCGGACGCGCAGCGGACGAGACGGAGGGGGCGACTCGACGTCGACCCTCTGTGCCGCCCCCTCCACCGCTAAGCGGTCCCCCTCCCCACGATGTGGGGAGGAAAGAGGGCGTGGCCGTGCGCGGAGAAGCTGGCTAGGCTGCGCTCATGCCCCAGTTCGTGACCAACCTGACCAACAAAGTCTTCGCCCTGTGGAACCAGTTCTACTGGCTGCCGGAATGGGCGGTGATCACCATCATCACCGCGGTTTTCGTCTTCATCGGCTGGGCGGCGAACCAGGTGGTCTTCGCCCTGCTCAAGCTGGCCGTGCGCAAGCGCGACCTGTTCTGGAAGGGCATGGTGGGCCGCGCCCGGCTCAAGGTCCGCATCGCGGTGATGATCATCGCCCTGGCCCTGGCCGTCACGGTGTCGCCGCTGGATCCTGAACCCTCGTTGTTCATCCGCCGGACCCTGCTGTTCGCCTTCATCCTGGTGTGCGGCTGGATGATCGCGGGCGCGGTGGACATGGGGGCCATCGTCCATCTGCGTAAGTTCAACATGGAGGCCGAGGACAACCTCTATGCCAGGAAGCACGTCACCCAGACGCGCATCCTGCAACGGGTCGCCGCCATCCTGATCGGTCTGATCACCCTGGGGCTGGCCCTGCTGACCATTCCGGGCGTGCGCCAGTGGGGCATGTCGCTGCTGGCCTCGGCGGGCGTGGTCGGCATCGTCGCCGGTCTGGCGTTGCAGCCCTTCCTGACCAACCTGATCGCCGGCATCCAGATCGCCACGGCCCAGCCGATCCGTCTGGACGACGCCGTCATCGTCGAGGGCGAGTGGGGCCGGGTGGAGGAGATCACATCCACCTATGTCGTGGTCAAGCTGTGGGACTGGCGGCGGATGATTCTGCCGCTGACCTATTTCATCCAGAAGCCGTTCCAGAACTGGACCCGCGACAACGCCAGCCTGATCGGGGTCGCCTTCCTCTATGTGGACTACGAGGCGCCGATCGACCGGCTGCGGGTCAAGCTGGAGTCCATCGCCCACGCCTCGCCGCTGTGGGACGGCGACGTGGTCTCCTTGCAGGTCACGGACATCACCGAGCGGGTCGCCCAGGTCCGCTGCCTGACCAGCGCCAGAAACGCTTCGCTCGCCTTCGACCTGCGCTGCGAGGTGCGCGAGAAGATGCTGGCCTTCATGCGTGACGAGTGCCCGCAGGCCCTGCCGCGGGATCGGGTAGACCTGGATCGGAACGGGCGCGACATTCTCCCTCCCCGAAACGGGGAGGGTGGCTGACGCGAAGCGGCAGACGGGTGGGGGCGCTTCGGCTGATCAAAGCGCTGCGCCCTTGTCGCCACGCCCTCCCCACCCGGTCGCATCGCGACCACCCTCCCCGTGACGGGGAGGGAGAGGCGCTTCAGTCCTTCATCCGTTCGCGCCCGATCCGCAAAGCCTCCGCCGTGCTGACCGCATCAATCGCCCGCGCCTCCGCCCCGCACGCCACAGCCGCCAGTTCAGCCGCGTCCCCGCCCGGGCTGACGGCGTAGGGCGCTGATTTCGTCGGCGTGATCGGCCCCTCCACGCCGTCGGCGCGCAACGAGGCGAAGTCCAGCCGGTCCGCCGTCTGCGCCGCGCAATCGAACCGCCACCAGGACCAGCCGCCGGCATAGGCGACGTCGCCGATGACCATGTCCTCCTCGTTGATCTGCAAGGACCGCATCCGCACCCCGTCGCCGTCTGGCGTCACCGAGGCCGCGTCGGCGAAAACGGCGAAGCGCCCGACGCCGGTCAGGACGAGAGCATGGTCCTGGGCCACGGCGGTGGTCGCCAGCAGGAAGAAGGCCGCAGTTGCGAGGAAGGCGCGTTGCATTTGATGGTCCCGACGTTAACCGCATCCGCAAACCACGTATTGAGACGCGGCGTCTAGAACCAGACCATGTATCAGGAACCGCACGGAGCCGACGCCGCCCTCGCCCCGCCCGACCGGCGGGCGCGCGAGCGTCGCCCGTTCCGGCAGCAACGCCGCCCGGAGGAACGCGTCCGCATCCTCGGCGAGACCGTAGACCTGATGCGGCCTGAAGAGGTTCTGCTGCACGTCGAACGCTGCGTCGAGGCGGGCCAGCGCAGCATCATCGCCAACCACAACCTGCACAGCCTCTACCTCCTGCCGCGCACGCCGGGGATGCGGCGGCTGTATGATCTGGCCGATGTGGTCGAGCTGGATTCCACGCCCCTGATCCATTTCACTCGTCTCCTGGGCTTGCACAGCCGCCCCTTCCACCGCTGCACCTACCTGGACTGGCGCGACCAGTTCTGGAGCATGGCCAACCGTCTGGGCTGGCGCGTCCTCTATGTCGGCGGCGCTGACGGTGTTGCGGCCATGGCGGCGGAGCGTCTGAGCGCGCGCTATCCGGGGGCGGCGATCAAGGGTCTGTCCGGCTATTTCGATGCGACGCAGGGATCGTTGGGCAATACCGCGATCCTTGCCGCCGTGCGCGAGTTCAAGCCGAACGTCCTGTTCGTCGGCATGGGCATGCCGCGTCAGGAACTGTGGATCGCCGACAACATCGAGGCTCTGCCCCGAGCCGTCATCCTGCCGGTCGGGGCCGCCTTCGACTATGAGGCGGGCGTCCAGAAGGCCGCGCCCCGCTGGATGGGGCGGCTCGGCGTCGAATGGCTTTTCCGTCTGTTCGCCGACCCGAAACGCCTGTTTAGCCGATACTGCGTCGAGCCCTGGTTCCTGATCGGGCCTGCGTTTGGCGACGTGCGCGAGGCGATGCGGCGCAAGCGCTGACCTCTTTCCTCCCCACTTCGTGGGGAGGGGGACCGCGTAGCGGTGGAGGGGGCGACGGTACGTTTGAAAATCGGAGAATCTAGGCTGACGGCAGCGCCGCCCCCTCCGTCACGGGCGCTGCGCGCCCGCGCCACCTCCCCCATGAAATGGGGAGGAAAGGTTGAGGTCAGGCCGCCACGATCTGCTCGGCCTGTTTCAGGTTGACGCTGACCAGCTGGCTCATGCCGCGCTCGGGCATGGTGACGCCGTACAGGCGGTCCATGCGGCTCATGGTCACCGGGTTGTGGGTGATGACGATGAAGCGGGTGTCGGTGCGGCTGCGCATTTCGTGCAGCATCCGGCAGAAGCGGTCGACGTTGGCGTCGTCCAGCGGCGCGTCCACCTCGTCCAGCACGCAGACGGGCGCCGGGTTGGCCAGGAAGACGCCGAAGATCAGCGCCGCCGCCGTCAGGGCCTGCTCGCCGCCCGACATCAGGCTCATGACCGACAACCGCTTGCCGGGCGGGCAGGCGTAGATTTCCAGACCGGCCTCCAGCGGATCGTCGCTCTCGACCAGTTTCAGCTCCGCCTGACCGCCGCCGAACAGGGCCTCGAACAGGGCCTTGAAGTTGGCGTTGATGACGTCGAAGGCCGCCACCAGCCGCTCGCGGCCCTCGGCGTTCAGTTCGTCGATGCCGTCGCGCAGCTTGGCGATGGCCTGGGTCAGGTCGATGCGTTCCGACTTCATGGCGCCCAGACGCTCGCCGTATTCGGCGGCCTCTTCCTCGGCGCGCAGGTTGACCGCGCCCAGGGCCTCGCGCTCGCGCTCCAGCCCGGACAGCAGGCTCTCGGCGCCGGCCGTGTCGGGCGGACGGGCGATCGCGTCGTCCAGCAGCTTCTGGCCCAGTTCGTCCGGCGACATCTGCGCCGTCTCGCGCAGGGTGGCTTCGGCTTCGACCAGACGTTCAGACGCAGCTTCCGCGCGGACCGCGAGCCCTGCGCGAGCTTCGCGCGCAGCCCCGGCGGCGGCCTCTGCGGCGCGGCTGGCGCGGTCGCTCTCGCCCGCCGTGCTCTCGGCCAGGGACAGGGCCTCGGCGGCGGCGTTCCTGCGCGTCTCGGCGGCGATCAGGGCGTCCATCAAGGCGCCGCGCTGCTCGGCGAAGCCCTGGGGCGCGATCTCGGCCTGTTTCAGCAGGACTGCGGTCTTGTCGGCGTCCTTGCCCAGGGCCGTGACGCGGGCGGCGCTGTCCTTGGATCGTCCGGCCCAGCCCTCGTGGGCGCGGGTCAGGCTGCCTAGGCGTTGTTCGCGTCCGGCGCGGTCCCGGGCTTCCTCGTCGCGGGTCGAGCGGGCGATCTGGGCCGCTTGGCGGGCCGCATCGGCGGCGACGCGGGCGGCGGCCAGTTCGTCGCGCAGACCAGCGAGGGTCTCGGACGGGGCTTCGACCGATTGCGCGGCCTCCAGCGCGGCCTTGGCCTCGGCCACTTCGCCTTCCAGCCGGGTTACGGTTTCGTCCAGCGCCTGGGCGCGGGCCTCGCGCCGGGTCTGGTCGCGCATCAGGCTTTCGAGCCGGTCGCGACCGGCGGTCACGGCCTTGTCGGCGGCGAAGGGCTTGAGGCGGGCGGTCTTCACCGCCTCCTCGGCGGCGCGGAAGGCTTCGGTCGCCGCCTTCTGAGCCGTTTGCACGGCCTCCAGCGCGGGCTTGCCCGTATCGATCTCGGCTTCCAGCTCGGCCAGCCGGGTGCGCTGGGCCAGACGCACGGCGGCGGGGCGCGGAGCCTCGGCGCGGCTGACGAACCCATCCCAGCGGTAGAGGTCGCCCTCGACCGTCACCAGACGGGCGCCGGTCGGCAGAGCCTTGGCCAGACGGGGCGCATCGGACTGGCTGGCCACGACGCACAGGGCCAGACGCGCGGCCAACTCGGGGGGCGCGGTCACATGGGCGGCCAGCGGGGCTACGCCCTCGGGCCAGACCTGCGACGGCGCCTCGGCGCCCGCCCAGTGAGCGGCGGCGCGGGCGTCCAGCGCCGCGTCCAGATCGTCGCCCAGCGCCGCAGCCAGCGCCGCCTCATAACCCTTGGCCGCCGAAACCTTGTCCAGCGCCGGCGGGTGGTCGCGCTTGCCCGTGACCAGCAGTTGCGCCAGCCCGCGCGCCTCGGTCTGCAACCGGCCCAGACGGTCCTCGGCGGCGCGAGCGGCCGTGCGGGCCTCGGCCTCGACGCGGGCCAGATCGCCGCGTGCGGCCTCAGCGGCCTCGACGGCTTCGCGGGCGGCGGTCAGATCGGCCTGCGCCGTTTCCAGCTCTGTGCGGGCCACGGCCAGTTCCGGCGTCTCGATGGGACCCAGGGCTTCGCGTTCGCGCTTCGCCTGTTCAAACTGGCCGACGACGCGGGCCAGTCGGGCCTCGGCGTCGCGTTTACGGGCGCTCTCGGCGTTGGCGCGCGCCTCGACGGCGGCGAGCGTCCCAGCCAGCCGTTCGACCTCGCCGTCGGCGGCCTTGCGCGCGTCTTCGGCGACCAGCAGCGCCTTTTCCAACTCCGGCCCGCGCTCCGGCGCGGCGGCGATCTCGGCCTTCAGCCTGGTCAGGTCGTGGTCCAGCCGGTCCAGCTCGCGCTTCGCGTCGGCGGCCATGCCCTCTTCGCGCTCGACATCGGCGGCGATGCGGGCCGCCTCGGCCTTCAGCCGGTCGACCTCGGCGCGGGCGGCCTGTTCGGCCATGTCGAGGCGGTCGCGCTCCAGGGTGGCCCGTTGCAGCAGGGCGCCGGCCACGGCGTCTTCTTCGCGCGCCGGCTTCATGGCGTCTTGCGCCTTCAGGGCCTCGGCCTCGGCCCTGGTCGCGGCGGCGGACGCCTCGGCCACGGCGCGGTCGGCGTCGCGCAGTTCCTGGGCCGCGACTTCCGCCGCCGCCTTGGCGTCGTTCCAGCGCACGTAGAGCAGGGCGGCTTGCAGGGCCCGGATCTCGGCCGAGATCTTCTTGTACTTCTCGGCCTGACGCGCCTCGCGTTTCAGCCGGTTCAGCGCCGTCTCCAGCTCGCGACCGATGTCGTCCAGCCGGTCCAGATTGGTCTCTGCCGCCTTCAGCCGTAGTTCGGCCTCGTGGCGGCGGGTGTGCAGACCGGCCACGCCGCCGGCTTCTTCCAGAATCCGCCGCCGGTTCTGAGGCTTGGCGGCGATCAGTTCGGAAATCTGGCCCTGACGCACCAGGGCGGGGGAGTTGGCCCCGGTCGAGGCGTCGGCGAACAGCAGCTGGACGTCGCGGGCGCGGACCTCCTTGCCGTTGATGCGATAGGTCGAGCCCTGGCCCCGGTCGATGCGGCGCGAGACCTCCAGCACCGGGCTGTCGGTAAAGGGCTGGGGCGCGCGCTTCTGGGCGTTGTCGATTGTCAGGACGACTTCGGCGTGGCTGCGCGGCGGGCGGCCCGCGGCCCCGGCGAAGATGACGTCGTCCATGCCCTGGCCGCGCATGGCCTTGGCTGAGTTGGCGCCCATGACCCAGCGCAGGCTCTCCAGCACGTTGGATTTGCCGCAACCGTTCGGCCCGACCACCCCGGTCAGGCCGGACTCGATTTGAACTTCCGCCGCGTCGACGAAGGATTTGAAGCCGACGAGCTTCAGTCTCTGGAACTGCATCGGCGGGGGCTTAACGCCCCTTGAGCAGCGGGTCTATGGCCGCCGACAGGGTTTCAATCGAATGGTCGGCGGCGCGCACGCCGTTGACGAAGAAGGTCGGGGTGCCGCTGACGCCGGCCGCCATGGCGGCTTCGACATCATGTCTCAGGGCCTGGCCCGTGGCCGGATCGGACAGGCAGGCCTCCATCTGCGGCTGGGTGCGACCGCTGACGCCGACGGCGCCCATGTACCAGTCGCGCGCGTCACCATTGGCGAAGGCGGCCGCCTGACCGGCCATGAAGGCGTGGGCGACATCGAAAAACTTGCCAGGAGCGGCGCAGCGGCCGATGGCTGCGGCCGTGGCCGCTATCTGGGTCGGCTGGGTCGGCAGGTCGCGGAACACCAGCCTGACCTTGCCCGTGTCGATATAGCGGGCCTTGAACGCCGGCAGGACGTCGTTGGTCCAGTGGGCGCAGTGAGTGCAGGTGAAGGAAGCGTACTCGATCACCGTGACGGGGGCGTCGGGCCGACCCAGGACGCGGTCGGCGGCGGTCACCGCCGGTACGGCGGCCACGGTGGCGATCGCCGTCGCCGATGGCGTGTCGGCGGCGACGGCCGCGGGCGCGACGGCCATCACCGTCGCCGTCAGGACGACGGCGGTCAGGGTTCTGATCATGTCCGGTCGCGCCCGCATCGGCCTACTTCTTGGCCAGTTCGGCGTCGATGGCTTCCGACAGGCCGGTCAGGCTGCTGTCGACGACCTTCGTGCCGTTGACCAGGAAGGTCGGGGTGCCGGTCACGCCGGCGTCGATGCCGGCCTTGATGCGGTTGCTCATCTCTTCGATGGCGGCCTTGTCGCGGATGCAGGTCTCGGTCTGCTCCTGGCTCAGACCGGCGGCGGCGGCGGCGCGGAACAGGGTGGTGCGCGGCGCGACGCCCGCCATCCATTCCTTCTGGCTGGCCATGATGTCGTGGACGACGTCGAAATACTTGTCGGGTCCGGCGCAGCGCGCGATCAGGAAGCCGGCGACGGCGATGTCCTGCGGCGGGGTGGGGAATTCGCGGAAGACGTAGCGGACCTTTTTGGTGTCCACATATTTGGTCTTGAACTCGGGCCAGACTTCCTCATTCCAGACGGCGCAGTGGCCGCAGGTGACCGAGGCGTATTCCACGACAGTGACCTTGGCGTCATCGCCGGCGCCCATGGACATATCGCCCTGTGCGGCGCCGCCGGTCTTGGCTGTGCAGCCGGCGACGGTGGCCATGGCGGCCAGGGCGGCGGCGGTCAGGGCCGCGCGGCGGCTCATCGATGCGTAACGGAACGTAGCCATGGGTCGTCCTTGGTCGAGGGTGTGACTCTGAAGGATGGCGCGATTCCCTGAGGCATGCGCGATCCGCTTGATTGTCGAGAACAGGTGCGGCGAAGGTTTGTCAACGGCGCTCGTTTTCCGGCGGCTGCGACAGCACCGCGCGGCCAAGCTTGCGCAGGGCGGCTTTCAGGCTGTCCGGCGCATCCTCGACCGCGGCGGCCAGCTCGGCTTCGACCGAGGCGGGCAGGGGGGGCAGGACCCTCTTGCCGCGCGCCCTCGGCTTGGCCCCGGCGACGGGCAGGGGCTTGACCGGCCCCTGGGCGATGCGCAGCCGCTCGACCGATCCGGCCCCGAGAAACAGGTTCACCCGCTGGATGATGTCCTCGGACTGATGCTGCACCAGCAGGGCGGCGGGACCGACCACGCGCAGTTCCAGCGTGCCGCCGGCGGCTCCGCGACCCTTGGTCAGCTTCTGCGGGCGGGTGACGCGGGCCAGCCGCTCGCCGACGATCTCGACCCAGCGGGGCTCCAGCGCCCCCGCGCCGCGTCCGAACTGGGCGTCCAGCTTCTTGATCAGCGGGGCCAGCGACCGGCCCGCCGGGGGCGGCGGGCGCAACGGCGGGCGCGTCCGGCGTCGGGCTAGGATTTCGCGGGCTTCGCTTTCGGTGGGGAGAGGACGACGCATTCGTCCTATATAGCTCGACCCATGCCTGACGTCTCTTCCCTCCGCGCCGCCCTGCTTGATTGGTACGACGCCCATGCGCGGACCCTGCCGTGGCGCACCCCGCCGGGGACGGACACGCGCACGGACCCCTACCGGGTCTGGCTGTCCGAGGTCATGCTGCAACAGACCACGGTCCCGCACGCCGCCCCCTATTTCGAGCGCTTCACCGCGCGCTGGCCGACCGTCAGCGATCTGGCGGCGGTCGAGGATTCCGAGTTGATGGCCGCCTGGGCCGGGCTGGGCTACTACGCCCGCGCCCGCAACCTGCTGGCCTGCGCCCGGGCCGTGGCCAGCGAGCACGGCGGCGTCTTTCCCGACAGCGAGGCGGCGCTTCTGGCCCTGCCGGGCGTGGGCGCCTATACCGCCGCCGCCGTGGCCGCCATCGCCTTCGACCGGCCCGCCAACGTCGTGGACGGCAATGTCGAACGGGTCATGAGCCGTTTGTTCGCGGTTCAGACGCCTCTGCCCGCCGCCCGACCCGAGTTGAAACGTCTGGCCGCCCTGTTCGTCAGCGACGAGCGCCCCGGCGACTGGCCCCAGGCCCTGATGGATCTGGGTTCGGGCGTCTGTCGGCCCAAGTCGCCGTCGTGCGAGCTCTGTCCCCTGGCCTTCGGTTGCGAGGGCTTGAAGACCGGCGAACCGGCCCGCTACCCGCTCAAGGTCAAAAAGGCCGAGCGACCGCATCGCCTGGGCCACGCCTTTGTCCTGCGCGACGGCGAGGGCCGGATCGGTCTGGTGCGACGGCCCGACAAGGGGCTGCTGGGCGGCATGGTCGGCCTGCCGACCTCGGACTGGAGCGCGACGCCGGACTTTATGGCCCCCGTCGACGCCGACTGGGTCGAAGTCGGGGCCGTCGAACACGTCTTCACCCACTTCAGCCTGACCCTTACGGTTCACGTCGGGGCCGGGGACGGCGACTTCCTGTGGACCGAGGCGGAAGACGCGCTGGCCTCTCTGCCGACGGTGTTCAGGAAGGCGCTGGAACGGGGACTGGCCGGCCAATAATTTCGATCCTCCCCTGCTTGCGGGGGAGGGGGACCACGAAGTGGTGGAGGGGGCGAATGCGCACACGACGGTCGCCACCTGTCCGCACCCGGATTTTTGACGACCTGCCTGTTTCCGCCCCCTCCACCGCCGTCCCGGCGGTACCCCTCCCCCATGATCATGGGAGAGGATCAAAGGGCCGCTAACCCGCCACCCGCAGGTTGACCACGCCGCTCTTCTCGTGGGGCATGACGACGACCCGGCCGTCCAGGCGCTGGAAATTCAGGTCTATGACGCCGCCGCCGACCTCCAGATCGCTGACGGTCAGCCGGTCCAGGCCGATCGGCAGGGCGGGTTTGGTGACTTCGACCAGACTTTCGGCGGCGTTGATCGACACGCCGAGCACGGCCTGCAGCATCAGGAAGACCGATCCCGCCGCCCAGGCCTGGGGCAGGCAGGCGACCGGATAGGCGATGGGCGGCTCGCCTGTCTCGCGGATGAAGCCGCAGAACAGCTCGGGCAGCCGCAAGTGGAAATGCGAGGCCGCGCCAAACACCTCGCCCAGCAGCATGGCCACCGCCCGCCGCTCGCCGTAGCCGGCCATGCCCGCCGCCGCCATGGCCGTGTCGTGCGGCCAGACCGAGCCGTTGTGATAGCTCATCGGATTGAAGCGCGTCTGGCCCTTGCCCAGGGTCCGCAGGCCCCAGCCCGAGCGGAACTCGGCCGTCAGCATCCGCCGCGTCACCCGATGCGCCCGCTCCTGCGTGGGCAGGCCGCTGAACATCAGATGCCCGGCGTTGGAGCCGATGGCGCGGCACTGCTCGCCGTCGCCGTCGAGGGCGATGGCGTAGAAGCCCTCATCCTCCATCCAGAAGCGATCCTCGACCAGGGCGCGGACCGCCTCGGCTCGCGCTTGCCACTGCGGCGTCCGCTCGTCTCCCAGATGGGCGCCCATCTCGGCCAGGGCCTTCCAGGCGGCGAAGGCGTAGCCCTGGACCTCCAGCAGGGCGATCGGCCCCTTGGGGAAGCGACCGTCGGCGTAGAAGATGGAGTCCTCGCTGTCCTTCCAGCCCTGGTTGGCCAGGCCTGTATCCGCCGCCCGGGCGTAGTCGATCAGCCCGTCGCCGTTGCTGTCGCCGTAGTCGGTCATCCAGCCCGCCGCCGCGATCAGGTTGGGCCACAGGGCGCGGATGGTCTCCAGATCGCCGGTGCGCTTGGCGTAGGCGCCGGCCAGGGCGATGAACAGGCAGGTGGTGTCGACCCCGCCGTAATAGAGGCCGAACGGGACTTCGCGCAGCGCGCTCATCTCGCCGCCGCGCGTCTCGTGCATGATCTTGCCGGGGGCGGAATCCATGAAGGCGTCGACCTCGGTCGCCTGACGCGCCGCCAGATAGGTCAGGACCCCCTTGGCCAGGCTGGGGTCGATCCACAGCATCTGCCAGGCGGTGATGATGCCGTCGCGCCCGAACGGGGTCGAGAACCACGGCACCCCGGCGTAAGGATAGGGGCCGGTCGGCAGGTCGGTGGTCAGCAGGGCCACGTCCGTCCTCGACTGGGTCAGCCAGTCGTTGACGCGCGGATTGCGCGGAGCCTGTACGCTGGCGCCCCGCCTCAGCCGACGACGCATGGCCAACCGCGCCTGGATGGCGTTCCAGCGCCAGCGGTCCTTGTCCGGCGCTTCGCAGACGTCCAGCCCGCATTCGATGAACAACTCCAGCTTCTTGCCCTTGGGCAGGCTGAACATGAACTCCGCCCGGTTGGGGCTGAGCCGCGCCGGCGGCTCGGAAAAGGCCAGGCAGCTGGTCCTCAGAACATCATCCAGGCCGGTGTAGCCGAAGGTGACGCGGCGCCCGTCCATGACCGGGGCGTGGATCTGGCCGCGCGCCGCCCGCTGCGTGCCGCGCACCTGAAAGATGTCGGCGAAGTCGGCGGCGAACTCGAAGGCCAGCGGCAGCAGGATGTCCTCTATGCCGTGGTTGACCATCCGCACCCGCTCGAACAGCCTCTTGTCCCAGAGGAAGCGCCGCCGCTCCAGATGCAGCACCCCGGCCGGGGCCGAGCGCCCGCCCATCGGCGGCAGGGGGCGGTTGGTCGAATGGCAGGTGAAGAAGACATTGTCCTCGGTCACGCCGGAACTGAGCCGCGACGGCCGCGCCCGACCCACGGTCAGAACGAAGTGCGACAGCAGCCGCGTGTCCTGATCGAACAGGCCGTCGGCGCCGCTTTTCACATCGCCCCAGTGGTCCGCGACGAGAAAGGTGTCGCGATCCTTCAACGCCATCAGGGTTTCAAGCCCGTCCTGGTCGTTGTTGTCGGCGGCGGTGGTCTGGACTGAATAGGCGTCGTCCATGCTCTACCTAATGACCAGAGAGGTGAAGGGTTCAGGCGCGGACGGCGAAACTGCGTTCCTCAAGCAGCGGCAGGATGGGGGCGCCATCCAGAACGTGCGCCGCGAACGGGCGTCGGGCCAGCAGGTCGCCGTAGACGTCGAGGTAGCGCCGGGCCATGGCCGTGGCCGAGAAGCGCAGGTCGAAGCGCGCCCGGATCGCCTCGCGGTCCAGTTCGTGCGCCTTTGCAGCGGCGGCGACCGCCTGCTCCATGCTGTCGACCAGGAACCCGGTGGCCCCATCCTCAATGATTTCGGGCGTCGAACCGCAGCGGAAGGCGACGACCGGGGTGCCGCAGGCCAGGGCCTCGATCATCACCAGACCGAAGGGCTCGGGCCAGTCGATAGGGAAGAGCAGGGCCTCGGCCCCGCCGAGGAAGGCCGACTTCTGGTGGTCGCCGATCTCGCCGACGAACTCGATCAGGGGGTTGCCGTCGATCATCGGCTTGATGACCGTCTCCCAATAGGTCTTGTCCGCCGCATCGACCTTGGCCGCGATCTTCAGCGGCTTGCCCAGGCGCGTGGCGATCTCGATGGCGCGGTCGGGACGTTTCTCGGGCGAGATGCGGCCCAGGAAGGCCAGATAGCCCTGCGATGTGGGCGAGAAGTGATAGAGGTCGCCCGGCATCCCGTGCTGAACCGTGGCCTTCCAGTTGGCGTGCGGCAGGGGGCGGCGCTGATCGTCCGAGATGGAGACCAGGCCGAACTCGGGCCAGCGCTCATAGACCTCGGGCAGATCCTTCAGGTCCAGCCGTCCGTGCAGGGTGGTGATCGTCTTGTCCGCCAGACCCCGGAAGAAGGGGAAGTGCAGGATGTCGGTATGGAAATGGATGACGTCGAACGTGTCGGCGCGGTCCAGAACGGCGGCCAGCAGGGTCATGTGCGCGGCCAGGTCGGACTTCAGCGGCTCGGGGTCCAGCCGGATCGCCTGATCGCGCACCGGGATCAGCCGCGCCCGCGTTTCGGCCTCGGCGCTGGCGAACAGGGTCACCTCGTGGCCCAGATCGACCAGGGCGTCGGTCAGGTGGGCGACGACCCGCTCGGTGCCGCCGTAGAGACGCGGCGGCACCGCCTCATAGAGGGGCGTGACCTGAGCAATCTTCATGATCCGACTCCGGCGCCCCCGATGGCGCACTGGAATCGTCAACACGGGTCGGTGACCGGGGTTCCAGCTTGGCTGGAACGATAGTCTCGAGCCTTACAGCGGGATTGTGGCCTACTGCATCCCGGCGCGGATCTCGGCGCGCAGGGCGTCGATGGGGCGCAGACCCGTGTCGGTCTTGAACCGCCAGTAGGTCCAGCCGTTGCAGGCCGGGGCGTTTTCCAGCAGGGCGCCCAGCTTGTGGATCGAGCCGCTCATGGAGCCGGACACCAGCGAGCCGTCGGCGCGCACGCGGGCCTCATGGTCGCCCTTGGGGCAGTAAAGCTTGTCGCCGGGGGCCAGCAGACCGGCCTCGACCAGGGCGCCGAACGGCACCTTGACCTCGGCCTTCTTGGAGCCGGTGACCACCAGGTCCTCGGGCGCGGCGGGGATGACGGCCTTGATGCGCTTCTCGGCCACCTTGGCGTAGCCTTCGTCGCGTTCGATGCCGATGAAGCGGCGGCCCAGGCGCTTGGCCGCGGCGCCCGTGGTGCCGGTGCCGAAGAAGGGGTCCAGGATGACGTCGCCGACGCGGCTGGCCGACAGGATGACCCGGTGCAGCAGGGCCTCGGGCTTCTGGGTCGGATGGGCCTTGTCGCCGTTCTCATCCTTCAGGCGCTCATTGCCGGTGCACAGGGCCAGGGTCCAGTCCGAGCGCATCTGGGTGTCTTCGTTGAAGGCCTTCAGCGCGTCGTAGTTGAAGGTGTAGCGCTTTTGCTCGCGCGACTTGGCGGCCCAGATCAGGGTCTCGTGCGCATTGGTGAAGCGCGTGCCCTTGAAGTTCGGCATCGGGTTGGACTTGCGCCAGATGATGTCGTTCAGCACCCAGAAGCCCAGGTCCTGCATCGCCGAGCCCAGGCGGAAGATGTTGTGATAGCTGCCGATGACCCAGAGCGAGCCCTCGTCCTTCAGCACCCGGCGGCATTCGGTCAGCCAGGCGCGAGTAAAGGCGTCATAGGCGGCGAAGCTGTCGAACTTGTCCCAGTCGTCGTCGACCGCATCGACCTTGGAGTTGTCCGGCCGGAGCAGGTCGCCGCCCAGCTGCAGATTATAGGGCGGGTCGGCGAAGACCATGTCCACCGACTTGTCCGGGAGGCCCTTCAGCACCTCGATGCAGTCGCCACGCAGGATGACGTCGGTCTTCAACTCGGACATGGAATAAGCGGCCCCGGACAGATGAGGGGCTTATGGTGAATCCTTACGGTTAAGGCGGAGTAACCAAACTTAAGATCCCGACTGATCGATAGAATCCTTCTCCCCTTGCGGGAGAAGGTGGCAGGCGAAGCCTGACGGATGAAGGGGTCTGGCTACGGCGGATGAAGGCGGACGGTCGCAGCCCGGCGTTACCCCTCATTCGACCTCACACTGCTCTGCCGCCTTCTCCTGCAAGGGGAGAAGGCAAAGATGGTGCAAATCGCATCCCGTCTGAGCTATGAGGCGGGGATGATCGCACGCCTTCGTCCCGTTCCGTTCGCCCTTGGGCCTGTCCACTTCGTCGGTATCGGCGGCATCGGCATGAGCGGCATCGCCGAGATCATGCTGAAGATCGGCTATCAGGTGTCCGGCTCGGACGCCAAGGCCAGCGCCAACACCGAGCGGCTGGAGCGCCTCGGCGCCCGCATCTACATCGGCCATGACGCCGCGCACGTGACCGAGGGCGTCTCGGCGGTGGTCTATTCCACGGCGGTCAAGGCGGCGAACCCCGAACTGGTCGTCGCCCGCGAGCGCCGCATCCCCCTGGTCCGCCGGGCCGAGATGCTGGCCGAGCTGATGCGTCTGCAGTTCTCGATCGGCGTCGGCGGCACCCACGGCAAGACCACGACGACCTCGATGGTCGCGGCCCTGCTGGACGCGGCGGGCATGGACCCCACCGTGGTCAACGGCGGCATCATCAACGCCTACGGCACCAACGCCAAGGTGGGCGAGGGCGACTGGATCGTGGTCGAGGCCGACGAGAGCGACGGCAGCTTCCTGCGCCTGAAATGCACCGTGGCCATCATCACCAATATCGACCCGGAACACCTGGATCACTACGGCGACTTCGACGCGGTCAAAAAGGCCTTCTGCGACTTCATCGAGGACATTCCCTTCTACGGCTTCGGCGTTGTCTGCCTGGACCACCCGGAAGTGCAGAAGCTGGCGGCTCAGATCGACAACCGCCGCCTCGTCACCTACGGTCTGAACCCCCAGGCCATGGTCCGCGCCGAGAACGTGAAGATGTCGCCCGACGGCGCCCGCTTCGACGTGGTGGTGCAGGGCCAGGGTCTGGCCGCTCTGGACGAGCCGATCCGGATCGAGGGCCTCTATCTGCCCATGGCCGGCTGGCACAATGTCTCCAACTCGCTGGCCGCCATCGCCGTGGCGCGCGAACTGGGCGTGGACGACGACGCCCTGCGCGCCGGTCTGGCCGACTTCGGCGGGGTCAAGCGCCGCTTCACCACCACGGGCGTGGTCGGCGGCGTGCGCGTCATCGACGACTACGGCCACCACCCGGTCGAGATCGCCGCCGTGCTCAAGGCCGCCCGTCAGGTGGTCCAGTCGGCGGACAACCCCGGACGCGTCATCGCCGTGGTCCAGCCGCACCGCTACACCCGCCTGCGCGACCTGATGGAGGAGTTCTCGACCTGCTTCTCGGACGCCGACGCCGTCCTGGTCGCCGACGTCTATCCGGCGGGCGAACAGCCGATCGAGGGCGTGGACAAGCACGCCCTGGCCGACGGCATCCGTCGCTATGGCCACCGCAACGTCGCCGCCCTGGAAAACGCCGCCGTCCTGCCGCGCGTCATCAAGGACGAGGCCAAACCGGGCGATCTGGTCGTCCTGCTGGGCGCCGGCGACATCACCAGCTGGGCCTACGCCCTGCCGGCGCAACTCGAAGCCCTCGCCTGAAGCTTTCCACCATCCGCTCATCCCCGCGGAGGCGGGGACCCAGTGCTTTGGCCTCTAGCCGCGACGCTCAGGGTCTTGCGCGGAAATGCCCAACCGGGCATCGCAGTAGCTCTTACTGGGTCCCCGCCTCCGCGGGGATGAGCGGAAATAACGATGTCCTGGCGCGATAACCTCCCCACCGTGCGCGGCAAGCTGCTGCTGAACGAGCCGCTGGGGCCTTACACCTGGTTCCGCGTCGGCGGGGCGGCGGACGCCCTCTTCATTCCGGCGGACGCGGAAGACCTGGCCGACTTCCTCAAGGCCCTGGCCGAAAGCGTACCCGTCACCATCATCGGCGTCGGCTCCAACCTGATCGTCCGCGACGGCGGGGTCGAGGGCGTGGTGATCCGTCTGGCGGGCCGGGCCTTCGCGGCCATCACGACCGAGGGCGACACCATTACGGCTGGCGCGGGCGCGCTGGACTCCATGGTGGCCAAGGCCTCGGCCAAGGCGGGTATCGCCGGGCTGGAGTTCTACGCCGGCATCCCCGGCACCATCGGCGGCGCCCTGACTATGAACGCGGGCTGCTATGGTTCGGAGACGAAGGACGTCCTGGTCTCGGCCTGGGGCCTGACGCGGCAAGGCGAGCGGGTCGAGCTGACGCTGGCCGACTTCGGCTACACCTACCGCCACTCCAACGCCCCGGCCGACATCATCTGGATGGAGGCGACCTATCGCGGCGCGCCCGACGCGCCCGAGGCCGTCGCCGCCCGCATCCACGAGATCACCAGCCGCCGCGAGACGACCCAGCCGATCCGCGAAAAGACCGGCGGCTCGACCTTCAAGAACCCCGAGGGCCATTCCTCTTGGAAGCTGGTCGACGAGGCGGGCTGGCGCGGCAAGCTGCGCGCCGAAACCGGCGGCGGCGCCAAGTTCAGCGAACTGCACGCCAACTTCATGATCAACCCCGGCGAAGCCACCGCCGCCGACATCGAAGCCCTGGGCGAGGCGGTTCGCGCCGACGTCCTGGCCAAGACCGGCGTCCAACTCGACTGGGAAATCAAGCGCATCGGCCGGAAGATCTGACGCTGCTTTCCTCCCCATTTTATGGGGAGGGGGACCACGAAGTGGTGGAGGGGGCGACACAAGCGTCTGCCGTCGAGCCGCCCCCTCCGTCACGTCGCTATCGCGCCGCGCCACCTCCCCATGAAATGGGGAGGAAAGACGTGACGAATTCCCCTCCGGCCCCGCTATCGTTTCCAACCGGTTAACCGTATTCAGGGCATAGGGGCGGGCTAGTAGTCGGATCGTCCCATGCGCGCGCCCCTGAACACTCTTCACGTCGCTGTCCTGATGGGCGGCCTGTCGTCGGAACGCGAGGTTTCGCTGTCGTCCGGTCGCGGCTGCGCCGACGCCCTGGAGGGGCAGGTCGCCAAGGTCACGCGGGTCGACGCCGGCCGCGATCTGGCTCAGGTCCTGACCGCCCTGAAACCCGATGTCGTCTTCAACGCCCTGCACGGCGAATGGGGCGAGGACGGCTGCGTCCAGGGCATTCTCGAGACCCTGCGCATTCCCTACACCCACTCCGGCGTCCTGGCCTCGGCCCTGGCCATGGACAAGGACAAGTCCAAGGCCGTGCTGCGGACGGCCGGCGTGGTCGTCCCCGGCGGCGGCCTGTTCGACCGCAAGGCCGTGGCGGCGGACCACGTCATCGCGCCCCCCTATGTGATCAAGCCCAACGCCGAGGGCTCCTCGGTCGGCGTCTATGTCATCCAGCCCGGCGATGCGCCCTGCGCCATCGTCGGCGACGACAGCTGGACCTATGGCGACCTGGTCATGGTCGAGCCCTTCATCGCGGGCAAGGAACTGGCCGTCACCGTCCTGGGCGAGGTCGACGGCCCGCGCGCCCTGACCGTCACCGACATCACCCCGACCAAGGGCTTCTACGACTACGAGGCCAAATACGCGCCGGGCGGCTCCAAGCATGTCCTGCCCGCCGAATTGCCCGCCCACGTCTTTGACAAGGCTTTACGTCAGTCGGAGCTGGCCCACACGGCCATGGGCTGCCGCGGCGTGTCCCGATCCGACTTCCGTTATGACGATGTTAACGACGTTCTCGTTCTTCTGGAGGTCAACACCCAGCCCGGCATGACGCCGACCTCGCTCAGTCCCGAGCAGGCGGCCTATGTCGGGATGGCGTATCGTGATCTGGTTCGGTGGATGGTGGAGGACGCCTCATGCCCGCGGTAGTGCGTGGCGGTCGGCGACAGGGTTCGACAAAAGGCAAGGGGCAGGGGTCCCGCAAGGCGCCGGCCACGCCGGGCAAGGTCGCCGCCATCGGTCGGCTGGACCTGTCGCCGCGCGCGGTTCTGATCTCCATCGTGGCGGGCGTCGTGGTGCTGGGCGGGGTCCTGGCCACGGGCGCGCGGGCCGAGCGCATCTCCAACTCGGTCTCCAACAAGTTCGACAGCGTCACCTCGGGCATGGGCCTGAAGGTCAGGCAGGTCCACGTCACCGGCGCCTCGCCCGAGGCCCGCGCCGCGATCCAGCAGGCCGTCGGCGTCCGCGCCGATCAACCCATCGTCAGTCTGGACCTCAACGCCGTGCGCGACCGGGTGCAGGCCGTGGGCTGGGTCAAGGAGGCGCGCGTGGTGCGCCTGTTGCCCGACACCCTGATCGTCGACGTCAAGGAACACGACCGCCTGGCCGTCTGGCAGACCGGCGGCCACGCCTATGTCATCGACAGCCGGGGAGAAGTCATTCAGGGCGCCGACGCGGGCCGCTATCCCAAGCTGCCGCTGGTGGTGGGCAAGGGCGCCGATCAGACCGCATCTGAAATCCTGCCGCTTCTGGCCCAGCGGCCGCGCCTGATGGCCCGCATCGAGGCCCTGGTCCGGGTGGACGAGCGCCGCTGGGACCTGCGCCTCAAGGACGGCAGCCTGATCCAGCTGCCCGCCGTCGATCAGGACTCCGCCCTGATCCGCCTCGACGCGCTGGACCAGCGCGAACGCCTTCTCGACCTGGGTTTCGCCCGGGTGGATCTCCGCACGCCCGAGGAGGTCGCCGTCCGGCCCTCCGAAGGCGCCGTCTGAACCGAATATCCAGGACACGATCATCATGGCCGGACGCAGCCGAGACACGAACACGGATCAAGCCAAGGGCGCCCCGCGCGCTCCGGCCGTGGCCGCGCTCGACCTGGGCCAGTCCAAGGTCGCCTGCTTCATCATGAAGCCCGAGGGCGTGCGCCACGCTGACCGCACCATCCGCGTCGCGGGCGCCAGCCACGTCCAGTCGCGCGGCGTGCGCGGCGGGGCCATCGTCAACATGGACGAGGCCGCCCAGGCCATCGGTCATGCGGTCGAGCGCGCCGAGCGCGCCGCCGGCTCGCCCGTTTCCGGCGTCATCGTCACCACGGCCATCGGCCAGATGGCCAGCCACCGGGTCCAGGCCCGCGTCTCCCTGGGCGCCCACCCGATCAGCGACGGCGACCTGGCCCGCGCCATCGGCATGGCCCTCGCCCAGATCCGCCTGCCCAACCGTCGCCCGATTCACGTCCTTCCCATCGCCTGGTCGGTGGACGGGGCGCGCGGCGTCCATGATCCGCGCTCCATGCGCGGCGGCTCTCTCGGGCTGGATCTGCTGGTCGTCTCCATGTCCGAAGGTTCGTTCGGCGCCCTCAGCCACTGCCTCGAACTGGCCCACCTTGACCTCCAAGGCGTCGCCGCCGCCCCCGTCGTCTCCTCGCTCGCCGCGCTGGAAGAGGACGAGATGGAGCTGGGCAGCGTCTGCATCGACATGGGCGGCGGCTCGACCTCCGCAGCCGTCTGGGGCGGGCGCAGCCTGCTGCATATCGAAAGCCTGAACGTCGGCGGCGACCACGTCACCGCCGACATCGCGCGCGGCCTGTCGACCTCCAAGGTCGGCGCCGAGCGCCTGAAGACCCTGCACGGCTCGGCCATGGCCAGCGCCAACGAGGACCGCGAGATGCTGGAGGCCCCGCCGCGCGGCGAGGACCCGTCCGCCGGCCCCGTCATCGTCCCGCGCGCCATGCTCAAGACCGTCATCGCCCCGCGCGTCGAGGAAACCCTTGAACTGCTGCGCGACCGGCTGAAGCACGCCGGCGTCGGCATGGACCCGGGCGCAGGCATCGTCCTGACCGGCGGCGCCAGCCAGCTGAACGGCGTGCGTGAACTGGCCGTGCGCGTCTTCGACCGCCCGGTCCGCCTGGGCAAGCCGCAACGCGCCCCCCACCTGGCCGACGCCGCCTCGGGCCCGGCCTTCTGCTCGGCCTCCGGCGTCCTGCTGCGCGCCGCCTACGGCCCGCGCGAGGCCGTCTCGGCCCGCAAGCTGATGTCCCGCCAGATCACCGCCGCCGACGCCCCCAAGGTCCACCGCGGCGGCATGGTCGCCCGCGCCGCCGGCTGGCTGCGCGACAACCTCTAGCCACCCTGCGGCTTCGCGTCGCACAAAACGGCCTAATTCCTGTCCGAGTTGGACGCACGGCGTCTGACAGATCTTTGTCTTCTGGCGCTTACTGGGTGCCTGGAAGAGCGCCATTTGTGCGTAATTTCAGTCAAATCGGGAATGATCCGCGCTCAAGGAACGGGCGTCGGCCATGTATGACCTTACTGTGTCCTGATTGTTACAGGTTTGACGCCTGTTGGCCTGATTTGGGTCACAAAGCTTGCCCGAACCTCGATTTCCGCTAGACGAGACGGTCTGTCATGCGGCTCGCCATGTGCGATTCCGCTGTGCTGAAGTTCAAACAAGGTTGGGGCCACTTTTAAAATGCACCTGAAGCGCAACTATCTATTCGGGACGACGATCCTCGCGGGCGTCATCGCCGCATCGGCTCCGGCCTTCGCGCAGACCGCCCAGAATGAAGATCAGGCCAAGGACCAGGCCACGACGGTTGAAGAAGTCGTCGTCGTCGGTTCGCGTCTGCGTCGCGACAACTACAACTCGCCGTCGCCGGTCCAGATCGTGACCCGTGAGGAAAGCACGCTCGCCGGCTTCGCCTCGACCACGGAAGTTCTGCAAGGCACCGCCATCAGCGGCGGCACGGACCAGATCAACAACGCCTACGGCGGCTTCGTCACCAACGGCGGACCGGGCGCGAACACCCTGTCGCTGCGCGGCCTGGGCGCCACCCGCACCCTGCTGCTGCTGAACGGCCGTCGCGTCGCTCCGGCCGGTTCGCGCGGTTCGGTCGGCTCGGCTGACCTGAACGTCCTGCCGACCGCCATGATCGAGCGCATCGAAGTCCTGAAGGACGGGGCCTCGTCGATCTACGGCTCGGACGCCGTGGCCGGCGTCGTGAACATCATCACGCGCAACAATATCGATGGCATCACCATTGAGGGTCAGTTCAACGCCCCGACCGACGCCGACAATGAAGGCCAGCAGTCGCGTATCGCGATCGTGGCCGGCACCAGCGGCGACCGCTGGAACTTCGCCGCTTCCGCCGAGTACTACAACCGCCAGGAACTGACGCTGGGCGCCCGTGATTTCGCACGTTGCGCCACCGATGGTTATGTTGATGGTTCTGACTACATCGACCCGCTGACGGGCCGCTCCAAGTGCTATACGGCTGACGGCGGCGGCGTGACGATCAACACGATCGGCACCAGCAACCTGACGGCTGACCCCTTCGTGACCACGGTTGGCGGGGTTCCCCTGCGTCCTGGTCTGATCGGCGCGCCGGGCGTCCCGGGCCAAGCCTACGCCAACGGCGTCTTCTTCAACCGTTGGCGTCCGAACTCGGCCGTGACGACGGGCGTGCCTGGCTTTGAAGGCGTCGGCGGCTCCTTCCTGAACGACCGCGACAACCCGACTGCCTTCGTGGCTCTGTCGACGGCGATCCGCGACACCTTCGAAGAAGATATGCTGAAGGAATCGCTGATCTCGCCTGCTGAAGTCGCGACGCTTTATGCTCAAGGCGCCTATGATCTGCAGGCTCTGGGCAATGCGGAACTCTACGGTGAAGTCCTGTACAACAACCGTCAGTCGTCGCAGGTCGGTTATCGCCAACTGTCGCTTGACTACTACCGGGGCAGCCTGCTGATCCCGCAGAACCTGACCTTCTCGAACTTCTCGGCTAACCAGGGTCTCAGCCCGACGACTGGACCGTTCGCCAACGCTCGTGTCGGCGTGCGCGCATTCATTGGTTACGGCCTGTATGACAGCAAGCAGGAAGTCGACTTCAACAAGCAAGTCATCGGCATGCGCGGTGATTTCTTCATCCCGGAATGGCGCTACGACGTTTCGGCCAGCTATTCGAAGTCTGACTCGAGCTACATGTTCGAGCAGTTCATCACCAGCTTGCTGCAAAACTCGCTTGACGTCGTCGAGGCGCCGACCGGTACCGATCCTCGCCTGACCCGCACGGGCGTCCTGTCCACCGGGGTGACGGGCACCGTGACCTGCCGCGTGAACACGATTGATCCGACCGTCGGTTGTATCCCGGCACCGTTCCTGACGGCCGCGACGATCGGCGGCCAGCTGCCGGAAGACTGGAAGGATTATGTTTTCCGTCCGGTGACCGGCACCACGAAGTATGACGAGAAGGTCGTCAGCATCGGCCTCGACGGTCCGCTGTTCCAGATGCCGGCAGGTGAAGTTTCGGCCTTCCTCGGCGCTGAGTGGCGTGAAGCTTCCATCGACGACACCCCCGGCCTGGACATGCAGACCGGCAACATCTTCGGGTTCTCCACGGCAGGTATCACCCGCGGTTCGGACAGCGTCTGGGAAGTCTTCGGCGAGATCGAAGTTCCCCTGCTGGCCAACATGCCGCTGGCACAGTCGCTGACGTTCAACGCCTCGGCGCGCTACACCGACTATGACTCCTACGGCGACGACACCACCTATAAGGTCGGTCTGGTTTACACCCCAGTGAACTGGCTGTCGCTGCGCGGCACCTACGGCACTTCCTACCGCGCTCCGGCGCTGTTCGAGCAGTTCGTCGGCGCGACCAGCGGCTTCATCGCCGGTTCGAACGATCCGTGCAGCGAACTCTCGGCTACCTCGAACCCTGCCCGGATCGCCAACTGCACTACCGAAGGTCTGGCAAACTTCGTGCAGAATCAGAGCGTCCGCGTGGTCACTTCGGGCGGCGCTGATGCCGGTCTGCGGGCCGAGACCTCGGACAACCTGACGGTTGGCGCGATCTTCCAGCCGACTCTGCCGTCGGGTTGGGGGGATCTGTCGTTCGCAGTCGATTACTACGAAATCGAAGTGAAGGACGGCGTTTCGCGTATCGGTTCGGGCAACATCCTGAGCATGTGCTACAACTCGTCGGCTGCGGACTTTGCGGCTGATGCGGGCTACTGCGCCCTCATCGAGCGCGACACTTCGACCAATGCTCTGAGCGTGTTTGATAGCTACATCAACGTCGCGACGGATGTGGTGAAGGGTCTGGATTACACCTTGCGCTACCGCCGCGACGTTGGTCCGGGCACGGCGCTGCTGAACGTCGGCGTCACCCAGATGACCGAGCGTTACAGCACGCTGTTCGACACCGATCCGATCTACGACGAAGTCGGCACCATCGGTACGCCGGAGTTTACGGCTACCGCTGACATGACCTTCGCCTGGGACAACTGGCGCGTCCGTTATGGCGTCGAATGGATCGCGGCGTCGGGCTACGAAGACTACTATCTGAATCGTTACGGCGACTCGCTGCTGAACGATTTTGGTATGGACATCGAAGTTGACGAGTATTTCCTGCATAGCGCGTCCGTGCAGTACCGTACGGATGACTGGACTGTGACTGTCGGCGTGCGCAATCTCTTCAACGAGGACCCGGACACCGTGACCACCGGCTACGTCAGCCGTCTGGGCAACGCGCCTCTGTACTCGGGCTACGACTACGTTGGACGCTCGGCGTTCATCAACATGTCGAAGTCGTTCTAAGTCGAACGAACCGACAGACATCGGAAGGGGGCGGCGGACTTCGGTCCGCCGCCCTTTTTCTTTGTCCAGATGCGATTGGCCGTGCGCCCCATGGGGGAGTGCTGCACGATCCCTGGCTCAGGTTTCCTGCCCTCTGCGCCGCTCGCGCGCGCCGCCGCGCGATGAGCCTGGGACGACCGGCGCCGGGGGGGGGGGCGAGCCGCGGGCCTGCAGGGCGCAGGTCCGGGTGCGCCTTGCAGGGTCTCTGCGCGGCGCCGCAGGGGCGGCCCGGCTGTGCAGGCTGTGGCGTCGAGGCGCGGATCTTTGGGCCTCATCCCTGCCTCGTCCCGGCTGGCGGCGGGCGGGCAAAAAAAGGGCCGCCCGACGGGCGACCCTTTGATCTGGTGCTCGGTGGGGATCAGAGGCCGGAGCCGCCGCAACCCGTACGCAGATAGTTGTCGATATAGCCAAGCTGCTCGGCCATGATCTCCCGCGTCCAGGCGGGACCGTGCGCGTAGTCCTTTATCAGATGATACTGCACGTCCTGACCGCTGGAACGGGCGCGGGCGACGAACAGGTCCGAATGGTCCTGGGTCACCGTGCGGTCGCGCTCGCCGGTGAAGACCATCATCGGGATCTTGATTTCATTGGCGCGTGTGATCGGGCTCAGCCCGTTGACGGTGTCGCGCTGGGCTTCGCGCGTATAGGGGTTCTGGAACATACTGGACCGGATCTTGGTCAGGTCCGACACGCCCGCGCCGGCGATGGCGCACTTGTAGAGCCCTTCCGGACGGACCCCGGCGACCATGGCGGCGTAACCGCCGTAGGAGAAGCCGAACATGGCGACCCGATCAGGTTGCGCTATGCCCTGGGCGACCAGCCAGCGAACGCCGTCGTCCTTGTCGTCCTGCATCTTCTGGCCCCACTCGTTGTCGCCGGCCATCCAGAGGCGTTTGCCCCATCCGTCCGACCCACGATACTGGGGCTGCAGCACGGCGTAGCCGCGCGAGGTCATCATGGCGCGCCATGACGAATAGTCCCAGGTCATCTCGTCGCGCGCCCAGGGACCGCCGTGGGGCATGATGACGGTGGGGTAGGGGCCTGGGCCAAAGGTTTCCGCCGGCGGCTTGCTGAGGAAGGCCGGAATGTCCAGGCCGTCGCGCGCCTTGTAGTAAACCAGCTCGGTCTTGCCGATGGTCGACGGAGCGATCTGGGGATTGGGTTGCCCCAGAGGCTTCAGCTGGCCGTCGCGGAAGATATAGTAGGAGCCCGGATCGTTGGTGGCCCCGGCCCAGACCACAACCGTGTTCCAGTCCTGCGACGCGGCCGTGATGTTCATGTAGCGATCGGTCGCATAGGGGACCGTTCGCGTGACGCCCGTGGCCGGATCGGTCACCGCCAGCGGATGCTTCTCGATGTTCAGCGCCTGCTCAAGACCTGTAACCAGCGCCTCATAGCCGGGCGCGATCGGGTATTCCGTCGTGCGGGGGCCGCTGTAGCTGAAGGAGCGCACTTCGCCGAAATTGGGCCCGCGCACGCGGTTGATGCTCATGCCGGCGGCTTCAAACAGGGGGTGTTCGAAAACGACCTCGCCCAGCTGCTTGGCAGCGATGTTGTATTCAAAGATCGCCGCCTTGTCGCGCCCCCGGTTGGAGACCACGTAGGCGATGTTAGGGTCGGTGCTGAAACCGGCCACGGCGAAGACTTCGCGGTTTTTGACGTGGCTGCGGAAGTGCTCGTCCCAGCCGCCGGACGCGTTGCGGAACTGGGTGGCGATATAGAGGCCTTCACCATCGCGGTCGGCGATATTGCGCATGCGCAGGTCGCCGTTCAGATCCGTGCTGTAGCCGATCACCCGTTCGCCGGAGCGCTGGGTGCGTTCGGCGCGGTTGGTGCGAACGTTCAGGCGCAGGACGTCGCCGTTGATCTCGATCAGGATATTGTCGGGATCATTGGGCAGGGCGTCCAGAACCGACGGGCTCTGGGTCTTCAGGAAGTCGGCTTCATCGCTCGACCGGGGACGGAACGAATTGATCGGATCGCGCCAGTTCCTGCCTTGCAGATCCGTCAGCAGAAACTTGCTGACGAAGGTCTTCACGATGGTCCCCTGGGCGGCGTCGTAGGGCTGCCACATGCTGACGCCCAGGACGTCGTTCTTGACGAAGGAGACGCTGCGAATCTTCATCTGCGTCGATCCGATCACCGTCGGATCGCGGTCCAGATGCTCGGCGTCCCAGACCAGGATCACCTGATCTTCGCCACGGGCCTGCAAGGCGGCGATGTGTTTGCCGTCGGGCGACACGGTAAAGCTCGACATCCGCGGAAAGGCGGCGAAGTCCTGAACGGTCGGCGCGGTCACGCGGGCGGCCGGAGCGGCGGCGTCCTGTGCGACGGCGGTCGTAAGGCCGGTCAGGGCGAGGGCCGCCGCTAGGGCGGCGGTTGAAACTAGACGCATGGTGTTTTCAGCTCCCCGGAGCCTGCCTCCCAACAAGGCGGACTCGTTGAGCGCAATCAATCAAACACCAGGGTTCTTCGCAATGCGCGGAATGAGGTTCGTTGGCGAAAACCGCTAAAAATCTGCGGCCAAGCTGACAGTCGGCGCTTCAAAACACGCCGACTCATATTACCGGGGTAACACTCCGTTAACGCAAAAGGGGTTTTCCTTAACGCGCTCATAACCAATGCGATTCGGCGGGGATTTCGCACTGGGGTTAACGGGCAGGGTCGGAAAGTTCGGAACAACAATCATGTCTCTCTCGCTGGTGAAGCCGCAACACACGGAACTGAAGCCCCGGATCGTCGTCTTCGGCGTCGGCGGCGCGGGCGGGAACGCCGTGAACAATATGATCGACGCCGGCCTTGAAGGGGTCGAGTTCGTCGTCGCCAACACCGACGCTCAGCATCTGAGCTTCGCCAAGACCGACCGTCGCATCCAGCTGGGCGAGACCATCACCCAGGGCCTCGGCGCCGGCGCCCACCCCGAAGTCGGCATGAACGCCGCCGAGGAGAGCGCTGACGAAATCCACGCGCACCTGGACGGCGCGCACATGGTCTTCATCACCTGCGGCATGGGCGGCGGCACCGGCACCGGCGCGGCCCCCGTCATCGCCAAGTGCGCCCGCGACCGGGGCATCCTGACCGTCGGCGTCGTGACCAAGCCCTTCACCTTCGAAGGCCGTCACCGCATGCGTCTGGCGGACTCCGGCGTCGCCGAGCTGCAGCGCTACGTCGACACCCTGATCGTCATTCCGAACCAGAACCTGTTCCGCGTCGCCAACGAGCGCACGACCTTCGCCGACGCCTTCGGCATGGCCGACCAGGTGCTGCACTCGGGCGTGCGCTCGATCACCGACCTGATGATCCTGCCGGGCCTGATCAACCTCGACTTCGCCGACGTCCGCGCCGTCATGTCCGAAATGGGCAAGGCGATGATGGGCACGGGCGAGGCCACGGGCGACGACCGCGCCCTGCTGGCGGCTCAGAACGCCATCGCCAACCCGCTGCTGGACGAGACCAGCCTCAAGGGCGCCAAGGCCGTGCTGGTCAACATCACCGGCGGTCTGGACATGACCCTGCTGGAAGTGGACGAGGCCGCCAACGCCATCGCCGCCGAAGTGGACGGCGACGCCAACATCATCTTCGGCGCCGCCTTCGACCCGGCTCTGGACGGCAAGATCCGCGTCTCGGTCGTCGCCACCGGCATGGATGAAGCCGTGATCCAGAAGATCGAACCCCAGGGTTCGGCCTTCTCGGACCGTCGCCCCAATACGACCATGGCCCCGCGTCAACCCGAAGTCCGCATCGACCCGGTTCGCGAAACGGCCCGCGCGCCCGAGCCCGCCCCGGTCTATGAGGCTCCCGCCGCCCGCACCGCGCCCGAGTCGCGTCCCGAGCCTGTGATCCACGACGCGCCCCGCAACCTGGAGCCGATCGTCGATCCCTGGGTCGAGGAATACGAATCCGGCGCCGTCCGCGCTCAGCCGGCGGCCGCCTCGGCCGAACAGGGCGACCTCTACTTCGACCGCGGGCAGCAACAGCAGCCGCAAGCCCGTCCGGCCCCGCGCCGCGAAGAGCCTTCGGTCGCTGAAGAAGAATACTACGATGACCGCGATCACCGCCGCAGCGGCTGGAGCCTGTTCGGCAAGAAGCGCCAGCAGCCGCAGCAACAGCAGCAGCCTTCCTATGCGCCGCAGCCGTCGTCGAACCGCACGACCCAGCAACTGCGCCAGTCCCAGTCGGCCCAGCCGACCCAGGAGTATCAGGCCGGTCACGCTGAAGACGACGACCTGGAAATCCCGTCCTTTCTTCGCCGCCTCGCGAACTGATCGGACCAAACGCTGATTGAACCGCCCCGGAGCCTGGCTCCGGGGCGTTTTTTCTTGGCGTGATTGGCTGGCGTCTTTCCGGTCCCGCTCATCCCGGCGGACGCCGGGATCCAGTAAGAACCACAGGCGCTAGGGTGGATCGGCCCTGTTCATACGGCGCGACGTTTTGCGGCCAAAGCACGGATCCCGGCGGACGCCGGGATGAACGGCGAAGGGAAGGTCAGGTCCTGGGGGCACGGTCGGCTGTCGCCAGACCGAAACATTTCGAAACCCATCTTTCATTTCGGACTTGAGCCGTCGTGGTTAAACGACAGGCGAGGCCAACTCCGCACCCGTTGCGCGGAGCCGCGCAACACAGAGAGTTTCCCCTTGTCGGTCCGTAACGACCATCACGAACAGACCATCGTCGCCCCGGCCATCTGCGCCGGCGTCGGCGTTCACACCGGCCAGCGCGTCAAGCTGGTCGTGCGTCCGGCCGCCCCCGGCACGGGCGTCACCTTCGTGCGCACCGACATCACCGACCGCAACAACCGCATCCCCGTCTCGGGCGAGGCCGTCGTCGACGCCCGCCTGAACACCATGATCGAGAACGCGGCGGGCGTGCGCCTGTCGACCATCGAGCACCTGATGGCCGCCCTGTGCGCGCTCGGCGTCTCCAACGCCGTGATCGAGGTCGACGGCCCCGAGCTGCCGATCCTGGACGGTTCGGCCCTGCAGTTCGTGCAACTGCTGGATCGCGCCGGTTTCCGCCGTCAGGAAGCCCCGGTTCGCTACATCGAAATCCTCAAGCCGATCCGGGTGGAGGAGGGCGACAAGTCCGCCGTCCTTCTGCCCTGCGACCGCTACGAAATGCGCTTCGAGATCGACTTCCCCACGCCGGTCATCGGCAATCAGGTGGTGGACTTCGTCGTGGACGAGGCGACCTTCCGCTCGGACATCATGGCCGCCCGCACTTTCGGCTTTGCCCACGAGGTCGAGGCCCTGCGTCAGGCCGGTCTGGCCCGCGGCGGTAGCCTCGAAAACGCCGTGGTCATCGACGGCGACGAGATACTGAACCCTGGCGGCCTGCGCATGGAACGCGAGTTCGTGCGCCACAAGGCCCTGGACGCCATCGGCGACCTCTACGTCCTCGGCGCCCCCCTGCTGGGCCGCTACGAAGGCGTCAAGGCCGGCCACGCCCTGAACAACAAACTGGTCCGCGCCCTGCTGGCCCAGCCCGACGCCTGGCGCGAAACCACCCGCGTCTTCGACATGGCGATGGCGGGTTAGTCACGCTTTCCTCCCCATTTCATGGGGAGGAATGATCAGGTGAGCGTGATCGCGCTCACCAACCGCCCGAAATCCGGCTCTCCCGTCAGAAACGCCCGCCGGTTGGAGTAGAACCGCACCGCGTCCGCGCGCGTGTCGTCGCCGGTCCAGTGGGCGTCGCTGACCCCGGACTGCTCCAGCCGCCACAGGACAAAGCCCGGCAGGTCGAACAGGCGTTTGTCCTCGGCGGCACCGGGGGCGAAGAAGCGCTCGCTGCCGGGGTCGTGGTGGGCGAACCGCGCCTGATAGTCGGCGCCGACCTCATAGCTGGCCTGCGCGATGCAGGGGCCGACCACGGCGACCATGCGCTCGGGCCGCGCGCCCAGGGCCTCCATGGCCGCGACGGTGGAATGAATGATCCCGCCCAGCGCCCCCTTCCAGCCCGCGTGGGCCGCGCCGACCACCCCGGCCTCGGCGTCGGCGAACAGGACCGGCGCGCAGTCGGCGGTCAGGACCGAAGCGATGGGGCCGCGCACGGCGCTGACCACGGCGTCGCCCTCGGGCCGCTCGCCTCTCCAGCCGCTGTCGGCTACGCGGGCCACGGCGGAGTGGATCTGATAGCAGCCGCACAGGTCGTCCAGTCCGCCGCCGATCCATTCGGCGACGCGGCGGCGGTTCTCGGCCACAGCCGCAGGATCATCCTTTGAACCGACGCCGGCGTTCAGCCCGGCGTAGATGCCTTCAGAAACGCCGCCCTCGCGGGTGAAGAAGCCGTGGCGCACCCCGGCCTTGTCGAGCAGGGGGTGGGTGATGGGGTTCAGGCTCATGCGGCCTCCAGCGACGAACGGGCGGCGACGACGGCGGCCTCTATGGCCTTGCGCGCCTGGGGGCTGTTCTTCCAGCAGGTCGAGCCGACACTGGCGGCGGCGCCGGCGCAGACGACGGCGGGAACGGCCTGGGCCAGGCGTTCAAACCCGCCCAGACCCTGTTCCTCCAGCCGCTCGACCACCTTGGGGCCGATGCCTTTCACGGCCAGAAGAATGTCCCGTTCCCGATCGGAAAAACGCATCGTCACACTCCCTGCGGACACAGGCCGCAGTCCTCAGAAACCCGGCAGGGCCAGCGAACGGGGCGAGAAGATCGCCGCCGCCTTGAACAGTTCGCCCATCTGGTCCGGCGCGGTCAGGCGGTCCAGCTGGCGCTGGATGACCGGGGCGGCGTCGGGGCGGGTCTGCATCAACTTCTGGGCGCGGGCTTCGATCCCCAGAGCCTTGAGGAAGGCGCCCTGGCTGACGCAGCCCGTCACGTCGGCGCCGCTGCGCACGGCGGCCTCCAGCACCAGCGGATAATCGGCCCACTGCGTCAGGTCGGCCTCGCCCGGCGTCGCCAGCGGATCGACCTTCTGATGCCGTCGCAGGCCCTGCAAGGTGTCGCCTGCGCCCGGTTTGCGGCGGCCATAGTCGATCAGCAGGGCGGCGCCCGAGGCCGCCTTGACCAGCACCGCCAGATCGCGCGCAAAGGCCGCCTGCTGTTCTGAAATCTCGACCACCTGACCCGGCTCGACGTCGTACTCGGGCCGCTCGAAGCCGCCGGAGATGGCGACCAGGCCGAAGGTCAGCTCTTCAGCGTCGGTGACGCCGACGCGGCGCTCGGCCCAGCCGCCTTCAGTCTTGATGAACTGGCGCGCGGGCATGCAGTCCAGCACCTCGTTGCCGATCAGGATGACCGGGGCGTCGGTTTCGATCTGGTGCAGGGCGCTGAGCCAGCGCGGGTGAACGTCGGCGTCGGCCAGCCGCCGCGCCTGTTCGGCCCGCAGCGGCGCACTGGGCTCGATCAGGATCAGGTCCACGGCCTCAAGGAAGCCGGGGACCAGCCGCGCCGCCCGCAGCACGTCGGACATCAAGGACCCGTCGCCCGGCCCGACCTCGACCAGCCGCACCCGCTCCGGCGCGCCCAGGCGGCTCCAGACCTCGATGGCCCACAGGCCGATCAGTTCGCCGAACATCTGGCTGACCAGGGGCGCGGTGATGAAGTCGCCGCCTTCGCCCAGCGCGGGCCGGGTCGAATAATAACCGCCCTTGGGGTCGTGCAGGCAGCGGGTGACATAGTCCGCCACCGTCATCGGCCCGGTCAGCACGATCTCGCGGACCAGCCGGTCCTTGAGCGTCTCCGTCATGATGCCTTACGCCTCCGCGACGACCGGCTTCTTCAGCGCCCGCCAGACCAGCCAGGCGCCGACCAGCATCATCGGGATCGACAGGATCATGCCCATGGTCAGGCCCAGCGGCAGGTGCTCCAGACCGGCGTCAGGCTGGCGCACGTTCTCCAGCGCGGCGCGGCAGACGCCGTAGCCCAGCAGGAACAGGCCGGTGACGAAGCCCGGACGCTTCAGCATCTTCCACTTCCAGATGGCCAGCGACAGGATGATCAGCAGCAACAGGCCCTCAAGCCCGGCTTCATACAGCTGGCTCGGGTGGCGCGGTTCATTGCCGGCGGGGCAGAAGCCGTACATCTGCTCGATGCGGGCGTTGCAGAAGCGGATGGCCCAGGGAACCGTCGTCTCGCGGCCCCAGAGCTCGCCGTTGATGAAGTTGGCGATGCGCCCGAACAGCAGGCCGATGGGCGCGACCGGGGCGACCAGGTCGCCCAGGCTCAGCGGATTGATCTTCTGGCGGTTGGCGTAGAGGGCGATGGCGACGACGACGCCCAGGAAGCCGCCGTGGAAGCTCATGCCGCCGGTCCACAGCTGCAACAGCTCCAGCCGCTCGCCCCAGCTGTCGCCCGTGAACAACTGGGCGAACATCGCCGGCTTGTAGAAGAGGGCGTAGCCGAAACGCCCGCCAAGGATGACGCCCAGCGTGATCCACAGAACCAGGTCGTCCAACTGCGGTCCCGTCACTGGCGGCTTGCCGGGCGACCACAGCCGCTCCGTCTTGGCCAGGCGCGAGGCGTACCACCAGCCCAGCACGATCCCGGCGACATAGGCCAGGGCGTACCAGCGGATGGGCAGGGGGCCGAGATGGATGAGAACAGGGTCGAATTCGGGGAAGGGCACAGGGCCTCCGTCAGCGCCGTTTGGGACCGAAAATCTCTAGCAAGAGAGACTGCATTCGTCGCGCGCTTTTCCAGCGAAGCAGTTTATAGCCGGTTCGGACGGAAAGGTTTCGTTCACCCAATTTAAGACGCCATTAACCATATACTGGTGCGGCAGAGACGCGAGATTTCATCATGCAGACGCGCAATCCGATCCTCGACGAGTTCGCCAAGCTGACCACCGGCGCCATGGGCCTGGCCCAGGCCGCGGGCGATGAGGCCAAGGCCGCCTGGCGCGCCCAGACCGACCGCTTCGTCGCCGAGATGGATCTGGTGCGCCGCGACGAGTTCGACGTGCTGAAAGACGAGATCGCCGCGCTGCGCGCCGAGATCGCCGAGCTTAAGGCTCAGAAAACGCCTGCGAAAAAAGCCGCTGCGGGAACGTCCACAGGCACGACGCCTGATGTGAATTCGGCTGGTTGAGCCGAATCTCCGAACACGTTTACCGTTCGTTTGCAGGTCGTGAGTCGCGGCCCCCGAGTAAGAATGTGAATCCCTGATGGATGCAGCCCGACCCGAAGAGGTCGACGTTCCCTACGACCCCCTGGATGTCGTGGAGCATGTCCTCAACGCGGAGAACCTGCCGTTCGACCGCACGGACGACGGCGATCTCGCCTTCGCCCTGGCCGGCGACTGGAAGGACTATGAGCTGTGGTTCGCATGGCGTCCCGAGGGCGACTGCCTCCAGCTGTGCTGCGCCCTGGACCTTCGCGTCATGAAGACGCGGCGCGCCGCCGCCTATGAACTGGTGGCGATGATCAACCAGCGCACCTGGCTGGGGCATTTCGAGGTCTGGCCGGACGAGGGCGAGATCGTCTTCCGGCATTCGCTGGCCCTGCCGCACAGCGAACGCCCGACCCTGGCCCAGGCCGCCTCCATGATCGACGCCGCCATCGAGGCCGCCGACCGCTACTACCCCGCCTTCGACTTCATGGTGCGCGGGTCCAAGAAGCCGCAGGAGGCGATCGACGCCTGCCTGTTCGAAACCGTCGGCACCGCCTGACATGGCCAAGGGCGGGAAGACGGGGCCGGTTGTTCTGCAAGGCGTAGGGCGGCTGGGCTCGGCCATCCTCGAAGGCTGGCTGAAGACCGGCGCCGTCGATCCCGCCGACCTCATCATCCTGACCCCGTCCGAAAAGCCCGCCGCCGAGACGGCGCGGGCCCTGGGCGCGCGGATCAATCCGCCGCTGGAAACCCTGGCGGACGCCCGCGCCCTCGTCATCGGCGTCAAGCCGGCCAAATGGTTCGAGGCCTCGCGCCCGGTCCTGCCGCATCTGGCCCCCGACGCCGTGATCGTCTCGGTCATGGCCGGGGTGAAGGGCGAGACGATTTCCCAGGGCTTCGACGGTCGTTCCGTCGTCCGTATCATGCCGACGACCGGCGTGGCTCAGGCTCAGGGCGTGGCGACCATCTGGGCCGCCGGCGCCGCCGCCCGCGCCGTGGGCGAGGCCCTGTTCGCCCCCATAGCCGAGACCGTCCATCTGGACGACGAAGTCGCCATGCACGCCGCGACCGCCGTGTCCGGCTGCGGCCCCGCCTACTTCTTCGCCTTCACCCGCGCCCTGGCCCAGGCCGGGGTCGAGGAGGGCCTGTCGCCCGACGCCGCCGTGCGGCTGGCCCGCGCCACCCTGCGCTCCGCCGCGGCGGGCGTGGAGGGAACTGAGGCGCTGGACGCCCTGATCGACCGCGTGGCCTCGCCCGGCGGCGTGACCCAGGCCGGTCTTGTGGCCCTGAACGCAGACAGCGCCCTCGACCGGGCGGTCGAGAGCGCCGTTCAGGCGGCTGTGGTCAAGTCGACCGAGCTTGGCGGCTGATCTTCAGCGCTTTACGTAACGCCCTTCAGCCAGGTTACGCGCCAGCCGATCAAAGGCGGTGCCTGCGTCCTGCCAGGTGGCGTAGCCGCGGACGTCAGCCAGGTTGTTTGAGTAGTAGTCGTACTTGATCGGCTGAACCTCGCCCGACGCGGTCGTGATTGCGCCCTCGATGGCGGCGCCGCCGATCGAGATGCTGCGCAACGGATCCAGGCCCGGTTTGTCGATCGTTTGCTGCATGGTCGGACGGTTCGGCTTCAGATCGGTGATGGTCAGGTCGATCCGGGCGCCGTCCAGGGCGTGACGCTCGGTAAGGACGCGCGTGACCCGGGCGGTCAGGTCGTCGACCTGTTGCTGCACCTCGCGCTGGCCCAGTTCTTCGGCGGTTTTGGCGAAGTCGGGGCTGACGGTGACGACAACGGCGGAAGGTTGGGCCGCAGCGGCGCCGGCGAGGGCTGCAGCGGCGGTGAGCGGTGCGAGAAACGTGAAACGACGCATCATACGGACTCCTGATCCAGGCCCCCCTGGAACCGTCTCAAGATGGCGATGATTTTACAGCCACGCCAGAGGGGCGCGGCGATTTATCCGGGCAGGCGGATCGCCGCCTTCAGCCCGCCCAGGTCGCTGCGGCTCAGGGTGATGTCGCCGCCGTGACCGCGAGCCACGTCGCGGGCGATGGCCAGGCCCAGACCCACGCCCTTGCTGTTCTGATTGCGCGAGGCGTCCAGCCGGGAAAAGGGCCGGAAGGCCTCTTCGTGCATGTCCTCGGGAATGCCCGGCCCGTCGTCCTCGACCGCGATCTCAATCCCGCCCGAGGGCAGGGGGCGGGCTGACAGCCGCACATGCTCGCCATGGACGGCGGCGTTGCCGGCCAGATTGTTCAGCGCCCGGCGGAAGGCGAGGGGACGCAACTGGGCGTCCAGTTCATCGGGCGTTTCGACCGTGACCTCGGCGCCGGCGCGGCGGGCGTCCTCGGCGGCGCGGCGCAGCATCTCGGGCACAGAGACGGCCTGGATCGCTTCACCGGCCTCGCCGCGCGCGAAGGCCAGGTATTCGTCGATCATGTGCTCCATCTCATCCAGATCGCCCTTCATGGCCTCGGCCCGCTTGAAGGGCGGGGCCAGGGCCAGTTCAAGTCGCAGACGGGTCAGGGGCGTGCGCAGGTCGTGGCTGACCGAGGCCAGCAGGGCCGTGCGCTGCTCGATATGGCGCTGGATGCGGGCGCGCATGTCCAGGAAGGCGCTGGCGGCGGCCCGCACCTCGCGCGCGCCGTGCGGCTTGAAGCGCGGCACGGTCTCGCCCCGGCCAAAGGCCTCGGCGGCGTCGGCCAGACGTTCGATGGCCCGCACCTGATTGCGGATGAACAGCACCGCCACGCCCAGCAGCAGCACGGTGGCGACTGTCAGCCACAGGACGAAGATGTGCGCCTGCGTCGCCACGGCCCGTTCGCGCGGGGCGATGACGCGCAGCACCCCGCCCGGCTCCTGCACCCGGATGTCGACATAGGCGGGATAGCGGGTGGTGTCGTACCAGAAGGGCTGATCCAGCCGGGAGGCCAGGGCCTTTTCCAGGGTCCGGTCGACGACGCCCAGCGCGCCGCGCCGCTGTTCCTTGGGCAGGACGGCGCCTTCCTGAAACGCGATGGACAGTTGCATCGATCGTTCGGCCCGGTCGGCGATGACGGTCAGGTTCTGCGGCGTCGGCTGGTCGCGATAGCTCTCGGCGGCCCAGGCCACGTCCCCGGCCAAGCCTTCGGACAGGCGCGCGGTCACGGCCTGCCAATGGGCGTCGAAGAAGGCCCAGGTCACGGCCCCCTGCATGATCAGGACCGGCAGGACGATGATCAGCAGCGACCGCCCCCACAGCGAGGAGGGCAGGCGGCGCTTGATCATCCGCGCCCAGACGTTGAAGGGCAGCAGCCTCATCGGCGGATCAATCCGGGGCCAGCATATAGCCGACGCCGCGCACGGTCTGCAGATAGCGCGGGTTCTTGGGGTCGGCCTCCAGCTTGCGGCGCAGGCGCGTCACCTGGACGTCCACGGCGCGGCCGGTGATGTCGGCGGTGTCGGGCGACAGGTTCATCCGCTCGACCGGCGAGTGGGCGTGGATGGCAAGGGTCTTCAACAGTTGCGCCTCGGCCTCGGTCAGGCGTTGCAGCACGCCATCGCGGGTCAGCTCCAGCCGCTCCATGTCGAACACCGCCGGTCCCATGTGGATTTCGCGCGGCGTCAGCGGCTTGCCGCCGGTGCGGCGCAGGATGGCCTCGATCCGCAGCGCCAGCTCGCGCGGATCGAAGGGCTTGGACATATAGTCGTCGGCGCCGCGTGACAGGCCCTCGATCCGGTCGTTGGGGTCGCCCTTGGCGGTCAGCAGCAGGACCGGGGTCTTGGACAGCGACGCCTGGCTGCGAATCCAACTGGTCAGGTCGAACCCGCTTTCGCCCGGCATCATGACGTCCAGCACGATCAGGTCGAACTCGATCAGTTCCACCAGTCGTCGCGCCGCGCCCGCGTGGGCGGCGCCGGTAACGCGATAGCCCTCGCGCGCCAGGAACTCTTTCAGCAGTTCGCGGATTCTGTCGTCGTCATCGACCACGAGCAGATGGCGACCCGTGCCGGGTGCTGCGACGGGGCCGGAGCGGCTGGAAGAACGGGTGTCAGTCATGCTTTGGGCGATCCTGCCGAACGCAAGGCGTTGACGGCGGCGGGAGAGAAGAGTGTAACCGGATCACATCCCCGGGAGACGTTATTCAATGGCCTTCGTTCCTTTCGACGATCGTGACGGCTGGATCTGGTTTGACGGCGCATTCGTGCCCTGGCGGGACGCGAAAACGCACGTTCTGACCCATGGCCTTCACTACGGCTCGTCGGTGTTCGAGGGTGAGCGTATGTACGGCGGCGAAATCTTCAAGCTGACGGCGCACAGCCAAAGGCTGAAACGCTCGGCCGAGCTGCTGGACTTCGACATTCCCTACAGCGTGGCCGAGATCGACGCGGCCTGCAAGGAAACCTGCGAAAAGAACGGCCTGACCGAGTGCTACATCCGTCCGGTGGCCTATCTGGGCGCCGAACAGCTCAGCGTCTCCTCGCTGAACAGCAAGGTCCACCTGGCCATCGCCGCCTGGGAATGGCCCAGCTATTTCGACCCCGAGGTCAAGAAGAAGGGCATCCGTCTGGAGTGGGCCAAGTGGCGCCGCCCCGACCCGGCCACGGCCCCGTCGACGGCCAAGGCCGGCGGCCTCTACATGATCTGCACCATGTCCAAGACGGCGGCTGAAAAGCGCGGCTTCGCCGACGCCATGATGCTGGACTGGCGCGGCTATGTCGCCGAGGCCACCGGCGCCAACGCCTTCTTCGTCCAGAACGGCGTCCTGCACACGCCGCGCGTCGATCACATCCTGGACGGCATCACCCGCCAGACCATCATCGAGATGGCTCGGGCCAAGGGCGTCGAGGTCGTGGTCCGCGACATCCTGCCGGAAGAACTGTCCAACTTCTCGGAGTGCTTCCTCACCGGCTCGGCCGCCGAGGTCACGCCCGTCAGCGAGATCGGCGACTACCGCTTTACGCCCGGCGACCTGTCGCTGAGCCTGATGGACGACTACGGCAAGCTGGTCCGCGGCCAGCTGTAGGACTGATAGCCTTTCCTCCCCACTCGTGGGGAGGGGGACCGCGTAGCGGTGCAGGGGGCGGCTCGACATCTGAGGGTCGAAGCGCCTGATCAGCTGGCGACGGCGCCGCCCCCTCCGTCTCGACCGCCTTGCGGTCGAGACACCTCCCCATGGAATGGGGAGGAAGAAAACTGCGATCAGGCGGAGGGCTCACTCTCCGCCTTTTTCTTGCGCGCCGCCTCGGCGGCCCGGCGCTGTGCTGCGCGTTTCTGACGCCAGCGCCACCCCATCCACGCCAGGGGCGCGAACACCAGCAACAGAGGCAGGGCCCCGGCCAGCAGCATGATCAGCGCGCCCAACGTCGACATGAACAGATAGGCCGCCTGGCCCAGGGCGTCGGTGACAGGCCTCAGGGCGCTGTCGGGCGCCAACTGCCCCGCCGCCCGATAGGTCACGTCCAGCTTCGATGTCTGCACCCGCGTCCGCATGACCGCCAAAGCCGAGCGCGTCGCGTCCAGTTCGCCCTGCACCCGCGCCAGTTCACGCTCGACCTGCAGCAGTTGTTCCAACGGGCCGCTGCGGGTGGCCAGCAGCTGCTGCAGCCGGTCGCGCAGGGTCTCCATCGCCCGCATCCGCGCCTCGGTATCGACCAGTTGCCGGGTCAGGTCCTCGCTCTCGACGGCCTGTTCGGCCACCCGGCCGCCGACCCCCTTGGCCTCGCCGTCCAGCGCCGCGCGGAAACGGGCGACGTAGGCGGGCGTGGCGCGCATCTCCAGGCGGGCCTCGACGGAATCGCGACCGACCCGGCTGGAGTTTGAACCGATCACCTGACAGGCCGACGGGCCGGCGGCTGTGCAGGCCTGTTCGTGCTTGGCCATGAGGCGCGTCGCCGCTTCGGCCGGAAGCTCGAGCTCGAAGCGATAGGCGTAGGCGATGCTGGGCACCACAACCGGCGCAGCGCTGCTGGTCGCCGCCGTCGGCGCCGAAGCCGCCGCATCGGCTGGCGGCGCCGCCTCTATCAGGGCCACGTCCACCGACTCGTCGGCATACTGGCGCGACCCTTCCTGACACCCCGCGAGCAGGGTGCCCGCCGCCGTCGCCCAGATCAGTTCCTTGCGCATCCGACCTCTCCCCGTTGATGACTGAACGGTGATTGGCCGCCTGCATAACGGCGAAGTTTAGACTGCAGCGAGGCTTCGGCGCGGCAGGACGCCGCATGCGCACTTGACCAGAAGCCGCGCGGTAGCGTTCAAGCAGATTTTAAAGGCGGCTCTCGGCCGTCGGTCGCTCCCGGAGCCGCCTTTCCCATGTTCACCCTCCTGAACCTCCAGAGCCTGTTCGGCCTGGTCGTCATCATCGCCCTCTGCTGGGCGGTGTCCGAGAACCGCAAGGTCTTCCCCTGGCGGTTGGCGATCGGCGCTGTGGCGGTTCAGGCGGCCCTGGTGCTGGCGACCTTCGCCATTCCGGGTTCCCAGGTGGTGCTGGACGGCATCAACAATGCGGTGAAGGGGCTGGAACTGGCCACGGAAGAGGGGACCAAGTTCGTCTTCGGCTATCTGGCCGGCGGGGCTCAGCCCTATGCCGTCGCCAACGAGGGCGCCCTGTTCACCTTCGCCTTCAAGGTTCTGCCGCTGATCCTGGTGATCTCGGCCCTGTCGGCCCTGCTGTGGCACTGGAAGATCCTGAAGTGGATCACCCTGGGCTTCGGCTTCCTGTTCCAGAAGACCATGGGTCTGGGCGGCGCCTCGGCCCTGGCGGTCGCGGCCAACGTCTTCCTGGGCATGATTGAGAGCCCCATCGTCATCCGCGCCTATCTGGACAAGCTGACCCGGTCGGAGGTCTTCCTGATGATGGTGGTCGGTCTGGCCACCGTCGCCGGCTCGACCATGGTGGCCTACGCCACCATCCTCGGCCCGGTCCTGACCAATGCGGCGGGCCACGTCCTGGTCGCCTCCATCGTCTCGGCCCCGGCGGGCATCCTTCTGGCCCGCATCATCATCCCCGAGAAGCCGGGGCAGGGCGGGGCGGTCGCCGACTACAACTCGGCCCTGAAATACGACGGGGCCGTGGACGCCATCGTCAAGGGCACCTCGGACGGCCTGATGGTGGTGCTGAACATCTCGGCGGTGCTGATCGTCTTCGTGGCCCTGGTGGCTCTGGCCAATGTCATGCTGGGCGCCTTCTGGATCGGCGGCGAGCAACTGAGCGTCGAGCGCATCCTGGGCGTGCTCTTCTCGCCCGTCGCCTGGTTGATCGGGGTGGAATGGGCCGACGCCCATACCGCGGGCTGGCTGCTGGGCGTCAAGCTGACGCTGACCGAGTTCGTCGCCTTCATCAAACTGGGCGAGGTCCCCGCCGGCGACATGAGCGAGCGCACCCGGATGCTGATGACCTACGCCCTGTGCGGCTTCGCCAACATCGGCTCGGTCGGCATCACCGTCACCGGCCTGTCGGTGCTGATGCCCGAGCGCCGCGAAGAGGTTCTGGGTCTGGTGTGGAAGGCCCTGTTCGCGGGCTTCCTGGCCACCCTGATGACCGCCTGCATCGTCGGGGCCATGCCGGCCTCGGTGTTCGGCCAGTAAAGCGTCTTCATGAACTGAGGGGAACCGTCCGATGAAGCTCTACACCTCGCATCGCGCGCCCAATCCGCGCCGGGTCCGCTGGGTCATGGCCGAGAAGGGTGTCGACAACGTCGACTTCGTCGAGATCGACCTGCTGTCCGGTCAGCATCGCACAGCGGACTACCGCGCCAAGGTCGGCGTGCCCCACGTCCCGGCGCTGGAGCTGGACGACGGGACCTGCATCTCGGAATCCATCGCCATCTGCCGCTATCTGGAAGCCCTGTATCCGGAGCCCAACCTGTTCGGCCACGACGCGAAAGAACAGGCGCTGATCGAGATGTGGACCCGCCGCTGCGAGATCTACCTGGCCAATCCGATGATGCTGAACGTCCGCTTCAGCCACCCGGCCCTGGCCGCTCTGGAAGCCCCTCAGCCTCAGGTCGCGGAATACAGCCGCGTCGGCGCCGAGAAGTTCATGCGTCTGCTGGACCGCCAACTGGCCGAGCACGCCTTCATCGCCGCCGACCGCTTCACCATCGCCGACATCGTCGCCGCCGTGGGCCTCGACTTCGCGCGACTGGTCAAATACCGCCCGCCGGAAGAGTTCACCCATCTGGCCCGCTGGATGGAGGACTGCCGCGCCCGCCCGGCGGCCAAGGCGGGCGTCTAAGCGCTTTTCGGACGCTGTTCGTCATGCCAAGCTGGGCGGCATGAACAGAGCTTTCACCCTCACCCTCGCCCTGGGTCTCGCCGTCTCCGCCGCCGCCTGCACGGAAAGCCGGCGCGCGCGCAATGACGCGACCTTCAGCGACCGCCCGGCGGACATCACCTGCTGGACCTATGGCGTCGAGACCTTCAAGGGCCGCTCGACCGGCAAGGTCGAATACAACGACGGCGGCCGCATCGCCTTCGTGGACGCCGCCAACGGTCGCTACACCACCGTCGACGGCGAATGCCGCGTGGTTTACGCCGCGCCTGCGAAGTAGGCGGCCTCAGTCTCGCGGCGTGAACTTCCGGATCACGCCCGAGAAGGTCATCAGCAGCCGGTCGCCTGTGTTGATCTGGCCGCGCACGAAGATCAGGCTCTTGCCGGCCTTCGTCACCTGGCCGGTCGCCTCGATCAGTTCGCCCACGTAGGCGCCGTCGATGAAGGTGGAATCCAGCTGCACCGTCACGCCGGATGCGCCCTCCATCTCCTGATAGGCGATCTGGAACATGGCGATGTCGGCGAAGGTCATCAGGCAGCCGCCATGCATCCGGCCGCCCGCGTTCATGTGTTTCTGCTCTGCCCGGAAGGCGCAGCGCATATGGCCGTCGGGGTCCAGCTTGCCGTAAAAGGGACCTACCACCACGTCGAAGGTGTCATGCAGGTCATAGGTCTGCCAGCCGGCGAACTCGCCTTCGGTGACTGTGATTTTCGCGACCATGCCGATTACGCCTTCTTTCCGATCTTGCGGTGCAGCATATAGACCCTATGAGCGATCCAATCGAAGCGGCCATTTTTGAAAAACTGGCCAAGGCCGACCCCAAGAACGTCGGCGGCAAGAGCATTGAACCCTCTGACGTGGCCAAAGAGCTGCAGCCCGAGCAGTGGCAGCGGATGCTGCCCAAGGTGCGCGCCACGGCCCTGGGCCTGATGCGTCAGGGCAAGCTGACCATCACCAAGAAGGGCAAGGCGGTCGACCCCAACGCCTTCAAGGGCGTGATTCGTCTGCGCCTGCCGACCGAGGCCGAGACGGCCGCAGCCCTGGCGGCCCTGCCGCCGGTCGAAAAATCGGATGACGATTTCGACTGAACCGGACACCGGCCCGGAGAACGGCCTGGCCGACGTCCTGGCCGACATCCGCGCCTGCCGGGCCTGCCTGGGTCATCTGCCCCACACGCCGCGCCCGGTGGTCATGGTCGCGCCCGAGACGCGCCTGCTGATCTGCGGCCAGGCGCCGGGACGGCGGGTGCATGAGAGCGGTCTGCCCTTCACCGACCCATCCGGCGTCCGTCTGCGCGACTGGATGGGCGTCGATGAGGCGACCTTCTACGGCGACCCGCGCCTCGGCGTCGCCGCCCAGGCCTTCTGCTTTCCCGGCACGAACCCCAAAGGCGGCGACTACCCGCCGCCGCGTCGCTGCGCCGAACTGTGGCGGCCGCGGCTGCTGGCTGAACTGCCGAACGTCGAGCTGACCCTGCTGGTCGGCGGCTACGCCCAGGTCTGGGCGCTCGGCGACCGGGCCAAATCCAACATGACCGAGACGGTCCGGGCCTGGCGCGACTACGCCCCCGCCATCCTGCCCCTGCCGCACCCGTCCTGGCGCAATACCGCCTGGCTGCGCAAAAACCCGTGGTTCGAGGCCGAGGTTCTGCCCTACCTTCACCAGAGGACAGCGGAGATCTTGGCGTGATGCGACGCTTTATGGCCCTTCTCCCCTCGTGGGAGAAGGTGGGCGCCGGAGGCGCTCGGATGAGGGGGCTTTATCTGCTCGTAGAGCGGCTGACGGTGTGGATGCGGCTGGCCGCCCCCTCATCCGTCTCGCTGCGCGAGCCACCTTCTCCCACGAGGGGAGAAGGACGACTGATCGCCGCCCTATTTCTCTCTCTCGCCCTGTCCGCCTGCGCCACGCCGCACCTTCAGGCGCCCCAGACCCCGCCCAACGGTTTCAACGGCCCGCGCATCGAGGCCGGAACCCTCGGCCGCGGCGCCTTCGTGGTTCAGGACGGCGCCCGGCTGCCCTATCTGCGCTGGAGCCCCGAGAACGGCCAGCAGCCCTGGGCCGTCATCGTCGCCCTGCACGGCTTCAACGACCACTATTCCTCCTTCCGTCTGGCCGGGCCGTGGTGGGCCACGCGCGGCATCGAGACCTGGGCCTATGACCAGCGCGGCTTCGGCTTGTCGCCCCATCGCGGCGAGTTCGCGCCGGAAAGCCTGACCAGCGCCGACCTGCGCACCATCGTCGCCCTGGTCCGCGCCGAGCGCCCGAACGCCCTGATCGTGGTGGCGGGCGAAAGCATGGGCGGGTCCTCGACCATCGCCGCCTTCGGAGGCGAGGCTGCACCCGACGCCGACCGCGTCATCCTGCTGGCCCCCGGCGTCTGGGGCTGGTCCAGCCAGAGCCCGTTCAACCGGGCGGGCCTCTGGGCCGCCGCCCGCCTGATGGGGCCCAAGACGGTCGAGCCCCCCGCCTTCGCCGTCCGCAACATCCGCGCCTCGGACAATACGCTGGAGCTGATCCGCAACGGGCGCGATCCGCAAAGCATCCTCTCCACCCGCTTCGATTCCATGCACGGCCTGGTCGACCTGATGGAGGCGGCCTCAATGCGTCTCGGCGCGATCGAGAAGCCGACCCTGCTGCTCTACGGCGCCCACGACCAGATCGTGCGCAAGGGGCCGATGCGCCTGGCGCTGGAGCGGGCGGGCGAACGGCCCAACCTGCGCACCGCCTATTATCCGAACGGCTGGCATATCCTGAACCGCGACTTGCAGGGCGAGGTCGTCTATCGCGACGTCGAGGCCTGGCTGCGCGACGCCGCCGCGCCCCTGCCGTCCGGGGCCGGGCCGGTGCTGCCGGCGCTGCGGGCTGATCCCAAGGCGCGCTGAGTTCCCTCTCACCGCTCATCCCGGCGGACGCCGGGATCCAATGCTTTGGCCTCAAGCGGAGCGCTGGATGGAGCGGCGTTTCCACGGTGCCGTCTGGGGTTCTGACTGGATCCCGGCGTCCGCCGGGATGAGCGGGATCAAGAGTGTGCTCTGACGCGAAACCGTCATGCTTGCCGTTTAGGCGGGCGCGGCGTATCTCCTCGCGCAATAAAAAATACCCCAGGAAAGGCCTGTCATGGGCAAGACGCTGTTTGATTCCCCTTCTTTCGCGAACCATGAAGGCGTCCATGCCTTCCATGACGAGAAAACCGGCCTGAAGGCCATCGTCGCGGTTCACTCCACCGCGCGCGGCCCCGCCGTCGGCGGCACCCGCATGTGGAACTACGCCACCGCTGAGGAAGCGCTGGAAGACGTGCTGCGTCTGTCCAAGGGCATGAGCTACAAGAACGCGGTCGCCGATCTCGAAATGGGCGGCGGCAAGTCGGTCATCATCGGCGACAGCCGCACCCAGAAGTCGCCGGAACTGTTCCGCGCCTTCGGTCGCTTCCTGAACGGCCTGGGCGGCGCCTACTATGCCGCCGAAGACGTCGGCACCTCGGTCGAGGACATCGCCGAGGCCCGCAAGGTCACCGAATACGTGCTCGGCCTGAAGGAAGGCCCCGAAGCCTCGGGCGATCCCAGCCCCGTCACGGCCGAGGGCGTGTTCCGCTCGAACCTGGTCGTGGCGCGCCGCCTGTTCAACCAGGACGACATGACCGGCCTGACGGTCGCCATCCAGGGCGTGGGCCATGTCGGCGCCTATCTGGCCGAGAAGCTGCACAAGGCCGGCGCCAAGCTGATCATCACCGACGTCAACCAGGCCAACCTTGACGCCGTCGCCGCCAAGACCGGCGCCGAGATCGTCTCGCCTGACGCCATCTATGACGTCGCCGCCGACATCTATGCGCCCTGCGCCCTGGGCGCGACGCTGAATCTGCAGACCCTGGACCGCCTCAAGGTCAAGGCCGTCTGCGGCGCCGCCAACAACCAGCTGGCCACCGCCGACATCGGCGACGAGCTGTTCCGTCGCGGCGTGCTGTACGCCCCCGATTACGTCGTCAACGGCGGCGGCATCATCAATGTCGCCTCGGAAATGAACGCCCGCCAGTCGGGCGGCGCCTATGACGCCTCCTGGGTCGAGGGCAAGCTGTCGCGTCTGATGGAGACCTTCGAGGAAATCCTCGAGCGCTCGGTGGCCGAGAACAAGCCGACCCACCTGATCGCCGACGCCATCGCCGAAGCCCGCATCAAGGCGGCGGGCGACCAGAAGGCCGAGCTGCTCAGGGCGGCCTAGGCCGAAAGAAAGACCTTCTCCCCTTGCGAGAGAAGGTGGGCGCCGCAGGCGCTCGGATGAGGGGTGTGAGCATTGCCGTTTCCGGCAGGGCCGCACCCCTTTTTCGTGCCTGCTGTGCGCTGGGCGCTCGCTGGTCGCGCTGACACCCCTCATCCGTCTCGCTGCGCGAGCCACCTTCTCCCTCAAGGGGAGAAGGGAGGGAGATTCCCTCAATCTTTAACGCATCTTAACGTGGCGTTTACCATCCACGCGGCACTTTCTGCCTAGCGGGGCGGTGTGGTCCTCCCGCCAGTATGGGGCGGGGACGCGTGGGCGGCTTCACGGCGGCGTTGCAGAAGTTCGGGATCGGCCGCCTGGCCGCAGTGCTAGGCGTCGCCGCCGGCGTCGCGGCCGTGCTGGTCGCCGTCATGCTGAGGGTAGGCCAGGCGCCCGACGCTCTCCTCTATTCCAACCTCGACCTGCGCGAAGCCTCCGAGATCAGCGCCGCCCTGGACCAGGCGGGCATCAAGTACAGCTCCAAGGGCGACGGCTCGACCATCTTCGTCAGCCGCGACGAGGTCGGCACGGCGCGCCTGATGCTGGCGGGCAAGGGTCTCGTGACCTCCGGCAGCGTCGGCTACGAAATCTTCGACAACCAGTCGGTGCTGGGCCAGACCGAGTTTCAGCAGAATCTGAACGAGCAGCGCGCCCTGCAGGGCGAGCTGTCGCGCACCATCATGTCGATGCGCGGCATCACCTCGGCCCGCGTCCACATCACCATGCCGCGCCGCGAGATGTTCCAGGCCGCCGCCACCGACCCGACCGCCGCCGTGGTCGTGGGTGTGGGCGGTCGCGACCTGAGCGCCGATCAGGTCCGCGCCATCCGCAACGTCGTGGCCTCCTCGGTGCCGAACCTGAAGCCGGACAAGGTCACGGTGACGGACCAGTCCAACCGCACGCTGGCGGCGGGCTCGGAAGACTCAGGCTTCACCTCGGCCAACGCCGAGGCCGCCAAGGCCACGACCGAGTCCCAGTTGCAGACCCGCATCAGGGACATCGTCGAGGGCGTCGTCGGCGCCGGCGCGGCCCGCGTCCAGGTCACCGCCGACATTGACCACAGCCGCTCGACCACCCAGGAACAGAAGTTCGATCCCGACGGCCAGGTCGTCCGCTCGACCTCGACCAACGGCTCGCAGTCGCAGGACACGACGGGTCAGGCTGATGGCGGCGTCACCGCCACCAACAATATCCCCGGCGGTCAGGCCCCGAACGCCACGCCGGTCGGCTCGACCAACTCGGAAAACACCGAGACGACCAACTACGAAATCTCCAACACCACGACGACGACGGTCAAGGAGCCGGGCGAGGTCAAGAAGCTGTCGGTCTCGGTCGCCGTTGACGGCAAGTACACCCCCGCCGCAGACGGCAAGGGCGAACCGACCTATGCTCCGCGCACCGCCGAGGAAGTCCAGCAGATCAAGACCCTGGTCGCCGCCGCCGTCGGCATCGACGAGACGCGCGGCGACAAGATCGAGGTGGTCAACGTCCGCTTCAACCGCGAGCCGTCCGCGGCGCCGGGGGCGGACGAAGGCTCGTCGATGTTCAACTTCGACAAGAACGACATCATGCGCGGGGTCGAGCTGCTGGTCCTGCTGATCACCGGCCTGCTGCTGATCTTCTTCGTCGTCCGGCCTCTTTTGAAGACCGCTTCGGGCGGCGCCGGCGTGCCCGCTCTGGTCGGCGCCAACGGCATGCCGGTCACGCCGCTGGACACCCAGCTGGTCGGCGGCGTCCTGCCGGGTCAGCCTCAGATGCTGGCCGCGCCCAGCGAGATGGATCAGCGCCTCGACATCGCCCGTATCGAGGGCCAGGTGAAGGCTTCCTCGATCAAGAAGGTGGCTGATTTCGTGGATTCCCACCCGGAGGAATCCACCGCCATTCTGCGCTCCTGGGTGCATGAAACCACATGACCCGTCTGGTGAGCAAAAAAGGGCCGGTCGACGACATCCGCAAGCTGACGGGGCCTGAACGCGCGGCTGTCGTCCTGCTGTCGCTGGGCGAAGAACACACTATCCTTTGGCAGCAGCTCGACGAGGAGGAGATCAAGGAGGTCTCCCAGGCCATGGCCGGTCTCGGAACCGTGGCGGCGTCGGTGGTCGAGGAAGTCCTGGTCGAGTTCGTCTCCGGCATCGGCGGCGCCGGCGCCCTGATGGGCAGCTACGAACAAACCCAACGCCTGCTGGCTTCCTTCATGCCAGGCGAGCGCGTCGACGCCCTGATGGAGGAAATCCGCGGCCCCGCCGGCCGGACCATGTGGGACAAGCTCGGCAATGTGAACGAAGCCGTTCTCGCCAACTATCTGAAGAACGAATACCCCCAGACGGTCGCGGTCGTGCTGTCCAAGGTCAAGCCTGATCACGCCTCGCGCGTCCTGACGGCTTTGCCCGAGGACTTCGCCCTCGAATGCGTCCAGCGCATGCTGCGCATGGAGCCGGTGCAGCGCGACATCCTCGACAAGATCGAGCAAACCCTGCGCACCGAGTTCATGTCCAATCTGGCGCGCACCTCCAAGCGCGACAGCCATGAACTGATGGCCGACATCTTCAACAGCTTCGACCGTCAGACCGAGGCTCGCTTCATCGGCGCCCTGGAGGAACGCAGCCGCGATTCCGCCGAGCGCATCCGCTCGCTGATGTTCGTCTTCGAGGACCTGTCCAAGCTGGACCCCGGCGGCGTGCAGACCCTGCTGCGCGCGGTCGAGAAGGATCAGCTGGGCCTGGCGCTGAAGGGCGCCTCGGATTCCTTGCGCGAAATGTTCTTCTCCAACATGTCCGAGCGCGCCTCGAAGATCATGCGCGAGGACATGGAGTCCATGGGGCCTGTGCGTCTCAAGGACGTCGACGCCGCCCAGATGACCATGGTCCAGGTGGCCAAGGACCTGGCCGCACGCGGCGACATCATGCTGGCCGGCCAGAGCGGCGACGACGAGTTGATCTACTGACATGACCGCTTTGCTTTCCACGGCCCGACCCTTCATCTTCGACACCGAGTTCGACGCGGCGGGCGACGTCGTTCGCCCCTCGACCTGGCAGCCGACCAAGCGTTCGTTCGCCCCCGCCGAGGTCGAGGCCCTGGTGGCCCAGGCGCGGCTGGAGGCGCGTCAGCAGGCCCTGGCCGAGGTCGAGGCCCTGCGCGCCGACGCTCTTTCGGCTCTGGCCCAGACTGTCTCTCATGCCGCAAGCGCCCTGAGCACGGTCGCGGAGGCGCATCGCCGACACTCGGCCGAGTTGTCAGTCGCCGCCGCCCGCAGCCTGGCCTCCGCCGCCTTCGACCGCTTCCCGCGCCGCCCGCTGGAGGCCGCCATCGAGCAACTGGCTCAGGAAATCGACGCCTCGCCGCGCCTTCTGGTCCGCGCCGCCGGCCTGGATGAGACGACCCGCGCCCACATCGAAGCCCTGTGCGCTGACGCCGGCTTCAGCGGGCTGATCGCCTTCCGCGAGGACGTCGGCGCACCTGCCGCCGCTTTCGCCCTGGAATGGGCCGACGGTCGCGCCGAGTTTGATCCCGAAGGCGTCGCCGCCCGCGTCTCCGCCGCGCTGGAGGCCGCCCTGGCCGCCGAAGCCGGCCATGCTGAACCCCTCGACAGGAGCGCCTTCTGATGGCCACCGATGATCTCGCCCTGGAAGAGTTCGGCGATTCCACCGCCCTGACGGTGGCCGATGAGGGCGGCGACAAGTCCGCCGCCGATCTGGCCACCGTTTTCGACGTGCCGGTCAACATCTCGGCCGTGCTGGGCAAGGCCCACATGTCGGTCGCCCAGTTGCTGAAGCTGAACCGCGGCTCGGTGCTGGAGCTGGACCGCAAGGTCGGCGAGGCCATCGACATCTTCGTCAACAACCGTCTGGTCGCTCGCGGGGAGGTCGTCGTCGTCGAGGACCGTCTGGGCGTGACCATGACGGAAATCATCAAGACCGAGGACTCGGGCGCCTAGAGCAATGCCGCGCAGGCATTGCGCAGCAAAGTGACGGCGGCCCGGTTTTCGCAGTAGAGATCTAGAGGAGAAGACCCATGCGGCTTCTGGTGGTTGGCAGGCTCAGCGGACAGCTGGCGACGGCGGTGAAGATGGCCATGGCGCACGGCGCCAAGGTCCAGCACGTCGAGCGCGCCGATCAGGCGACCGAGCAACTGCGTCGCGGGCAGGGGGCCGACCTGATGATGGTCGACTACCGCATCGACATCGCCGCCCTGATCGCCGCCAACGACGCCGAGCGCATCTTCGTGCCCATCGTCGCCTGCGGCGTGGACGCCGACGCCAAGGAAGCCGCCGACGCCATCCGCGCCGGCGCCAAGGAGTTCATCCCCCTGCCGCCCGAGGCGGACCTGATCGCCGCCGTCCTGTCCGCCGTGGCCGACGACGAGCGCCCGATGATCTCGGCCGACCCGGCGATGAAGGCCGTTGTGGCCCTGGCCGATCAGGTGGCGCGTTCGGACGCCTCCATCCTGATCACCGGCGAAAGCGGCGTCGGCAAGGAGGTGATGGCCCGTCACCTGCACAACGGCTCCAAGCGCGCCGACCGCGCCTTCATCAGCGTCAACTGCGCCGCCATTCCCGACAACCTGCTGGAATCCGAACTGTTCGGTCACGAGAAGGGCGCCTTCACCGGCGCCGTGGCGCGCCGCATCGGCAAGTTCGAAGAGGCCGACGGCGGCACGCTTCTGCTGGACGAAATCAGCGAGATGGACGCCCGCCTGCAAGCCAAGCTGCTGCGCGCCATCCAGGAACGGGTCATCGACCGCGTCGGCGGCTCCAAGCCCGTGCCGGTCAACATCCGCATCATCGCCACCTCGAACCGCGACCTGGCCAAGGCCGTGGCCGAGGGGACCTTCCGCGAAGACCTGCTCTACCGCCTGAACGTGGTGAACCTGCGCCTGCCCAGCTTGCGCGAGCGGCCGGGCGACATCGCCGTCCTGTGCGACCACTTCATCCGCAAGTACGCCGCCGCCAACGGCGTCCCGCCGCGCCCCATTTCCGTGGACGCCCGCCGCGCCCTCGTCGGCCACCGCTGGCCGGGCAATGTGCGCGAGCTGGAAAACGCCATGCACCGCGCCGTGCTTCTGGCGACGGGGCCGGAGATCGACATTGACGCCATCCGCCTGCCGGACGGTCGTCCGCTGCTGGAAGGCGGCTCGACCGCCCCGTCGCCGACCGCCTCCACCTATGACGCCGGCGTCGCCGGCCATGCGGCCCAGATGGCCGACGCCATGACCCGCAGCTTCGTCGGTCAGACCGTGGCCGAGATGGAAAAGACCCTGATCCTCGACACCCTCAACCACTGCCTGGGCAACCGCACCCATGCGGCGACCATCCTGGGCATCTCGATCCGCACCCTGCGCAACAAGCTGAACGAATACGCCGACGAAGGCACGGCCATCCCGGCGCCGCAGTCGGGCGTCGCCGCCGCCTACGGCGCGGCGGGCTAGGGCCATGCGCGCCGACCGTCGAACCCTGCTCCTGGGCGCCGGCGCCCTCGCCCTGACTGCATGCTCGCGCGAGGTGAAATCCGCCGAGACCGATCTCGACGCCGACATGGCGTCTGACGGCGCAGCGCTGGATCTGGATCTGTCGGATCTCGAGGCCCGTCACGGCGGCCGCCTCGGCTTGGCTGTCGCCTCGGCAGGCGTCAACGCCACCTGGCGCGGCGACGAGCGCTTCGTCTATTGCTCCACCTTCAAGATGTACCTGGCCGCCGCCACCCTGTTGCGCGTCCAGGGCGGGCAGGAGCGGCTGGATCGCGCCATCCCCATCACCGCCGCCGACATGATCAACCACGCCCCGACCACGGAACCGGCGGTCGGCTCGACCCTGACGATCGAGCAGTTGATGAAGGCCACGGTCGAGCTGAGCGACAATCCCGCCGCCAACATCCTGATCCGTGAGATGGGCGGGCTGGAGGCCTTGCGCGCCTTCTATCGCGGCATAGGCGACGACAGCACCCGCGTGGATCGCCTCGAGCCCGAGATGAACCGCGCCGACGGCGACAAGGACACCATCACCCCGATCCAGTCGGTCCAGAACATCAGCCGCCTGCTGGTCTCGCCGGAAACCCCGCTGAACGCCGCCTCCAAGGCCCTGCTGATGCGCTGGATGACGGACACCCCGACCGGGCAGGGCCGCATCAAGGCCGGCGTGCCCGCCGGCTGGCCCGTGGCGCACAAGACCGGCACCGGCGGCTATGGCCCGACCAACGACATCGGCCTCATCATGCCCCCCAAGGGAGCGCCCATCGTCATCGCCGTCTATTTCCACGCCACGCGGGATTCGACCGACGCCCAGCGCGAGGCGGTCATCGCCGCCGCCACCCGTCTGGCGTTGAAAGCCCTCGGCCATGGCTGAGACTGCGCGAATCCTGTCATCAGGCGGGATGAGCTTCGCCCGCCGCCATGGTTGATGCGCCGATCCTGATGAAGGACGGCTATGCGCGCCCCACCGGGCGTGACGCGCTCGGCTGGGTGATGCGCGGCGAGGTGATGATGGCGGTCGGCGTGATCGGCGTCATCATGCTGCTGATCCTGCCGGTCCCGAAGATGCTTCTGGACCTGCTGCTGGCGATCTCGCTGGTCTCGTCCGTGCTGATCCTGATGACGGCCGTGATGATGAAGCGGCCGCTGGACTTCGCCATCTTCCCCACGGTGCTGCTGGTTTCGACCCTGTTCCGCCTGGGCCTCAACCTGGCCTCGACCCGCCTGATCCTGACCCACGGCCACGAAGGTCACGAGTCCGCCGGCGAGGTCATCAACGCCTTCGGTCAGCTGATGATGGGAGGCAACTTCATCATCGGGGTGATCATCTTCGCCATCGTCCTGGTGGTGAACTTCGTCGTCATCACCAAGGGCTCGACCCGCATCGCCGAGGTCTCGGCCCGCTTCACCCTGGACTCCATGCCGGGCAAGCAGATGGCCATCGACGCCGATCTGTCGTCCGGCCTGATCGACGAGGAACAGGCCAAGCTGCGCCGCAAGGAGCTGGAGCAGGAATCCACCTTCTTCGGGGCCATGGACGGCGCCTCCAAATTCGTGCGCGGCGACGCCGTGGCCGGCCTGATCATCACCTTCATCAACGCCATCGGCGGCCTGCTGATCGGGGTGCTGCAACACCAGATGCCGGTGGGCGAGGCGGCCAACACCTATGTCCAGTTGACCATCGGCGACGGCCTTGTGACCCAGGTCCCGGCCATCATCATCTCCATCGCCGCTGGCTTCCTGGTGTCCAAGGCGGGCGTCGAGGGCACGGCGGACAAGGCCCTGGTGGCGCAACTGGCCACCAACCCGGTGTCGCTGGGCGTCGTCTCGGGCGCGGCGGGCCTGATCGGCCTGATCCCGGGGATGCCGCTGATCCCCTTCGCCGCCCTGGCCATCGGTTCCGGCTTCATGGCCTGGCGTCTGGGCCGCAACCGGCTCAGGCCCGCCGTGGTCGAGGGGGCTGTGGACCTGGGCAAGCCCAAGGAGGACGTCGAGGAGCCGATCTCCACCGCCCTGACCATCGACGAGGTCAAGATCGAGCTGGGCTACGCCCTGCTGACGCTGATCAATGATCTGGAGGGCCGCCGCCTGACCGATCAGATCCGCGCCCTGCGCCGCTCGCTGGCTCAGGAATACGGATTCGTCATGCCCAGCGTGCGCATCCTCGACAACATGCGCCTGCCCAATCAGGGCTACGCCATCCGCATCAAGGAGATGGAGGCGGGCGCCGGCGAGGTGCGCCTGTCCTCCCTGATGGCCATGGACCCGGCGGGCCGTCAGGTCGAACTGCCCGGCGAGCACACGCGCGAGCCCGCCTTCGGTCTGCCCGCCACCTGGATCGACGAATCCCTGCGCGAAGAGGCCACCTTCCGCGGCTACACCCTGGTCGATCCCTCGACGGTGCTGACCACGCACCTGACCGAGATCCTCAAGGAGAACATGGCCGAGCTGCTGTCCTACGCCGAGGTGCAGAAGCTGCTCAATGAACTGAAGGGCGAAGAGACCAAGCTGATCGAGGAGTTGATCCCCACGGTCGTCACCGTCACCACCCTGCAACGGGTCCTGCAAAGCCTGCTGCGCGAAAAGGTCTCGATCCGCGACCTGCCCGCCATCCTCGAAGGCCTGGCCGAGGCCGCGCCCCACACCACCAGCGTCACCACCCTGGTCGAGCACGTCCGCACGCGTCTGGCGCGCCAGCTGTGCTGGGCCAACCGCGGCGACGACGGCGCCCTGCCCATCATCACCCTGTCGCCCGACTGGGAGCAGGCCTTCGCTGAAAGCCTGATCGGCCCTGGCGAGGACAAGCAGCTGGCCATGGCTCCCAGCCGCCTTCAGGACTTCATCCGCAACGTCCGCGACGTGTTCGAGCGCGCCGCCATGTCGGGTGAAAATCCCGTCCTGCTGACCGGCCCCCAGGTCCGCCCCTATGTCCGCTCCATCATCGAGCGTTTCCGCGGCCAGACCGTGGTGATGAGCCAGAACGAGGTCCACCCCAAGGCCCGCCTTCGGACCGTCGGTTCGGTCTGACCGGGATCGAGGTTAACGACTGGACTCAAGGGGTTCGGTGGATAAGCTGGCGGTCATGAAACGCATTCGGCTGGCCCTGCGCACCTTTGGCGGCTTTCTGCGCACGCCGACCCTCAGTCGTTCGATCATCGCCCTGTTGGCCCTGGCCATCCTGCTGCTGCTGGCGGTGAACGCGGCCACCTTCGTCATGATCCAGCGGACGTCGGCCTATAACGACACCGTCGATCACAGTCAGCAGGTGCGCCTGGCCTCCAAGGACGTGCTCAGCCTTCTGGCCGACGCCGAGACGGGGCAGCGCGGTTTCATGCTGACGGCGCGCGCGGAATATCTGGGGGTCCATCGCCGCGCCGTGGCCGAACTGCCGGCCGTGCTGGCGCGTCTGGACGGCCTGATCGGCGACGACGAGGAGTTGAAGCCCCGCATTGCGCGAGTTCAGACTCTCTATCGCCAGCGTATGGCCCTGATGGACCACACCATCGACCTGACCCGCACGGGTCGGATCGGCGAGGCCGTGTCGCAAATCCGCAGCGGTCAGGGCAAGGCCCTGATGGACGCCATGCGGATCGAACTGACCGCTATCGACGCCGTCGAGGCCCGGCGTCTGGCCGAGCGCACCCGCCAGTCCGAACGCGCCTCGGCGGTGACGGTTTCGGTCAACGCCCTGGCGGCCTTGCTGATCCTGATCCTGGCCGGGATCAGCGTCTGGCTGGTGCGCCGCTATGTCGATGAGATCGAGAGCGCCCGTATGGAGCTGGACCGGCTCAACGCCGGGCTGGAAAACCAGGTCCGCGACCGCACCGCCGAACTGACCCGCGCCAACGAGGAAATCCAGCGCTTCGCCTATATCGTCAGCCACGACCTGCGCGCGCCCCTGGTCAACATCATGGGCTATACGTCGGAGCTGGAGCAGGTCGGCAAGATCTTCGACCACCAGCTGACGACCCTGGCTGAGCGACACCCCGAAGACATCGAACCCGAAGCCATCCGCGCCGTGCGCGAGGACGTGCCCGAGGCGGTGGGCTTCATCCGCGCCTCGACCGCCAAGATGGACCGGCTGATCAACGCCATCCTCAAGCTGTCGCGAGAGGGGCGGCGGGCCTTGGCGCCCGAGGTCCTGCCGATGACCGCCGTGGTCCAGTCCATCGCCGACAGCCTGCATCATCAGGTCGTGGAAAACGGGGGCGAGATCGTGGTGCGCGACCTGCCGACGCTGGAGAGCGACCGCCTGTCGATCGAGCAGATCTTCGGCAACTTGCTGGACAATGCGGTCAAGTATCAGCAGCCGGACCGCCCCATCCGCATCGTCGTCGACGGCGAGCTGACCGACGACGGGCGCGTCCACTACCGCATCACCGACAACGGACGCGGCGTCTCGGCCCGCGACCACGAACGCATCTTCGAGCTGTTCCGCCGGGCGGGCAAACAGGATCAGCCGGGCGAAGGCCTGGGCCTGGCCTTCGTGCGCAACAGCGTGCGCCGCCTCGGCGGGGTGATGGAGCTGGAGTCCGAGCTGGGACAAGGCTCGACATTCCATCTGAAATTCCCCACACGATTGATCGTGTCGGGGGACGCAGGAGACCGTCTATGAGCCATTCCGTGAAGATCGTCATGGTCGAGGACGACCACGGCCACGCCAAGCTCATCGAAAAGAACATCCGCCGCGCCAACATCGCCAACGACATCGTTCACTTCGATCACGGCGACGCCGCCCTGGACTATCTGTTCAGCGACGAGGTTCGCGCCCATGGGCCGCTGCTGATCCTGCTGGACCTCAACCTGCCGGACATGTCGGGCACCGACATCCTGGAAAAGGTCAAATCGGACGAGCGCCTGCGCCGCGCCCCCGTCGTCATCCTGACCACGACCGACGACAAGGTCGAAATCCAGCGCTGCTACGACCTGGGCTGCAACGTCTACATCACCAAGCCGGTGGACTACGAAGCCTTCGCCGGCGCCATCCAGCAACTGGGCCTCTTCCTGTCCGTCATGCAGGCGCCCGAGATTTGAGCGCCCCTATCCGCCTGCTCTACATCGACGACGACCGGGGTCTGTCGCGGCTGGTCCAGAAGGAACTGGGCCGCCACGGCTATGACGTGACCTGCGCCCCCGACGCCGACGCCGGTTACGCCGCGCTTCAGGCGGGCGCGTTCGACGTCTGCGCCCTGGATCACTACATGCCGGGCCGCGAGGGGCTGGACGTCCTGCCCGACATTCTGAACCTGCCCAGCCCGCCGCCGGTGGTCTATGTCACCGGGGCGCAGGACGGACGCATCGCCGTGGCCGCCCTGCGCGCCGGGGCCGCCGACTATGTCATCAAGGACGTGTCCGAGGACTTCACCGCCCTGCTGCGCTCGGCGCTTGAGGACGCCCTGCTGCGCCGTCGTCTGGAACGCGAGAACGAAGCGGCCCAGGAAGAGGTCCGCCTGGCCCGCGACCGCGCCGAGGCCATGCTGCGCGAGGTCAACCACCGCGTCGGCAACTCCCTGCAACTGGTCTCCAGCTTTATCTCCCTGCAACTGCGCCAACTGGCCGACGAGGGCGCGCGTTCGGCCCTGCGCGAGGCCCAGGTGCGGATCGAGGCCGTGGCCCACGTCCACCGCCGCCTCTACACCTCGTCCGACCTGGCTACCGTGGCGATGGACGAATACCTGACCGGCCTGGTCGAGGAACTGGGCAAGTCGATCGGCCCCGACACCAGCCCCGAGGGCGGCTCGCCCCGTCTGAGCCTGCGCGCCGAACCCATGCGGGTCACGACGGACCAGGCGGTGTCTCTGGGCGTCATCGTCACCGAGCTGGTCACGAACGCCGTCAAATACGCCTATGCCCCGGGCGAGGGCGGTGAAATCCGCGTCGTGCTCGAAGCCGCCCCCGATGGCCGCGCCATCCTGACCGTCGAGGACGACGGACCCGGCCTGGGCGACGGCGCGCCCAAGGGCACGGGCCTGGGCGCCAAGATCGTCTCGGCCATGGCCGGCGGTCTGCGTTCGGCGGTTCAGTTCGACACCGAGCACAGGGGCGTGCGGGCGCAAATGGTCTTCGACCTTTAGGCCCTTTCGCATCGGCTTCGACGCGCGTTAGTCTGCGGTGATGAAGCTTCAGTTTGGAACGGCCCGACCCGGCCTCGACTACCTCCACCGCGCTGCGACCTTCGGTCTGGTCGAACAGGACGGCAAGCTGGCCTGTGTGCGCGTGGATCGCGGCGAGGGCAGCTATTTCGACCTGCCCGGCGGCGCCGTCGACGGCGAGGAAAGCGAGCAGCAGGCCCTGGTGCGAGAGTTCGCCGAGGAGACCGGCCTGATCGTCCAGCCCGAGGACCGTCTGGCCGAAGCCGCCCAGTATTTTCGCAAGACCGACGGCTCGCCGGTCAACAACGCCGGGGGGTTCTGGACCGCCCGCGTCACCGGCTTCGACGCCTCGACCCAGTGCGAGGCCGACCACGAACTGGTCTGGCTGGACCCGCTGGAAGCCCTCTCTCACCTGCGCCACGAAGCCCACGCCTGGGCCGTGGCCAAATGGCTGCGGTCAAGAATTCAGGGAACCTGACGGCGCGGGAACGGTTGTTTCTGTCGAAGCGTCGTCAGTCCGACGGCGTCATTACAGAGGTTTCCCATGCCTGATCATGACCGTGTCGAAGGCGCCGCCAAGAATATCGGCGGCAAGATCAAGGAAGCCGCCGGTAAGGTGACCGGCGACGAAAAACTGAAAGCTGAAGGCCGCGCCGATCAAGTCGAAGGCAAGGTCCAGAACACCGTCGGCGGCCTCAAGGACGCCTTGCGCGACGGCCGCAACTAACCCCGTTTGCACCGATCAGGCCGCCGTTCCAGAAAGGAGCGGCGGCCTTTTCATGCTCGGGGACCGGCGTCAGGCCCGCTTCTTCTTCGCCGGCATCTCGCGCCCGCCCTGACGCAGGACCAGACCCTCGATGGCCCCTCCCGCGTCGCGGGTGAAGGTGATCTGGGCGTCCATGGCGCTGAGGAAGAAGGCGTCGGTTGCTTCCGCCGACAGTTCCAGCGGCTGCTGCCCCGTCGCCTGCGCCATCAGCCTGCCGTCCACGACGCTCAACGTCAGGGCGAAGTCGGGCGCCAGTTCAAACACTCCCTCATAGGCCTGCAGCATTTCGGGCGACAGCACCACGGCCTGATGCTCGCCGTGCAGGGTCACGGTCCCGCCGCGCGCCAGGGTCATCAGGTCGCCGCCGATCTTGTCCGGCGCCGCCCCGTTGAGATTGCCCAGGACGATGACCGTCATCCGCTTGGCGGGGTCATAGGCCATGTAGGTGTTGAACCCTTCTATCCCGCCGGAGTGGCTGATGGTGGCGGCCCCGCCGTCCTTCTTGACCACCAGCCCCAGGGCGTAGTCGTTGCGGCCGGGCGTGGTCAGCTCGACCATGGACTGCGGGCGCAGCAGCTGGCCGCCGAACAGGCCCTGTTCCCATTTCAACAGGTCGCGCGTCGTCGAATAGAGCCCGCCCGCGCCCTGCGGCACGCTCATGTCCACATAGTCGGCGTTCTCCACCCCGTCCGCGCTCGGCACATAGCCCGAGGCCCGACGCGACAGGACGACGGCGTGGTCGTCATAACCGCTGTCGCTCATGCCCAAGGGCTGGAACAGGGTCTCGGTGACGAAGTCGGCGTAGGACTTCCCGCTGACCTTCTCGATCACGGCGGTCAGCACGACATAGCCGGAGTTGGAATAGGCGTACTTCTCGCCCGGCTGGAAATCGAGCGGCCGGTCGCGGAACCGGGCGATCAGAGCCTCCACCGTCGTGGCCTGCGTCTTCAGCGCCTCATAGTCGTCCTGGCGGGTGAAGTCCGGCACCCCCGCGGTGTGGTTCAGCAGGCGCCGCACCGTCACCCCGTCCCAGGCGGCAGGCGCGTCCGGCAGCCAGGTCTTCATCGGCGCGTCGAGATCGACCAGACCGCGCTCGCTCAGGATCATGACGGCGACGGCGGTGAACTGCTTGCTGACCGAGGCCAGGCGGAACTTGGTGTCGCCCGCGTTCGGAACGCTCCACTCGCGGTTGGCCAGGCCATAGCCCCGGTCCAGCAGGACCTCGCCGTCGCGCGCCACCAGCACCGACCCCGCGAACTCATCTTTGTCGGCCGAGGCGCGGATGACCTGATCCATCCGGTCCACGTCCTGCGCCAGGGCCGGAATGGCGGACAGGCTCAGCGCCGCCAGCCCTATGGCGGCGATGCGCCCCACGAAAACAACCGTCTTAGACACTGGAAATCCCCCAAGCGTGACCGTCACGCGTTTGGGGGAAGAGGCGGCGGAGCACCCCTGCGGATGCACCCGGCAGGATTACCTTTGCGTAAGGTCGCTCAGCGGGTCAGCGCCCGCATGGCCTTGTCCAGCCCATCCAGCGTCAGCGAATACATCCGCTGGTCCATGACCTCGCGGATCAGGCCGACCGACTGGGTATAGCTCCAGTAGCGTTCGGTGACTGGGTTCAACCAGACCGACTTGTCCCACTGTTGACGGGCGCGTTTCAGCCAGACGGCGCCGGCCTCTTCGTTCCAGTGCTCGACCGAGCCGCCCGGCATGGTGATCTCATAGGGGGACATGGTGGCGTCGCCGACGAAGATGGCGCGCCAGTCGCCGGGGTATTTGTTCAGCAAGTCCCAGGTCGGGATCTTCTCGTCGTGACGACGCCGGTTGTCCTTCCACACCCCTTCGTAGAGGCAGTTGTGGAAGTAGAAGAACTCCAGGTTCTTGAACTCGGTCCTGGCCGCCGAGAACAGCTCCTCGCACAGCTTGATATGGCCATCCATCGAGCCGCCGATGTCGAGGAACAGCAGGACCTTGATGGTGTTGCGCCGCTCGGGCCGCATCTGGATGTCCAGCCAGCCCTGACGCGCCGTGCCGTCGATGGTGCCGTCCATGTCCAGTTCTTCGGCCGCGCCCTCGCGGGCAAAGCGGCGCAGGCGGCGCAGGGCGACCTTGATGTTGCGGGTGCCCAGTTCGACGCTGTCGTCCAGATTGCGATATTCGCGCTTTTCCCAGACCTTGACAGCGCGGCCCTGCTTGCCCAGCCCGCCGATGCGCACGCCCTCGGGGTTATAGCCGCCGTGACCAAAGGGGCTGGTCCCGCCCGTGCCGATCCACTTGTTGCCGCCCTGGTGGCGCTCCTTCTGCTCCTCCAGGCGCTGTTTCAGCGTCTCCATCAGCTTGTCGAAGCCGCCCAGCGCCTCGATCTGGGCCTTCTCCTCGTCGGTCAGGAACTTCTCGGTCAGCAGCCGCAGCCAGTTCTCGGGGATGTCGGTGGTCAGGTCCTCGCCCGCGCCGACCGTCTCCAGCCCCTTGAACACCTTGGCGAAGACCTGATCGAACCGATCATAGTGCTTCTCGTCCTTGACCAGCACCGCCCGCGACAGGTGATAGAAGGCCTCGACCTCTCGCCCCGCCACGTCCTTGTCCATGGCCTCCATCAGATGGAGCCATTCCTTCAGCGAAACGGGAACGCGCGCTTCGCGCAGGGCGGTGAAGAAGGGCAGGAGCATCAGAAGGTCTCGGGGCCAAGTGAGCGCAACAAGCGCTCCAGCACTGATTTCAACGCCTGGGCATGGCCAGACGCCGCCTGCCAGATCAGTCGTCTGTCCGCTCGGAAATAGCTGTGAGCCAACCTGTGGCGAAGTCCTGCGATGTTTGCCCAGGGCACATCCGGCGCCAGGGCCTTCATTTCGGCTGACAGATTCTGCGCGCCCTCGCCGAGAACGATCAAATACATCGAAGCGGCGGCGACGCGCGTTCGATCCTCGATCCATGTTTCCTGCTCGCCGCCCGCCGTCTGTACCGCCAGTTCGTCGATCGCGTCGATCATTTCCTGCAGGTGCAGCCGGTCGCGCTCAGACAAGGACCGTCTCACGCATCGCGCTGTTGCGAACGAGACGATGCATGGAGTCTTCCGTTCCCATTTCGACCTTCACGCCCAGTCGTTCGCTCAGCCCGCGCTCGATGCCGAAGAAGTCCCAACCCAAGGGCTTGGTCATGTCCACCAGCAGGTCCACATCGCTGTCCGGCCCGGCCTCGTCGCGCGCATAGCTGCCGAACAGACGCACATTGACGATGCCCTGCTCAGCCAGCCAAGGCTTGAGGTCTCGCAGCTTCTCAAGAAGTTCAGCGCGGGTCATGGCCGCAGTCTAGCCTATCCCCGACGCAAGATGAACTCGTGGTCGTTCCAGGCCCCGACGGGGTAATCGTACTCGCCGGCCTTCTCGAACCCATAGGCGGCGTAGAGTTTCTGGGCCTTTTCGTTGCCGCTCCAGACGCCGACCCACAGAGGGCCGTCGGTGTGGGCCTCCATCCAGTCCAGCGCCAGCTTCAGCAGCGTCGTCCCCAAGCCCAACCCTTGCGCGTCGCGGCCGATATAGAGGCGACGTAGTTCAGCGTGGCTGGGGCGCGCGTCGGGATGGGGCAGGGTGTTCGGCCCGGTGTTGGCGAAGCCCAGGATCTCGCCGTCGCGGTCGGCCACCCACCAGGCGGCGCCGGGCTCGGCCAGTTTCGCGGAAATGGTCTCGACGCTGAAGCTCTTGTCGAGGAAGGCGGCCAGGTCGTCGGCGGGGTAGGGGATGCCGAATCCCTCGACAAAGGTGTCCACGAAGGTCTGTCGCCCCAGCACGGCCAGGGCGGCGGCGTCGTCGGGTCGGGCGGGGCGGATCAGGGCTTCGGTCATGGCTTCGGCCATAGCCTCGCAAGGCGTGTCGGTCGAGGGCTCGCGAGGCTGTCATCGCTTGGTGGTTGCAGGGGCGGGCGGCGGGAGCTACCACCATCTTCCAAGGGGCGGACGACACGCCTGCCCCGTCAACCGCATTCGGGGGGATTGAGGGACGCCAAAGCCTTGATTTCACAGGCCGCTCCCCGTGCTATGACGTCTCCCGCTCTCATGACTCACACCGAATCCGCCGCATCGACGCCTTCAGAGGCGCCCTCCGCCGCCCAGGCGACGCCGGCGCTCGGCGCGATTATCCTCGCCCGCCACGGCGAACCGGCCCTGTCGCGCAAATGTCTGATCACCTCGGACGAATACCGTGACTGGTGGGGCCGCTATGAGGTCGGCGGTCTGCGCGCCGGCCAGACGCCGCCCCAGACCCTGCTGACCGCCGCCGAGGGCGCGGGCGCCATCTACGCCTCATCGCGCCGTCGCGCCCAGGAAACGGCCCGCGCCGTGGCCCGCGACCGCGAGGTCCTCGTCGACGCCCTCTTCATCGAGGCGCCCCTGCCGCCGCCGCATTTCCCGTCGTGGATCAAGCTGTCGCCGCGCTACTGGGGCGTGATCTCGCGCTTCTGGTGGCATGTCTTCAACCACCACGAAGGCCAGGAAACTCGCGCCGAGGCCGAGGTCCGCGCCGACCAGGCCGCCCGCATCCTGATCGCCCGCGCCGGCGAAGGTCAGGACGTCCTGGTCCTGGCCCACGGCTACTTCAACCACATGGTCGGCCAGCGCCTGAAGGCCCACGGCTGGCGTCTGGCCCACAACCAGGGCTTCAAGTACTGGTCGCAACGTCGCTACGAAAAACGCGGGTAGGCAAGATTTCTACCTCGTGCTGATATGCGATGGTCCCCATGGAGACCTTTGATGTTCGGCGTACTTCCTGACCTGATCCTGATAGCTGTTCTGGCATCACTGGCCTTGTTGGTGGGACGCGCCATATCTCGACGCGCGCAGAAGTAGCTTCTGGGCTGCCCTCACGCCTTTCGTCGTTGATGCGCCGCGCGGGCGTCTCTAGGTTGCCCGCATCATGACCGACGCCCCCGCTTCCCCCGCCGTTTCCGCCGATCTCAGCTTCGAGGACGCCCTGTCGCGCCTCGAGGGCATTGTCTCACGTCTGGAGTCGGGCCAGGCGCCGCTGGAAGAGTCCATCGCCCTGTACGAAGAGGGCGCGCGCCTCAAGGCCCACTGCGAGGCCCGCCTGAAAGCCGCCCAGCTGCGCGTCGAGAAGATCGTCGTCGGCGCCGACGGCCAGGCCAAGGGCGTCGAACCCGCCGAGTTCGGCTGAGGCTGTGACCCTGCTCGCCGCCAACTCCCCGGAACAGGCCGTCATCGACCGGGTGGGCGAGATCGCCGATCTGGTCACGGTCGCTCTCGACGAACTGCTGCCACGCGCCGACGGCCCCGAATCGCGCCTGACCGAGGCCATGCGCTACGCCGCTCTCGGCCCGGGTAAGCGCCTGCGCCCCTTCTTCGCCATCGAGGCGGGCCGGATGCTGCAAGTGGACGAGCAGGCCGTCCTGCGCGCCGCCTGCGCCCTGGAATGCGTCCACGCCTATTCCCTGGTGCACGACGATCTGCCGGCCATGGACGACGACAAGGTGCGGCGCGGTCGCCCGACCCTGCACATCGCCTATGATGAGGCGACCGCCATCCTGGCCGGCGACGCCCTGCAGACCGCCGCCTTCGACATCA
>RCUH01000190.1_pt1 | contig 83909 bp, 73 predicted proteins | sample 2166191 | NCBI WGS metagenome assembly RCUH01 (sample SAMN09932848, study PRJNA488358) | compost metagenome | feature: garden; material: soil; isolation source: compost soil in an enriched community after 214 h of incubation | place: Germany: Experimental Botanical Garden Goettingen | collected...
TGCTTACACTGTCTATAACGATAGTGCCCTGAGTAGCAGTGATTTTCTTGTTTTTATAGGGCGTAGTTATTTCCTGACCGTAAAGTGCGGAAACACAAAAGAGTAACGCCAATAAAAGCCCATTTTTAAACATACTTTAATATAACTCCAAAACGGCAAAAGTAGTGTATTTAGAACGAAGATTTAAAAAGGGATTGAGAGGGGGGAGTTTTTTTTGGACAAGTTGTTAGCTATTTATTAATTGTTCGTAAGGCTCTTTTTATAATGTAGGCAGTTTGTTTTGTTATGCTCTGTTTCTGCCACTCTGAGCATCGCTGTACTACAAAAGAAGGATTTGTTTTTCCGGCATCATTGAGCCAGTTGGCTACGCTGTTCTGTACATATTTTGATAAATCTGAACTAAGAGGGTTTAGAATGCTTAATGCCATTTCTGGGTTTTGCTTCAAAATCTCAATATGTTCGCACCAAACACCTCTCGGCCGTGTTGCCTCACTGGCAAAGCGTCTTATATTTTCATCTTCAGATGATGTCCACGTACTGAGGATGCTTATGCTGTTAGCAACATTATCAATAATATCTTTTCGTACAGCCATCCAGCTTATCTCTCGCACACCGAAGTGATTGTCGGCAGCAAAAGGTTGTATCATTTGAAGTTTTTCATTTAGAGGGATTTCCTTGTTTTTCCCAATGCTGTAAGCTGCCCAGCATCGTGCCATATCTGCTTTGTCTGTTTGTAGCAGTTTTAAGAAATCACGATCATTGTGGCTTGCAGTCAGGATTAAGAGCTCACTTCCTATGGTTTCATTAATGGTATTAACGGTTTGTTTTGTTAAACTGTCAAGAGTTTTTAAGACAGGTTCCAGATAGTCGGTCCGGTTATATTTGCTTAAAATATTTTTAAACAGTAATTTTTGGTCTATAGCAAGCCATTCTGTTAGGTTAACGGAAGCTGTTTCGCCTTTGTTTAATTGTTCCAGGACAAATGGAGGTATTTCTTTAATAGATCTTGCTCCTTTTCTTGACTCACTCATAGTTTATTTATTAAATCCTGAATATCGGCTCTTTTTGTATAATCAACATCAGTGAAAGTATAAAGAATTCTGCCATTATTTTCAATAATAAAAGTGGCGGGTATTGGTAAACTATGATCATTATTGCCATTGTAATTTTTTATATCAATGCCCAATGCCTCATAATGCGACAATACAAAATCTTGTAAAGTAATAACAACACCGAGTTTATGAGCATATTCATTATTTTTATCGAATAGTATTTCAAAATCTAAAGTGTGTTCGTCTCTTAATCCGTTACTAAAAGTACTAGCTTGTGGAGAAATTGCGATAAGAGTAGTGTTTTTTGCTTTTATCTGAGGCATTGCATCTTGAAAAGCTTTTAGTTGGAGATTACAATACGGACACCAACTCCCTCTGAAAAATGTAATAATCAATTTGCCCTTGCTTAACAGAGTATCAGAATCTATAAGTTCATTGTTAATGTTTGCTAATGAAAAATAAGGAAGAATATCTCCGGCAGTAAAAAGAGGCCCTGGGTAATCTTTTTTAAGGGCGTTTATGCTTTTTTCAAAAGCGAGTAGTATTTCGGATGGTAATTTGGAATTTAAATCGTTGGTAAGTTGTTTAATTTGCGAAGCTAAGCCCATATCTTAAATTTTGGTTAGTTTTGCAAAGGTTAGTAATGTTTACGGGGCCTGCAATACCGCATATTTTTATCACATAGGGATAAAAAAGTCAATCTTATGAAAACAAAGGGAAGAACAATAGAAGAAAAAATATGTCCGTTAGAATTTGCAGTTAATACCATAAGCGGAAAATGGAAAATACCGATAGTCTGGCAGATCAATGAGGGCAAGAAACGGCCAAGTGAATTTTTGCGGAGCATAGGGAAAGTGGACAGGCGGGTTTTAAACCAGCAGCTCAAAGAAATGGAAGAAGATGGGATTCTTGTAAAAGAAACCTTCAATGAACTTCCACCAAGGGTTGAATATTCCTTAACTGAAACGGGTAAAAGCCTTGTTAAAATTTTATGGCTGTTAAATAAATGGGGAGAGACTTTATTAGATAAAAATTCTGATTTAGAATAAATACAAAAACCCCTGACAGATATTAATTTGTCAGGGGTTTAATTTATAGGTTTGGCTTAACCGAAACTAATTAAGCTTCTTTAGTTACGATCTGCATAGTTTCACGGCTTATTTGTCTCACTAATACTTCTTTGTTTTGAGCAACCTGACCTGCCGATTTTTCGTTGAAATGACGGATAGTATATAACGAAACATTATCGTTATATGTTACCTGGAATTTTTTAGACAGTATGCTTTTCAGTTCGGCAAAATTGCCGAATTTATCATCGATACATACAGAGAAGCTAATTGCCGAATTCTGGATAAGGCTTACTTTCATTTTGTATTTATGCAGTAATGAGAATATCTCACTAATGTTCTCTTCCATAATGAAAGAGAAATCAAGTGATGATAATGATATTAATAACTGATTTTTCTTAACGATAAAACACGAAGCATGAGGCTCTAAATCGGCACCTTTACTAACACTTGTTCCCGGTAGTAAAGGATTGATGAATGATTTTACATAAAGAGGAATTTCCTTTTTTTGTAGCGGCTGTAATGTTTTTGGGTGAATAACCGTAGCACCGTAAAAAGCAAGCTCGATAGCTTCACGGTAAGATATTTGGTTAAGCAGTATGGCATTTTCAAAATACCTTGGGTCAGCATTAAGTACACCCGGTACATCTTTCCATATCGTTACGCTTTCGGCATTAAGGCAATATGCAAATATAGCTGCAGTATAATCTGAACCTTCTCTTCCCAGCGTAGTTGTAAAGTTGTTTTCATCAGATCCAAGGAATCCCTGAGTGATGTTCAGGTTTTTTTTCTTTACGCCCTTGGCAATATTTTTTTGTGTATGCTCCCAGTCTACAGAGGCATCACGGTAATTATTGTCGGTTTTAATAAATTCCCTTACATCCAACCACTGATTTTTAAGTCCGCGGAAGTTAAAGTAATGGCTTACAATTGTTGTAGACAATACTTCACCAAGGCTTACAATTTGGTCGTATACAAAGTTATAGTTAGGTGATTTGTTGTTTTTCAAGAAATTTTCCAGGTCGGTAAAAACCTTGTTTACAGCAGTAAAAACCTCATTTTTTTCATCTTCAAAAAGATCCATCAATATTTGGTTGTGGTATTTCTTGACTTCCTGTACCGATGCCTGTAACTCCGCAGATTTGTCTACGTAGTTCTTTATTACCACCTCCAGTGCATTTGTGGTTTTACCCATAGCAGAGATTACAAGCAGCACATCGTCGTGGCCTACTTGCTCCAATACACTGTATACATTTTTAATACCGTCGGCATCTTTTACCGATGCTCCTCCAAATTTGAATACTTTCATCCTGAAAAATGTTTATTCTATTATAAGTCTAATGTAAATTTTGTAATTCCTTCTTCATCCATTTGTACAGTAAGCCAATCCTGTAGTATTGCGGCGCCAGATCGTTCGTAAAAATTAATCGCGTGGGTATTCCAGTTAAGCACTACCCATTCTACACGACGAACGCCATCTTGTTTGGCAAATTTTAAAACTTCTTTATATAGTGCACTTCCGGCACCGGTTCCTCTTTTATCCTGTTTTACGATAAGGTCTTCCAGATGTATGGTTTTCCCTTTCCAGGTAGAATAACGGTAATAAAACAAAGCAATACCGATTATTTCTCCATCTACTTCTGCAACAAAAGTCTGGAATAATGGGTTGTCGCCAAATCCATCTTTTACAAGTTCGTCAACAGTAATTACAACGGCATCGGGTTCCTTTTCAAAAACAGCAAGCTCCTTTATCAGGCCCAATACAGAGGGCATATCTTGCTTAAGTCCTTTTCTGATTAACATGTCTCAAATTTGCGCAAAAATACAAGCAAAAAGGTATCCAAATAATAAATTATTTTAATATCACAAAAATATCGATATTTGTGTCCTCAACACAACTACAACGTTTTAGTAATGGAACAACGCAATAAGACTCTGGGTGAGTTTATCATTGAAAAACAAGAAGATTTTAAATACTCTTCGGGAGAATTATCCCGACTTATCAACTCCATAAGGCTTGCCGCTAAAGTGGTAAACTACAAGGTAAATAAAGCCGGACTGGTAGATATAATAGGTAAATTTGGCGAACAGAACATACAGGGAGAAGATCAGCAAAAGCTTGATGTGTATGCTAACGAAGTGTTTATGCAAACACTTGTTAACCGTGAAATTGTTTGCGGAATTGCATCGGAAGAAAATGACGACTTTATCACAATACAAGGTAATGACGGTTTGCATAACAATAAATATGTTGTGCTTATCGATCCACTTGACGGTTCGTCTAATATAGATGTGAATGTATCTGTAGGTACTATATTTTCTGTTTACAGAAGGGTAACGCCTATTGGTAGTCCGGTAACGCTTGAAGATTTCCTTCAGCCGGGTGTAAACCAGGTAGCAGCCGGATATGTGATTTATGGAACTTCAACTATGTTGGTGTATACTACAGGTAACGGTGTAAATGGTTTTACGCTTAACCCTGCAATAGGTACTTTTTACCTGTCGCACCCTAACCTGAAATTCCCTAAAGATGGAAATATCTATTCTATTAACGAGGGTAACTATGTTCATTTCCCGCAAGGGGTTAAGGACTATATAAAGTACTGTCAGCTGGAAGAAGAGGACAGGCCTTATACATCCCGATACATAGGTAGTTTAGTGTCGGATATTCACCGTAACATGATTAAAGGCGGAATATATATTTATCCTACGAGCTCTAAAGCACCTAATGGGAAATTACGTTTACTGTATGAATGTAACCCTATGGCGTACATTGCAGAACAGGCAGGTGGTAAAGCATCTGACGGGTTTGGAAGGATTATGGAAATTGAACCAACTGAATTACACCAACGTGTACCTTTCTTTTGTGGAAGTTACAACATGGTAGAAAAAGCAGAAGATTTTATGGCAAAAGCCGAAAAATAGATATAAGAAAAAATCCCGCAATTGCGGGATTTTTTTTATTTGTTCATGTGTTGCATTTCGTAAAGAAAAGTATCAAGGTCTACGCCTAATACAAGCAATGATAATGATTTATCTACAATATAATGTACGTTACCCGGTGTAAAGCCTAATGCAAGTGCAAAACGTGTAAGTATTTCTTTTTGTCTTGGTCCAAGTATGTGGTCTGCATATACCATTCTTGAAAGGTCAAACAAGCGCTCCAACCTATGTACGTGAAGGTAAGGCGGGTTAATAGGGTATTGTAAAGGGCTGGCAAGAATCTCTTTGTACTCTTCAGCCGAAATTTCAAGCTCTTTAGCCAGTTTGTCAAGAAAGTGTCTTTCTTCTTCGCTAAGGTGACCATTTTCCATGGCAACTCTTACGATAGAAGCAAAATGACCTTTATTCCTGTTTTTAAAACCGCTGTCGAATAAATCTGAAATAGACATATTTTATCTGTTAATATTATAGGGACAAATATACTTCTATATTTTATCCCGAAATAATTTTTTAAAATAATTTAGCTAAGATTGTGCCGTTTATAACAATAATACGTCGTTAAAGTTTCTAAAAAAAATGTAAGTTTACGGTTCAAATTATCATTAATTACAATTATGTCAGAATTTGAGTTGTATTTTAATATGGGATTAAGGCATGTGCTGGATATCAATGCATATGACCATGTGCTTTTTTTAATAGTGCTAACCGTACCCTATATTTTTAAAGACTGGAAAAATGTATTGTTATTGGTAACGTTGTTTACCATAGGGCATACGTTGTCGCTTATTTTATCGGTTTTTGGTATAATTACCGTAAATGCTGGTATTGTAGAGTTTTTAATACCCATTACCATACTTATAACGGCGCTGTATAATATCTTTAAATCATCCAGAAAATCATCGTCTAAAAATGGAAGTATAAATTTTATAGCTATAACTACATTGTTTTTTGGGGTTATCCATGGTTTGGGTTTCTCCAATTACTTTAAGATCGTTATAGATAAAAATTCTAAAGATAAATTAATGCCTTTGCTGGAATTTGCATTGGGTATAGAAACGGCTCAGGTAATTGTTGTATTGATTGTACTTATCATATCATATGTATTACAGGAGTTCTTCCGTTTGTCTAAACGGGACTGGATATTGGTAATGTCTGCCTTTGTTGCGGGGGTCGTTGTGCCTATGATTACCGGTAGTGAAATTTGGTAAATTTTTAACGTTATAAAAATCGCTATACCTTAACTTTAAGGGATGGGATTTGGTTCCTAAAATGAAAGAAAAAAAACAAAATAAATACGATAGAGCGTATTTAAGAATTGCAAAAGAATGGGGACAACTGTCTTACTGCGCACGTAAAAAAGTTGGCGCAATTATTGTAAAAGACAGAATGATAATCTCAGACGGTTATAACGGGACACCGTCGGGGTTTGAGAATTGCTGTGAGGATAATGAAGGACTTACCAAATGGTATGTGCTGCATGCCGAAGCCAATGCAATATTAAAAGTAGCCCGTTCAACACAATCCTGTGAAGGCGCAACATTATACATAACTCTGTCGCCCTGTAAAGAATGTAGTAAACTTATACATCAGGCAGGAATAAAAAGAGTAGTATACCTGGAAGGTTATAAAGACAATTCGGGAATAGACTTTTTGATTAAGGCAGGTGTAGAAGTAGTGCGTATTTCGGATTTGGAAGTACATATAAATGAAGCTTAAAAAAATTTATTTACCGATTGTAATATCATTGGCACTTGCCATAGGGCTACTTATGGGTAGCTTTCTTAATTTTCCTGCCGAACAACGCGGTATGTTATCCAGCTCTAACAAGAGCAAACTAAATAAACTTATCGATTTTATAGACAGTGAATATGTTGATAGTGTAAACACCGATTCTATTGTAGATATTACTGTAAACAGTATACTCGAAAAACTGGATCCGCACTCTGTTTACATTGCGAAAAATGAGATGGAAGGCGTTGCCCAAAGCATGAAAGGAGATTTTGTAGGTATAGGAGTAAACTTTTATATGTACAAAGATTCTGTAGCAGTAATAAAACCCATACCGGGCGGGCCGTCTGAAAAGGCAGGTATAAAATCAGGTGACCGTATACTTTTTGCAGACAACAGTAAGCTTTTTGGACGAAAATTACCAAACGACACACTGTTCTCTAAACTTAAAGGAGAAGAAGGATCTAGCGTAATGCTTACGGTTTTCAGGAAAAGCGAAAACAAGAAATTTAAGGTAAATGTAAGGCGTGATGTAGTGCCTATTAAAAGTGTAGATGCTGCTGTTATGGCCAATAAAAAAACGGGTTATATAAAAATAAACCGTTTTGCAGAAACTACTTATGATGAATTTCATAAGGCATTGGTAGCTCTTGAAAAACAAGGAGCCACCGAGTTAATTATAGATCTTCGTGATAATGGGGGAGGGTATTTGGAAAAAGCGGTTCAAATTGCCGATGATCTTTTAAAAGATGGGCAATTAATTGTTAAGACCAAAAATAAAAAGAACCGTGAAGACAAAACCTATGCTACAGAAAAGGGTATTTTCGAAACGGGTAAGTTATACATCCTGATCAATGAAAATAGTGCTTCGGCAAGTGAGATCCTTGCAGGTGCCATTCAGGATAATGATAGAGGAACCATTGTTGGCAGGCGTTCTTTCGGTAAAGGATTAGTACAGCGTGAAATGCCTTTAGGTGATGGTAGTGCAGTTCGTCTTACGGTGGCACGTTATTATACACCATCTGGCAGGTCGATACAAAAAAGTTATTCTCACGGAGGAGCAGAATATTTTAATGAATTTGAAAAACGTTTTGAAAGCGGAGAGCTTTATGCTGCCGATAGTATAAAAGTTGCCGATACGCTTAAATTTAAGACGACTAAGGGTCGAATTGTATATGGCGGTGGCGGTATAATTCCAGATGTTTTTGTTCCGTTAGAAGGGAAACATGGTGATGAGGCTATTACCCTGATAATGCAAAGTGGTATAGTAAGTTATTTTGTTTTTGAACAGTTGGATAAAGAGCGTACTGGCTTTAAAGGATTGACTGCGCGGCAAATAACAGAAAAAGTAACCGAAAGTGATAAGTACTACAAAGCGTTTGAAGCCTATTTGGCTAAAAACGAATTGGGTTTAAAACTGGATAAACATAAAGCCAGGGTGAAACATTACTTAGCTGCAGAATTTGCAAGGCAATTGCTAAGTGAAAAAGCTTACTACGAAATGATTCTTAAAGAGGATAATATGGTAAAAGCTGTACTGGAACAAAAGAAATAGTGTTCAGTATTTAGCTTCAATAAAAAAATCCGGGATTCATATGAGTCCCGGATTTTTTATTGAAATAATTTTGTATAAACTGAATACTTTTTAATTATAAACTATTTTCTAGTACTGTCGTGGTATTGTGTAGGCTTACCATCGTTCCAGAGCGTAAGAATATCTGTTCCTACTGCTGCGCCACTACCGGCGGCGATAGATAACTGGCTCCTATGTCCTGCGAGTGTACCCGCAACATAAATACCCGGTGCAACAAGATGATCGTCGTTTTTAAGCTGTATGCGGTTTTTTTCCGGCATAGCTTTTTTATTAGGAATGACATATTCCATAAGGCCTTCTATCGCAAATGTATTAGCCGAGCCTATGGTTACGACTATCATTTTTGTTTTGTAAGTGCCTTTGTTGGTTGTAACAGTAAAGTTGCCTGCCTCTCCTTCTACACTCATTACTTTTTCATCAGGAATCTGCTCCATTTCCGGATACAGGTCGCTTAATTGCTTCAGGCTTGTTTGCATAAGGTCAAGACCTAATGTGCCGGGAGTAATACCATAAGCATTATTAAAAAGAGCATCTTGTAATGAAGATGCTTTTTGATGGGTAAAAATTCCAGCTTTTTTGCCTTCAGCATATGGTCTTTTAAGAGCAGAACCCACAATAAGTGCACAAGAAACGCCTGAGACGCCTCCTCCGATAATTAGAACATCAAACATAATTCTAGTGCTTTCTTGTTTTTTCTTCGATGTTTTTTGCGATCCTGAATATTACTAAAATAGTAACGGCGCACAAAGAGGCTATTATGCCTATAAGTGCAACTAAACTGTTTCCTTGAAGTAAATTGTCGAAATCTAAAAGAGTAATGTTAAAAACTATTAGGGCTAGCGCAATGGCTATAAGGGTGTAAATAAAAATCTTCATTATATAGTATCTTTTATTAAGATAGGTGATTGACTCTCAGATGTAAAATTAATAACTTTAATATTATAGGAACAATTGTTTAACATTAGCTGCAAATAATTTAACAGCTATTGCAAGTAACACAACGCCGAATACTTTGCGTATAACACCCAGGCCATTAACGCCTAAGTATCGTTCTATTTTTGCAGATGATTTTAATACGGCAAATACAACTATAACGTTTATTACAATTGCAATGATAATGTTTATTTTCTCAAATTCGGCTCTAAGTGATAATATAGTGGTCATGGTACCGGCACCGGCTATAAGAGGAAAGGCAATTGGCACTATGGAAGCAGTACTTGGGTTTTCATCTTTATATAAACGTATGCCCAGGATCATTTCCAAAGCAAGGAAAAATAAAACAAATGAACCAGCTACAGCAAATGAATTTGCATCGATGCCGATAAGTTTAAGAATCTCTTCACCTACAAAAAGAAAAGAGATCATGATTATCATGGCGACAATAGATGCTTTTTCTGACTGAATATGGCCTACTTTATTACGTAAGTCTACAATTATAGGGACGCTTCCAACAATATCAATTACTGCAAAAAGCACCATGCTTACTGTAAATATTTCTCTCCAGTCAAAATCCATATACACTTATTTAGTTTGCAAAGATATTAATAAATATAATAGTTTATTCTTAGTTAAATATAAGAGGTATTTATAGGGTTTATTATGGGGGTATTTACTTTTTAGATATTGGTATGAAGCTTTTTTAATGTTTAGATAGAGTAGATTTATGTTTTATTGTGCAGAAAGTCAAAAAATGCGGCCTTTTGTTTGTAAAAAAATCAGCGAAGGGGTATGGTTGATTTTAATAAAAGCTGTTATATAGTTAAAATTGAGAGGGATGATGTAAAATGCCTGTAGTACCCTAAAGTTTGATTATCTTTGCAGCATGTTTCAACTGGGAAAAACAATAGTGTCTGAGGACATACTGGAAAAAGAATTTGTGTGCAATCTTTCGGCATGCAAGGGAGCTTGTTGTGTAGATGGCGACGCCGGTGCACCACTAAATGAAGAGGAAACCAAAATTTTGGAAGCTATATATCCTAAAGTAAAACCATTTTTAAGAAAAGAGGGGATTGCTGCGATAGAAGCTCAGGGAACATGGGTTAAAGGTACCGATGGTGATCTTGAAACGCCACTTATAGATAATAAGGACTGTGCTTACGTTATTTTTGACGGAAAAACTGCGCTTTGTGGTATTGAGCAAGCCTATAATCAGGGAATTATTGATTGGAAAAAACCTGTTTCCTGTCATTTATATCCTATAAGAGTAAAAGATTTTACTGAATTTGCTGCCGTTAATTATGATAAATGGGATATTTGCAGCGATGCCTGTTCTTTAGGTAAGGAGCTGGAAGTACCTGTGTACAAATTCGTAAAAGAAGCCCTTATACGTCGTTTTGGAAAAGACTGGTATGAGGAACTTGAAAAGGTAGCTGTAGAGCTTCGCGATAACCCGCATCAAAAGCGTCGCTAACCCCTTTAAAACATCTGTTTTTACTTCTTTTTCTATTAAAAATTTCGTAACTTTACTTTTTTCAATGTGTTGTGCGTCAACATGTTGTATTTATCTATTGTTATTGTGAGAAATTTAACGTTGTTAAAAACTATGTCCAATTGTGAATAAGTTTGGCTTTCATTTTTTAATGTAAATGCCAATCTTTGTAGTCCCCGCTTGAGATGATAACATCTATTCTTTAATACTATAAAAGTCAAAATAATATGTCTGCAATCGAACCAATTTTACAGGAAAATAAAAACAGATTTGTAATTTTTCCAATAAAGCACCACGATATATGGGACTGGTACAAAAAAATGGAAGCCAGTTTTTGGACTGCCGAAGAAATTGATCTTCATCAGGATCTTAGTGACTGGAATACCAAGCTTAATGAAGACGAGAAATACTTTATTAAACACATTCTTGCATTTTTCGCGGCGTCGGATGGTATTGTAAACGAAAATTTGGCAGAGAACTTTGTTAACGAAGTACAGTATGCAGAGGCTAAGTTCTTTTATGGTTTCCAGATAATGATGGAAAACATCCATAGTGAAACCTATTCGCTTCTTATAGATACATACGTGAAAGATGAAACAGAAAAAGATCAGCTTTTCCGTGCGCTTGAAGTATTTCCGGCGATTAAGAAAAAAGCGGATTGGGCTTTGAAATGGATAGAGTCTGACTCATTCGCCGAAAGGCTTATTGCTTTTGCAGCGGTAGAAGGTATTTTCTTCTCGGGTGCATTCTGTTCTATCTTCTGGCTTAAAAAACGTGGACTTATGCCAGGACTTACTTTTTCTAACGAATTAATATCGCGTGACGAAGGTGTACATTGTGATTTTGCAGTTCACTTGCACAACCACCACCTGGTAAACAAAGTGTCTAAAGACAGAATTAAAGAGATTTTGATCGATGCTCTTAATATTGAGAGAGAGTTTATTACTGAGTCGTTACCAGCCAGTCTTATCGGGATGAATGCTGTATTGATGACACAGTACCTGGAATTTGTAACTGACAGATTATTGGTTGAACTTGGTTGCGAAAGACAATTTAACTCTGGTAATCCATTCGATTTTATGGATATGATATCGCTTCAGGGAAAAACAAACTTCTTTGAAAAAAGAGTTTCAGAATACCAAAAAGCAGGTGTTATTAACAATGGCGCCGATTCACAGAAGATTAGTTTTGATGCTGATTTTTAATTAAAAAATAACCCAATTTGCCAAATTATAAGGTGCACCCCGGTGCCCGGATTACTAACCTTAAAATAGTTGCCCTATGTATGTAGTAAAAAGAGACGGAAAAAGAGAGCCGGTAATGTTTGATAAAATTACCGACCGAGTAAGAAAACTGTGCTATGAACTAAACGAACTGGTAGATCCGGTTAAAGTGGCAATGCGTGTTATTGAAGGACTGTATGATGGTGTAACCACATCTGAACTTGATAATCTTGCAGCAGAAACAGCTGCATCGATGACAATAACCCATCCTGATTATGCACAGCTGGCTGCTCGTATTGCGGTATCCAACCTACATAAAAACACTAAAAAATCATTCTCGGAAACGATGAATGATATGTATCATTATGTAAACCCAAGGACAGGACAGGAGTCTCCTTTGTTGTCTGATGAGGTTTATGAGGCAATTATGGCAAATGCTGAGGTGTTGGATTCTACCATCATCTATAACAGGGACTTTAACTACGACTACTTTGGGTTTAAAACGCTTGAGCGTTCTTACCTTTTAAAAATAAACGGACAAATAGTAGAACGACCACAGCACATGCTTATGCGTGTATCTGTAGGTATTCACTTAAACGATATAGAATCGGCTTTGGAGACATACGAACTGATGTCTAAAAAATTCTTTACACACGCTACACCTACATTATTTAATGCAGGTACGCCAAAACCACAAATGTCTTCATGCTTCCTTCTTTCAATGAAAGATGATAGTATTGATGGTATTTATGATACACTTAGAAGTACAGCGAAAATATCGCAGTCGGCAGGAGGTATCGGTTTATCTATTCACAATGTAAGAGCTACAGGTTCATATATTCGTGGAACAAACGGTACATCAAACGGTATTGTACCGATGTTGCGTGTATTTAATGATACTGCTCGTTATGTGGATCAGGGTGGAGGTAAACGTAAAGGAAGCTTTGCTGTATATATTGAACCTTGGCACGCTGATATTTTTGATTTCCTTGACCTGAGAAAAAACCACGGTAAGGAAGAAATGAGAGCTCGTGATTTGTTTTTGGCTATGTGGATTCCTGATTTATTTATGAAACGTGTACAGGAAGACAGTACTTGGACATTAATGTGTCCTAACGAATGCCCGGATTTATACAGCGTACATAGTGAAGAGTTTGATGCTCTTTACTTAAGCTATGAAGCTGCTAATAAAGGAAGAAAAACCATTAAAGCACGTGAGCTTTGGGAAAAAATCCTTGAATCTCAAATTGAAACTGGGTTGCCTTATATGCTTTATAAAGATGCAGCTAACAGAAAATCGAACCAGAAAAATCTGGGTACGATCCGTTCGTCAAATCTTTGTACAGAGATCATGGAGTACACATCAGCAGATGAAATTGCTGTTTGTAACCTTGCATCGATATCGCTTCCAATGTTTGTTGAGAACGGTAAATTTAACCACGAATTTTTATACCAGGTTACAAAACGTATAACGCGTAACCTTAATAAAGTTATAGACAGGAACTACTACCCTGTTATAGAAGCAGAAAACTCTAATATGCGCCACCGTCCGGTAGGATTGGGTGTTCAGGGTCTTGCAGATGCTTTTATACTAATGCGTCTTCCATTTACAAGTGATGAGGCTAAAAAACTAAATCAGGAAATATTCGAAACCATATACTTTGCTGCAGTAACTGCCTCTATGGAAGAAGCAAAAGTAGAAGGACCGTACTCAAGCTTTAAAGGATCACCAATATCTAATGGTGAATTCCAGTACAACCTTTGGGGATTAACAGACCAGGATTTAAGTGGTCGTTGGGATTGGGCTTCGCTTCGTAAAGAAGTTGTCGAGCACGGTGTAAGAAACTCGTTGTTGATGGCGCCAATGCCTACAGCATCTACATCGCAAATACTAGGAAACAATGAGGCGTTTGAGCCTTATACATCAAACATATATACAAGAAGGGTGCTTTCGGGCGAGTTTATAGTAGTGAATAAACACCTTTTGGAAGATCTTGTGAACCTAGGTTTATGGAATGAAAACCTTAAACAAGAGATCATGAGAGCAAACGGATCGGTACAGAATATCGATATTATCCCTCAGGATATAAAAGAACTGTACAAAACTGTTTGGGAAATGAGTATGAAGGACATTATAGACATGTCGCGTCAGAGAGGTTACTTTGTAGACCAGTCGCAGTCGCTTAACCTGTTTATGGAAAATGCTAGTTATTCTAAACTTACATCGATGCATTTTTATGCATGGCAAAGTGGCCTTAAAACAGGTATGTATTACTTAAGAACTAAGAGTGCTGTTGATGCTATTAAATTCACCCTTAATAACGATAAGAAAGAAGAAACAGTGCCTGAAATTGCAGTCGCTAAAAAAACGGAGGTTGTTGCAGTAGAAGATGTTCAGCCAATTGCTGTAACCGAATTCCAGGCGATGCTGGAGCGTTCCAGAACAGCAGACCCGGAAGATTGCGAAATGTGCGGATCGTAAATAAATATTTCGATAAAAGTAAATAAGGAGCAAATGCTCCTTATTTTTGTTTCCAAACTAATTAATATGGAAAACCAAAAGAATACAATTAGTCTTAACGTAGAAAAAGAAATGTACGGTACAGGCTGGCAAAGATTTGCTAATTATCTTATTGATGTTGTTGCATTTTATCTTATAATATTTATACTCGGTATTTTTGCAGCATTGCTTACATGGGTAGGTATTGATGAACCTGTGATATGGCTTGCTGAAAATGAAAATAACTCATCAACGACTATATTAAGTGTAGTTTTGTTCCTGTTCTACTATTTTATTTTTGAAGCTTTAGGTCAGCGTACTCTTGGTAAGCTTGTTACGGGGACAAAAGTAGTTCTTCGGGATGGTTCAAAGCCATCTGCCGGGGATATTGCTCTTAGATGTTTGTGTCGAATTATCCCTTTTGATGCGTTTTCTTTTATTGCAGAAAGGTCGAGAGGATGGCATGACAGTTTACCAAATACTTACGTAATAGATGTCAAAAAATATAAGCAGGCTCTGGAAATGAAAAACTCTTTTGAATTAATTGGAACAGAGCAGGTATAAATATGGAAAAACCTTTGGAAATAAAACCTGAAATGCTGGCTACCCGCACTAACAGGTTTGTGAATTTTATTATTGATAGTTTACTGGTAGGGATTATCCAGGTTGGAGCGACAGAAGGCTGTAATGCATTGTACCGTAAATATGGTAATGAAATATTGCATATTGGCCCGCCTGTAGTAGATAACGTGAAATATTTATTGCTCGCAATGGCTTTAAATATAGTCTATTTCGGTTTGTTCGAATCGTTAACAATGCGAACACCGGGCAAGTTTGTGACAAATACTATGGTGGTGAAAAACGATGGAACCAAACCGGATGATGGACGCATTTTTTTAAGAACATTATGCAGGCTTATACCCTTGGAAGCGCTATCGTTTTTATGGTCTCCGGGTATAGGATTACACGATAGTTTTTCTAAAACCAGAGTGGTAGATATAGATGAATTTAATAAAAGACATCAGGTAAAAGATGTTGAAGATATAGGGATTAACGAAGAAAATTTATAAAAATGTCAAAAGATAAAAAAGGAGTTTACTCAGGAATTATTGAGAAAGATGAGAATGGTAATTACTTTTGCGGTGAGTACATGTTGGATTACCAACGTGTAGAAGAAAACTTTCAGTTGGGTGATAAAGTAACCATCAAATCGGTAATAGAAAATCCGAGTGACAGAAGTTTTGGGCAATACCCTAAAAAATCACGTGATTTCTTTTTGTTTAATAACAAGAAATAATAGAATTGAGCGCACTATTTTTTACTGACAGAAGCGAAGTCGATATTAAAGATGTTATTTTTAACGAGGCTGTTTCTGTGCAGATAGAACAGTTTTTAAAAGAATACCAGTTCAGGGATATCCTGGATGGTTATGGTTTGCCTGTAAATAACAAAATGCTGCTATACGGTAAAACTGGTTGTGGTAAAACCATGACGGCAAAAGCCATAGCAAAGCAATTGGACAGGAAAATAATTGTAGTGAACCTTTCATCCATTGTGTCATCAAAATTGGGAGAAACAGCTAAGAATGTAGCTACTTTGTTTAAAGAAGTAAGTTATCACGATTCTGTGCTGTTTTTTGATGAATTTGATACTTTGGGTCAGGTACGTGATTATGATAGTAAGGATAGCAGCGAAATGAAGCGTGTGGTAAATGCTATACTACAGTTAATAGATAATTTTCCTAAAAACTCTGTACTTATTGCAGCGACCAATCAGATAAAGATGATTGATGAGGCATTAATTCGCCGTTTTGAGTTAAAACTTGAATTTACGTCGCCGGCAAAAGAGGTATTGGATGTTTATTATGACAGCTTACTGGCAAAATATCCTTTAGAGTTTCAAAAACTGGACAGGGTGTATGAAATTTCTTTTGCCGAAGCTAAAAATCATGTATTTAAGGAAGTAAAGAATAATATTATTCAGGCAGAATTGGCAAAAGCGGGAATCAATTAAGACAACCCCAAATTCCAATATAAAATCTAAATCTCAATAAAGATGATGCAATGGGAACAGCTGTTGTCGCTTAAACGACAAGGTGATACAAGCAAAAGATTACGTAAGGAACAGGACGATACCCGTTTGGGTTTTGAGGTTGACTATGACCGTATTATATTTTCATCCGGATTTAGAAGCCTTCAGGACAAAACGCAGGTAATACCTTTGTCTAAAACCGACTTTGTGCATACACGTCTTACCCATAGCTTAGAGGTTTCTGTAGTTGGACGTTCATTAGGACGATTGGTAGGTAAGAAAATTATCGAAAAACGACCTTATTTACAAGATATTCATGGCTTCCAAATGAACGATTTTGGTGCTATAGTAGCTGCTGCTGCGCTTTCTCATGATATTGGAAATCCGCCTTTTGGACACTCTGGGGAAAAAGCAATAGGAGAATATTTTAAAACCGGAAACGGACAGCAGTATAAAGACCGACTTACAGATAAAGAATGGCAGGATCTTATTGATTTTGAAGGTAATGCTAATGGTTTTAATCTGCTAACGGCATCACGTCCGGGGAGCGAAGGTGGTTTGCGAATTTCTTATGCTACTCTTGGCGCTTTTATGAAGTATCCCAAAGAATCACTTCCAAAAAAACCAACCAGCAATATTGCCGATAAAAAATATGGCTTCTTTCAGTGCGACAAAGAATTCTTTAAAGATGTAGCACACGAACTTGGACTTATTCCCAACAAAACAGGAAGTGATATAGGTTATGAGCGCCATCCGTTGGCTTATCTTGTGGAAGCGGCTGATGATATTTGCTATACCATAATTGATTTTGAGGATGGAATAAACCTTGGGTTAATTCAGGAGGAATTTGCGTTGGAATACCTTATTAAGCTGGTAAAAGACTCTATTGATGCATCCAAATACAATACACTTACAACAAAAGAAGACCGTATAAGTTATCTTAGAGCATTGGCTATAGGCAGGCTTATTGGCGATGCTGTAAATGTATTTCTTGAAAATGAAGAATTAATACTTCAGGGTAAATATCCTTATGCTTTAACGGACCAGGGTAAATACACTGCCCAAATGAAGGATATTATAAATTTGAGTATTAAAAATATATACCAAAGCCGCGAGGTGGTTGAAAAAGAAGTTATAGGATATCGTATTATAAATACTCTGCTGGATACTTTTTGTACCGCTTATAATAATAAGTTTGAGGGTAATGGGAGTAACTATGACAATCTTGTACTAAAACTGCTTCCTGAGAAGTTTGTGACCGAAAAAATGAATCTTTATGACAGATTGCTTCATATCTGCCATTTTGTTTCGACACTTACAGATGGTAAAGCGCTATTGTTGTATAATACTATTACAGGAGTAAAATAGTTCCAAACAGATGGGTGTATCATTCTGAACGGAATGAAGTGAAGTGAAGAATCTATATGAGATCCTTCCTTCGTCAGGATGACAAAAACGAATGAACGATCCTTCACGGAATTAGATAACATAAAAAAGGCGAATCTAAATTTAGATTCGCCTTTTTTATGTTATAGATCTAAAAATCTACTTAAAAAGTATAGCTAAGTCCTACACCTATCATTTGCTTAAGCTGTATTTTAGGGCCTTCGGTAATCTGAACACCATCTACCTCGTTTTTAGATTTAATATCGTCGTCGTAAATAAGATGTGCGCCTATATTGGCTTTTACATATTCATTAACCGTAAGGTCAAGTTGCATTTGCCAGTCGACATCAACATTTCCAAAATTATTAAGGTAATCGGTATAAAGCGTTATCCTGTTATCGAGCATAATATTGGTGAAAATTTGTCTTTTAAACTGATTGGTTACAAGAATACCAACTTCTGTTCTTGAATTTTTTCCGTGTCTGATTATATTTCCATCAACATCTTTAATAGCTGCATCAACCCCAAAAGCACCCTGATCAGCCAGTCTGTTATTCATAACAAGAGTTGTTTTATTGGTAAGCGGCGAAAAATAGGCATTAAAACCCAAATCTTTACGGATATACTCTGTACCAACTCCCAGGAAAATATAGGCAGGAGAGAAAGGTCCGGAAATTTCGTCGACAGTATTTGGATAGGAATAACCGTTAGAGAATTGTGTTTTAAAATTAAACTTGGCACTGTAGTACCAATGAGAAACAGTATCATTTCTGTATCCAAAAGTGGAGTTTAATTCTATTTGATCATCGGTTTTTCGGGTAGTCTGGCCTTCCTGCCTGTTAAGTCCGTATTTTAGGATAAGTTCATTGTTCCAGTCCAGGTTGCCTTTTGTATATCGTCTGATAAAAGCACCTTTGGCGAGTCCTGCAATGGAATTATTACCACCCACACTCCAGTTTACAAAGGAAATTTGGTTAAGGTCAAGACCTACTCTGTTTGTTTTTTCCCAGTAGGTAATAGAGTCGGGAAGGGTAGTAGTTACAATTATCTGTGCTTTTGATAATTGGGTAAAGGCAATAAATAGCGATGCCATAAAAAAGGCTCTCAATCTCATTCTAACAGTTTTTTGGAATTTTTTTGCAAAAGTCGGGATTTTTTCAGTATCCCGAAAAAATATCTTTAAGACTATTAACGTCAATACCACAGTATTGTTGTAATTGCATTACGGTTCCGTGTTCAATAAAGCTGTCGGGAACGCCCAAGATGCTTATTTTTAAAGGGTAATTGTTGTTTGTAGCAAATGTGGAAATGCTACTGCCAAAGCCGCCAATTATAGTCCCGTCTTCTATGGTAATAATGGCTTCATGGTTTGAGAAAATATCATGAAGCATAGTTTCGTCGAGCGGTTTTATAAATCCAAAATTGTAATGAGAAAATATGACTGCATTATCAATTTGTGCTAATGCTTTTATAACATTGTTGCCGATAGTACCTGTAGACAATATAGCAACTCTAGATCCTTTTGATAATTGTTGTGCTTTACCTATTTCAATAGTCTCAAAAGGGTTTTTCCAATTCGTGTTTTCTGCTCTTCCACGAGGATAACGTATGGCAATAGGGTGCTGTAATCCTAGTTGTGCAGTATAAAGGATGTTGCGAAGATCAATTTCATTTAAGGGGGCATAAACAATCAGGTTAGGGATGCAGTTTAGATAAGCAATATCAAAAACGCCGTGATGCGTAGCGCCATCTTCGCCTACAAGCCCACTTCTGTCCAAACAAAAAATTACCGGCAGGTTTTGTAATGCTACATCGTGAATTAACTGATCGTAAGCTCGTTGTAAAAAAGTGGAATAAATGTTACAATACACCACCATTCCCTGAGTTACCATTCCAGCAGCAAGAGTAACGGCATGCTGTTCTGCAATACCTACATCCAGTGCTCTGTTAGGGAAAGCATCCATCATAAATTTCATGGAACTGCCCGATGGCATGGCGGGTGTAATGCCTATTATTTTTTCGTTTTGTTGTGCCAGTTCTACTAATGTAAGTCCGAAAACATCCTGATATTTAGGAGGAAGGTTTTCATCCGAAATGGCTAAAACTTCTCCCGTTATTTTGTCAAATTTCCCTGGAGCGTGATATTTTACCTGATTCTCTTCGGCCTGGCGTAACCCCTTACCCTTTGTGGTAATTATATGAAGAAAACGAGGTCCTTTTTTATCTTTAAGACGCTCCAGCTCTTTAAGTAATGTGGGTAGGTCATGTCCGTCAATAGGACCACTATAATCAAAATTCAATGATTTGATCATATTATTCTGCCAAGGGTTCTTGCCCTCTTTAACCTGGGTAAGATAATGTTTTAGTGCTCCAACACTTGGATCTATCCCTATGGCATTGTCGTTAAGGATTACAAGTAAATTGGCATCGGTAACTCCTGCATGGTTTAAGCCTTCAAAGGCCATTCCCGATGCGATGGATGCATCTCCAATAACAGCAATGTGGTTTTTATTACTATCACCTTTAAGCTGAGATGCTATGGCCATTCCTAAAGCTGCTGAAATGGATGTGCTGGAATGCCCTGTCCCAAAGGTGTCGTACTCACTTTCGCTTCGTTTAGGGAAACCGCTGATACCGCCCAATTGACGATTAGTATCGAAATTGTCTTTTCGTCCGGTAAGTATTTTATGTCCGTAAGCCTGATGACCTACGTCCCAAACCAATTGATCATCCGGAGTATTGAATATATAATGCAGTGCAATGGTAAGCTCTACTACGCCAAGACTAGCGCCAAGATGTCCTTCCTTAACCGATACCACATCGATAATAAAACGGCGTAGTTCGGCGGCCAGTTGTGGCAACTGTTCAGGGCTTAGTTTTCTAAGTTGCTCGGGGTCTTGTATATTGTCGAGTAAATTGCCTGTCATTGTATATATTGAGAACAGCAAATTTACAATATATTACTGTATATACCGTGTCTGTTTTGTGGTAAACTTATTCTTATTTCTATCGTATTTCAGGTATTATACTATGTGACTTTTCCTGTTATATTTTATGATTTTATTGATACTAATTTTGTAATCATAATCGTATTTTTGTTGCTATGGAAAACATTTTTACCGACGAGTATTTTATGAAAAAAGCCTTGCAGGAAGCCGAGGCAGCATTTGATAAAGGCGAAATACCCGTAGGTGCCCTGATTGTTGTTGATAACAGGGTGATTGCAAAAACCCATAACCTTACCGAATTATTACATGATGTTACCGCCCATGCTGAAATGCAGGCTATAACAGCAGGCGCAAATTTTCTGGGGGCTAAATACCTTACGGGTTGTACGCTATATGTAACACTAGAGCCTTGCCAAATGTGTGCAGGGGCACTGTATTGGAGCCAGATATCAAAAATTGTTTTTGGTGCAGCCGATGATCAAAGAGGGTATAGAGTGATGGGTACAAAACTACATCCTAAAACAGAAGTAGTAAGTGGAGTACTCGCTAATGAATGTTCCATTTTAGTAAAAGAATTTTTCAAAAAAAGAAGAAATTAAGTTTCTGTAAATCAGATAATTGTACTTCTAATAATTTATTTTTAAAATAGTTTAAATATATAATAACTTCATTGCAATAATTGAAACATATTATTAGTTATAGCGTGAAAATATAAACACAATAATTAGTTTTTTAACCTTAATGCGGCCAACCTATGAAAATCCTTAGATTAGTTCTGTTCTTTACAGTTATCGCTTTGCTGTTACCTTCCTGTTCCAACGAGTCCGGGAAAGATTTTGATTCAGATTATACTTTGTATAGGGAGTATATTACCAGCTTTTCTTCGGGTATTATTTCAACTAAAGCCGACATTCAGGTTGGGCTTGCTTTTACCAAAAAGGAATGGCAGGTCAATCAGGAGTTAGATGAAGACTATTTTAGCGTTTCACCATCGGTAGACGGTAAAGTTATTTTCCTTGGGGACAATGTTGTGGCTTTTCGCCCTGCTAAAAAACTCGATCAGGATAAAGAATATCGTGTGACTTTACACTTGTCTAAATTTATTGAGGTGCCTGGTGCGCTAAAGGATTTTAAATTTAGGGTAAAAACTATTAAACAGGACTTTTTAGTTACTACACAAGACCTGCAATCTTATAATAGGGATGTGCAGTTTCTTAACTGTACACTTAAAACCAGTGACCAGATGGATGTTGCCACGGCAAGAAAACTGGTTACGGCTGAACAGGATGGTAAAGAACTAAAAGTGCGTTTTGATGAGAAAGCGGGTACAGCTACCGAGTTTCATTTTATAATTGACGGCATAAAACGAAAAATTGAAAATGGTAAAATAAAAATTAACTGGAGCGGAAAATCTGTTGATATAGATACTGAAGGCAGCATGGATTTTGAAGTGCCGGGCAAAGATAATTTTAAGGTAATAAGCCTTTCGGCGGAAATGAAAGATAACCAAACGTTACTTATTAATTTCTCCGATCCTATTCGTAAAGATCAGGATTTCTCTGGTCTTGTAGCCGTAGAAAGTGTTGATAACCTTAGATATGCTGTAGATGGTAACTTGCTAAAAGTATTTTTTGCAGAGCCGCTTAACGGTAGCTTTATGGTAGAAGTGTTTCAGGGTATAGAGAGTATTGATGGCTTTAAGTCGAAAAAAACATATTCTGAAAAAGTACTTTTTGAACAGATGAGACCAGAGGTTCGTTTTATAAAAAGCGGAACCATATTACCGGCATCGAGTAACCTTAAGATAAATTTTGAAGCGGTGAACCTTAGTCATGTAGATGTTAAGGTATATCGTATCTATGAAAATAACGTAATGCAGTTTTTACAGCAAAACGAACTAAGTGGAGGTTACAGCATGCGTAATGTAGCCTTACCTATTGCGAAAAAGAAACTGGAGCTTAATACAGATAAACTGCTTAACTATGGCAAATGGAATGCCTATGCACTCGACTTGTCGACACTTATTAAACCGGAACAGGGTGCTATTTATAGAGTGCAAATGTCTATCAGGCAATCATACTCACTTTATAAATGTGACGACACTAGCAATTTACAGCAAACTGCCGATGAACCGGAAGAAGAGGAAAGCGACGATGAAGAAGAAGATTTCTCTGAATATGAAGAGTATGATTATTATCCATATAACTATGATTGGGATCAGCGTGAAAATCCTTGCAGCAGCTCTTATTTTTACGACAAGAACATTTCTACAAATGTATTAGCTAGTGATTTAGGTGTTATTGCTAAAAGAGGGGTTAACAATAATTATTTCTTTGCGGTAACAAGCATAACAACAACAGAACCTGCTGTAGGAGCTAAAATTGATATTTACAATTTCCAGCGTCAAAAATTAGGATCGGCACAAACAGGGGTCGATGGAATAGCAAATTTCAGCACTGGTAAAGGAGGCTTTTTTGCTATTGTGAAAAAAGACAACAATACGACTTATATAAAACTATATGACGGTAACTCTAAATCGGTAAGTAATTTTGACGTAGATGGCACTCAGTTAGTAAAAGGACTTAAAGGGTACATTTATGGTGAGAGAGGTGTATGGCGCCCGGGCGATACATTATTCTTAGGATTTATATTGAATGATAAAGCTGCAAAACTGCCAGCATCGCATCCTATAAAATTAAGGCTGAACGACCCTAACGGCAAAATGGCATTTGAAGCAGTACAAACCTATAATAAGAAAAACCACTTTAAGTTTATCGTGCCTACTCAGGCAGCTGCTCCTACTGGCAGTTGGGAAGCTGTAGTAACTATTGGTGGTGCCCGTTTTTATAAAAACATTAAAATTGAGACGATTAAGCCTAATAGACTTAAGATAAAAAATAGCTTTGATGGCAAGACTATTTATGCAACGTCAAAAAATACAGGAACAGTACAGGTAGCATGGCTGCATGGTGCTATTGCCAAAGACCTTAAAGTAGAAATGCAGGCGAAATTCTTAAAACAGACTACTTCGTTTAAAGGATATCTTAATTATATTTTTGATGATCCGGCACAGGATTTTAGTACCGAAGAGGTAAATATGTTTTCAGGTAAAACAGACGAAAACGGATCGGCTTTTGTAACGCTTCAGCCAAAATTGCAATCACGTGCCCCGGGTATGCTTAAAACGGCTATTATCACGAAAGCTTACGAAAAGGGCGGCGATTTTAGTACCGATGTAGTAACAGCTTCTTATTCGCCATACGATACATATGTAGGAGTTAAAGTTCCCGAAGGCAATAAGTATGGTATGCTGGAAACAGGTAAAAGCAATCGTTTTGAGATTGCTACCGTAAACGAAAAAGGACAACCTAAAGCATCACGAAGACTGGATGTAAGGGTTTATAAAGTAGACTGGCGCTGGTGGTGGGATCAATCAAACAATGGAGCATCGTCTTATAGTTCTGCATTAACGAATACACCGTATTACTCGCAACAGGTACTTACAGACAGATCAGGAAAAGCTTCGTTTAGTTTTAAAACCGATGAAGAAGAGTGGGGCAGGTACCTAATACGTGTTACCGATGAAGGCGGACACTCTGCAGGACAAACAGTACTTATAGATTATCCATACTGGTCGGGTCGTACTCGAAATACTGGTGGACAGGATGCAGCTATGCTTATGTTTGCTGCCGATAAAGAAAAATATGCCGTAGGAGAAAAAGCAGTTATATCATTCCCTTCGAGTGAAGGAGGACGTGCACTGGTATCTTTAGAAAACGGATCGAAAGTAATAGAGACCTATTGGGCAATGACCAAAAAAGGCGAAACTAAAATTGAGATTCCGGTTACGGCTAAAATGGCACCTAATGTATATATCCATATTACATTATTACAGCCACATGCCACAACCGCAAATGATTCGCCTATACGTATGTATGGTATTGTTCCTATTGAAGTTGTAGATAAAAACACTATTCTGCAGCCTCAAATAATAATGCCGGCGGTACTGAAACCGGAGCAGAAAACGACGATAAAAGTCAATGAGAAATCGGGTAAACCGATGACGTATACTTTAGCGATTGTTGATGATGGATTGTTAGATCTTACACGATTTAAAACTCCAAATGCATGGGATAGCTTTTATGCTAAAGAAGCACTGGGTGTAAAAACATGGGATATTTATGATGATGTTATCGGAGCTTACGGTGGTAAGGTAAATCAGGTGTTTAGTATAGGTGGTGATGCCGATCTTGGTGGAGGCCAGGCTAAAAAAGCAAATCGATTTAAACCGGTAGTGGTATTTTTAGGTCCGTTTACAGTTGGTAAAGGAGAAACAAGGATACATGAAATAACGCTTCCTAAGTATGTAGGTTCTGTACGTACAATGGTTGTTGCTGCAAATACCGATTTAAGTGCTTACGGTAGTGCCGAAAAAACAACCCCTGTAAGAACGCCATTAATGTTATTGGCTTCACTGCCAAGAAAAGTAACTCCAAAAGAAAAGGTAACATTACCGGTTACACTTTTTGCAATGGAAAATCATATTAAGAATGTAACCTTACAGGTAAAAACCAGTAACGGAATCAGGGTGCTAGGAGCATCGAGCCAAAAAGTTAGTTTTACAAGGCCTGACGAAAAAATTGCATATTTTGATCTTGAAGTAAACGATGTTACAGGTATTGGTAAAGTAACTGTTACGGCAACATCGGGCAAAGAAAAAGCAAGTTATGATGTTGAGCTGGATATTATAAACCCTAATCCGGTAACCCAAAATTATAAGGAACTCGTATTGGAGCCTGGAAAATCAGGAACCATAGATTGGGAGTCGTTTGGTGTGGCGGGCAGTAATAGTGCCAGATTGGAAGTTTCTTCTTTTCCATCTATCGACTTTAACCGCAGGCTGGATTATCTTATACAATATCCTCACGGTTGTTTAGAACAGGTAACATCGGGTGTGTTTCCGCAATTATACCTTGCAGATATTGCCGACATCGATAGTTCAAGAAAGCAAAAAATACAGAGAAACGTTACAGCAGGAATTCAGAAACTATCTCAATATCAGGTAGCAAGCGGAGGTTTCTCCTACTGGCCGGGTAATAGAGATCCGGACGATTGGGGATCGAGCTATGTTGGGCATTTCTTTATAGAGGCTGAGAAAAAAGGATATGCATTACCATTAAATTCTAAGAAACAGTGGCTGCAATACCAACAAAAAACAGCAAGACAATGGCGTTATAGCAGTAGCTACAGAAATGATTTTGCCCAGGCTTATCGTTTGTATACACTGGCATTGGCAGGATCTCCAGACTTATCGTCTATGAACAGGTTAAGGGAAACTCCAGGATTATTAAACGAATCTAAATTAAGGCTTGCAGCGGCTTATGCATTGGCAGGTCAAAAAAGCGTAGGTCAGCAATTGCTTAGTCAAAGTAATCTGGATGAAGAAAACCAAGGATACTATTATTACTATGGTTCGCCAGATCGTAACAGGGCTATGGCCCTGGAAACATTAATTGTACTAGGACAAAAACAAAAAGCGTTTACTCTGGCTGTTAAATTGGCAAAACAAATGTCTTCGGGCGAATGGATGAGTACGCAAACATCGGCTTACTGTTTGTATTCTATGTCTAAATTTGCACAGTCTAACGGAGCTAAGGGCATTGATGTAAGCTATACAAGTAAAGGTAAATCGCAAACAATTAATACGAACAAAACGTTTGCCGACAGAGTACTACAGGTAAGTGCTAATAATACCGTAACGCTTAAAAATAACAAGAAATCGACGCTTTATGTAAAAGTGATCTATAGCGGAGTGCTTCCGGTAGGCGAAGAGCAAACAACAGAACGAGGCTTATCAACCGGAATCACATTTAAAGACAGATCCGGTAATACAATAGATCCATCTGTTTTAGCACAGGGGACTGAGTTTGTGGCTGAGGTAACCATTAGCAATACTAAAGGCGAGTATGTAGAAAATGTGGCACTTACACAAATCATTCCGTCAGGATGGGAAATTGTAAATACAAGATTTACCGACTTTGGTAGTTTTGCAGAAAATAATGTTGACTATACAGATATAAGGGACGATAGGACAAACTTCTACTTCCCGCTTAAATCGCACGAAACTAAAACTTTCAGGATATTACTTAACGCATCTTATCCGGGTAGTTATTACCTGCCGGGTGTACAGTGTGAGGCGATGTACGATAATTCATTCCTTGCCCGTACCAAAGGCCAATGGGTTCAGGTAGTGAAGTAAATTAAATATAAAAATACTGTTTTTACACTTCCCCTCCTCTGGAGGGGTGGCTGTAAGCCGGGGTGGTTCTGACAACATGAAAAATACAATTTTAGTTTTGTTTATGATATTTTTTGTTAGTTGTAATAAGCCATCAAACAGGTTGGATATTATACTTTCAAAAATCGATTTAACGGATTCATTAGCGGTTAAGATAAACTTTTTACAACTTAAAAATCACAATTCAGTTATTTATAAGGTGCGTTTACCCATGCGCTTCAATTATCTTGATACATTAAAATTTGATAACTTATCAGATGGAGAGTATGAACTCGAATATCTTGATATAGTTGGTGATACAATTACAAATAAGTTTCGACTAAATGATAATGTTTCAAAAAGGATAAGGATTGTATATGATTCAATAGCGTCGAGGCATTTTCTCTCTGAAATCCCATTTAATAACTTAAAAGATAATGAGTTATATAGGATTGAAGGTAAAGGAGGTTCTGTGGCTTCAATGTATTGCTATTATACAGTGAAAAAACAAGGACAAGACTATTATTTTGAAAGTGTAAATAAGTCAAAAAGACTATTAAATCCAAATGATATCAAGGCGATTCAAAAATTCGAAGCGGAACTTTTAGCAATTGAGCATAAGAATATGTGTATAAGTACTGGAAGAATGACATATAAAATCGTGAAGGATGGTGTGGAACATGAAATTACTGACAATACTTGTAATTGGAATGGATGGTCGAATCTTATGAGCAAGTTGCTGACAAATGAAAAGTAAATTCAGAGCATTTTTTCAGAATATGTACAAGACTTTAAAAACCTTGCAAGGGCGTGTATTCAATTGGATAAAGGCTAACAAGATCAAATCAGCGATTGTGCTGTTGCTGCTTGTGGGCTATTATTTTTGTTTACCACGAACACTTTTTAACGAACCTTATGCTACCGTAGTTGAAAGCACCGAAGGCGAATTGCTTGGTGCCCGAATTGCCCGTGACGGACAATGGCGTTTCCCCGCTCAGGATAGTGTACCTTATAAATTTCGTCAATGTATAGTGCATTTTGAGGATCAGCATTTTTACAGCCATCCGGGATTTAATCCTATTGCTATTGTTAATGCTGTTAGACAGAATTACAAAGCTGGTAAAGTGGTTCGTGGCGGTAGTACACTTACCCAACAGGTAATACGCCTATCGCGAGAAGGTAAAAAACGAAGTTATTTTGAAAAGCTAATAGAGCTGGTGTTGGCTACACGGCTCGAATTTCGTCATAGTAAAGATGCTATTTTAGGCTTATACGCGGCCCATGCTCCTTATGGAGGTAATGTGGTTGGATTGGAAATGGCTTCATGGCGTTACTTTGGTGTTCTGCCGCATCAGCTGTCCTGGGCAGAAACCGCTACTCTGGCTGTATTGCCTAATGCTCCAAGCCTTATCTATCCTGGGAAAAATCAGGAATTTCTATTAGCAAAGCGAAATCGCCTTTTAAAGAAATTGTTTGAAGAAAAAATCATCGATCAAACTACTTACGAGCTTTCCATTTTGGAGAGCTTACCCAACAAGCCTTTCGATTTACCACAGGCTGCACCACATCTGCTTCAGAATATAGCTAAGACCAAAGAAGGGCAGCGTGTAAAAACTACGGTAAAAAATGGATTGCAGAACAGGGTTAATCAAATAGCGGCACGTTATTACCAGGAATACAGACAAACCGAAGTACACAATCTTGCTATAATGATAATTGATGTCGAAACACGTAATATTGTTGCTTACGTTGGTAATTCACCAACAGACAGAGCGCATCAAAAAGATGTAGATATTATTCCTGCACCCAGAAGTACGGGCAGTATTTTAAAGCCATTTTTATTTGCAGCTATGCTCGATGCCGGAGAAATTCTACCTAATACTCTTGTGGCCGATGTACCAACACAAATAGCAGGATATACCCCAAAAAACTATGAATTGACCTATGATGGCGCGGTTCCGGCTCAAAGAGCATTGTCACGTTCGCTAAATATACCATCGGTATTAATGCTGAAGGATTTTGGTGTATACCGTTTTTATGATCAGTTAAAACATTTTAAATTAAGGGATATCAATAAGCACCCTAACCACTATGGGTTGTCGCTTATTTTGGGAGGAGCCGAATCGAATCTATGGGATCTTTGCAGGACGTATGCCGGATTGAGCTCTACACTTAATTACTTTACAGCACATCAGGCGAAGTACCGTACCAATGAGTTTGCCGAACTAAATTGGGATAATAGCCATACAGCTAACTTTGGTAAAGAAGTTTTTAATAAACCACAGCTGGGTGCAGGATCTATATGGCTTACATATAACGCAATGAAAGAAGTAAACCGTCCGCAAGGTGATGAGGCCTGGCGTTTTTATGACTCTTCGTTGGAACTTGCCTGGAAAACCGGAACAAGTTTTGGTAGTCGTGATGCCTGGGCTATAGGTACCAGCTCTAAATATGTAGTGGGTGTGTGGGTGGGTAATGCTTCCGGGGAGGGCAGACCTTCGCTTACGGGTGTGGGTAGTGCTGCCCCTATATTGTTCGATGTTTTTAATTTACTGCCAAGAACCAAGTGGTTTGCCACTCCGTTTAACGATTTGGAAGAAGCTGAGGTTTGCTCCCTTAGCGGTCATCTTGCAGGAGATAATTGTCCTGTTGTAAAACAATGGATACCGCTAAATGGTAGAAAAACCAGTATATGTCCATATCACAAAATTGTGCATCTCGATCCTACGGGACAGTACCGTGTGAATAGTAGTTGTGAAAGTGTAGATAATATGATAACCAAAACATGGTTTATACTGCCTCCGGTAATGGAATGGTATTATAAGAGCCTGCATATGGATTATATGCCGCTTCCACCTTTCAGATCCGATTGCCAGGGGGTAACATCCGGCTCAATGGATTTTATTTATCCCAAAGAAAATGGTAAAGTATATCTCACGAAGGATTTTAACGGCATAATCCAGCCGTTTGTGCTTAAAGCGGCACATAGTTCCGTAGGAGCTAAATTGTTTTGGTATTTAGACGATAAATACTTAGGGATGACCGAAACGTTCCACGAAATGCAGGTGGAGGCGAAAACCGGGAAATATATTCTTACAGTTACGGATGAATCTGGTAATGAAATTAAAAGACGAATTGAGATTGTTAGCGAATAATTATAGTTTCGCTTTATAGTACTCTTTAGTCTTTTCTGTGATAGTAACTACAAAAACGGTTTTTGCAATGCGATAAAATGGATTATTTCCTTTGTTTATACCCATAATTTAATGTTTGAATGATAACAAAAAACCGCCTAAAAGGCGGTCAGTAAATTTTATCGCTTGCTATTCAACTAGCATCCGTTTAAATTTTGCTATGGGAGAATCTATCATTTCGTAAGATTCCATAGTTAGTTCATTTCCATTAATGGTAAACTTCAAATCGGTATTATATGTTGGCCTAATAACGGTTAGTTTGTTGCCACTAATCTTAATGTTATATGTTCCTGCCTCTACAAGATAATCTTTGTCATCTTTATTGTTTATAACGGTTACTTCTTTTAATTGGGTATCAAAGGTCCAAAAAACTCCGTCCTCAATTGTAATTGGCCCGTCTACCATGTTTAAGTAAGTAGTCATACTCCATGTTCCGGTAAGTTTAACGTTACCTTTGTTGTCATCATCCCCCGAGCAGGAGAGTAGCAGCCCGAAGCACATAAAAAGAATCATTTTTTTCATAGCAGTGAAAATTTAAAGATTTGATTAATAAAGTAATAAATGTAAATAAATTCTTTGTTTCCCGTGTTTGTTTATTGTGAAATAATTACTCTTTTTTAATTCTGTTTATGATGTTGAGGTAATATTGCATTTTGTCACCGGTTGATTTTTGAGCTATAGTCTCGATTCCCACTGCCCTGAACATTTCCAGCTTATGTGCTGAATCTTTTTCTTTGCCTTCAGGATAGAAGTATATGATTTTATTTGTGACAGCGCAACGATTTTCAACTTTGGCCCTGGCTCTAAATGTAAATAGCCACCATAAATGAAGCTCTACAAAATCAAGGTTGAGACCGAAAATATAAATGTCTTTGGTAAAGAAAAAATCAACCCAACTTTCGTCGAGTACTGCATTTTCTTTTATTCGCCTTATGAGTGAATGAAAATCTTTGGCTTTATAGGTGCCAATAGTACCTGAGGCGGTATAATTACGCATTTGTTGTAAGTAGCCGCTATAATGTTCGTAACCTAATGTAATTGAGTTAGGATTGGTTTCACTACCATGAATGTGCCATATTTTATGACTATCGGTTTTGTGGTATCTAAAGAGATTATAGGTGTTCTCCTTTATAATGCCTTGATTTTTGCATTTTTTAAGGTCTGTACCCGATGCTTTTTCAAAAGAGAGGTCGTAATTGGTTGTAAGAAGGTTTTCAACGCCTAAATCGAGAATTGCAGAGTGCAGCGGATTGGGTTTTAAGCGTTCGGTTTCAGAAGCGATAAATTTTTTGATACTGCTTTCGGTAGTGCTAAATTCTGCTGCAGATCGTAAATAGATCTCTTCATATAAGAGCGGAAAAGGCTTATTTACTTTGTTGATAGCCTTATCTATTTTTGCAAAATGGATGAGCCTGTCAATAAGATCGCTCCAGGAATACGATTCTGTAGCATTGTTAATGTCGTTACCAATTAATAGCACTTTTTGCTCCATAACCTTTTTTATAGAAAGTAAACTTAACTATTTTTCAGGAAATAGACTACTGGAATTAATTATTGAAAGTTTCCCATATGCCGGATGCAAGACGGGCAATAATGTTTCTTCTTTTTTCTTTGTTTATAGGCTCGTTTACCCAATGGGTAAGTACCGCATCATATCCTCCGGACTGTATTTTTTCCATTTCGGTAAGCGGGTAGGGTGTAGTAGCAACGGGTAATCCGGATTGTTGCAGGCGTTGTTTTATATCGCGAAAATACTCAGTCTTTGTTTCAAAACGAGATCCTTCGGCACCGCTCACGATCAATATTTTTTTGCCTTTAAAATCAAATCCATCAGTGTCTTCTCCAAAATAAGTATTTAGGAAGGCAGCCTCATCATCTGTAAGAGCAGGGTTGTTGTCAAGTCCGCATTTCTCAAGGTTGTTAGCATAAAAATTTGCCGATGCCAATAACAGTAATATGTGTAAGTAATATTTCATAATCAAGCTTTTTTACTATAACTCGCTATATAATGATTTATTATGTTTTAAGAAATCTTTGGGATTTCTAAGAATCTAGTGTTCTTTTATTTTTTTCCATTTTTGATTAAATCGCATTTCTGCCAGTAAATCATAAACAGATGATAGACCATAGGTTCCAATCATGCCATAGTCTTCAATTGTTTTAGTTTTACCATTATCATAAGTAATTGTAAGTGTGGCAGTCTGATCGTCGGTCCAGCTTACAGAATACTCATCTTTTAAATTTTTAAAATCAATATAGTTCAAAAGATTAACTAATTGTTTATAATCAATATCATTGATTTTAGTATCAAATAGGCCTTCATTTTTAAAAGCATTATTGCGTTTGTCTTTGTTGAAATTATAATGTTCAGCTAGAAATGTAGCTGATTTATTCTTATTGATGGTAAGTTGATAAACTGGACAGGTGCCAAAACAAGGGCTCGTTTTAAATTCTATTTTCTCAATATGATTTTCAGAAGGCTTTTCGCTATATTCGGCAAAACCACCATATTTAAAAATTAATTTTGTACTTGTAGTATCTGAAATTTTTGGATTAGTTCCCCTCATGTTTCTCGAGGAGTACAGGATTAAAAACGGTTCGTTTCTAATTGAAAGAACTTTTGGAATGTCAAGCAATTGCATATCTTTATTCAGGGCGATCAATTTTGGCTTCTTTTTTCTTCCAAAGTTCATTACAACATAACTGCTATAATGGTTTGTTTCTCCCCAGCCTCCTAATACTAATAAATCGGTATAGCCATTGTTATCGAAATCAGCTTTATAGACACTCTTATTTATGTTTAGACCTTTAGCAGTAATCTTCATGATACTGTCAATTGTAGGGCTATTTGTCGATTTAACATATTGAATGTTTTGAGGATTGAAATACTTAAAATTAGTATCAATTGTACTCATATAATTTTTAATTTGCTCATCGGTACTAATACTGTCTGTTTTTGAAGGTGTAATAGTTGCTTTTTCAAAGCTATTCTTCTTGCATGAAGCAAGAATGAACAAAAGAGTCAGCACGAAATATTTCATATAAGTAAGATTAGGTTGTAGTGATAACTTAACCATTCGTTTTTTTAGTATGTCAAAGACACAAAAAAACCGCCCTGATTTTTACCGGGGCGGTTTTTGTTATTCTGCGATAGCGTTTCCTTTGCTATCAAAAAAGCGGTATTCTAAATACGTGTAAGCGTCACGTGGTATAACTTTCACCCATTTTTTGTGCTCAAAAAACCATTTTGAGCGAATGGATGGAAAACCTTTGGTAAGGTATGCGGCCACAAAAGGGTGTGCATTAAGCACGATTTTTTTGTGGGTCTTCATAATTCTTTCTAGGTCGGCCGTTATTCTGTCAATCACCAGGATAGGAGCTTCAATTTCCGCATTTTCATTGTTCGGATCTTCTTCTCTTGTCTTAATGTTAACTTCGGGCCTTACCCTTTGCCTTGTAATTTGGATAAGTCCAAATTTACTAGGAGGCAGGATCTTGTGTTTTGCTTTATCGTCGCTCATTTCCTCTCTAAGGAAATCATAGAGTTTTTTCCTGTTGTCAGGGTTAGACATATCTATGAAATCAATAACAATGATCCCTCCCATATCCCTTAATCGTAACTGTCTCGCAATCTCTGCGGCGGCTATAAGGTTTACTTCAAGGGCAGTATCTTCCTGGCTTAAAGCCTTGTTTGAGCGGTTACCACTGTTCACGTCTATAACGTGCAGGGCTTCGGTATGCTCTATAATTAAATAGGCGCCTTTGCTCATAGATACCGTTTTTCCAAAGGAGGTTTTAATTTGCCTTTCGATGTTGTATTTTTCAAACAACGGCAATTCTTTACTTTGGTAGTGCTTTACGATATTCGCTTTTTGAGGAGCTATTTCCTGCAAATAGTCCTTTGTTTGGTAGTAAAGGTCCTCATCATCAACATAAATACCGGTAAAGGTATCGTTAAATACGTCTCTCAATATGGAAGAAGCTTTGTTAACTTCGCCCAGTATTTTAGACGGGTGATGGGCACTTGGAAGTCGTTTGCACATTCCTGTCCATTTATCCAGCAAATTTTGCAGGTCTTTGTCCAGTTCAGCTACTTTTTTGTCTTCTGCTACCGTTCTCACAATAACACCAAATCCTTTTGGCCTGATTGACTGTACAAGTCTTTTTAGGCGGTCTTTTTCATCTTTGGACTCTATTTTTTGTGAAATGGAGATCCTGTCTGAAAATGGTACTAAAACTACATATCTTCCGGCCAATGAAAGCTCAGAGCTTATTCTTGGTCCTTTTGTAGATATGGGTTCTTTTACTACCTGAACGAGTATAGACTGGTTTGCGCTAAGCACATCGGCTATGGAGCCATCCTTGTCTATCTCCGGTTCAAAAGGAAAGTTTTTAAGGGAGTAATCTTTAATTTTACCTGCGCTTACAAGTTTTATGAATTTTTGCATTGAGGCTAGGTTAGGACCCAAATCGTGGTAGTGTAAAAAGGCATCTTTTTCAAAGCCTACATTTACAAAAGCGGCATTTAAGCCGGCCACAGGTTTTCGGATCTTAGCTATGAAGATGTCGCCAACAGAAAATTGGTTTTTGTCTTCGCGCTCACTGTGTAATTCAATTAGTTTTCCATCTTTTAATAAGGCAAAATCTACGGCTTCAGAACCAGATCGAATAATTAGTTCTTTGTTCACACTGTACATTTTTATCCGCTTTGCAGTTATGGGTTTTGTTTTGAGAATCTCTCAACTCGTAACCTACAACCTCTATGCAGATGGATTAAACAATAGTTTACAGGTATTTGTTACCCGAAGGATTTTTAGCTTGCAGTAGCAGTATTTAGAAGGGAGTACCTGTCCAAAATCTAAAATCAGCAATCTAAAACTCCGTTTTCAATGAACTTCAATTTAAAAAAGAAAAAGTAGTATTAAACTACTTTTTCTTCTTGTGACGGTTTGCTCTCGCTCTTTTCTTACGTTTGTGCGTAGCTACCTTATGTCTTTTTCTTTTTTTACCACTTGGCATAATAATGAAAGGGTTAGGTGGTTAATAATTAGTTTACTTTTGCTTCAGTATTCGTTTTTACTCCGTCAACAAAAATCTTTGCAGGTTTAAATGCCGGTATGTTGTGAGCAGGTATCTTAATTGTAGTGTTTTTAGAGATATTCCTACCTGTTTTTTCAGCGCGTGTTTTGATGATAAAACTTCCAAAACCTCTTAGGTATACGTTATCGCCAGTCTCAAGAGAGTTTTTTACTTCTTCCATAAAAGTCTCAACTGTTGCTTGCACATCTCCTTTTTCAAGTCCAAGTTTCTCCGAAATTTTCGCTACGATGTCTGCTTTCGTCATTTTCTTTCTAATTTATGATTGTGTGTATTTTTTGAGAGTGCAAATATAAGAATTAAAAAAACAATAATTCAAGGTTAATGTATTAAAATTTAATAACATAAACTTTTACTTTTGCTAAACTGGATATTAATAATGGAATTTCATAAGTCTTTAATCCTTTGGTATTTACAAAATAAGCGCGATTTGCCGTGGCGAAAAACGATGGCTCCATACCCCATTTGGCTGTCAGAAATTATGCTTCAGCAAACTCGTGTTGCACAGGGATTACCCTATTTTTTACGTTTTATCGACGCTTTTCCTACTGTACAGGATATGGCCGAAGCACCCGAAGAACAAGTGCTCAAATTATGGCAGGGACTAGGCTATTATTCCCGCGCCCGTAACCTGCATGCCACGGCAAAGCTGGTTGCTTTCGAAATGGATGGGAATTTCCCGGATAGCTATGCAGGGCTGCTAAAGCTTAAAGGTGTTGGCGATTATACAGCCGCCGCAATTGCATCTATTAGTTATGGTGAACCTGTTCCGGTTGTAGACGGTAATGTATATAGAGTGTTGTCCCGCTATTTTGGGATAGAAACTGATATTTCATCTTCCGGAGCCAAAAAGCAATTTACAGAACTGGCAGCTTCGCTTTTGCCTATAAAACAGGCATCAGAATTTAACCAGGCAATGATGGAGTTTGGTGCACTGCAATGTGTGCCTAAAAGCCCTGATTGTGGTAGTTGCATCTTTACTATAAATTGCGTGGCTTTTAATACCGGCAGAGTAGGGCAGCTTCCGGTGAAACTTAAAAAGACAAAAGTAACTAACAGGTACTTTAATTATCTTGTTGTAAAAGACAAGGATAATAAGAGTGTTGTTCAAAAACGCACTGCAAAAGGCATTTGGCATAACTTATACGAGTTTCCTCTTTTGGAAACCGAAATACTAACATCTATTGATGAAACTTTGACGCTTATTGAAGATTTTGAGGGACTGAGTTTTGAGCCAAAGTATATCAGGCTATTGAATCCGGATATAATTGTGCATAAATTATCACATCAGCATTTGTCGGTTCGGTTTTGGGAAATTACTACAGATGATACCGTCAAAAATTCAATTGATATTGATTCTCTAAAGAAATTTCCGTTTCCGATTGTTATTTATAATTTTATAGAGAGCCATTGGACTAATCATTAAAAGTGGTATATTTGAGTGAACTAATCAGTGTAAGTAATGAATGGTACGTTAAATAAAGTGATGTTGATAGGGCATTTGGGAGATGATGTCAAGATCCATTATTTTGAAGGAGGTAATTGCATTGGAAGGTTTCCGTTGGCTACTAATGAAATATACATTAACAAGCAAACGAACGAAAAAATAACATCTACCGAATGGCATAATTTGGTTGTACGTAACAAAGCTGCCGAAATTTGCGAAAAGTACCTTAGCAAGGGCGATAAAATATATGTTGAAGGCAGGATAAAATCGCGCCAATGGCAAGGAGAAGATGGTAGTACTAAGTATACTACCGAGATACAAGTAACAGAATTTACTTTCCTTACAACTAAAAAGGAATTAGATAATAATAACAAGCAGCACCTTACGCCGCCAGCGGCAAATGAGCCTGCTAAACCGAATTATGATGTAAATGTGCCGGCACCAGATGATGACCTGCCATTTTAATGTTTAACTAAAACCAATTATTTTGGACCCCGACCCCTCGAGTTTCAGCTCAATAGACTTTAACCTTATCCTGGGCATAGCAGGGATGTTAATCCTGCTTATATGTTCTGCATTTATATCTGGTACAGAAGTGGCCATGTTTTCACTAACTTCTCAGGATATTGAAAAAATAAATCAAAAAAGTCAGCGAAAAGGCAGCCTTATCGTTTCGCTTTTGGAAAAGCCAAAAAAGCTTTTGGCTACTATTGTTATTACCAACACCTTTGTTAATATTGCCCTCATTATCCTTTTTTTTAGGCTTGGTGACAGTCTCTTTGGTGCTATTGCGCTACCGTGGCTTAGTTTTTTACTGCAGGTAATTGTAATTACTTTCCTGGTTCTGCTTTTTGGCGAAGTAGTTCCTAAGCTATATGCTGGCAGAAACAATATTAAGTTCGCTAAAAAAGTTGCATTTATTCTATATGGACTCAATAAATTACTTTCTCCTTTAAGTGTACCAATGCGCGAAGTAACTGTAGCGCTTCATAAAAAAATTGGAGCACAGGGTGCCGGTTTATCAATCGACAGGCTGTCTCAGGCGCTTGAACTCACAGACTATGGTGATGCCACAATGGAAGAGCAAAAGATACTGGAAGGAATCGTTTCTTTTGGTAATACCGATGTAAAGCAGGTTATGAGTCCGCGTATTGATATTTTTGCGCTGGATGTGGAAGCGTCTTTTAGCGAAATTATGCCTAAGCTTGTAGATAAAGGGTTTTCCCGTATACCGGTGTATCGCGATAATATCGACCAGATAGAAGGGGTACTCTTTATAAAAGACCTTATTCCTTATATAGATAATGAAGACTTTAAATGGCAGGGCATAGTGCGTGAGCCATTTTTTGTGCCCGAAAATAAAAAGCTCGATAATTTGCTTAAGGAATTTCAGAGTATGAAAAACCACCTTGCTATTGTGGTAGACGAATATGGAGGAACATCTGGGCTTATATCATTAGAAGATATTTTGGAAGAAATCGTTGGAGATATTAGTGACGAGTTTGATGATGAAGATATTATTTACACCAAAATAGACGATCATAATTATCTGTTTGATGGTAAAATAAATCTCAAGGATTTTTACCGTATTACCGATATCGAAGAGGATGATTTTGAAAGCTCTAAAGGCGAAGCCGAAACTCTTGCAGGCTTTCTTTTGGAAATATCAGGCAATTTTCCTAAAAAAGGACAAAAAATTAGCTTTAATGGCAATATCTTTACCGTCGAATCAGTTGATAGGAGAAGGATAAAACAAATTAAGGTTACACTTAAATGATACATAATATTAAACAATTGGCAGGGTATGGGGTAATGTTGCTTATTGCTGTGCTTGCTACAAGCTGTGGAGGCGATACATTACCTAAACCAAAAGCTTATTTAAGACTGGATTACCCGATGGGTAAATATCTACCCTTGGAAACAAATTGCCCTTATACATTTGGGTATAATTCTTTAGCTAAATTAAAAGAAGGTAAAGACTGTAGTAGTCTTATGATAGAGTATCCTAAGATGAAAGCGACTATCTATCTTAACTATAAGCCTATAGAGGGTAATCTTGAAAAATTACTTAAAGATGCGCAAACATTAACGTATAAACAGGTTGTTAAAGCAGATGATATCCGTGAGCAGCCTTTTATGAATCCGGAGAAGAAACTTTACGGAATGTTTTATGAAGTAGGGGGCGATGCAGCAACCAATGCACAGTTTTATGTTACAGATAACGAGAAACACTTTTTAGCAGGTTCGGTATATTTTTACGCTAAACCTAATTTCGATTCCATTATGCCGGCAGCAAGTTATCTAAGGGATGATATGCGAAACATTATGGAAACTGTAAAATGGAGATAATTAAACCGATTATATACAAATAAAAAAGCAGCTTTTAAGCTGCTTTTTTATTTGTATTACTATGATTTATAGAGTTCCTTTACCTTCTTTTTTGCCAGCTGAGCAGCATCCGCCTTTTTTAGCGCCTTTAGCATCAGCAGAGCAGGAAGCTTTAGCATCTTTACCTTTAGAGTCAGCTTTCTTTTCAGTATCTTTTTTCGCTTTTTCTTTTTCCTGATCTACAGAAAAATAAGCTTTATCTCCAGAGTTTTTAACATCAGATACTTTGTAAGCACCATCAGCAATGTGTTCTACAGTTTCAACCAATTTTTCCGGAGTTTGTTTTGCAGCATCAAAAGAGATAACAGCTGTTTTCTTTTCAAAATCTACTTTAGCATCCTGTACGCCATCAAGTCCGGCAAGTTTACTTTGAATATGAGCTGCACAACCAATAGCGCATGTCATACCATCTATTTTAAAACTTGTAGTTTCAAGATTGGCAGCAGTTTCTTTAGTTTTAGTAGTGTCTACAGCTGTTCCTTCGGCTGGAGTTTCGATGTTACCATCTTTAGAAGTGTCTTTACAGCTTGTAAATAAAAGTGTTGCTAATGCGATAAATGAAAGTTTCTTTACAAAATTCATAATATTGTGTTTTTATATTTAAAGAGTTCTTTTAAAAGAGTTTACAAATTTATGGAAAATCGGTTTGCTATCCGATTATTATGTTGGAATTTTGACCCAAAATCATCACAATGCAATCAAAACAGCTTAAATGGTATTTACTGGCCTTGTTATCTTTAATTTGGGGCAGTTCGTTTATTCTTATGAAAAGAGGGCTCGAAGGGCTCAATCCTTTTCAGTTAGGCGCGTTAAGAATCATTTTCTGTGCTGTTTTCCTGCTTATCATTGGCTTTAAAAGCCTTAAGAGTATTCCGTTAGGGCAATGGAAGTTTATTGCGTTAACAGCGTTTTTTGGCACTTTTATGCCAGTGTTTTTATTCTCATATGCGCAAACACAAATAAACAGTTCTATAAGTGCAATACTTAATTCGCTAACACCGCTTAATACTTTGCTTATTGGTGCAACCGTATTTGGTCTTCAGTTTCAGCGCAGGCAGTTGTTTGGGGTTCTTATTGGGCTTATAGGCTGTGCGCTGCTTATTTATAATGGAGCAATTAATAATCCAAATCAAAATTATTACTATGCTTTGTTTGTGGTTGTAGCATCGGTATGTTATGCCTCAAACGTAAATCTTATTAAAAAGTACCTGTCAGATTTGAGTCCTCTAAGTATAAGTACGGGTAATTTTGTTGTAATGCTATTGCCTGCACTGTTGATCCTTTTTCTTTCCGGGTTTTCTGATATTGCTACATTGCCTGAAACGCATAAAGCAATGATGTATATTGCTGTGCTGGCCGTTTTGGGCACTGGTATTGCTAATATTGTATTCTTTAAGCTGATTCAGATGTCGTCGCCTATTTTTGCATCTTCAGTAACTTATCTTATCCCTGTAGTTGCTTTTGGATGGGGAATTATGGATAATGAATCGCTTACCATTACACAGGGGATAGGTGCATTGATTATTTTAATTGGGGTTTATTTTTCGGCGAGAAAGTAATTTAAGCTAAAATAGTATAAAGCAAGAAAGGCTGCCCATTAGGCAGCCTTTCTAAGAAACATATCAAAAATAATTATTGAAAATCAGCAGGTGTAACACCTTCATTGATTTTTGCTTCAGTAACTGTAAGATCAATTTCTACACCTACATTCATGTTTACTTTGTGAGGTATTTTTACACCTTTCACATCTTTGTAATCACTATAGTATGTAAAAAGCACAGCTTTTTGTCCGTCCGGACCTTCTTCTTGGCGGGCATCCGCTATTTTATAGCCAGATTTAACATCGTAGTATAAAGTTGATTTACCATTTTTAACAGCATATGCATCAACTCCGTTGATAGGCTCTATGCCTGTTACTTTTACATCTTTATTGCTTACAAGGTTAAGTTCTTCAAAAGGAACCGCACCGGCTTTCATATCAGCGAGTTCTTCACCGCTAAGCTCCATCTTCTGTCCTTGTTGCTCCATGTAACCACCTTTTTCATTGATCACTTGTTTCATAAGTGTCATTCCCATACCGGTTACTTCGATAAGTTGTTTATTATCTGAAGTTGATTTAAAAGTATACACAATTGGCATACCTTGTAAAGCACCATTAGATTTTGTAGCAATTGATTTTACAGCTTTAAGTGCTTTTTCCCCACCTATAGCATTAATGTAGCTGTCTAATACAGATTTTGCGGTAACACCAGTAGGAAGTGGTTTGTTGGCAGCAGGTTTTTCTGTTGGTTTTCCAAATTTGTCAAAATAGAAAATTGGAATTTTAGTGCTTTCAAGGCCTGGCAGTACATCTGCAGCTTTACCTACAACTACGATTCTTGAGTTTTCAGGCAAGAAATATTTTTTAGCAGCATTTCTAATATCTTCAGGTGTTACTGCATTAATGTTTTTAATGTAGTTTTCATAAAAGTCAGCCGGAAGGCCTTGTGTCTCTATCGTTAATGCAAAGCTTGCAACAGTACCAGGTTTTTGTACACCCATAACAAAGTTACCTATGTATTTTGCTTTAGCATTTTTAAGATCTTCAACAGAAACTAAGTCAGTTCTCATTTTCTTAAGCTCGTTGAATATCTCTACAATAGTACTATCAGTAACAGCGTTTCTTACAGAAGTTGACGATGAGAAGTCAGATACATATTTACCTCCGCCTATAGAAGAGTATGCGCCATATGTCCAACCATGAGCTTCACGTATATTAAGGAAAAGCCTTCCTTCACTACCGCCACCATAAATATCATTAGCAAGAAGTGCTGCAAAATAATCTTTATCGGTCATTTTTAGGTTAACTATGTTAACAACAGCAATCTCAGACTGTACTGCGTTTGGCATATCAACAAAGTTGATTTGAGTATACTGTACATCTTTTGGGTCGCTATAAGTTACGTTTGGAGCTTTGGCAGGTTTCCAGGAACCAAATAGTTTTTCAACTTGTTTTTTAACGTCTTTGGCCTTTACATCACCTACAACTACCAGGTAAGCATTACCAGGCACAAAGTAAGTGTTGTAGTTTTCTTTAACGTCGGCAAGAGTTACGTTGTTTAATGTTTCTTCACTAACATACTCACCATTAGGGTGGTCTTTACCATAGGTAAGAACTCCATTTACCCTTGCTGCTACAGAAGTAACACTTTTTTCATCAGACTTAAGTCCTTCAAGCATTTGAGCTTTTTTCTTGTCAAATTCTTCCTGAGTAAATACAGGGTTTAAGGCACCATCGGCCATTAATTCTAATATCCTGTCAGAGTATTTAGACAGTCCACCTCCATAAGCCGATTGAGAGCTAAATCCGATGTTTGCTCCTAAAAAGTCTACTTCTTCGTTAAAAGCATCTTTAGACATTTTTTTGGTTCCGCTACCCATAAGAGCAGAAGTCATAGATGATACTCCAGCTTTACTTCCTTCCGCGTATGGAGCATTATCCATTGCAAGGCTAAAAGATACTCTTGGTAGTTTGTGGTTTTCTACAACCAAAACTTTTAAACCGTTTTTAAGTGTAAAAGTTTCCGGTTTACCTATATTAACAACAGGAGCTGGTCCCGGTTTAGGCTGAGGACGGTTTTGTGCCTGCATAGTTATTGTTAAAAACACGCTGGCTAAAATATATATAACTTTTTTCATGATATTTCAATGCTTAGTTTTGTGCTTTGTCTTTAGCTCCAATGTAGTCTAATGTTAGCCTTTGGTTTGGGTTAAGGTATTTTTTTGCAACTTCCCTGATATCTTCTCTTGTGATAGAACGGTAAATGTCTACTTCAGTATTTATAAGGTTAACATCGCCGTATAACATATAGAAAGAAGCAAGGTTTTCTGCAATTCCTTCAACATTAGCATTAGCACTTACATAACGGCTCTCTATCTGGTTTTGAAGTTTTTGGAATTCTTTTTCAGAGATAAGTTCTGTTTGTAATTTTACGATTTCCTCATCAGCTTCTCTAACAAGATCAGCAGGAGTAAATCCTGGCATTGGCATTCCGTATATTACGTAATATCCATAATCTTCTTGTGGAGTGTTAAATGCACCCATTTCCATTGCCATTTTTTTGGTATCAACGATCTTTTTATACATCCTTGAGCTTTTACCGCCACTAAGTATAGAAGATATGATAGTAAGAACTCTGGCATCTTTTGTTTTCATCGATGGAGTTCTGTAAGCAAGAGCTATTATTGGAAGCTCAACATTAGGATCTTCGTATGTAGCTTTGAATGCTTGAGTGATAGGTTGTTCCTCAAATTTTGGAAATGTTACCGGAGTGCCTTTAGCTATTGGACCAAAGTATTGTTTTATCCATTTTTTAGCCTGATCTGTATCAAAATCTCCAGCTAGTACAAGAACAGCATTGTTAGGAATATAGAATTTTTTATTAAAAGCTTGGAATTCTTCAAGAGTTGCTGCATCGAGGTGTTCCATGGAACCGATAACCGACCAGCGATAAGGATGTACTTTGAATAAGTTTTTTTTAACTGCATCATGGAAATTTCCATAAGGTTGGTTGTCTAAGCTCAACCTTTTTTCTTCTTTTACTACTTCATTTTGAGTATCAACACCAATTTGGTTAATAACCGGGTGCATTAATCTTTCCGATTCCATCCAAAGACCAAGCTCAAGATTGTTGGAAGGGAAAACTTCATAGTAATACGTCCTGTCCACAGATGTATTAGCGTTATTGTTTCCACCATTGGCAGTAACTATTTTAAACCACTCGCCACGTTTGATGTTTTCTGTTCCTTCAAATAAAAGATGTTCAAAAAAGTGAGCAAAGCCTGTTCTTTCAGGATTCTCATTTTTAGCACCTACGTGATACATTACCGAAGTAACAACAACAGGAGCTGATTTATCCTGGTGTAGGATAACATGTAATCCATTGTCTAAATTGTATTCCTCAAATGCCACTTTTTGAGCCGATGCAACACCGCCAAGCATTAGAAGCGAACCCAATGTCATTAAATATTTTCTCATAATTGTTTAGTTAATATTGTTAATTGGTGTATAGTCCTTGTTATTTGTTACAGTAATTTATTGTTTTTTTTATAAATAATTTAATATGTAGAAGTTGTGTTAAAAAGGAACTTGATTTTCGAATCTCTCCAAGAGGGCAAACTCTACTTTGCTATTATAATAAAAGAAAGGCTGCCCAATGGGCAGCCTTTCTAAGAAATATATCAAAAATAATTATTGAAAATCAGCAGGTGTAACACCTTCATTGATTTTTGCTTCAGTAACAGTAAGATCAATTTCTATACCTACATTCATGTTTACTTTGTGAGGTATTTTTACACCCTTCACATCTTTGTAATCACTGTAGTATGTAAAAAGTACAGCTTTTTGTCCGTCTGGACCTTGTTCTTCACTAGCTTTAGCTAGTTTGTAACCAGATTTAACGTCGTAATATAAAGTCGTTTTACCTTTTTTAACAGCATATGCATCAACACCATTAATAGCTTCGATACCAGTTATTTTTGCGTCTTTGTTGCTTGCAAGATTTAATTCCTCAAAAGGAACTGCGCCAGCTTTCATGTCAGCAAGTTCATCTGCCGGAATATCCATTTTCTGACCTTGTTGTTCCATGTAACCACCTTTTTCATTAACAACTTGTTTCATAAGCGTCATTCCCATTCCGGTTACTTCTACAAGTTGTTTGTTATCTGAAGTAGATTTTTCAGTATATACAATAGGCATACCTTGTAAAGCTCCGTTAGATTTTGTAGCAAGAGATTTTACAGCTTTAAGTGCTTTTTCCCCACCAATAGCGTTAATGTAGCTGTTCATTACAGATTTTACAGTAACACCAGCAGGAAGTGGTTTGTTTGAAACAGGTTTTTCTGTTGGTTTTCCAAATTTGTCAAAATAGAAAATTGGAATTTTAGTGCTTTCAAGGCCTGGCAATACATCTGCAGCTTTACCTACAACTACGATCCTTGAATTTTCAGCTAAGAAATATTTTTTAGCTGCATTTCTAATATCTTCAGGAGTTACTGCATTAATGTTTTTAATGTAGTTTTCGTAAAAGTCAGCAGGAAGACCTTGTGTTTCTGTTGTAAGAGCAAAGCTTGCAACTGTACCTGGTTTTTCCATGTTCATAACAAAGTTACCTACATATTTAGCCTTAGCATTTGTAAGATCTTCAGCAGAAACTAGGTCGGTTCTCATTCTCTTAAGCTCGTTGAATATCTCAACAACAGCACTATCAGTAACTGTATTTCTTACAGAAGTTGAAGAAGAGAAATCAGATATATATTTACCTCCACCTATAGAAGAGTATGCACCATATGTCCATCCGTGAGCTTCACGAAGGTTAAGGAAAAGTCTTCCTTCACCACCACCACCAAGAATCTGGTTTGCAAGAAGAGCTGCAAAATAGTCCTTGTCAGTCATTTTCATGTTAACAAGGTTAATCACAGCAATTTCAGACTGTACAGCGTTTGGCATATCAACAAAGTTAATTTGCGTGTACTGTACATCTTTAGGATCGCTATAGCTTACGTTTGGAGCTTTTGCAGGTTTCCATGAACCAAACAATTTCTCTACTTGTTTTTTAACGTCTTTAGTTTTTACATCACCTACAACAATAAGGTATGCGTTGCCCGGTACAAAGTAAGTATTGTAGTTTTCTTTTACGTCAGCAAGGGTTACATTGTTTAATGTTTCTTCGCTAAGGTATTCTCCTGCAGGGTGTGATTTTCCATAAGTAAGAACTCCATTAACTCTTGCAGCTACAGATGTAACACTTTTTTCGTCGGATTTAAGTCCTTCAACTATCTGAGCTTTTTGTTTGTCAAACTCTTCCTGAGTAAATACAGGATTTAAAGCACCATCAGCCATTAATTCTAATATCCTGTTAGAATATTTAGATAAACCGCTTCCGTAAGCAGATTGAGAACTGAAGCCAATACGTGCTCCTAAAAAGTCTGTTTCTTCGTTAAAAGCATCTTTAGACATTTTTTTAGTTCCGCTACCCATAAGAGCAGAAGTCATGTCCGAAACACCTTTTTTAGCACCTTCAGAGTAAGGAGCATTATCCATTGTAAGGCTAAAAGATATTCTTGGTAGCTTATGATTTTCTACAACTAATACTTTTAAACCATTTTTTAGCGTAAAAGTTTCCGGTTTACCTACATTAACGGTAGGAGCCGGTCCTGGTTTTGGTTGAGGTCGGTTTTGTGCCTGCATAGTAATTGTTAAAAACACGCTGGCTAAAATATATATAACTTTTTTCATGATATTTTTCAATGCTTAGTTTTGTGCTTTGTCTTTAGCTCCGATGTAGTCTAATGTTAACCTTTGGTTAGGGTTAAGGTATTTTTTAGCAGCTTCTCTGATATCTTCTCTTGTGATAGAACGATAAATGTCTATTTCAGTATTGATAAGATTAACATCACCGTATAGTAAGTAGAAAGAAGCAAGGTTTTCTGCAATTCCTTCAACATTTGAGTTAGCGCTTACATAACGGCTCTCAATCTGGTTTTGAAGTTTTTGGAATTCTTTTTCAGAGATAAGTTCAGTTTGTAGTTTTACGATCTCTTCATCTGCTTCTTTAATAATGTCAGCAGCTGTATATCCTTGCATTGGGATGCCATATACTATATATAAACCGTAATCTTCCTGGCTGTGGTTAAGCGCTCCGATTTGAAGAGCCATTTTTTTCGTGTCAACGATTTTTTTGTACATCCTTGAACTCTTGCCGTCTGTTAAAATAGATGAGATCATATCAAGAGTTCTTGCATCTTTAGTTTTCATAGATGGAGTTCTGTAAGCTGTAACAACCATTGGGAGTTGCACGTTAGGATCTTCGTAAGTAGCTTTGAATGCCTGAGTAATTGGTTTCTCTTCAAAAGTTTGACGAGTTACCGGAGTACCTTTAGGTATTGGCCCGAAGTATTGTTTTACCCATTTTTTAGCCTGATCTGTATCAAAGTCTCCAGCTACTACAAGAACAGCATTGTTTGGAATGTAGAATTTTTTATTGAATGCCTGGAACTCTTCAAGTGTTGCAGCATCAAGGTGTTCCATAGAGCCAATTGGTGCCCAACGGTATGGGTGAACCTTAAACATATTTCTTTTTACTTCCGCAAGAAGGTTTCCGTAAGGCTGGTTGTCTATACGAAGTCTTTTTTCTTCTTTAACTACTTCATTTTGAGTGTCAACACCAATTTGGTTAATAACCGGGTGCATTAATCTTTCCGATTCCATCCAAAGAGAAAGCTCAAGATTGTTAGAAGGGAAAACTTCGTAGTAATACGTTCTGTCGTCAGATGTATTAGCGTTGTTATTACCGCCGTTTGCAGTAACTAGTTTAAACCACTCACCACGTTTTATGTTTTCTGTTCCTTCAAATAAAAGGTGTTCAAAAAAGTGAGCAAAACCTGTTCTTTCAGGATTTTCGTCTTTAGCACCTACGTGATACATTACCGAAGTAATGATAACCGGAGCCGATTTATCCTGGTGTAGGATAACATGCAATCCATTGTCTAAATTGTATTCTTCGAATGCCACTTTTTGAGCCGAAGCAACTCCGCCAAGCATTAGAAGTGAACCCAAAGCCATTAAAGATTTTTTCATAAAAATTAATAATTATTTTTGATATTGCTAATGAGTGTGCAATTTCGGTAATTTGTTACAATAATTGCATAATTTTTTCTGTATTCAATATTTATACCCCTATTGCAGTAATTTTTTTATAAATTTTACTACCTCGGTTGCCTGATAAATAATAAGTTGTATATTTGCGCACTTAAAAAATTAATTAAACCATATTGTTATGTACGCAATCGTAGAGATAGCAGGGCAACAATTTAAAGTTAGCAAAGACCAAAAAGTATTTGTTCACCGTTTAGAAGGTAAAGAAGGAGATGCAGTTACATTTGCAAAAGTTCTTTTACTTGATGATAACGGAACAGTTACTTTAGGCGCCCCGGCTATAGAAGGTGCTTCAGTAGAAGCCAAAGTGCTTCAGCACTTAAAAGGAGATAAAGTAATCGTTTTCAAAAAGAAAAGAAGAAAAGGTTACAAAAAGAAAAACGGTCACCGTCAATCTTTAACGCAAATCCAAATCTCTGGTATTATCGGAGCAGGTGCAGCACCAAAGAAAAAAGCGGCAGCTAAAAAAGCGGAAGCTACAGAGGAATAATTAACATTTAAAAACAAAACATCATGGCTCACAAGAAAGGTGTCGGTAGTTCCAAGAATGGTAGGGAATCAGAATCGAAACGTTTAGGCGTTAAGATTTATGGTGGACAAGCTGCTATTGCTGGTAATATCATCATAAGACAACGTGGTTCTAAACACAACCCAGGTGAAAATGTTTACATGGGTAAAGATCATACTTTACATGCTAAAGTTGACGGTGTAGTGAAGTTTCAGAAAAAAGCAAATAACAAATCTTTTGTTTCAATTGTTCCTTTCGAGGCTTAGTAGAAACCCTACGTATACAAAACCCATTCTGAAAAGAATGGGTTTTTTGTTTTTTATAATACGCGATTTTAACTAATCTATATATGCTTTGTAATTCACTGTTTTTATAGTTTAAGAATTTCTAAAAAATCTTCCCTCAAAATTTCTGTAGCTCCCAAACTTTCTAAATGGTCATTGTGTACTTGGCAATCGAGTACTCTGTAATTTTCTTGTTCAAGGTATTTTGCCAATGCTATAAATGCAACTTTACTTGCATTAGATACTTTTGAGAACATACTCTCGCCACAAAAAATATACCCCAGGTCAATACCGTATAATCCCCCTACCAGTTCTTCTCCTTGCCATACCTCTACAGATTTTGCATAACCCAGCTCATGGAGCCTGCAATAGGCTTCAGTCATATCATTGGTTATCCAGGTGCCTGGCTGGCCATCGCGTTTAATATTGCGGCAGTTGGTTATAACTTTCCTAAAAGCAGTATTAAAGGTAATCCTGAAAGTACCCCGGTTTAAAATGTTACGCATGCTTTTGGAAATCTTCAGGTCTTCAAAAAACAAAACCATTCTTTCGGGCGGACTCCACCATAAAATTGGTTCATCGTCTTCAAACCATGGGAAAATACCGCTTCTGTAGGCTAGTATAAGCCGTTCTGGAGAAAGATCGCCGCCAATAGCTACAATGCCTTCCGGCGATGCCTGATTTACAGAGGGGAAGTGTAATTCACGGGAAAGAAAGTACATTTTATGCGGTAATTTATATAGCGTTCAAATTTACACATTATATATAAGCAGTAAAAAAGCTCTCAATAAATATGTGGTGCATTATATGCTAACAGAAAATAAGTTTTGTGATATTTGTCTTCTATTATGCTAAAATATAATGTAATAAAACTAAAAATTGCAATTTTGTCATAATAGTGCCATTCAGTGTGTTAAATATATTTATTATAGGTTTTTTCTGTAATAAATATGTATTTTCGTTCCCGAAATACTGATGGTGAAGAGGACTTTTTAATTGTGGAATTTATAATAAAATTATACTATAAAGTAACTGAATCATAGCGTGTTTTAGCTAAATTTATTCGGAAGACTGGTGGTTCGGTCTTCCGTTTTTTTATTAAAATAAGCATATTATGTTTTTTATAGATGGTTCAAATAAAAAATCCGATAAGTACTGCTTATCGGATTTTTTATTTGATTTCTTTTAGAAAGGAAGATCGTCGTGCTCTTCTTCTTTAAAGCTGGTAGCCGGTTCAAAAGCATCGCTTGGTGCTGCGGCCTGTGGTGCTTGCTGATAGCCGCCTTGTGGCGCTTCAGGTTGTGCTTTTTCTATTCTCCAGCCTTGTATAGAGTTAAAGTATTTTGTTTCTCCTTGTGGGTTAACCCATTCTCTGCCTCTTAGGTTTATGGAAATTTTTACAGGTTCTCCCGCTTTGTAATTGTTAAGCAGGTCGCATTTGTCTTGTGTAAATTCTATCATAATGTGCTGTGGGTACTGCTCATCTGTAGTAACTACTATCTCTCTTTTTTTGAAACCATTGCTTCCAAAAGCTTTGGTCTCATCGATCATCTTAATTCTTCCTGAAACTTCCATAATGTAATTGTTTGTTGTTTTCTGCACGGGGCAGCTATCGTTAATAAAAAATTTAAAATCTTATTTGGCAAGAAGTACTTTCCAGGCGGTAATTACTTCGTTATTGTCCAGATACTCTTTGGCTTTCAGGAATTTTTTATCCTCATCATCAGCACTTAATATAGCTTTTACTTCAAAGCTCTCTTTTACAAATATATTAATTTCTTCGTCAGTAGGCAATGTTTCTGTATTACCTAGCTTGCCTAAATCGTTGCCGTTAAAAAAGCCGCTGTTCTTTATAAAATCAGGAATAGCATCTACACCTATACCTAGTGTGGTTAGCGGTTTTTCTACCTCAAAAAGCCCATCTGCTGAACGTGAGTACCAGTTACCGCCAAGGCGGGACACCAAATCTATTTTATGTTGGTCTATACCGCCATTATCATCCAATATGCTTTCGTGAATGTGCATTTTTATCACCTCGCACAATATTAAATTGCCTGCACCTCCATCGGTTCCTAAAGCTATAATTTCATTAACGCGACATTCAAATTGAACCGGTGCCTCCTTAACCCTGTATGGTTTTACAGTGTGCGATGGTACCATTGTAAATCCGGCTTTTTCGAACTCATTAACACCCGCAGCATATTCCGTACTGGAAAGTGACACTTGTTCTACCATTGCATAGTTTACCACATTTATTACGACCTCACGATTAAGCTCGGCATTCATTAAGGTGTGTTTTATAGTATTATCACGCACTCTTCGCGAAGGCGAAAATATAAGTATTGGAGGGTTACTGCTAAAAATATTAAAAAAACTGAAAGGTGACAGATTAGGTACATTATTCCTATCTAAAGTACTGGCTAATGCGATAGGACGGGGTCCTACAGCGCTTTGCAGGTAGCCATGTAATTTTTGGGTAGTAAGTTCTTTTGGGTCTATTGTTAACATGGGTCTTTTTTTGTTATGCAAAGATAATTTTTCTGTGGCATTATACTGTTTTGGTATGATGATTTAATGTTGGAAATATTCGCATAAAATAATCTTAAGGCAATAACGTTAGTATAAGCTACATTTTATACATGGTTTTTAGAATAACCGAGTGGCTAACTTTTGTTATCTTTAAGCCACAAATTATACCGTATGCAGTTTACAGATAAAAGAAGCATTACTCGATGGGTTATTATATTGGCATCGTTCTTAATTGTTGTATTGATCCTTTGGAACACATATAAATTCTTTAATATATTTAAAGAAGACGAAAGAAAAAAAGTAGAACTTTGGGCTGTAGCCCAGCACACTCTTAACAATGCCGATCCTGAGAATACTGATGTAGAATTGCCATTGGCCATAATGCAAAGTAATACCAGTGTTCCAATTATATTGGTTAATAACAGAGATAGTATTTTAAAAATGGCTAATGTACCGGATGAAATTCTAAAAGATACTGCACGGCTTAAATTTTTTCTCCGAGATCTGAAAAAAGAAAACTTACCGATAAAGTTCGATATAAGTAAGAATAACTCACAATACCTGTATTATGGTAGTTCGCAATTACTGAACAATCTAAAATACTTTCCAACTACGTTGGTTTTTATTGTAATACTCTTTGCTTCAATTGTTTTTATTTTTTATAGAGCCAGTAAGATGGCTACAGAAAATAGGCTATGGGCGGGTATGGCAAAAGAAACTGCTCACCAAATAGGCACGCCATTATCATCGTTATTAGGGTGGTTGGAGATCATGAAGGCTGATAATGTAGATGAGATAACAGTTGCCGAAATTGAAAAGGATGTAGCAAGGCTGCAAACTATTGCAGAACGTTTTTCTAAAATTGGTTCTGAACCTATTTTGGAGGAAATGGACATTATTGCGGAGACAGAAAAGTCTTTTGAATATTTACGATCTAGAGCTTCTAAGCAGGTAGAATTCTTTTTTATGGCGCCTAATCATCCGGTAAAAGTGATGCTTAACCCTGAACTACATAGTTGGACGATCGAAAATCTTATAAAAAATGCTATTGATGCCATGAAAGGCAAAGGGAGATTGGACCTTATAATACAGGAATCGGAAAAGTTTGTTAAGATAAAAGTATGTGATTCTGGTAAAGGGATTCCTAAAGCGCAATTTCGAAAGGTGTTTGAACCCGGTTTTACAACTAAAAGAAGAGGGTGGGGGCTTGGTTTATCATTAACCAAACGTATTGTAGAAGAATACCATAAAGGAAAGATAAAAGTACTTTCTTCAGAAATAGGAAAAGGCACTGTAATGCAGGCCAGTTACAAAAGGATGTAAAAAAAGCGGAACTTTATGTTCCGCTTTTTTTATGGGGTACTTGTGTAAATGTATGTTATTTTCGGATTTATCGAAGTTAGTTCTATCTCAAGCGATTTAGAATTAAGTTTTTTGATAGTGTAAACTTTCATAACTCCGTCAAGCGTTATAGTCAGGGTTTTGTCAGATGCCGTGTAAGTTCCGTTTGCTGTTTTAGGTTCTTGTTGGCAGTCAAAAATATCAACTTCTTTTGCGCCTCCGCCTGTTAGCATTTCCAGGTAATCTTTACCGCAATTTTCGTGGCCATCATATGGTACAGTTTTTCCGGCAACTACGTAAGAAACATTATACCATCTTTTTGCTATTTGATCCAGGCTAATGTCTGGTGAGTCATCATCATTTGAGCAGGCGGTTAAGCAAAGTAACGCTAAACCTAAACCGATTATTTTTTTCATGATATTTTGTTTTGAATATGGATACAATGATATAAAAATTAATTAAAAAAGCCAGTTAATTTAATTGTAATAAAAAAGCCGGAAGAAATTCCGGCTTGAGTGATACAGTAACTACTGTATTATAGATTTGCATTTATGGCTTTTGCCAATGCTTCAAATTCTTCTTTTTCAAGTTTTACCTTATTTACAAAACGCATTTCGTCCATTTCGTTAAGAGGGATAAGGTGCACGTGTGTATGTGGCACTTCAAGACCTATTACAGCTACACCTACTCTTTTACATGGTACAGTTTTCTCTAATGCTTTGGCTACTTTTCTCGAAAACTTCATCAGGTTTAAGTACTGCTCTTCTTCCATATCAAAAATCTTATCGATCTCTGTTTTAGGAACACAAAGTGTATGTCCTTTAGCATTCGGGTTTACATCCAAAAAGGCTAAAAAGTTTTCATCTTCAGCTACTTTATAGGCAGGTATTTCGCCGTTTATTATTTTGGTAAATATTGAGCTCATGATTAGTCTCTTGTAATTTCAAGTACTTCGAACTTAAGTATACCGTTAGGTACATTGATTTCGGCAATTTCACCAACTGATTTGCCTAAAAGGCCTTTTCCGATAGGCGATGTAACCGATATTTTTCCGGTTTTAAGGTCAGCTTCACTTTCGGCAACAAGCGTGTATTTCATCTCCATACCGTTTGCCTGATTTTTTATTTTTACCGTAGAAAGTACAAGTGCTTTAGATACGTCAAGTTGCGACTCATCGATAAGACGTGCGTTAGACACAACCTCTTCCATCTTAGATATTTTTAGCTCAAGCAGACCCTGAGCTTCTTTAGCTGCATCATATTCTGCATTTTCAGAAAGATCTCCTTTATCCCTGGCCTCAGCAATAGCTGCAGAAGCTTTTGGTCTTTCTACGCTTTTTAGCTGGTCCAACTCGTCTCTTAATTTTTTTAATCCTTCTGCTGTGTAATAAGATACTGTACTCATAACTTCGTCGTTTATATAAATAGAAAAAATCCCATCAGGACGGGATTTCTCACTGCAAAGATAATATTTTTTTGATATTTCAGTTTTTAAATATGCAATAGCATATGTCAAAGTTAATTAAATTAAATTTGTTTCATAATTATAACACTAAAAAATTTCATAATGAAAAAATATATTTTACTGCTTATTGTTTTACCCTTTTTAGGAGCCTGCAGCAAAGATGAATTTAGGAACAATAACAGGTATTTACCAAACTATAATTTTTCTATTGATATTAATATCGAATTGCCTTTATACAGCCAATTACAGTTTCCTGCTAATCCTGTACGTGTTAACCAGGCAGGTATAGGTATTAATGGTATAATTGTTACCAATACGGGTAGTGGTTTTACAGCTTTTGAGGCAAGTTGCCCTAACCAGGATCTTAGTACATGTTCTATACTGACTATAAAAGGTATAAATGCACAATGCCCTTGTGATGATGTAGAATACAGCCTTTTTACAGGACTTGCTACTACCAAGGTTGAGTTTCCTCTAAAACAATATAGAGTGCAACAACTGGCTTCTAATATGATTAGGGTTTATAATTAATCTATTTTCCTGCTTTGTTGGTCATATAATAAATCAATTCACCACCGTTCATTATTTCTTCGTGGGTGATGTAAGTACGGTTAAGTATTTGTTTGTTTAATTCTATTTTTGAAACATATACATTTTTAGCACTTTGATTTCGGGCTGTTATCTTTAATGATTTGCCGTTTTCGAGGTTTAAAACGGCTTCTTTTATTTTAGGACTTCCGAAGGAATAATGATCGCTGCCGGGTGTTACCGGATAAAATCCAAGCGACGAGAAAATATACCATGCGCTCATTTGTCCGCAATCGTCATTGCCTCCTAAGCCATCCGGTTTAGGTCGATACATAGTATCCAGTATCATTCGTATGCGTTGTTGTGCTTTTTCCGGATGGCCAGTCCAATTATACAGGTAAGCCACATGATGTGACGGCTCATTGCCATGCACATAATTGCCTATAATACCGTCGCGGGTAATGTCTTCTGTGTTTTCAAAATATTTATCGGGTAAAGTCATGGTGAAAAGGGAATCGAGATGTTGTGTGAATTTTTCCTTACCACCATTCATTGTCACAAGTGCTTCTACATCATGCGGAACGTACAGGCTATAGTTCCAGGCATTTCCTTCGATAAAACCCTGTCCGTGGGTGTCAAGCGGATCAAATTCCTGTTTAAAGCTGCCATCGGATAATCTTGGACGCATAAAGCCTATAGAGGCATCGGATACATTTTTGTAGCTTTGTGAGCGTTTCATATATTCATTATATACTGTCGTATTATTAAGTTTTTTGGCTATTTGGGCAATACACCAGTCGTCGTAAGCATATTCGAGTGTTTTGGAAACCGATGAACCATTCTTGTCTTCGGGTACGTAACCATATTGCAGGTAGTATTCAATGCCGTCGTAATACTTTAGGTTAGAAGAGTTGATACATGCCTGTAGCGCTAATTGAGTATCAAAATTGGCATTGCCTTTTACTACTGCATCTGCAATTAACGAAACTGCATGATAACCAATCATACACCAATTTTCATTGGCATAATGCGACCATACTGGTAATGCCTTATGGACACTCTGGCTGTAATGGCTCAGCATGCTCTGGATCATATCTGCATTACGTTTAGGCTGCACTATGTTAAATAGCGGATGGAGCGCACGATATGTGTCCCATAATGAAAAGGTGGTGTAATTGGTAAAACCGTTGGCTTTATGAATGTTTTGATCCAAGCCTTTATAGCTGCCATCGATATCCATATATACAGTTGGATTGATAAAAGCATGATACATTGCTGTGTAAAAGTTTACCTTATCATCTTCGGTAATGGTCTCTACTTTTATCCTGTCGAGTTCTTTCTCCCATAATAATTCGCCTGCTTTTCGGGTCTTGTTAAAATCCCAATGCGGAATTTCCTGTTGCATATTAGCTATTGCACCATTAGTGCTAACAGGGGAGAGGGCAAATTTTATTTGTATTTGTTCGTTATCGGCAGTCTCAAAATCAAAGTACATTTTTATATTATGTCCGGCAGCTTCCGGAAAATTTTTTGTCTGGTCGAATTTTCGCCAAAAACCATTGTAAATATTGTTCTCATCGTATTTTGCCGCACCATAATTTTTTATAGGTTTAGAAAAAGCCATAGCAAAGTAAACAGTACGTGTTCTTGCCCATCCCTGTGTTTGACGGTAACCTGTAATTAGGGTGTCATTTTCAACACGTACAAACGTCCATACATTTTTGTCTTTATGATTATAAATCCCCGCCATAAGATCCAATATAATATGTGCATCTTCAGCTTTTGGGAAGGTATAGCGATGATGTCCTACACGCTGGCTGGTAGTAAGCTCGGCAATAATATTATGATCATCCAGTTTTACTTTATAGTAATTGGCTAAGGCAGTTTCGTTGGTATGAGAATAGGAAGAGCGGTAACCGGAAGCAGGATTGTCTGCTGTGCCAGGATTAAGCTGTAGCTTTCCGGTAGTTGGGATAATAAGAAAATCACCTAGATCACTATGACCTGTCCCGCTAAAATGAGTATGGCTAAAACCTGTAATGGTTTTGTCTTCATATTGGTATCCTGCGCAGTACTCATATACTTTGCCATTATATTTTTTATTGAGTTCGTAGGAAATACTATCTGTATCAGGACTAAGCTGTACCGATCCAAAAGGCACAGTTGCTCCCGGGTAGGTATGCCCCATACGTTGTGTGCCTATAATGGGGTTAATGTATTGGTAGTTTTTCTTTTCGGGTTTTTGGGCAATTCCCAGTATTGGAATGAAAAGGAAAAGTAAACGTAGTTTCATAACTCTTAGATTGGAAGATAAATATAAGAATTCATAGATGGGTTATAACAGAATGATTTGAAAATATTAAAAACAACAAGGGAGCCAATTGGCTCCCTTGTTTATAAATAGTAATTTTTTAGTTGAATCTTAGAATTTTAATGTTGCACCCATAAGGAAGTTTATACCTGCTTGTGGATAATAATAAGGATCGCCATACATAGCACCGTTAGAAACATATTCTTCATCAAAAATATTATTTATAAGCGCACTTACTACAATACCTTTAAAAATAGATTTTGGTTTGAACTCATAACTCACATTCAAATCGGTAGTAGTATAGGCTTTAAGCTTTGCATTGGCACTTTCCAGATTATCCATAAACTGTTCGCCTACATATTTTGTAGCCAGCATTGCTTGCAAATTCCCGTAATGGTATATAAGTTGGTTTGCCCCAATAAAGTTAGGTGAAAATGCTATTTGAGTATTTCCTAGGTTTTTTACTCCTCCATCGGCTTCATTAAAAAAGTCGATGTTCTTATTGTCGCTTATTGCTATGTTAGGTCTAATTGCAAAATTATCAGTAAGGGATATGGTAGCGTCGGCTTCTACACCAAAACGGTAACTGTCGCCGCTATTAGTATAAACAGGTGCACCTACATCGTTTAAAGCGCCTGTAAGCACCAATTGGTCTTTATACCTCATGTAATATCCGTTAATATTAATGGTGTGCTTACCAGTATTAAACCTCCATCCTAACTCAAAGTCGTTTAATTGTTCTGGTTTAGCACTACCATTTTCGTAATCATCCCTACGAGGTTCTTTGTTAGCCCTTCCGTAAGAAAAATATAGATTATTTTTATCGTTTACATTAAATGTTATACCTCCTTTTGGATTGAAAAATTTAAAGGTGTCATTTACAGGATCTGCTAATACACCATCGGCTTTATAGTTTACTTCCCTGTATTGAAGATCGCCAAAAAGACTCCATTTCTGACCTATTCTGTATGTAACTTTTGAATATGCGTTAAAATCTGTTTTGGTAGCATCATCACTATAGTACCTGTCGTCCGGCTGTACACTTCCGGAATGAGATGCCCATATTACTTCACCAAAATGGTCGCCTTCATACCTGTTCCATGCACCTCCTGCTATTACATCAATAGCTTCATTTTTGTAATTAGCTGAAAATGTAGTACCATAAAAATCATTTACAAGCCATTTTCGGGTAATTAGGTCGCCGTTTTCTACTAATGTACCATCTATGATAACGGGTTGTAAGCCATATTTAGAAAATTTAGCATCGTCCTTGTAGTTTTCATAATAACCTTGTCCTACTGTGTAGTGTACTGCTAAATTGGTAGACCAGTTATTGCTTAGCCTTTCATTCCAATGTAACTGATAATGATCCTGTTGGTAGTTATCTGTTTCATTGTCGTAAAATTTGATGTTGCCTGCATCGTCTGTATACATTCCCGCAGGATTAAAACGCCTGTTGTCTTTTAGTGTTTTAGCATCAATACCATTCCAGGCTTGGTATGTTTTTTCTTTACCTCCAAAAGCCAATGCCTTAATTAATGTAGTGTTACCTACATAAGTTCCTTGTAAAAAGTAAGATTTAAGATCAGACGATGCTCTGTCAATATATCCGTCAGAAGCAATGTTGGATAATCTACCGGCAATTTCAAACCTGTTATTCATTAGCCCGGTGCTAAATTTTACAGTATGCTTGCGCGAATTAAAACTTCCAAAGGAATTGGATATCTCTCCACTCGATTCGTGTTTAAAGGCATCTGTAAGCAGGTTTAAACTGGCTCCAAAAGCTCCTGCTCCATTGGTAGATGTACCTACGCCACGTTGGAGCTGAATATTCTCTACAGATGAGGCAAAATCGGGCATGTTTACCCAAAATGAACCCTGAGATTCCGAATCATTAAAAGGAATACCATTTAATGTTACGTTTACACGTGTGGCATCGGCTCCTCTTACACGCATAGATGTGTAGCCTATACCATTACCGGCATCGGTAGTCGTTACTACTGATGGAAGGTAGTTTAATAAAACAGGAATATCCTGGCCTAAATTTCTCGGAGCAATTTCTTTTTTAGAAATATTGCTAAAAGTTACCGGAGCCTGATTTGTTGCGCGTACTGACTGTACCAGTACTTCGTCGAGTTTGTAATCTTTTGTTTTTATAGAATCTTTAGCCACTTCCTGTGCTGTTGCGGTTAAAGAAAAGAAACCAAGTGCTAAGCCCATGCAAAGCAGTTTTGGTGTTTTACTTTTTTTAGAAAAAGTCAATAAGGTTTTCATTCGTAAAGTAGTTTACAAATAAAAGGGGTAATTATTCTTTTGTTGTTAAAATGATTTATAGGCAACATTATGGCGTGCACTCCGCAATGTTGTCTGTTTCCCTTGGCAGCATTACCCGCCCAGGTTCTTTGGGTATAATCTCAGCTCGTTATTTAGAGCACCCCTTTGAGACGGGGCAAAAGTACAAAAAGTATTGAGATTTTAGTATTGAGTATTGAGATTTTAGTATTGAGGCTGTATATTAAGCTTTTAACCCTGCTTAAAGTGAAGAAATGTTGTATAGAGGTTTTGAGTGAAGCTTTCTAATATCTCAATTCTCAGATCTAATATCTAGTGTTCCGGTCTTCTACGGGATTGTTTTTTATCGGCCTGGCGTCTTTTACTTTCAATACGTTTTTTAATAACGGCGCGCGGTATTTTTGTAGGTTTTCGGGGTTTGTCTTCTTTAAGGGCATTTTCTATCATTAACAGAAAACGCTTTATAACAATATCCTTATTTCTAAACTGACTTCGGTCTTCGTCGCACTGTAGTATTAGTATTTTGTCGTTAGTAAGTTTTGATGCAAGGCGCACTTCTGCCAGTGCTTTTTCCTCCTCGGTAAGCGAGTTTGACGCCGGAAGATTAAAGCTAAGCACAACTTTGGATGAAACCTTGTTTACGTTTTGTCCGCCTGCGCCGCTACTTCTTACAGCTTTAAAGTCGAGTTCGGATATAATAGTTTCTTTGTTCATTAGGAATTTGAAATTTAAAAAAGAGAAGATTAAAAATTGCTGGTTAGCAGCATTAAAAGAGGAAAACATATTCGTGTGTATAACTCAATTTTAAATCTTCAATCTTTAAATAGTATAAAATATTATTGTGGTTGATGTGTTGGTTTTAATAAATCGTTTACGGTTTTTACTGGGCTAAAGGTTTCCAGAGGCACTTCTACAAATACGGTTATCCAACCTGCCATTGCGCCATTCCATAAGCCGGGTAACTCATATGATTTTACTTCTTTACCAAATCTGTTTTTATAGGTGATAAATCCGGAAGATGGATCTATGAAATTGGATAGATTAAAAAATTCACCTTTATAATTCTTTAAGCCACATACCAGGTCTACCGGATTAAAATGGGTCGAATTAGAAAATATCTGTTGTTGCGCCTTGTTCTCCAGGTCTATTTGTGAGCTTTCTACAATTTGTAGTGATAAATTACCATTTTTTTCTAAAATCCAAAAAGGTCCGCCACCTGGTTCGCCTTCGTTTTTTACCATGCCACATACACGAATAGGTCTGTTTAGCAATTGTGCTGCATATTCGGTTTTGTTGGCAAGCGTGTATTTAGATATATCTGCCGGAATGTGTTGCGAAAGTTTTTCTTTGGCAAACACAAAAACAGCATCAATATCGTTTTCTGTAATGTCGTTTTGTTCTATTTTATTAAGGTAAGAGAAAAGTTGTTCCTGAAGTTTTATAAGTATGCCTGCAAGTGCTTTTTTGTATAGCGCTATAGTTTTAATATTATTATGGCTTACATTGTCTATATTCTTTATAAAAGCAATATCAACATCAAGCTTCCCCAGGTTTTCTATAAGAGCACCATGTCCGCCGGGCCTAAAAAGCAATTGATCGCTATCTTCACGAAACGGGGTGTTGTTTACTGTTACAGCAAGCGTATCTGTATATTTTTGCTGATAAGAAAAACTAACGTTTATGGTCGTGCAAGATTCTGCTTCTATCCCTGGTTTTACCTCATTAATACTATCCAGAAAACCATCAAGATGATCTTCGGATATTGTAAAGTGTACATAAGCTTGTTTTTTAGAACAGGCATAAGCTACACTTTCCTTTAAATGTTCGTATACAGGAGTAGCTGTAAAATCGCCGTATTTATGAAACGGAAGTATGCCTTTTGGTTTGTTGGCAAAATTGAACGATTTATTATCTAATAACGTTTTTATAAAGTAATATGCCCTTTGCTCTTTTTTCCATCCAGGATTATTTTGAGTCATAACTCTGGATACTTCCATATAAAAAGGAAACTTATCCAAACCTACTAAAAACACATTAAGCTCACTTTCTTTTTTACGGTTTATATAAGCATTTATGGTTTCTTTGGAAGGATCAAATTCTGCTATAAATTCAATCAAAAATTTAAACATCCGACTGGCTGCCCCAGATGAAGGTACAAACTTCGTTAGGTCAAAATTATCTTTCCTGGCATCGAAATAGGCCGAATATTCCAAGGCTATATCTTGCGATAATGGGAAAACACCATCATTAAGTACTGCAGGTTTTTTAAGAACAGTACGCGTAATACCATTTTTAAAAATAAGTAGTTGCTGTCTTATCTTTTCCATCGAAATGCCTTTGTTCCAAATATGAGCAAAGTCGGTTATCGTAAAATCCATTTCTAAGGCTTTTTCAAGAGAAGATAGAGCGGCTTTACATAGTTCTATAAAATTTTCGGAAGTATCGATTATTATATAAGTGCGCTCATTTTTTTTAAGAGTACCTATAAGCTTTTCTATGTTTGTATTCGTTTCATCGGCAACTACAATGAACAGATTGGTACTTTTATCGTTTTCATTTAAAGCGATATTTATACTCACAGTTCTAAACACGAATCCGTGTACATTGTTACCATCAGGATCAATAAAAGTATTTAATTGTCCTGTCAGTTCCTTACTGTTTAAATTATCACCGTAAACGGTTATATTTATTGTATTTGCTTTTCGCTTTGTAACACTTTCTTCCATGACAGGTAGCCAAAAATGGCAATTATAGTTAAAACTATATTTAAAATACTGGTAAGGGTATATCCCTTAAGAAAAAACAATGGTATGGCTATAATATCTCCGGCTATTAAAAAGAGCCAGTTTTCTATCTTTCTTTTTGCCATAAGCCACATGCCTACAAATAGTAATCCGGTTATAAAAGTATCCACATAGGCCCACCAATAGGTAAATTTATTAAAATAAATATAAACAATGGATACCCCAATTACAGACCCCAGAAAAATTGCTATGCATTTTGTTCTATCGGCAGATGTCATTGTGGTGATTTTAAGCAAATCGTGATTGGTGTTGTCCTTTCTGCTCCACAACAGCCATCCGTAAATACTCATATAAAAATAATAAGCATTGATAATAAGGTCGCCATATAAATGCCATTGAAATAACAGATAGACATATATTGCAGTGCTTATAAGGCCGGTAGGATAAACAAGAATGTTGTTTTTCTTGGAATATACAACGCTAAAAATACCAAATATGGTAGCTATCAGTTCCAGTAGGATATGAGTTGTGCTGTAATCTTTGTACTGGCCAAAAAGGAAATCGAAAATATCTGTCATTATTGCTGAGCGGTTTTACTGCCTAAGCAATACACTAAAATAAAATTTTCAATTTCTTCAAAGTAAAACGGAAATGTTTCGTCAATATCTTCAAATTTAACCGATGCTGTTCCTGCCTTAGTATCCATTTCAAACGGGAATACATAAATATTCTGCTTAAAACTGAGTCCGCTTTGCGACATCATTTTATAAACAGCTTCTTTTACGCCCCAAATAACCATTAGCTTTTGCATATACAGGCTTAGATGAAGTGGGTCTAGATAAGCAAATTCAGGTTCTATAAACTTATTGGCAATAGTAATTATCTTTTCACGCTGCATTTCCATATCAATCCCTATCTCTCTGCTGCTTATAATAATTGCAGAAAACGCATAAGAGTGGGTTATGGATATGTGCATGCCATCTTTAAGATGAGGTTTGCCATCGGTGCCGTAGTACAGATCAAAATCGGTGTAGCCAATTTCCTTAAGCAGCATACGCACACCTAAAAATCCTTTTTTATGCAGTTCGCTTTTCATACCGTTTAGCCTTAAAGCGCAAATGTCTTTAAGCTCTACCTGTTGCGAAAGTTCTTCCAGGCTCTCAGTGTTCTTCCAAATGAGTAACCGGGTGTCTGCATCTACTATAATCGATTTATATAAAGGCATTGATTATTGTTAAGGCCGAAATTCATGTTATTGTTTACCAAACAATTATAGTAACGGCATAAATTTTTAATTTGTTGTTAAAGCGGGCTGATTAAAAACCAATTCACTAAATTTGCAAAAATTTTTTTGCTAATACAAATATACGATATTCATGAGTACTACAACGCTGCCTTTTGTGGCATATAAAGTAAAGGATATTTCGCTTGCGGAATGGGGTAGAAAAGAAATTGGCCTTGCAGAAGCCGAAATGCCAGGATTAATGGCACTTCGTGCAGAGTTTGGTGCACAACAGCCACTTAAAGGTGCGCGTATTGCAGGTTGCCTTCACATGACGATTCAAACGGCTGTTCTTATCGAAACATTAGTTGCGTTAGGTGCAGAAGTTACCTGGAGCTCATGTAACATTTTCTCTACACAAGATCACGCTGCTGCTGCTATTGCTGCTGCAGGTATTCAGGTTTATGCATGGAAAGGTCTTAATGAAGAGGAATTTGACTGGTGTATAGAACAAACATTATTTTTTGGAGAAGACCGTAAACCACTTAACATGATTCTTGATGATGGCGGTGATCTTACCAATATGGTATTCGACCGTTTCCCTGAACTTGTTGATGCTATCAAAGGTCTTTCTGAAGAAACTACAACAGGTGTTCACCGTCTGTACGAAAGAATGAAAAACGGTACACTTGTTATGCCAGCTATCAATGTAAACGATTCGGTTACTAAATCGAAATTCGATAATAAATACGGATGTAAAGAAAGTGCTGTAGATGCTGTACGTCGTGCTACCGATCTTATGCTTGCTGGTAAAAGAGTAATTGTATGTGGTTATGGTGACGTTGGTAAAGGTTCTGCTGCTTCTTTTAGAGGTGCAGGTTCTATTGTTACAGTTACAGAAATCGATCCTATCTGTGCGCTACAAGCTGCTATGGATGGTTTTGAAGTTAAAAAACTGGATACTGTTATTGGTACTGCCGATATCATTATTACGACTACTGGTAACAAAGACATCGTAGTAGGTCGTCATTTCGAAAAAATGAAAGACAAAACTGTTGTTTGTAACATCGGTCACTTTGATAACGAAATTGATATGGCTTGGTTGAACAAAAACCATGGCGCATCTAAAATCGAAATTAAGCCTCAGGTTGATAAATATACCATCAATGGTACAGATATCATCATTCTTGCAGAAGGACGTCTTGTGAATCTTGGTTGTGCTACAGGACACCCTAGTTTTGTAATGAGTAACTCGTTTACAAACCAAACTCTTGCTCAGCTTGAACTTTGGACAAACAGTGATGCTTACGAGAACAAGGTATACATGCTGCCTAAACACCTTGACGAAAAAGTGGCTTCTCTTCACCTTGCTAAACTTGGTGTAGAATTAGAAACACTTAACGATGAACAGGCTGCTTACATTGGTGTAGATGTACAAGGTCCATTTAAACCAGAGTACTACAGATACTAATTTAGAGTTGAGATTTTAGAAGTGAGTATTGAGACACTAGAAAGCTTCACTCAAAATTGATATAAAACACAAACCCTCGCTGTAAAGGCGGGGGTTTTGTTGTTTACGGCTAAAGATCCCCCTCCAAAGGAGGGAAGATTTGTGGTATTCAATATGTCTTTGTGTCTTCTTTGTGTATCTCTTTGATATAATTAAAATTAGGAACGAAGCTTTCTAGTGTCTCAATACTAATATCTAAAAATCTACTTTCTAGTCCAGCACTCCATAATATGGTCGTTAACCATACCTGTGGCCTGCATGTTGGCATATATAATGGTTGATCCTACAAATTTGAATCCACGCTTTTTCATGTCTTTGCTTATTTGGTCAGACAGGGGAGTGGTGGCTGGTACCTGAGCCAGCGAAGTGAATTTGTTGTCTATTTGTTTACCGTCGGTAAAATTCCAATAGTATTTAGAGAAACTACCAAACTCTTCCTGAATTTTCATAAAAGCCTTTGCGTTTGAAATGGCAGAAAGAACCTTTAAACGATTACGGATTATACCGGCATCTTGTAATAGCTCGTCAATTTTTTCCTGATCGTATTGAGCTATTTTTTTGTAGTCAAAATTATCAAATGCCTTACGGAAGGTTTCACGTTTTCTAAGTATGGTGATCCAGCTTAATCCCGCCTGAAATGTTTCCAATAATAAAAACTCAAATAAACTTTGGTCGTCGTATACAGGAGTACCCCATTCGGTATCATGGTATTTTTCGTATAGCGCATCGCCTACACACCATTTGCATCTTAATTTATCACTCATGGGGTTTGTTTTTATCGTTATGAATGTATTTTTCTATCAGTGAATGCCCTAGATAGATAAGAGGGGTAAGTAATATGGCTTGTCCCAATTTCACAAAATAGCCTGTGAATCCTGAAGATATATAGGTTTCTGCGTCCATTATGCCTGTGGCATAAAAAGCGATGCCTAAAACAATAAAGCTGTCAAAAAACTGGGAGATCACGGTAGATCCAGTACTACGAAGCCATATCATTTTATTGCCTGTGCGCTTTTTTACAAAATGGAAAATGGTAATATCTATTAATTGCGAAACAAGAAAAGCAGTAATACTACCAATAATTATCCAAAGACTTTGACCAAAAACACCATTAAACTGAGAATCGGTAGTACCCATCCCATTTACAGCAGGAATTTGCATGGCCAAGAATAATAATATGAAACAGTAGGCAATAAGAAAAGCGGTAATGGTAGAAAGTTTTCGAACGCCTTTTTCGCCAAAGTATTCGTTAATAAGATCGGTAGTGATAAACACTACAGGCCATGGTAAAATACCTATACTCATTACATACGGACCTATATGGATAAGCTTACCGCCAATAAGTTCGGCTACTACGGCATTGGTTATAAATATACCGGCTAATATAACATAGACGGTGTCTTTTCGGGATTGAAACATAGAAGTAGTACTAAACTTCAAAATTAGGTAATTTTGTGTAGAAAGAAATTCCTGTCTTGATTTTAATCCATAAAAAAACCCCGAACCATTTCTGGTTTGGGGTTTTATATTTGTTTGCAGTTACTTAAGCAAGTGCAACTCTTTTGAAACCTGTAACAGTAAGAGAAGCATCAACAGATTTGATGTACTCACTTACGCTAAGTTTGCCATCTTTAATATAGTCTTGGTTAACAAGGGTGTTATCTTTAAAGAAACGACCTAATTTACCTTTAGCAATATTTTCTAGCATAGCTTCTGGTTTACCTTCCTGACGAAGTAAATCTTTAGCGATTTCTATTTCTTTTTCTATAATTGCAGAATCAACACCTTCCTCGTTAAGAGCGATAGGAGCCATTGCAGCAGCTTGCATTGCAACGTTTCTTGAAGCTTCTTCAGCACCAGCAACGTTAGCAGAAAGGCTTACTAAAGTAGCGATTCTGTTACCAGCATGGATGTAAGAACCAACGAATGCACCAGCTAGTCTTTCGAAAGAACCGATCTCGATTTTTTCACCTATAACACCAGTTTGCTCGATAAGCTTCTCTTCAACAGTAATTCCGTTAAAGTCAGCAGCAAGGAATGCTTCTTTAGTATCAAAGTTTAATGCAAGATTTGCAAGTTCGTTAGCAAGTTTAACGAAAGATTCGTTTTTTGCAACGAAGTCAGTCTCACAGTTAAGAGAGATAACTACACCAGCAGTTTTATCAGCGTTAATAACAGCAATAACAGCACCTTCAGAAGATTCTCTGTCTGCTCTGTTAGCAGCTACTTTTTGTCCTTTTTTACGAAGGTTTTCGATAGCTTTATCAAAATCTCCGTCAGCTTCAACAAGAGCTTTTTTACAGTCCATCATACCGGCACCTGTAATTGTTCTTAGTTTATTTACGTCTGCAGCAGTAATATTTGCCATTTTGAAATGTATTTTTAGTTATAAAAAAAATAAGCCGTTATGTTGATAATGCTACAAAAGTAAACATGTACCAGCACAACGGCTTTATTGTAATGTTATCTTTTTATTCTTCTGTAGCAGCAGTTGGAGCTTCTGTAGCAGGAGCAGCAACTTCAACAGCAGGAGCAGCAGCAACTTCAGCAGTTTCCTGACCTTCAGCAGTGAAATCATCTTTATCAGATTTCCTGTCAGAAAGACCTTCGATAACCGCACCAGTAACTAAAGATAAAATCTTATCAATTGATTTAGAAGCATCATCATTTGCAGGGATAACATACTCTACCTGACGTGGGTCAGAGTTCGTATCTACCATTGCGAAAACCGGAATGTTTAATTTTTGAGCTTCTTTTACTGCGATGTGTTCAGCTTTGATATCTACGATGAATAACGCAGCAGGAAGCCTTGTCATGTCAGCGATAGAACCTAAGTTTTTCTCAAGTTTTGCACGTAGACGATCAACTTGTAGACGTTCTTTCTTAGAAAGTGTCATGAATGTACCGTCTTTCTTCATTTTATCAATAGAAGCCATTTTTTTAACAGCTTTACGGATAGTAACAAAGTTTGTTAGCATACCACCAGGCCACCTTTCAGTGATGTACGGCATGTTTGCAGCCGCTGCTTTTTCAGCAACGATATCTTTTGCTTGCTTTTTAGTAGCAACGAAAAGAATTTTTCTGCCTGATGCAGCAATTTTTTTAAGGGCTTCGTTAGCCTCTTCAATTTTAGCTGCAGTTTTATATAGATTGATAATGTGAATTCCATTACGCTCCATATAGATGTAAGGAGCCATGTTTGGATCCCATTTTCTGGTCATGTGTCCAAAGTGAACACCAGCTTCCAGTAAGTCTTTAACTTCTACTTTATTTGCCATTTTTGTAATAGTTTACGTTCTGTTGAGTAATATAAGCAATGAACAAGTGGCGATAAAATATCCGGCCTTGCCCATTTAGATGCTAAACTAACTCCCGCCTCAACGGGCAACAACAACATTGTTTTTAAATTCAATAATAAAAATGAACTGTATCGGGAAAACCCCGATAGCAGCATATTAACGTTTAGAGAACTGGAATCTTTTACGCGCTTTCTTCTGTCCGAATTTCTTACGCTCAACCATTCTTGGATCTCTTGTTAATAGGCCTTCTGGTTTTAAGATGCTTCTGTTTTCAGCATCAACTTCGCACATAACTCTAGCAAGAGCCATTCTTACAGCTTCTGCTTGTCCTGTTGAACCACCTCCGTAAACGTTTACTTTTACATCAAAGTTAGATGCGTTCTCTGTCATAGCAAGAGGCTGCATTACTTTATACTGTAAAGTAGCTGTTGGGAAATAAGTTGCGAATTCTTTTTTGTTAACCGTGATTTTTCCTGTTCCTTCTGTAACATAGACACGGGCAACAGCGGTTTTTCTTCTACCGATTTTGTGGATAGTAGCCATTACTTTAAGTCGTTTAGATTAACGGTTTTAGGCTTCTGTGCATCATGTTTGTGCTCAGATCCTACATATACATTCAAATTACGGAATAATTCTGCCCCAAGTTTGTTCTTAGGTAGCATTCCTTTTACAGCTTTTTCTACTAAGATTGCAGGGTTTTTTGCCTGTAATACTTTAGCAGTTAAAATTCTTTGTCCACCTGGGTAACCTGTGTGACGGATGTACGTTTTGTCATCCAGTTTGTTACCTGTTAGGTTGATCTTTTCTGCGTTGATAACTACTACGTTATCTCCACAGTCCACGTGCGGTGTATAATTTGTTTTGTATTTACCTCTTAAAAGCATCGCAACTTTTGAAGCAAATCGGCCCAAATTATGACCCTCAGCATCTACAACGATCCACTCTTTTTGAGCAGTAGCCTTGTTAGCCGAAACTGTCTTGTAGCTTAATGTGTTCACAATAAATAATTTTAATTAAACATTCCATCCCCAATAAAGGGGTTGCAAAAGTACAATTATTTATTAGAAATTCAAATAGGATTAAAAAATTATTCTAAACAGATAATTTTTTGAAGATGAGAGTGGTAAAGATACTATAATTACTTAATGTAACAATGAGCTTAGTGCAGTAGTTGCTAAGTTGAAAGAACTCTGTTTATATTTATCAATTAAATCTTATTCTAAAGGCCTTAAGGTATTACTATAGGTGATTACGAAAGGATTGGCTGCTCCGGGGTCTTTCATTACATAAATGTATTTATGTTTTTGAGCTTCTTTAGCTGCGATAACAGCTTCTTTTTTGGTGTAGTTGTCATATACTTTGGTGTCCAGGGTATTGTCTATACGAATGACGTCGGCTATTCCTGTTTTAAGATTGGAAATAGCATTGCTGCTTTGCAGGGTTTTTTTCTCGTTGCTGATCACTATTTTTTCTCCTTTATAGTTCTTGGTTAATATAAGTACAGAAAAATTTGCCCCTGTTGCTTTTAGTTTTTTTAATAATACATTTTTTTCTTTATCGGTAGCTGCTCTAAAATCGTCTTTGTATTGTACTTCCGGTTTTGCATTTGCAGAACTGCCTTTACCCGTTTTTGTGCTGTTACACATGGTCATTAAAAAAGCTATTGCTACTATTAAGAGTATTTTTTTCATGATTAAATTATTTAGGATTGGTATGTGAGAAACCGCTCCGTTCGTTAGGTGTCCTTTTAGATAAGGAATTAAGAACCCTAAATTTAAAACATAGCTATTGTTTATCCGGTACCTTTAAGATATAAATAACAAAAGGCCCACCGTTATGGTAGGCCCTAGCTTAAAAATATAACTAACTTTAACTATTTCTTCATTAGCTTTAAGGTGCTTTGGCGATTATCTGTATCAGTTACCTTTATAAGGTATAAACCTGAATTAAGGCTATTAACATCATACATGGTAAAAGAAGCACTGCTGCCAAAGGATTTTACCAGTTGGCCTGTTATATTGTATACTTCTACTTTTGTTACAGGTATATTGATTGAAAATACGTCCGATGCCGGGTTAGGATAAAGCATAACCTGTTCTGTAGTATTGTTGTCGGTTCCTAATACAGTTTCTTTATTGCCATATATCCTGAACTCCCCAGGCTGAAAGCTTATAGGAGCTGATGTGCTGGTAATAGTTACAGGCGAATTATTCATTAAGTTGTACCACGTTCCTGATGTAGGGAAGTTAGGTGTTATATCTTGTGCTGTAACATTAAAGTTAGATAAGACAACTACACTGTTTAACTCTGTTGAAGGAAGTGTAGTATTTGTTACATATATCTTTGGAGTAAGGGTATTTTCTGCAGTAATAGTATAATCACCTTCAAATACAGCCTCGGTTGTTTTAAGCTGTATCATTCTTCTCCAATCGTAGTATATTTTTTCTCTCTGTAATGCAGTAAGCCAGTTGTTAGCCCATTGCGGTTGTGGTTTGGTATCCAGTTTACAGTCGCCATCATCTCCGCCGTCTGGGTTTACAGTACCATTGTTACAGGTGAAAATAGAAAGATCCCAACCTAACTCGCCAAAATGCCATATCATTTTAGGGCCAGGTACCATAAAGAATACCGCTCCCTGAGCACTCATTCTTGAAAGAGCTGTATTAAGGTCTTTTACATTGTGTGATACATTTGTTGCATTACCATATTGAAGGTTTTTGTACATAAGCCTTTCTTCATCATGGCTTTCTGCATAACCTACTACTCTTTTTCCTAAAAACCCGGAATGTGCAGTATGGCCGACTCTTGCAATATTAGAATTCTCGGCATAACCCATCGTTAACTGGTTATAGGCTTCGGTCATTTTACCCCAAAGCATAATGCCTTTTCCTTCGTTTATTTTATAGTTTGCCCATTCTTTTTCTTCGGTGTCGCTTCCTAAATGTTCAAAAATAGTATAATGGGTAGGGTCAAGGCCCCAGGAATAATCGGCGTATTCTTTAAGAATGTCTACTCTGTCCTGTTGATAAGCATTAGTGCAGCTTTCATCTTCAGCAGTACAGTTCTGAGTAAATCCTTTGGTTAAGTCCCAACGGAAACCATCAATTTTATATTCTTCAATCCAGTGTTTTACAACTCTTTTTACATAATTCTGAGTCCTCGGTTGTTGATGGTTAAAGTCGTTACCTACGTTATAACTATGTTTTGCCACAGTATTAAAATAAGGATTTTCGCTGCTTGGCTCTCCCCAGCCGTCGCCATCGGGGTCGTTCATCCACATACGTGCCATTGGGTTACGGCCAAATGTATGGTTTAAAGCTACATCCAGTATTACTGCTATACCGTTTTGATGGCATAGATCGATCAGTTCCTTTAGTTTGTCTGATGGGCCATAGAATTTATCATTGGCTAGGTGGAAAGAGGTGTTATACCCCCAGCTTTCATTTCCTTCAAATTCCATTACAGGCATAAGCTCTATTGCATTAATACCCAATGTTGTGAAATAATCTATTTTGTCTATCAGGTCCTGGTAGTTTCTGTCAGCATCAAAATCTCTCACTAATGCTTCATAAATAACAAGATCTTCTTTTTTAGGTTTGGTAAAGCTGGTTACCTGCCAGTCATAAGGTATTTGCCCGGTTTGCAGTACAGTAACTTCTCTTTCCTGTCCCACAGGGTATGCAGGCATGTTAGGATATGTTGAAGCTGGAATATATTGATCGTCAAACGGAGATAGTACCAATGTAGAATATGGATCGGCTGTTTTTACCAGCACAGGCGAATTGGTAATTGGTGTTTGATCGACAACCCAATATTGATAACTGTATATTTCGTTTGCTGTAAGCCCTGTAAGCTCTAACCAAAATTTACCGCTTGCCGTATCTTTTTTCATGGCATATGCCGATGATGGTGCCCAGTTGTTAAAACTTCCGGCAACATAAATAAAATCTTTTCCGGGAGCATCTAAAACGAGGGTAGCTTTAGTAGCATCTGTACTATAATTTACACCATCTTCCAGTCCTGCCGGCATTGCCTCGCTAACCGTAATTGGATTTACAACAACCGAAAAATTCTTTGTTACTACATTTGTACCTTGTGTAACCACAAGCTCATAATTAGTATTGGCGGTAATATTGGTATGATTGTATGCGTAGCTGGTTGTAGCAGCATTGGTATTTATTACTGTGCCATTGGCTTTTAACGAATAAGAAGCATTCGCTCCGGTATTGGTTGCAGTAATGTTAAGGCTTCCGCCAGAATTTATTACTGTAACACTGTTTTGTGCAGGAGTGTTAAGGGTTACCTGAAGCGTACCCACGTTAACCATTATATCCTGCGATTTTTTATCACCGGTGCCGTCTTTTGCCTTTACAAGGAAACCTATTCGGCCTATGCCTGTTCTGTTAAAAAATGTTGTAGGTACAAAAGCTAAGGTATAGCTATCGGTGCCGGAATTATAAGTAAATTTATTGGCTTCGTTAGAGCTTGTCCAACTGCCATTAGTAGGACAGTCCTGGCTGTTTTCATAGTTAGTATCTAACGACCAACCCCAAAGGTAAATAGCATTGTTTGTAATACCCCAGGCGGCTTCATCCAGACTGGAGCCATTTATGGTAATGGTAACCGATGTGCTTTCTTCAAAGGTAGCAGGTGCAACAGAGTAGGTTACTGTTTGTTGTGAAAAGCCCACAAAGCCCAGCATTAAAAGGAATAATGTAATTTTTTTCATAGTTATAAGGTAAAAAATAGGGCTGCAATGCAGCCCTATCGTTAATAGTTTTATTTAACCGGGATATAAATATATCTACCTGTTAGGTCATTAAACCAAATGTCATAATTACCATTTGCAGTTATTCCAATAGGAATGTCTGCTCCACCAAGGGTTCCTAAACCAGAGTAAGAAGTGGTCGATCCCCAGCTAACATCCCATGCATCATTAGCTCTAAATTTCAACTTACCATCACCAGCAGTTAATGCCTGTTTGTTAATGTACCATATATGCTCATCAAATGTTGATTTTGTCATATCAGTATCATTATCCCATCCACCAGGTGTAGATGTTCCTATAATACCTATTGTAGGATATACTGTTGCACCTGTAGCGTTATAAGCTACTAATGTATAAGTAACAGCTTCCACATCTACTGTAAGGGTATAGTATCCTGCAGTAGCAACCGGAATATTAGAAGTATCAGGATCATCTTCTGTAGCTCTGTAAGCTAATGCACCACCATTAAGTCCGTATGAAGGAGCCCATTTACCTTTTTCGCGTATCAGTTTAAATTCACCTGCAGCAAAGTAACCCGTGTAGTGATAAACATTAGCATTTTCACCATCTCTGTACATTGCATACATGTTTAAGGTTGCAGCGTTATCCCATCCTGTAGCTGTTGCAGAACCTACTAAATACATGTCCTTAAAAGGATAAGTTAAATATGGCTTAATTGTTACAGTAACAACATTACTATATAAAGCTTCAAATGTACTGTTTACAGAAGCTTTTATCCTTATTTCATACTGTCCTTCAGCAAAAGCTTCACCTCCGGCAGCAATGGCAGCACCATTTAACGACTCTACTGTTACGGATACATTATTTTGTCCTATAACAGATCCTAATGCTTGCGGATTTGCAAATTCTTTGCCCGCCAAATCCAGTTCAACACTATAGGTTATGGCAACGTCGGTATCAAAACTTGCAGATGTCCAAACAAAACGTTCGGCAAGTTTTGTTGCATCTTCCACAGCAAGCGTATAAATGCTTCCGTCTGCAGGAGCCGATAGTACAGGGGCATCTTTAGCAATGATTACCGGCCTGTCTTCTACATCATCATTGCTACATGAGATCGTAAATATCCCAAGTAAAATAAGTAGTGATTTAGTTATATTTTTCATTTCTGTATAGATTAGTTTTGTTAATAGCCTGTATTTTGTCTTAAAGTTGGATTTGCAGAGATAGCTCTTTCCGGTATTGGGAATACTTTTAAATGCTCGGCAGTTGGTGAGCCATTTACGGCATTTCCTTTCCATTGCCATAAATAAGAACCTCCGGTAAATTTGCCAAAACGAATTAAGTCGGTACGTCTGTGGCATTCCCAGTATAATTCTCTTGCTCTTTCGTCTAATATAAAATCAAGACTTAAATTACCTTGAGAAATAGTACCGGCATTTGCTCTTGTTCTGAGGATGTTTACATAGTCTACAGCCTGGGATAATGATCCATGACCTCTTACAGCAAGTTCTGCATACATCAGGTAAGCATCAGCAAGACGGAACATTGGAAAATCAGTATCTACAAAGTTCCCGGTAGGGTTGGAGCCGCCTTGACCGTTCGATTTTTTATTTGTCCATTTCGTAACACCATAACCATTTGCTTCGTTAGATACACTTATAAGTTCAAGTGTTTGTCCTTCGGTATGGAACATAGCTCTTTTGTCTGCTGTACCGGTAACATCAGGGAATTTATTAACAAACTCTCTTCTGGTACGTAAACCTTTCCAGCCACCATCTACACCAAAATCACTGGCATTCATCGTGGAAAGTATAGATGCATGTATTAAATAATTTGTTATTCCACTGGTTGTGTAAAGACCATCAAACCTTATTGGGAATATAAATTCATTTTGTGCGCCGTTTATGTCGTTATCGGCCATAAATAAATTGCTATATGGTATTTGGGCAATTTTGTATGATGAGTTAATAACGTCTGCAAGTGCTTCAGAAGCTTCTTTGTACTTGTCCTGGCCAATATAAACTTCGGCATTAAGATATACATTAGCCAAAAGCATTTTTGCTGCAACCTTATCTATACGACCATATTCATTAGCCTGAGATGCTTTAAGATCAGCATCAATGGCTATAAGTTCACTTACAATATAATTAAACACCTCTAGCTTTTCTTTTTGTTCCGGATAAAAGAAACCAACAGGATCTTCTTCGGTTACAATTGGAATTTTACCAAATAAATCGAGTGCATGCCAGTACGATAAAGCTCTAAGAAAACGGGCTTCGGCTCTATAAGATACCATGTCATTTTTAATGGCAGCAGCTACGGGGCGGCTATTTAATTTTTCTGGAGTTGATTGCCTTAAAAACTCATTTGCAAGGCTTATTTGGTAAAAAGTCCTGGAATACATTACATAAATAAACTCATTTCCTGCTGTCCAGGTATGAGTATTCATAGATGGAAGGTTACCATCCTGCCATGCAATAACCGATTCGTCCGTAGGTAGTTGCTGTAATGTGTAAAATGCCCTCATATATGGGGTAAAGTCATTCCTTATACCTTCAAGATCTTCGCCTCCATCACCTTCTCCATTACCGGCACGGGCAAGGCCACCGTATAGTTTGGCAAGGAACATTCTATAAGCCTCCGGGTTTTCGTAATATTTGTCGGCAGTAAAATCATCGTCGTCTTTTGGAGTAATATTTAAATCGTCCGTACACGAAACGCTAAGAGCCATTATTACGAATAGTAACAGCGCTTTTTTTGTTATGGTTGTTATATTTTTCATTTCCATTTTTTTTAAAAGTCCAGGTTAAGTCCTAACATAAACATTCTTGTTCTTGGGTATATATTCTTGTCTATACCTTCATTAACTTCTGGATCGATACCATCGTATTTTGTAATGGTAAATACATTTTGTGCCCCGGTATAAATACGCAGTCTTGAACTTTTTGTTCCCATAGGATCGTGAATAGTATATCCTATCGTTACGTTATCCAGTTTTATCCATGATGCATTTTGGATATAATAATCCGAGAAATAAAGATTACTTGATTCTTGTCTAAAACCAGTATTCAGGTAATCAGCATTGATATTACTAAGAACATCGCTGTATCTTACACCTGACTGAAGTACACCGGTATTGGATGCTGTATTATTGTACATATAATTACCTAAACTAGCTCTCCAAGCCATAGAGAAGTCGAAGTTTTTATAGCTCATATTGTTTTGGAAACCAAATGTGTAATCTGCATTTGGTTTTTTGTAACGATATTTATCATCCTGATTTATAACGCCATCCTGATTACGATCTACAAATACACCTTCTACAGGTTTACCATTAGTGTCATACACCTGTTCATATACATAATAAGAAAATGGAGCGTAGCCTAGTGAGTGAACCTGGACTTTATTACCTCCACCTCCGTCAATATCTCCTACTTGAAGATCTACATCACTTACAAGGGTTTTGATTTCACGTTCGTTGTAAAACATATTAAATGAAGTATTCCATTTAAAGGTGTCATTTTTAACAACGTCGTAAGCAACGCTAAATTCTATACCTTTTGTTGTGAAGCTTCCAAAATTTCGTGGCCCTGTATTGGCTAAGTTTGCACCATCTGGGTAAGGTACTTTAGCTAATAAATCGTCAGACTCTTTGTAAAAAACATCTACTGCACCTGTTAACCTGTCATTAAAAAAGCCATAATCTAAACCAATATTATAAGTAGTTGTTTCTTCCCATTTTAAACCGGTATTATAGCCTTGCGGCCTTCCAAAAGATACAAATGAATTTCCAAATTGATATTGTGCCTGCGGGCTTGTAGAGGTAGTATATCTTGGGATATAAGCCATTCTGTCGCTAATATCCTGTTGGCCTGTTATACCTACACCAAGTCTTAATTTTAAATCGGATAAATCTTTAAAGCTGCTAAGGAATCCTTCCTGCGAAATTCTCCAGGCAAAAGCACCTCCATAAAAATTACCCCATCTTAAATCTGGCGAAAAACGTGATGTTCCATCTCTTCTATAGTTAAAAGTAACCAGGTACTTATCATTGTAATTTAAATTTACTCTACCAAAATATGATTGTAAGTTTATTTCAGGGTCGGTTTGAACATCAGAAATTGAGTTTGGATTGCTCATCTCACCGCTGTTATATATTTCAGCTAAAAATTGCTGATAAGAATATCCTGCAGTAACATCAAGGTTTAATTTTCCTATTTCTTTAGAATAAACAAAATAAGCATCCATCAATTTATTTTGCCTGTCGTCATTAAAGTAAGTATGCGATCCAAAATTTTTATAAGTACCTTTACTATAATCACCTGTTATATATCCGTTCGGGCTAATGTTATTTAGTATGTTATGGCCGTTACCATCCTGTTTGTCTATACCTAGGTTTAAAACCACTCTTAAATCTTCAAAAAAGTGTAATTTATAATCAAATTGGATGTTACCATACATTCTTCTGTTCTCAGTAATATTTCTTCTTTCTTTTAGCATCGATACCGGGTTGCGTTGTGCTCCCGTAACTACTCTGTCACCATCTGGCTCTAACCACTCAAAATATCCTCCAAAATAAGAATTCGGATCGTATACCGATTGTGTTGGGTCAAACCTAAGGGCATTACCTATTGCTCCTTCGTCAGCAAAACGGTTATGCTGCCATGAAAGGTTGGCATTTAAATTAATTTTAAGGTGGTTATCAAAAAAAGTAGGATTAAGAGATAATGATGTCGTAGTTCTTTGGAACTCCCCGGTCATTAATATACCAGGAACTTCTGTATATCCTACCGAAAGTCTTGCCGGTAAAACGTCTAATAAGTTACCTCTTATGGATAAGTTGTTATCTACAGAAATACTATTGTTGAAAATTTGATCCTGCCAGTCGGTATTGGCTGTTCCCAATAAACTTTTTTGAGTTGGACTTCCTTCCTTATTTACCAAATCTCTAAATTGACTAGGTGAAAGCACATCCATTTTTTTAGCAAGAGTATTCATTGTAGTTAAAGAGTTAAAAGAAACCTGTAAGCCCCCTTTACCTCCTTTTTTCGTTGTAATGATAATAACACCATTTGATGCTCGCGATCCGTAAATGGCAGTTGCCGATGCATCTTTTAATACAGAAAATGATTCGATATCATTTGGGTTAATGGAAGCAAGAATGCTGGTAGATCCACCAGAGTTGTCGTTGCTCACTGGTAATCCGTCAATAACAATTAATGGATCATTAGTAGCAGATAATGAAGATCCTCCGCGAATACGTATTACAGATCCTGTGCCGGGAGCACCAGGAGTTGTAATGGTAACACCCGCAATACGGCCGTTAATCATGTTTTCGGCAGTAGCATTTAGTCCGCGGTTAAAGCTTTCCTGAGTAATTAATGCTACAGAGCCTGTGGCATCTTTTTTTCTTACTGTACCGTAGCCAACTACCACTACTTCCTGCAATTGGGTTGCGTCCTCCTGCAGAGATACATTTAGGCTGCTTTGTCCGGTATACTCAACAGTTTGGTTCGCGTAACCAATAAAGCTAAACACAATACGGTCGCCGGATTTTACATTTGCAAGTGTAAAGTTACCATCCATGTCGGTCGAGGTGCCATTTGCGGTGCCCTCTACAATTACATTTACTCCGGGAAGGGACAGCCCCGTTGTACTATCACTTACTACACCTTTTAAGGTGCTCTGTGCGAGCATACTTACAGGCATCATAAGTAATAATAACAATAACTTTTGATACATTGTTTTCATACAAGTTGATTAGGTTAATTTTATGTTTCGTACTTGCTTATATTTCACTTTCAATGTTAAAATTATGTAAATTATGTTACCAAAAAAACGTTTTCGTAATCAGAGGCGACCGAAAACGTTTGCGTGTTGAAAACTTTCTATATTTCGAGGTATTTAAGTAAGATAATTGCTATTAATGAAAATATCGGTTATCTTTAGTTCTGAATTAACATTTTAGAGTTTTAAAATGAAGAGAAAAGTTACGTTAAAACAAATCGCTAAGGAGCTGGATGTGTCTATTTCTACCGTGTCAAAAGCATTACGAAACAGCATCGAAATTAGCGAAGATACCCGCCAAAAAGTACAGGCTTTTGCTAAACTATATAATTACAGGCCAAATAACATTGCATTAAGTCTTAAGAATAAGAAAACCAAAACAATAGGTATTATAATCCCCGAAATTGTACACCACTTTTTTGCCACCGTAATTAGTGGTATTGAGCAGGTGGCCAACGAGAATGGGTATAATGTAATTGTGTGCCTTTCCGACGAGTCGTTTGATAAAGAAGTAATAAACATGGAAATGCTTGCCAATGGTAGTATTGATGGATTTATTATGTCGCTCTCCAAAGAAACCCAGCTTAAAAAAGATTTCCATCACATTGTTGAGGTTATTAACCAGGGAATGCCGGTGGTTATGTTTGACAGGGTAACAAATGATGTGCTCTGCGATAAGGTTATTATTGATGACCAACAGGCGGCTTATGATGCGGTAGAATTTTTGATATCCAAAGGATTTAAAAACATAGCATTAGTAACTACAATAGATTATGTGAGTGTGGGCAAACTGCGTACCGAAGGCTATATTAATGCGCTTAAAGAACATGGCTTGCCGATAAATGAAAACATGATCGTGAAAATTGAAGATATCGAGAACAGTGCCTCTAAAATAGAAAAGCTGCTTGCAGAAAACAAACCCGATGCCATTTTTGCAGTAAATGAACTTTTTGCTGTTACAAGTATTAAGCTGGCTACAAAAAAAGGACTTAAAGTACCGGGTGATATCTCGGTTATTGGTTTTACCGATGGTATTATATCACAATTTTCTACACCATCGATCACTACTGTGAGCCAAAACGGAATAAAAATGGGAGGAAGAGCTGCTAAAATGCTTATTGACAGACTTGAAATGGAGGAAGAAGAGGAAGAAAACGAACAATACAGCACAGAATTGATAGAAACTCACCTTGTAGAAAGAGAATCTACGGCAACGTTGTAGTTGAGTTTAATTTGCTTTAAATCAATTATTTAAAAAATATGAATCCGGCATTGTTGTCGGATTTTTTTGTGTTAAAAAAGTTTTGCAGATTAAAAAAACTATATATTTGCTATAATTATCAAAGCTTATACTTCACTTTCAACCATAAGTTTTTGATAAGCCATAGCACGCTTATCGTAGTAATAATCATTAAATTACGATAATGAAAAAGCGCAAATTAGGTTTCTGGGAAATTTGGAACATGAGTTTCGGCTTCCTGGGGATACAAATGGGTTTTGCTTTGCAAAATGCCAATGCCAGCAGAATTCTCCAAATTTTTGGTGCCGATGTACATGAGCTTTCATGGTTTTGGATCATTGCCCCATTAATGGGACTTATAGTTCAACCCATAATAGGTCATTACAGCGATAATACCTGGACTCGTTTTGGCAGAAGAAAACCTTTTTTCCTTATAGGTGCCGTACTTGCTTCGGTTGGATTGATATTAATGCCACAAGCCGATATTTTTATTGCATTCATGCCCGCCCTTTGGGTTGGTGCTGGTATGTTAATGATAATGGACGCATCGTTTAATATTGCCATGGAGCCTTTTAGGGCTCTTGTTGCCGATAACCTAAGAACAGACCAACGAACACTGGGCTTTAGTGTACAAACTGCATTAATTGGCTTTGGTGCCGTTGTAGGTTCTGCGCTTCCTTATGTGCTTACAAACTGGTTTGGAGTTTCAAACGAATCGGTTAATGGTAGTGTGCCCTTAAACTTAACTTTATCATTTATTGTAGGTGCCGCCATATTGGTAGGTACAATAATTGTTACTTTACTTACAACGAAAGAATATTCGCCGGAAGAACTTGAACAGTTTGACCAGGCAGAAGGTATTGTACCCGAAGTGGTGAAAGAAGCAAAACTAACAGACATTTTTACCGATTTTAAAAAAATGCCTACAACCATGAGGCAGTTAAGCTGGGTTCAGTTTTTCTCGTGGTTTGGCCTTTTTGGTATGTGGGTATTTACAACCCCTGCCATTGCCCACCATATTTATGGATTATCCATAGAAGATTCTACAAGTAAAGATTATCAAAATGCAGGTGACTGGGTAGGGATACTTTTTGGAGTATACAATCTGGTATCGGCCATTTTTGCTTTTTGCCTTCCTTACATTGCCTTTAAAATTGGACGAAAGTTAACCCATTCTGTTTCGCTTTTAATAGGGGGTGTTAGTTTGCTTTCTATTTATGTTATGCCAAACGAATACTGGGTAATATTACCCATGATAGGTGTAGGTATAGCATGGGCAAGTATACTCTCTATGCCATATGCTATTCTTGCGGGTTCTATCGCGCCAAGAAAAATGGGTGTTTACATGGGTATCTTTAACTTCTTTATTGTTATCCCTCAAATTGTTAATGCATTAATAGGCAGTCCTATCGTAAAATATGTTTACGGAGGTAATGCTATTTATGCAATCCTTTCAAGCGGAGTTAGCTTTATTATAGCGGCTCTTCTTGTATCTAAAGTAAAAGATGTAGACGATTTAAAATCGGCATCTGAAATTCTATAATACATATTTCAATGAGCCACAAAGCATTCATATTCGACCTGGACGGGGTAATTGTCGATACCGCTAAGTATCACTTTTTAGCATGGCAAAAAATCGCGAACCGTTTGGGAATAGACTTTACACACGAACATAACGAACAATTAAAAGGGGTGAGCCGTATTCGTTCGCTCGACCTTATACTTAGCCTTGGCGGCAAAGAAATATCGCAGGGAGAGAAAGATAAATACCTGCTTGAAAAAAATGAAGATTATCTGCAATATATCATCCACATGAAAGAGGATGAAATTCTGGAAGGGGTAGTGCCGGTACTTCAGTATTTAAAAGATAACGGACAAAAAATTGCTTTGGGTTCTGCCAGTAAAAATGCCAGACCTATACTCGAAAAAGTAAACATATTACATTTTTTTGATGCCATTGTAGATGGTAATGATGTTACCAATGCCAAGCCGGATCCCGAAGTTTTTTTAAGAGCAGCACAACTGGTAGGTGCATCGGCTTCGAACTCAATTGTGTTTGAAGACTCGGTTGCAGGAGTTCAGGCAGCAAATATTGCCGGAATGGTAAGCATAGGTATTGGCGAAGCAAAAACGCTTTATGAAGCCCAATACAACTTTAATGATTTTACAGAAATAGACACTGATTTTTTACAAACTTTAGTTAATAAATAAAATGAACCAGGATTATATAGTACCGGATAATTGGTCGATAATAGAAGAAGGATTTGATGCAGAAAGAGTAAAATCCTCCGAGAGTTTATTTAGTATAGGCAACGGTGCCATGGGACAGCGTGCTAATTTTGAAGAAAACTATACAGGACATACCTTTCAGGGGAGTTACATAGCGGGTATTTACTATCCGGATAAAACAAAAGTGGGCTGGTGGAAAAACGGGTATCCGGAATATTTCGCCAAAGTACTTAATGCTCCAAACTGGATAGGTATAGATATTACCATAAACAACGAAGCGTTCGATCTTAACGCCTGCACTGCTGTACGCAATTTTAAGCGTGAGCTTAATATGAAAGAAGGCTGGTACAACCGTTCTTTTGAAGCTGTATTGCAAAACGGAACCGAAGTAAAAGTGAACGTAAGACGTTTTCTTTCGTTGGTTAATGACGAACTGGGTGTTATTAATTATGAAATTACACCACTAAACAGAGCGGTTCAAATTATATTTAAACCGTATGTAGATGCAGGCGTTAAAAATGAAGATGCCAACTGGGAGGAAAAATTCTGGGAACCATTGGATGTTCAGCATAATGCAAATGAAGCTTTTGTTACGGCAAGAACTTTCAAGACACATTTTAATGTAGCGTCTTATATGCATAATAGTATTTTACTTAATGGTAAAGATCTGCAGATACTTCCAGGAAATGTAGAAGCTACTACCGATAAAGTACAGTTTAGCTATACGGTAGAGGTTGGACAAAACGAAATAGTAACAATCCAAAAATTTGGCGGTTATACGGTTTCGCTAAATCATGAAAATGATAAGCTTGTTGCTGCAGCCAAAAATGTTATTGCCGACGCTAAAGCTAAAGGATATGATGTTTTACTGAATGAGCAAAAAGAAGCTTGGGCTTCTATTTGGGAAATGGCAGATATTACTATTGATGGTGATGTAAAAGCACAGCAGGGAATACGTTTTAATATTTTCCAGTTAAACCAAACCTATTTAGGTAAAGACCCAAGGCTGAACATAGGGCCTAAAGGTTTTACAGGAGAAAAATATGGCGGTAGTACGTATTGGGATACCGAGGCTTATTGTATACCATTTTATATGGCAACAAAAGACCAGCAGGTGGCACGTAATTTATTAACGTATCGCTACAATCAGTTAGATAAAGCTATAGAGAATGGTGCTAAATTAGGTTTTACTAATGGTGCAGCACTTTACCCAATGGTAACTATGAATGGCGAAGAGTGCCATAACGAATGGGAAATTACCTTCGAGGAAATTCACCGTAACGGAGCCATAGCTTTTGCTATTTATAACTACTACCGTTTTACCGGAGATTACAGCTATATTCCGGAAAAAGGACTTGAAGTATTAATTGCCATTGCACGTTTTTGGCACCAAAGGGCTACATTCTCATCAAGCAGGAATCAATATGTGATACTGGGTGTGACAGGGCCTAATGAATACGAAAACAACGTAAACAATAACTTTTATACCAACTATATTGCCAAGTGGTGTATTGATTATACTGTAGAGCAGATAGAAAAAGTAAAAGCAGAGTATAGTGCCGATCATGATCGCATTATGGCAAAAGCCAATTTAAATGTAGATGAGGTTAAGCAGTGGAAAAATGTTGCGGACAATATGTATTTCCCACATTCTGAAGAGCACGGAGTATACCTCCAGCAGGATGGTTTTCTGGATAAGGAATTGATAAAAGTGAACGATCTTGATAAAAGCCAGCGACCAATAAACCAAAAATGGTCATGGGACAGGATACTACGCTCACCTTATATAAAGCAGGCCGATGTACTACAGGGCTTCTACTTTTTTGAAGATCATTTTACAGATAAACAACTGGAACAGCATTTTGATTTTTATGAACCCTATACAGTACATGAG